>Ga0065721_10053298_pt1 | contig 10178 bp, 6 predicted proteins | sample Mesricmetagenome_FD_59108 | JGI IMG/M metagenome (GOLD analysis project Ga0065721, IMG submission 59108) | Mesophilic microbial community from rice straw/compost enrichment Sample: eDNA_1 v2 (version 2) | ecosystem: Engineered > Solid waste > Grass > Composting > Bioreactor | place: USA: Davis... | reverse complement strand
GATCCAAAAAAGAGAGATATTTATGACCAAATGGGAGAAGAGGGATTACAAATGGGTTTGCATGAATCAGGTTTCCCATTTGACATACCTGGAATGCGACAATCACAAATGGCAAGTCGAATGGTACATCATATTGATTTGTCTGATTATTTTACCAAACAATTTGTCATGGTGCCTGTTACCCGTGATGTAAAGTGTCATCTTTGTGATGGTACCGGATTTACAGACAAACAATTCCACAAATGTCGCAAATGTGATGGTGCGGGTATGCATGTTCGTGTTATCAAAAATGGTCCTTTTATCCAACAAACACATATCCCATGTCCCCAATGTCATGGACAAAAAATTGATACAACTGAAATAAATTTAAGATGTGATTCATGTCAAGGACGTGGTTTGGTAGAAGAAACTGAGAAAATCGAGGTAAAGGTTCCGGAGGACATTCTCAGAAATCCCATGGTTATTTTACCCGAAAAAGGACCTGTGGTTAATGGCAAATTCATAGATTTAGCTGTTATTTTTCGTCTGAAAATGCCCAAAGATTTTCTTTTATCCAGTGATAGAAGAAGTTTGGTGTATATTATGTATATCAATTTAACGGAAAGTTTGTGTGGATTTCGCCGCGTTATTAACCACCCATCTGGCCGAGATATTCTCATTGTCAGTGAAAAAGGTTATGTCATTAGTCCGGATGATTTGTATATTTTGGATGGTTTGGGTATTGGTGGTGGAAAATTGTACTTGTCATTTATCATTAATTATCCAACTGACAGAAGAATTAGGATGCCCACATCTAAAATGATCTTGAATTTCCAAACACTGGAATCCACTCTGGGTACTCGATATTTACCCAATTCCTCGGCCGATAATATTGATCCTTCTAATGTCTACACTTTGAGTACTCTAACCAAAATCAATAACAATCCACGATCTAAGGAAAATAAACCCCAAAATTTGAGCGATGAATCGGATGACGACGATGAGGAACAAATACCATTCCCTGGCTTTGATGGACGTGATGAGATGCCCAAAGGTATACCTTGCAACCAGCAATAAATGTTAATCTGATTATGATAATAATTTAATGTTGTGTAACATTAAATTATTATCACAAAAAAATTGAAAAATATATTATCAGATGGATCCAATAAATTTGATCTGGCATCAATTAAATATAAATTGTGCAATTTCAATTGATCATAAATTATATACTATAAACTAAAAAAATGGCGATAAACATAAAACATAAAGACAAAGTTTTTACACATGCTGTGACCATTGAGGAGCCCAGTGACTATCATTTTACAAATTGTATATTCACGAAAGATTTGATCATTGGTGAGAATGTTAAAACGGTGTATTTTGATATGGTTACAGTCAGCGGAAGAGTAATCAATCGTTATAGCAAACCAATTTATACTATCAATTCAACATACAAAACAGTTATCAGTGTCCTGGGCAAACGATTGTCTCGCGAATATCTTGATTATTTTAATGATGGTGAACCCGTGTTCAAACATAGGAGGACTTCTCGCTTTGACATTTGTGGCTAAGAGAGCCAAAATTAAATGTATCACTGACGAGATGATATTGCTATTTGTACCAATAATGTTATTGGTGGTTCTTTCGAAAGATTTGCGAACAAACGAAACAACATTTTGACAGAGATTGAGTTTGTTTAGCATATATTATAATTTAACGGACTTTGCTGATGCACCAAATATTTAATTCTATATGCACATAGAATTAAATATTGTACGTCGATATTGATCTAAAAAATTGAAAAAAATATACCTTAACAAACCCGATATATTTAACATTATATTATTTAAACATTGTGCAATTTTTTATAGTATTATAGCATATTATCTTTGTCTCGAACATATTATAGTTCAACAAGCTCGACCAAAATATAAAAATGTCAGATCGCGTAGAAGAAAACAACAAACATATTCATGGTAATTATATTCTTGACAGACCAATCTCTTATTATCTTAAAGATTGTGTAATAATGGGAGACATTATCATATCCCACAAAGAAGTTATTTTACTTGACCTGTTTTCAGTCAGAATTGATGGAAAAATAGTCAATCCACATGAAGTGCCAATTTATGGCATAAACACATCATTTGTATCAGTCTCAAACAAACTGGTGCCATCGGTTTTGGGAAAAAGATCGTGTCCTTTTGGAGATGACGAACATGTATCCAAAGTTAAAAAATCTGGCGGCATAACATGTATAAGTGGTCCTGGTGGGCATGTGAAATGTAGTGACAATATCGTAAGTGGAGGCGGCAGAATTACAGTTTTTTCAGGTGCTTCTTCCGGTTCCATGCGCGAACTAATGAAACATTTCCAACATATGAAAAAACCTGAACCGGTCGAACCATTGTTCCATGAGTATATTATAAAATGTAGTTTGGATTATTTGTTGAAGGGTGGTGTGGTAAATATTTTTCTGAATGATAAAACATATAGTGTTGTCATTCCTCGCGGAACCAAGGACAACACTGTTGTCTTGAAGGAAGACAATATCAAATTTTGTGTGAAAGAAATGCGACACCCGCATTTTCAACGCAACGAGCATGATTTAGATATGTTGGGTCATTGTATTCTGCTACCAAAAAATTTGGAAAATGGTTATTTCATGGTGGATTCTCTAAATGGTGAGCAATTTTATGTCGATATGAAAGAACAAATGTATACCAAAGACACTATATGGTATGGCAAAGGTCATGAAATTAGAGCGGGAACCAAAATTGTGATACCTAATGCTGGATTTTATTTGACTGATCATTGTGACTGCCACGGAAAATGTAAGTGCCCGCGAGGTAATTTAAAGATTACTAACATCCTTGTCCAATTGATAGAAAAAAGTTTGCCCAGTGTTTGAATGACCAAATAATTTAAATTACTATGTACTAGCTCCTCGTCTCTTATTATATATCATTATATCAAACTATAATGATATTTAACATCGACATAAAAAAATTGAAAAAATATAATATTAGTAATTCCAATATTTCTATCAAAAAATACTCACGGTTATTCTATCCGTAAACCATTAATGACAACCACAATAACCATCGAAAAAACAAATATACTCGAATCCAAATTTTTTGCGCACAATGTTTTACTTGACAAGCCAATGGAATATATTTTTCGCGATTGCATTTTTAGGAATGATTTAATAATTGGTCCTTTTGCCAAGACTGTGAATTTGTTAAATTGTGAGGTTAGAGGATTAATCATTAATGATTATCATAAACCTGTTACTATTCATGACGATATGCTCACATCCAAATATAGTCACACAAAATCAGACCACGACATTAATTTGGTCAAAACTCCGGATGGCAAAGTGACTTGGACCATCAAAAGTGGTGCCCAAGCTGTTGTGGATAATACAATTGATATGTCGACTATTACTCCCGGAAAAATGTATCCAGTTTCATCCTTATTATCGCACCAAAACAAAAAAAATATTGAGTTATCTGACTCACTTTGTGGTCACAAGCGCAAATCAGAAACGATAGAATCTGAATCATCAACACTGCTGGCACGGCCAATCAAAATTCCACGTTTACATGTGACAGAGGAAATTCATAAATATCCTGTTTTTTGCACACCAGAAATGATTTATGATGGTTGTAAAATTTTACGTACGTTCAATGATCAACAATATGTTATCCAAATTCCTCGGAGCTCGAGAACGGGAGATATTTGTTTGCGTATTAATTCTGGTCATTCCACGATAATATTTTTTGTCCAAGAAATTTGGGCTCCAAATTTTTCCAGAGAAGATTATAACTTGGTCATGCTCAATCCTTGGACCTTATCCAAAAGAGATTTTGACGTTGGCAAAATCACGATTGAATTTCTTCCTGGCAAAAAAATTGAGTTGAGTATCAGAGATATTATTAATGAATGCTGTACCTGGGCTGGAAAAGGTACCAGTATACACCTTCGTCATTACAGTAGAATTATTGGTCGTGGTCTCTGCACGAAAACTGTCTGCGAATGTTCTGATCAGAGAACATGTCAATGCCCACATGGTGACTTATTTATTCTATTTAGTTTGGATCTCCTATCATTTTTTCCGCAAACCAAGACCAATTACTTTGCGATATTGGATTAGAGTTGTTGAATGATAATGAATTCAGATATACTTACCAATAATTTCGTTCATTTGTTGACAAATAAATGAACAAAATTATTGAACAGAAAAATTATGACATATAGAAAAAATTTAAGAAACCAACATGAAATATTTTAAATTGTTAAATTATAATTGTTGACTATTTTTTAACCGGTCAATAGGATTTTCATTAAGTCTAGCCAAAATACTTTCCTTAGTGAAAACATAAGTTCGGTTAGGTGGTGTGCGACTAGAAGCTGTAATTGTTTCACCGATTAAAATATTTGGGATTGGTGTTTTGGTTATGATTCGTTTTGATATTTTTTTGGGCAACTGATAATTATTTTGATTAAAGTAATAACTTGGATAAATTAAAGTCGTGGGACTATTAATTAAATAATGATTGATAGTCCCGATTCGATCAACAGTTTTATTGGCCAGTATTTGATGCAAATTATCAAAAATGACTGGATCACGAATATCATGCTCATTGACTTGAAATAATCTGGGCTCTGCATACAAGTTTTTGGCATTAATAAAAAAATTATTGATGCCCTCGAATGGTTTGCGGGCAGCATGATATTTGTTCACAATAATTTCTTCTTCCGTAAGAAAACCAGGTACAGATGCCATAATTTGATATGACAATTTATCAACATTGTTTGCTTCATTAGCAAAACTTATCATAAATTTTTTCGCCAGAATGTCATCCGGAGGCACATTAATAGGTATCAAATTAGAATTAACCACTAATCCGCCATGTTTTTCAAGAATGGCTAAATAAATGGCGAGTTGTTTGATATTAGGATCAACTTCCGAATAAAATATATTCCATCTCGTGTTGGGCATAAATTCATTCAATTCTTTTGTGCTCCAAGCACGATATTGCCAAGGTTGTCGCAAAATTTTGGGCCAGATGTTTTGTGACATGGTTACTGTATCAGTCGGATCTGTTGTGTTTTCATCGGAAAAACTAACCAGATGTAATATATGAGGCACAATAGATTTGGTGCTAACTTTACTAATCAGAATGCCACTTTGGACTTTATCAAATCTCTTGAACATTCTTGGATAAATATTGGAAGAATCAGCATATCCATAACCATTTGTATTAATCGCTGGCGGCCAAGGTGTAATATCTCGATTGAAAAGTTGCACGTCGGAATTGATGTCCAAATATGGATAAAATAAATAATCATTGCACATAGTTGTAAATGGTACAGCACATAAACCATGGCGACAACAATAATTTTCCCGAAGATGTTGTAAATGAATAGGGTTCCGACTATTTATAAAATATTTGGAACAATTAATATCACATATGTTATTGACACAATTAAATCGCAAATTGGTTATGGTCAATGATAAATTGGTCGCTAAATCAATATTTGACATTTGCAACTGGTTACCCATCGTTTCTGCATAGACTCCATATTGATACGTAATTGGAGTATATGGAATAATCATAATGGATGACTCAATAAGAGAGGACAAATTAAATTGATTAACATAAGGTAAATACATATCGGATAAATCTTGATAGGATATCATGTTAGTATGTATTTCATTAACAGTATCTAAATTGATGTCACTTGCCAAATCACAGCCACAACCATTTTCAAAAAAGATGATATTCAACTGTTTCGATAAAAATTCAGTGACAACGGATAATTTAATTAATTTTGAATGTTGGACAGGTGTTTCAACCAGTTCAATATCATGTTCGTTTATTAATGCTTGGTAATTTCGAATGGCAAAATTATTTGGTCCGATATAAAAATATATTTTGGCCACATCCAAGTTTTTCTTTAGGACTTGAATTGTTCTTGTGTCCAAAAAATATGTCAAGTCAAAGTCTTCGAAATTAGCATCGAATTTGAAAAAAACTAAATGCCATTTTCTTGGTGTTGTGTGTGTGGTTGCCAACATATGTTTGATATTTGTCAGTTGATTTTCCGGTGAAAAAATACGTTGTCTATTAATGAGACACATATTGTCAGTTATTAATTTAAATCAACATAATTTAAATTGATAACGAACATTATAAGTCATAAATTATATTAGAATACACTTATGTTCGTTTTACATGATATTATTTAATATAATAATATGGTATCCTGATAACATCTGAGCACCCATTTGCCTTCAATCCATTCTAACGTAACAGTAGCGCCGGCATTGGTCAAAACGAAACCGGATAATGGTCTGTTATTTTCATCAAAGAGAAGTCCCGGAGAAGCTGTCACCAAAGTGTTACTGCCATTATATCCACACAATGTAATATTTTTGATTTTGGATGGACAAAGTGATGGTTGCAGAGTCAAAGTTTGGCCATAGTCGACGTACTTCACAACGAAGACATCAGAAAATCCAGAATTGACCAACGTAGCAGCGCTACTGCCATTGGAATTATACAAGACCAATGGATTAGAAAAATAAAGACCTGTGCCGATAATATTATTACAATAATCGGCCGTGACAGCCAATCCCTCATCAATTTCTCCACCGGCCTGTTTGGCTGCCCAAAGAACTCGACCATCCCGATGATATTTGGCAATAAAAGAATCACTGGCGCCTACATTAACTAGTGATGGCCCAGCAGTGCCATCGGCATTATAAAGAACAATGGGATTGGATAAGAAAGATCCCATGACCAAAATGTTACTGTCACAATCCGTTGCCACACTTTCAATGATTTCACCATTAGTACCTGTAATTCTAGTTCCCCAAAGAGCCACACCATTTTGATTATATTTGACAATAAAAGCATCTACACCTCCATCATTGACTAGTTGTAGTGCCGAAACTGTTCCATTAGGAGTATTGTAAATAGTTACTGGTTCGGATTCATATCCTCCACCCACAATAATATTGTTTTGTCGATCAACGGCCAGAGACATACCATATTCATACGAAACACCTCCAATACGCGTGGCCCAAATGGCGCTTCCACTGGCAGAATACTTGACAATAAACGCGTCCGTGGTCACAGGATTAGTATTTCCCAAAGAAATACCGGAAGCCACCGAACCATTGGGAGCATTGAAAATGGTCAAATTATTAGCCTGATATAATCCGGTCACTATAATATTACTATCCAGGTCTACGGCAATTCCATACGAAATATCTATCCCAACAACGGTTGTAATAGCTGTATCTCCCATTCGGGTCGCCCACTGGACAAATCCACTGGGATTGTATTTGGCAACAAAAACATCTGTACCAACACTGACATCAAGTTTGGCTCCGGTGGTACCATCAGTATTTAGAAAAGTGGCATGACTACCATTATAATAGCCAGTTACATAAATGTTATTAGTACAGTCTGTGGCAATGGCGTTGGAAGTCACATCAATATCCGAAGTAATGACATTAGCCCAAATGGGATTACCAGCGGAATCATATTTGGCAACAAAGGAATTAATATTGACAGGAGCATCTAAAGTAATCACAATTTGATCATTGGCATTATAAATATTAAGTGGATGACTTTCATAAGCACCAGTGACAATAATATTATTGGCAATATCCACAGTCACACCCAAACCCGCGTCATTTGAAACTCCCGCAATCTTGGTAGCCCATAATAAAAATCCATTATAATCATACTTGGCAATAATAGCATCATCGAAATATGTCAATGGTAAAACTTTTCCAATTGTTCCATTTGAATTGTAAATATTAATAGATGTCAATGGTGGAACATCGGTAGAAAATTCTCCACCGGCATATCCAACAACAATAATATTATTGTTACTATCAACTGCGATTGATGTACCGGCATCATTATTAATACCGGCCATTCGGGCAGCCCATAGTACTGTGGCATTATTGTTGGAAGTCAAATAAGGTTGGTTAATAATAGTTAAATCTGATAATCCACTTATATCACCACTGGCCGTATTTATAGTTTCTGGAAACTGTGTGGAACAATTCACACTATTTCCGCAATTATTTGGAGGATAACAACCATAAAATTCTGGTTGCGTTGTCTGGCAATTATTAGTTTGGCATGATTGACATGGTTGGCAAGTGTCACTGGTGTCACAAGATTCACATGATTCATTCGAGTTATTACAGTCATTGCAGTCGTTGGAACTATTCGAATCATTTAAATTATTGGAATCATTTAAATTATTGGAATCATTTAAATTATTGGAATCATTTAAATTATTGGAATCATTATAGTCATTCGAATTCTCGGATTCCGAGAATGGAATAAATTGTGGTCCACATGGAATGGCAATATTGTCGATATTAATATTATCAAATTGATCACAATCCTGATTAGTATTCCAATAATTATTATCATTGGCCGAATCATTATATGTATTTACATTGTTGGAATTATATACTTCACAAAAATCTTGGCAGTCATTATTTGGACAATTGACATTTTCAATATTAATTTGGTTACATGTGTTTTCATTATTTCCATAGTTTCCAAAATTTTCATAGTTTCCATAAACGCCACTATTTTCAGTCTGATAAACATAATTCGAACCATTATCACATAAATTATCACAGTCGTTTCCACACAAATTTATGTTGATGTTGGAATCACAACATGGAACACATTTGGTGTTACAACATGGATCACATGGATTTTTACAACATGCTTTACATTCGGTACCACAAATATTTTTCCAAGAAGTCATTTTTTCGGGACAAGATGGGCAACATTTATTGCATTGAGTAGATTGTAACAAACATAATAAGGATCTAATTATATCCTCGTTTTCATTTTTTATTGCAGAAAACTTTTTTTTTTTTTTATTTGTGGATGATAAGCAAGAATCAGTGCCTACTGTATCAGTATCACATGTATCACAACTTGATGATTCCGTACTAGCACAACTGGTGGAACAGCTCTCGGAGCTTTCGGATTCACAATCTCCGCAATCACCACAAGCATCACAATCATTGCAACCACCACAATCACCACAATCATCACAGTTTCCACAACCGCCATCATCCTGGCAAACATTGATAGAAACTGGTTGATATGGATAATATGGATAGTATGGATTAAATGCATAACCATAAGAAAAATAAGGGTGACATGGGTAACCACAAGTTCCTGGATAAGGTGGATATAAGCCATAAGGACCAACACAAGGATCCGCACAAGGACCAGCACATGGACCAGCACAAGGATCCGCACAAGGGCCAGCACATGGACCAGCATAAGGATCTCCGCAAGGGCCAGCACATGGACCAGCATAAGGATCTCCGCAAGGGCCAGCACATGGACTACCACAAGGACCAGTACAAGAACCAGTACAAGGACCAGTACAAGGACCTCCGTATGGATTTCCATATGGACTACCACAGGGACCATAAGCTCCAGGATAACATCCTAATGAATTGATCGGACCAACTGAATTAATTCCAGCACCACAACCTAACGTAGGATCTGGATATGATCCGTAAACTGGATCATATGAACTATTGGACATCGGAGTGACATCATCCTTAATAGTTTGTTCTATATTATTAATTCTGCTTTCATGATTATTCAAATCTTGAATATGTTCTGCTAATGCAACATTAATATCAGCCACTTCATTCTCCAAACAAGTGACACGTTGTGCCAAAGTTGGATTCAACGAACTTGTTTGACATTTTGTGTTTCTCGGAACTCTTCTAATTACGTATCTATTTGTATCAACGTTATTATTCAACTGAGTCCTGGCTGGAAGATTAATATCTAAATTACGGCGGACACGTCTAATATTACGACTCATTTATATCTATAGATTAGAGATATTTTTTTGATAAAAGATTAGCCATCTACGAAAAATATAAATTAATGAAAACTAATTTTTATTAATTTATAGACATTTTCATGATGATATTTTCTGGTTGAATTTGCCCGAAACAATTTTATTATTGGGTCGCGTTGTCAATTTTGTGTTAGGATTTGCGGCTGGATTTGCAGTGGATTTTGTGGCGGGATTAGTTTGTTTGGTTGTTGGTCTAACCGTTACAATTTTGGTTGTTGTCTGGGATTGGAATGGTTGAGATGATTGAGATGGTT
>Ga0065721_10010047_pt1 | contig 10178 bp, 11 predicted proteins | sample Mesricmetagenome_FD_59108 | JGI IMG/M metagenome (GOLD analysis project Ga0065721, IMG submission 59108) | Mesophilic microbial community from rice straw/compost enrichment Sample: eDNA_1 v2 (version 2) | ecosystem: Engineered > Solid waste > Grass > Composting > Bioreactor | place: USA: Davis... | reverse complement strand
CCCCATGACGATCAAGGATCCCCAGGAGATCATCCGCGCGCTCGGCATGCAGCGCCACCCGGAGGGCGGCTGGTACGCCGAAACGTTTCGGGACGCGACGGGCGGTGGCCGCGGCCATTCCACCGCCATCTACTATCTGCTGCAAGCGGGTGAGCGGTCGCATTGGCACCGTGTGCGCGACGCAGCCGAAGTCTGGCATTTCTATGCCGGCGATCCGTTGAGGCTCAGAATCTCGCCCGACGGCATCGCCATGGAGACGATCACACTGGGGCTGAACATTCCCCATGGGCAACGCCCGCAGGCGATCGTGCCGGCCGGCGCCTGGCAGGCGGCAGAGCCGCTCGGCGCCTACACGCTCGTCGGCTGCACCGTGGCGCCCGGCTTCGACTTCTCCGCCTTCGAGCTTGCTCCGCCTGACTGGGAGCCGGGCTCAGCTTGAGGGCAGACCGGCGACCGCGAGCGTGAAGACGAACTGGGCTGCATAGTAACTCGCCCAGACGAAGAGGCGCAGCAGGCGGCCGAACGGCCGGCCCGGAGCAACCAGAAACTTCTCCGCCGCAAGCGCGGTATCGGAGGAGAGGAAAAGCGCGGCACCCAGGAATATGACCGCATCCGCCACGGCAAGCGCCGTAACGCCCATGATGCAGATGACGAGTCCATAGACGGCGACGGGAAGGGCGAGAGATCTTGCCGGGCGCCGCAGGGCGAGGATGAACGCCGGCACCAGCACCGCAAGGACGCTGGCGCAGGCCAGGCGCCACGCCTCCGCCCGGATCAGCATTGGGTCCGCCATGGGCCAGAACAGCACGACATAGGCGATGTGCGACAGGAGAAAGGCGGTGAGCCCGGCCATGAAGGCGCGGTCGCCATCATAGGCGAGGCAGAGGTCGCCGAGCGCTCCGAGAAGAAGGGCGGCGGCAAGCCATCCCGGCCCGCCGACGGAAAGGACATAGAGAGCGAGAAACAGGACCGGCGCCGTCTTCATGGCCGCACGGGCATGGCCGGCGGGCTTCTCCAGCCATCTGAGATAAAACACCGCCGGCAGAACCGATGCGACCAGGAGAACCGCTGCGAACATCGTCGCCGGCCTATTCCGCCGGCATCGGGTCGCGCCTGCGACGCGGCAGGAGCATGTCGCGGGCCGCCAGCACGGCACCGCCGGTGATCAGCAGACAGGCGAGCAGGATCCGCCAGTCGGGTTCGGCAAAACCGCTCGCCACAAGGATCAGCGTCGACAGCAGCGGCGCGGCATAGCTTGCGGCCCCGATGATCTGGATGTCGCCGTTCTTGACCCCGTAGTCCCAGGCATAGAAGGCGGCACCCACCGGCAGCAGGCCGAGCCCCACCACCGCTAGCCATTCCCCCGCATCGGCGGGCCAGACGGTCGTCTCGAGCGCAAGATGGCAGACGAGCGACAGAAGCGAGGTGGCGAGGCAGAAGCCGGTCACGACATCGGTGGAGACACGATCGAAGCTGCGCGTCATGAGCGAATAGCCGGACCAGGTGAAGGCGCACAGGAAGGCCGCTCCATAGCCAAGCGCATACTGGTCGTCGAAGGAGATGCCATTGCGCGAGACGATCGCGACGGTGCCGGCGAGCCCGGCGAGCGCCCCCGCCACGTGATGCCACCGAAGCCTTTCCCCCGGCAGCAGCGCCGAGCCCACGACGATGAACAGCGGCCACAGATAGGCGATCAGGCCGGCCTCCACCGCCGGTGCGTTGCGCAGCGCCGTGAAGTAGAGGAAATGGTAGCCGAAAAGGCCGGCGATGCCGGTGATCCAGACCTTCGGCGGCTGGCGGAGAAGCTTCAGCCGCTGCGGCCGCGCGGCAAACAGGAGAAGGCCGGGCAGGCTGCCGATGGCGAAGGTGATGGCCGAGAGCTGGAAGGGCGGCATCTTTCCCGAGGCTGCCGTCATCAAAGCCAGCAGCGACCACATCAGGATGGCCGTGAAACCGATCAGCGTACCGCGTATCTTCACCCTGCCCCCTTCGGGGCAAGCCGCCCCGTCAGCCGCCGTACCTGGCCGCCTTCACATAGACCTGCCCCATGCTCGTCGGAATGCGGGCATAGACGGGAGCATATACATTCACCGATTGCGCCTTGGCAAACCAGATCTCCATCGGCGTCTTCCTGAGATGCTCGATATCGGAGCGCCCGCGGCGGAAGCCGGACTTCGGGACATAGCGAATCTCGCAGACGATCGCCTCACCTTCGAAGCCTTCGGTCGAGAAGCTTTCCGTCCCCTTCGGCTTCAGGATCAGGTCCATCCGCGATTCGCCGTCGTAGATGGGTACGCGGTCGGGGCAGACCTTGGCATCTCCGGAAAACACCAGCCCCGTCAGCGGGTCGAGCACGGAGCGCAGATCCTCCGGAGCGACCGGCACCCAGTTCTCCGGCCGACGCTTCGGCTCCGGCTTCATCACCGACCGGGTCACGTCCCCGTTGCGATAAGTGACCTCGTAGACGCGGGTCCGCTTGCCGGTCTTGTAGACGAGGTTGTAGCGCTCAGCTTCCAGCTTATCGCCGCGCTTGCGGCCGGTGACGCTGGTTTCCGCGGAGATCTTGCTGACGATCTCCGCCAATCCCCAGGAGCGGAAGCTGCCGGTGATACGGTAGTCGTCGCTGCCGAACTCGCTGGCGAAGGCGGCCTTGGCGATCGGCAGGATGCCGAGGGAGATGTCGTATTCGCTGACGTGACGGACGCCGGTCGTCGCCGCGGGTCCGGCGAAAAGCGAGAGCGTGAAAGCAGCGGCTAGGATGGACCTGCAGCGCCCGGTCATGGCAGTGCCTCGATCAAGGTGGAAGGAGGATACTCGCGTCCTCCGTTGAGAACATATAAGCCTGCCACTATGGCAAGAAAATAGCCTGCCGCGCTCGCTCCATATGGATTCTGCACCCGAAAGCCGGAGGTTTTGGCTTGACGGGACGGGCCCCACTGACTATAGAACCGCAACTTTCCAATCAGACCAGTTGGATCGGCGCACCGGGCATTGCCCGGAAGTACCATTCGATTGCAGAAGAACAACAAAGGTGTACCCATGTCTCGTATGTGCGAACTGACCGGCAAGGGCGTTCAGACCGGCAACAACGTCAGCCACGCAAACAACAAGACGCGCCGCCGGTTCCTGCCGAACCTGTGCCACGTCACGCTGATCTCCGACGCGCTCGGCCAGCGCTTCCGCCTTCGCGTTTCGGCGCACGCCCTGCGCTCCGTCGAGCATCGCGGTGGCCTCGACGCCTTCCTTCTGAAGGCTGACGAAAACGAACTGTCGATGCGCGCCCGCCTGCTGCGCCGCCAGATCGCCAAGAAGACCGCCGAAGCCGCCTGAGCTTCGAAGACCATTATTCCGTTCCGGGGAGGGGCTTGACGGGAAACCGTTCAAGCCCCTTCTCTTGATTTTTATCGAACTCCAACTGGTGGCATCACCCAGGATAAAAAAATGCGATACCTTCGCCATACCTCGATTTATGCTCTGCTGATGGCGGTCATCGTCGTCGCGTCGAACTTCTTCGTCCAGTTCCCCCTCTCCGGGACGCTGTTCGGCATCCGGCTCGGCGACCTGCTGACCTGGGGTGCGTTCACCTATCCCGTCGCCTTCCTCGTCACCGACCTCACCAACCGGCAGTTCGGCCCCTCCATCGCCCGGCGNGTCGTGTTCGCCGGATTCGTCGTCGGCGTGGCGGTNTCCTTCTGGACCTCGGTGCCGCGGATCGCCATCGCCTCCGGCACGGCNTTCCTGATCGGCCAGCTTCTCGACATCTCGGTCTTCAACCGCCTGCGCCGACAGACCTGGTGGCAGGCGCCGCTCGCAGGATCGCTCGCCGGCTCGGCACTCGACACGCTGCTGTTCTTCTCGCTCGCCTTCGCGTCCGTCTTCGTGGTCCTCGGTGCGAACGATTCCTTCGCCATCGAATGGGCCCCGCTCCTCGGCGTACTGTCGCTGGAGGCGCCGCGCTGGGTCTCGTGGGCACTCGGCGACCTGAGCGTGAAGGTGCTTGTCGGCTTCGTGATGCTCCTGCCCTATGGCGCCCTGATGAGCGTTTTGAAGCCGATGCCGCCGGCCAAGGTCGCGAGATGAAAGGAGCCGGCCGGCGTTAATCCGCCAGCCGGAATTCCAGCATCAGGTTGCGCTGCAGGAAGGACCGGTTGTCATCCGAGACGACGATGACGCGGATCTGCCCGTTCTCGCTGAGAACGTCGAGCCCTTCCATGTTGTCGATCTCGGCGCCCATGTCCGCCTCGATCAGCACATCCCCGTCCACCAGCGCTCCCGGCCGGATGGAACTCCCCGCGATGCGCCGCATGCGCATGCCGAGTCCGGCCACGAAGCTGAACCTGCGCTCCAGCAGGACGAGATCGCCATCGGGCAGGAAGGCTCCATCGGTCACCGCCCAGGGCTCTTGCCTGGCCACCTTGAAGATGCCCTTGTTCGGCCCGTCCAGGATTGCGGCGAACAGGTTGCCATCGCCATCGATGCTCTGCTCGGAGACCGCCACCAGCGCTCCGGCAAGAGGTCCGTCCGCCGGCGAGGCCGCGATCGTTTCGATGCCGCCATTGGCACGCAGTTCACGCCGGGGGATCACCATGTCGACGGGTTGCGGCTTTGCGCCCGCATATCCGGGGTCCGGATAGGCATCGATCCGGTGCCGGCGCTCATAGCTGACGATCAGCCGGCCCGGCTGCAGCGCGAGCCCTTCCGAATCCATGTCGAACTTGGAGGATGCGCGNCCTCTCGCATCGAGCATTGCGCGAATGGACAGGAAAGAGAGGCCGGATAAACGTCCCTCCGCATCGCGCTCGATGNTTCCCGTCATCCAGTCGCCGGTGTCGAGCACCGCGACGAAATCGCGGCCGTTCGGGCGGAACCGGATGGCGGACACGCCGCCGAGCCGGCTATCGGCGGAGGAGTATTGCAGGCCTCCGATAAATTCCAGCGCACCGAAGCGGGTCTCGTTCGATCCCGCCTTGAACTGTCGGATGACCTTGGCTTCGACGGGCGCATGGTCGGTGGCGGGCGCGACGGGAAGGACGAGCAACGATGCAAGGATCGGTGCAAGAAGCAGGCTCCGACGCATCGTACGGAGATCCGTCACCCGGCGCGCCGCATCCTGGCCCCACCCCGGCTGCCGTTCTCCTCGAACAGCGCGGCAAGCTGTTCCGTCATCGCGCCTGCGAGCTCGTCGGCATCGACGATGGTGACAGCCTTGCGATAGTAGCGGGTGACGTCGTGGCCGATGCCGATCGCCAGAAGCTCGACCGGCGAACGCATCTCGATCTGTTCGATCACCGCGCGCAGATGCCGCTCCAGGTAATTGCCCGGATTGACCGACAGGGTGGAATCATCGACCGGTGCGCCATCNGAGATCATCATCAGGATCTTGCGCTGNTCCGGCCGNCCGATCAGCCGGTTGTGCGCCCACATCAGCGCCTCGCCGTCGATNTTCTCCTTGAGCAGNCCCTCCCGCATCATCAGCCCGAGATTGCGGCGGGAGCGGCGCCAGGGTGCATCGGCCGACTTGTAGACGATATGGCGCAGATCGTTCAGGCGACCCGGATTGGCGGGCTTGCCGTTCGCCAGCCAGCTTTCCCGCGACTGACCACCTTTCCACGCCTTGGTGGTGAAGCCAAGGATCTCGACCTTGACGCCGCAGCGCTCCAGCGTGCGCGCAAGAATATCGGCACAGGTTGCCGCCACAGTGATCGGCCGCCCGCGCATGGAGCCCGAATTGTCGAGGACCAGCGAGACCACCGTGTCCCGGAACTGCGTATCCCGCTCCTTCTTGAAGGAGAGCGGCTGCATCGGATCGATGATGAGCCGGACGAGCCTTGCGGGATCGAGATAGCCCTCTTCGAGATCGAAGTCCCAGGAGCGGTTCTGCTGCGCCATCAGCCGCCGCTGCAGGCGGTTCGCAAGGCGGCCGACAGCCCCCTGCAGATGCGCCAGCTGCTTGTCCAGGAACGCGCGCAGACGGTCGAGCTCGGCCTCGTCGCAAAGCTCCTCCGCAAGAACCTCCTCGTCGAACTCCTGCGTGAAGATGCGGTAGTCGACCTTCTCGTTGAAGTCGTCGAACGGCGTATGCGGCCGGCGCGTCTCGCCGGGCGTCTCGGAATGGTCGTCCGCCTCGTCCGACATCTCGTCGTCGGACATCTCGGCGCCGTCCATTTCGCCTTCGTCCAACTCGTCGTCGGCGGCTTCGCTCTGCTCGGCGGGAGCGGCGTCGGAACCGGCCTCCTCCTCGACCTCCTCGTTCTCGCTCTCGTTGCTGCGCGGCTGCTCGTCCTCGTTCGGATTGTCCATTTCCTCGGGCTTGGAATCCTCCTCACCCAGGTCCTCCGCCATCTGCATGGACGAGAGCATGTGCCGCACCAGCTTGGCGAAGGCCTGCTGATCCTCGATCGCTCCCTTCAGGCCGTCGAGATCCGTACCGGCCTTTTCCTCGATGAACGGCCGCCAGAGATCGAGCACCTTGCCGGCGCTTTGCGGAGCCTTGGTGCCGGCGAGTTTCTCGCGCACCAGCATCGCCATGGCTTCCGCGAGCGGCGCATCCTCCTTGCGCTCGATACCGGAAAAGTTGGCCTTGGCGTATTTCTCCGAATTCATCGAGTTCAGGTTTTCCGCGACACCGCTCATGCGCAGCGCGCCGAGGGACTCGACACGAGCCTGCTCGACGGCGTCGAAGACGCTGCGAGCATCGGCGCCCTGCGGCGAAAGGGTGGCGTGGACACCGGCATCGTGGCAGGCCAGCCGGAGCGCCATGGAATCGCCAAGACCACGGGTGACCGCCAGCTCGTGGGCGGTCGGACGCTTGGAGATTTCCGGCAGCCGGATTCGCTCCCCCGCCATTCCGGGCCGCTCGTTGGCGAAGGTCACCTCGACCTCGCTGTCGCCGGCGATCGAGCGGACGCAACCGGTGATCGCCCGGCGCAACGGCTCGGTNTCCACCGGCCCGCCCGGCCTGCTNTTCTGGTTGTCTCCCGGTCCTGCCATGTCAGCTCTCGCCTCAGGCGCCNAGCACGATGTTCGCCGCGCTTTCCTTCAGTTCGACGCCGAAGGCGCGCTGNTACTGCTCGGCCACCAGCGTCCGCTCCAGNTCGTCNCACTTGTTGAGGAAGGTGATGCGGAAGGCGAAGGCCACGTCTCCGAATATCTCGGCATTNTCCGCCCAGGTNATGACGGTACGCGGGCTCATGACGGTGGAAAGATCGCCGTTCATGAAAGCGGAGCGGGTCAGGTCGGCGACCCGGACCATCTTCGAGACGATCTCGCGGCCCTCGGCCGTCTTCCCGAAGCTCTTCACCTTGGCGGCGACGATGTCGACTTCCTTGTCGTGCGGCAGGTAGTTCAGCGTCGTGACGATCGACCAGCGGTCCATCTGAGCCTGGTTGATCTGCTGCGTGCCGTGATAGAGGCCGGTCGTATCGCCGAGGCCGACCGTGTTGGCGGTGGCAAACAGGCGGAAGGCCGGGTGGGGACGGATGACGCGGCTCTGGTCGAGGAGCGTCAGGCGGCCGGAGGATTCCAGCACGCGCTGGATCACGAACATCACGTCCGGACGGCCGGCATCGTATTCGTCGAAGACGAGCGCGACATTGTGCTGGTAGGCCCAGGGCAGGATGCCGTCCTTGAACTCGGTGACCTGCTTGCCGTCCTTCAGGACGATCGCGTCCTTGCCGACGAGGTCGATGCGGCTGACATGGCTGTCGAGGTTGACGCGCACGCAGGGCCAGTTCAGGCGGGCGGCGACCTGCTCGATATGGGTGGACTTGCCGGTTCCATGGAAGCCGGAGACCATGACACGCCGGTTATGCGCGAAGCCTGCGAGAATGGCGAGGGTCGTATCGCGATCGAAGAGATAGTCGGGATCGAGGTCTGGGACATAGGGGTCGCCGTTGCTGTAGGCCGGCACCCTGATGTCGGTATCGATGCCGAAGACTTCCCGGACTGAAATCGTCGTATCGGGAAGGTTTGAAATATCAAGATCGATCTTGCTCATTATCTCTCCAAGGCGCGAGCCACCGCCCGGCCGCCATATCCTCTGCCGTTCGTCGTATCGCTTAGCAGAAACCGGCTTGCTTCAACAACTGATATGCTTGGATTACGGCGCGAAAACGTTCCTCCGACCCGCGGTCGCCGCCATTGGCATCGGGATGATGCTTCTTCACCAACTGCTTGTACCGGCTCTTGATCTCGTCCGACGTGGCGCTTGCCGTGAGATCCAGCGTGTCGAAGGCCTTGGCCTCCAGCGTCTTGAGCTTGCGGGCCTGCGGACGCGGCCGCGAGCCGTGCCCCTGCGCGACGAAGCCGAACGGATCCCTGATCCTGCTGTTCGTANCGCCCGCGCCGGAGCGCAGCGTGGAGTGCAGCGGCGCNTGCTTCGAGGCCTTGTTCACCCCCATCGTCCAGGTCGGCCGATGGCCGGTNATCGCTTCCTTCTGGTAGCGCGCGATCTCCCCGTCGGACAGGCCGGAAAAGTAGTTGTAGCCCTTGTTGTATTCCTTGACGTGTTCGAAGCAGAAGAGGAAGAACTGCCCTTCCGCGTTCCGCCCGACAGGCGCCCGGTGCACGCCCGGCTTGTCGCATCCGTCCCACTGGCATGCCGGTGCCTCGACCGCAGTTTCCTGCTGGCTCTTCCGGCGCGTCCGAATTCGATCGAAGTATTTGGAATCCAGTTTCATAGGCCCCCATTATGGGGTTCTGGAAGGGGTGCTACAAGAATTGACAAACCGGATTCTTGCTGGTTTCTGGGTAACCCCTTGGCGTGAACCGGAGGCGAAATGTCCCTGAAAGCCCGCATTGAAACCCTCCTCACGGACGGCCTCCACCCGGAACGGCTCGAGGTCATCAACGAGAGCCGCCAGCATGCCGGCCACCAGCCGGGCTTCGACGGTGAAGGCGAAACCCACATGCGCGTGCGCATCGTGGCGCAGCAGTTCAGCGGCATGAGCCGCCTGCAACGGCACAGAGCGGTCAACGATCTGCTGAAGCCGGTGCTCGATGCAGGCCTTCATGCGCTGGCCGTCGAAGCCTCGGCGCCGGACGAGCCGACGCGCTGGTAGCCGCTATTCGGCGGGAAGGTCTACCGCGCCCGCCGGCCTTATCCGCAGACGGGTGATGCGGTTCTTCTCCCGCTTCATGATGATGAAGCGCTTGCCGTAGAAGGTGAACGCCTGCCGCTCCTGCGGGATCAGCTTCGACTCGTGGATCACCAGGCCGGCAATGGTGGTCGCCTCGTCGTCCGGCAGGTTCCAGTCGAGCGCGCGGTTGAGGTCCCGGATCGGCACCGACCCGTCGACGATGATGGAGCCGTCGGCCTCCTGGCGCACGCCCTGGATCTCCAGATCGTGCTCGTCGGCAATATCCCCGACGATCTCCTCCAGGATGTCTTCGAGCGTCACCAGGCCCTGCACCTCGCCGTATTCGTCGACCACCACGGCGAAATGGACCTTGCGGCGCAGGAAGGCGTTGAGCTGGTCCTTGAGGCTGGTGCTGTCCGGCACGAACCAGGGCTTCTGGGCAATCCTGACGATGTCGATGCTGCCGGCATCCGCGTCCGGCTCCGCGAGCGCCCGGAGCACGTCCTTGGCATGCGCGACGCCGATGATGTTCTCCGTCGAGTTGCGCCACACCGGCATCCGTGTATAGGGGCTTTCGAGGATGGTGCGCACCACGGTTTCCGGAGGGTCGGCGGCGTTGATGCCGCGCATGGCGGTCCGATGCCGCATGACGTCGGANACCTCGAGCTCCTCCAGTTCGAAGAGGCCGCTCAGCCTGTCGCGNTCCGCCTTTTCGCCCCCCGGCTGCTGATGCAGNAGATCGAGCGCGGCACGAAGCTCCTCATGGCTGGCCAGCACCAGCGTCTGCGGCGAAAGCTTGGCGCCCGTCCACCGCACGAGCAGCCGGACGAGCCGGTTCACGAGGCGCGACAGCAGGCCCTCCGGCTTGGTCATTGGTTCCGCATGTCCTCTAGGAAGGCCATCACTTCCGAGGCGGGAACCTCGCCGGCGACGAACGATTCACCGATGCCGCGCGTGAGGATGAAGGTGAGCTTGCCGCCCTTGACCTTCTTGTCCTGTGCTATCGCCTCCATAAGGATCTCGGTCGGCGGCAGTTCGCCGGGGATATCCCGCATCCCCGTCGGAAGGCCGACCTCGGAAAGATGGGCGGCAACGCGTCCG
>Ga0065721_10006177_pt1 | contig 10180 bp, 9 predicted proteins | sample Mesricmetagenome_FD_59108 | JGI IMG/M metagenome (GOLD analysis project Ga0065721, IMG submission 59108) | Mesophilic microbial community from rice straw/compost enrichment Sample: eDNA_1 v2 (version 2) | ecosystem: Engineered > Solid waste > Grass > Composting > Bioreactor | place: USA: Davis... | reverse complement strand
TATTTCATCGACAGTTAGATTCATAGTCACAAGTTAAGAAAATGAGCGGGAACAGGCGCGGAGTGAATTTTAAAAAAGCCGTCAGGATTTTTACCAGTTGGAGAAAATACGGTTGAATATATCATCCGTCAGACCGCGTATAATCTCATCGCCGAGACTGGCCTCAGCCTGTTGGATTGACTGGTTACCTGAAAATTCAAAGTTGCGGCTGATATCGTATTCCTGTGTCTTGTTTGCTTTCTGATCCTGTAGTACGATATGGACCGTTACTGTAAGACGGTTGGTGGCGATATCACGGCCACCCCCCTGGTTACTGGTGATACCTGATGTGCTGAAAGAATAATTTGAAATATGACCGCGAATATCCCAGTCGGCATTATCATTATTGGTCTGGGAAAGTTTTGTCTGGCTTACAATTTTTTGCCTGAGCCTGTCTGTTAACCGGGGACTCAATTGCGGATTAACATAAGGTGCTTTGTTCTCGATAAAATTCACCTTGACAGTGCGAATGCTGTCAGGAATGGATATATCACGAAAGGAATAAATCCGGCAACTGCTGCTGCCTGTTGCAATCATAAACAGGGCAAAGACAGCAATTCCGGCCAAGCTCCATGCTTTTACTTTCTTCATTTTATTCATCAATATCATATTCCTTCAGTTTGCGGTAGAGTGTCCTTTCACTGATGCCAAGATCGAGTGCCGCATCCTTTCTTTTGCTCTTATGTTTCTTCAGTGCTTTTATGATCAGCTCTTTTTCCTTATCCATGATATTTAAACTCTCTTCCACTTCCTCGTGTTCATGGATATCATTATTGTTGACCAGCACGGGTTGTATTGTCTGCGGTTGCTGTGATGGTACCTGCGGTACAAGATAAGGTTGCAGGTTTTCATTCGACTTCAGCTCTTTCAATTCTTTAATAAACGCGTGGTCATTTTGTGCCAGGGCAGGATTTTGCAGGATCTCAAGGAACATTCGCTTCAGCTCGGTCACATCTTTTTTCATATCGAAAAAGAGTTTGTAAAGAATCTCTCTTTCGCTGCTGAAATCCTGGGCACTTCCGGGTTGTGTTGTCAATGCCGGCAGCCTGTTGCTTGAATAAGGCTTCAGGTATTTCTCCAGTTCCCTTGCCGTGATCTGTTTATCCTGTGAAAGTACTGACATCTGCTCGGCAATATTCTTCAATTCCCGAACATTACCGGGCCAGGGATAGTTAATTAACAGGTTTTTCGCTTCGTCATCCAGTTGAATGGAAGCAGTCTTGTATTTATCTGCAAAGTCTGCTGCGAATTTGCGGAACAGGATATAAATATCATCCTTGCGGTCGCGCAATGCCGGTACGCGAATGGGAACGGTACTGAGACGATAATAAAGGTCTTCGCGGAACTTTCCCTGTTGTACCAGTTGCAAAAGGTCTTTATTGGTGGCAGCAATTACACGCACATCAGTCTTCTGAACCTTGCTGGAACCAACGCGGATGTATTCACCGGCTTCCAGTACACGAAGAAGTCTTGCCTGGGTGCCCAGCGGCATTTCACCAATTTCATCCAGGAATATGGTACCGCCGTTTACGGTTTCGAAGTAACCTTTACGGGCATCTACTGCACCGGTAAAAGATCCCTTTTCGTGGCCAAATAGTTCAGAGTCTATCGTGCCTTCCGGTATCGCGCCACAGTTAACGGCAATAAACGGGTTGTGTTTACGGTTGGACAAAGAATGAATGATCAGGGAAAAAGCTTCTTTACCCACACCGCTTTCCCCGTTGATCAGTACAGTCAGGTCTGTATTCGCCACCTGGGCTGCAACCTGCAGTGCATAGTTCAACCCGGGCGAATTGCCAATGATGCCAAAACGGTTTTTTATCGCTTGAATGTCCATCATATTTATTTATAGTGCCAGTGCTTCTGTTTCTTATGCCTGCTCTGCAATCTCACCGATCAGGGTACCCTGGGTAACCTGCATTGTCTTTACAAAAACATAATCTCCGGCCGAATGGTTGAAATTGTTTTTTGGAAAAATCATCACTTTATTTTCGGAGGTGCGGCCCATCCAGTCACTGTCACTTTTCTTGCTGTTTCCTTCGATCAAAACCTTGAACACTTTCCCTAAATCACGCTGGTTGCTTTCCAGCGAAAGCCTGTTCTGCAATTCCACAATCTCTGCCAGCCTGCGCTTTTTTACTTCAAGAGGTACATCGTCATTATATCTTCTCTGAGCCAGCGTACCCGGTCTTTCACTGTAGTAGAACATATATGAATAGTCATATTTCGAGTACTCCATTATACTCAGGGTCTCCTGGTGTTCCTCTTCGGTTTCCGTACAGAAGCCGGCAATGAGGTCACTGCTGATGCCACAACCCGGAAGTATTTCACGAATGCGATCCACTTTATTCATATACCATTCACGGGTATAAGTCCTGTTCATCAGCTGCAAAATGCGCGATGAACCGCTTTGCACGGGCAAATGAATGTTGTTGCAGATATTCTCATATTTCGCCATGGTGAACAACACTTCATCAGTGATGTCCTTTGGATGCGAGGTGGAGAACCGTACACGAAGCAGGGGAGAAATGTTAGCTACTCTTTCCAGCAATTCTGCAAACGTTACTGCCTTGTCTTCAGCGCCGGTATAATAATAAGAGTCTACATTCTGTCCAAGCAGCACTACTTCGCGATATCCATTCTCAAAAAGTTCCCGGCATTCCCTCACAATGCTGTCTGCATCGCGACTTCTTTCGCGGCCACGGGTAAAGGGCACCACGCAGAAAGAGCACATATTGTTGCAGCCCCTCATGATGCTTACAAAAGCTGTAATGCCATTACTATTGAGACGTACGGGAGAAATGTCCGCGTAAGTTTCATCGCGGCTGAGTAATACATTGATCGCTTTCTGACCAGTCTCTGCTTCTTCCACCAGGCCAGGCAGTGAACGGTAAGCATCGGGACCCACCACGATGTCTACCAGTTTTTCTTCCTCGAGGAACTTTGATTTCAGGCGTTCAGCCATACAGCCGAGCACTCCTACAAGGGCCCCGGGCCTGCGTTTTTTCAGTTTGCGGAATTCAGTCAGTCTTTTACGGACTGTCTGTTCTGCCTTCTCGCGAATTGAACAGGTGTTTACAAAGATCAGGTCGGCCTCTTCCACATCTTTTGTCGCGCCAAAACCTTCCTTATGTAAAATGGATGCCACCACTTCGCTGTCGGCGAAGTTCATGGCGCAGCCATAGCTTTCTATATAGAACCGCTTCCGGTAAGGGGTCGGGTCATTTGCAAAGGGCGCATAAGCCTCACCCTGGCGGGATTCATCATGCTTCTGCTGTGTCAGCGTCTCTAACATTCGTTTTTCAAAAATTTAATCTAAACAAGACGGCAAATATACACGAAAACAGCGTGAATTGTGACAACATGGCAGGCGCAAAACACTGTTATCTGGCCTGTTTCCTAACCGGAAGCGATGATTTTCTCAGGAAATGCACGTCTTTCTCTCATGGTATCTATTGTATTTCAGTTATAACTTAAATAGTGTGAACCTGTCTGTATTACGAAAAATGAACTTCGGTTATCCGACAGAGGGTTGTTGAAACCAAACTGTTAATTATGAAATCCGGAAAGAATCCAACAATTGCTTCTTATTCTTTATCTGGCTTTGAGAACGGTATCAATTCTATCGTTCATTGGATATATTTCTACAGATTGTTAATTGTCTTCACTGCACTGTCCCTAATCATTACTTGTTCAATAATTGCATGGATCCATTCAAATCCTGGTGACCGGGTAAGAAACCTGGCCGCTGTTCTCGGTTGTGGGTCAATTGTGATAGGAATCTTCTATGCAATTTTAAACTATGAAATGAATTACATTCGATATAGAAGCGATCGGAAAGCTTCTCAAAAGCGTATCTCATATCAAGTTGCATCTGAATGGCAAAAGGACACAATACTCAACCATTTAAAAGTAACCAGGATTCTCTTTGAGAAAAATAAGCATCTGATCTATGAGAACAGGTCAGGAGAGTTCTTCGACATTGTAGAACATGATGAACAGGCACGGGCTGCATTGATTTCCATTTTTAATTTTTTGGAATGCGTAGCGTTGGGCATTTATCAGGAAGTTTTGAATGAGGAATTTATGAGGTTGTTCTTCAAGGGGATATTTAAGTCTTACTTAAATGATTATCAATTTTATATCGAATACAGGCGAAAGAAAAACAACACTCCTGAAACCTGGATAAATTTCACCAAACTGGCAAGTAAATGGCGTCAATAACTTACAAAAATTCCCGGAAATTTATTAGATTGCTGTTCGAATAAAAAACAAGCTATATGAAAATTCTTAGAGAAGCTAGCGGATGGTAATGGTATCTTATCCTGGCAGATATATCCCTCTTTATTATTGCGGTTTAAGTAATAAACTGTTTGTGCCTCCAACAAAAGGAGGCTTTATTGTTGACGAAGATAATTCGGAGCACAAATAGTAAATAAACAACAGAGCGGAAAACGGGACTCGAACCCGCTACCTACAGCTTGGGAAGCTGTCGCTCTACCAGGTGAGCTATTTCCGCTTACGGAATAAATCTACAAAATCTTCAATTTTCCTGGGGCAGGCGGAGCCGGTTTTTCAGCCAGCTGTTTTGTATGGGAACGATCCAGTTTTGCTCCAGTTCCTCCCTGGTCTGGACCATATTATTAAAGTAGAGGGTATCCCGGTCGACAAAGCCATTGTCGATGGCATATTGCAACTGGTTTAAGGGTAGCAACTGAACCTTATCTTTTACCACGAAAGCAAGCGAAGTGCGATCGAAAAGATTTACGGAATAACGTTCTTCGAGTTGTTTAATGAATCGCACGGAACTGTCGGTACTGCAGCCGCTCACACCGGTCTGCGTTTCATCCGCCATCAGGATGATGAACTGTCCAAAAAACAAATAACTCGCGGCTTTCACTTTTATGCCATGGCTTTTCCATTCTTTGGAAAATTGTTCTAATAATCCTTCAATTTCCAGGGCTTCGCCAATGGAGAACGTGCGGCCCGACTGGTAAACCCACACACGCGATTGCGGGTGAAAATTTTCATCGAGCAGATGTTTATATTCCAGGTTCATTACTTAGTTTTTTTATTTGTCTGCCGGTGGCAGTCTGCAAAATTACGCATCCTTACGGATGTAATGACTTACCTGAATGCAATGAAACCGTTAATGATTTTAAGCCATGCTGGCGGCTACCAGTTCTGCCACGTCGAGTACCTGTACAGAATCTTCTTTTTCAGCAAGCTTGACACCGTCGGTAAGCATGGTGTTGCAGAAAGGACAGGCCGAGGCAACAATATTGGCACCTGTGGCGATTGCTTCATTGCTGCGTTCGATATTCACTCGGGTATGACCTTTTTCTTCTTCCTTAAACATCTGGGCCCCGCCAGCGCCACAACATAAACCGCGGGTGCGGCATCTTTTCATCTCTACCAGTTCAGCATCCAGGGCTTCCAGCACTTTGCGCGGAGCTTCATAGATATCATTGGCGCGACCGAGATAACAGCTGTCGTGGTACGTGATGCGCTTGCCTTTAAATGTTGTGCCTTCCTGCATCCTGATCTTTCCTTCATCGATCAGTTGTTGCAGGAACACACTGTGATGGATCACTTCATAGTTTCCGCCCAGTTCAGGATATTCATTTTTTAAAATGTTGAAGCAGTGTGGGCAGGCGGTAACGATTTTTTTAATATTATAATTGTTTAATATCTGGATGTTCTGGTAGGCCATCATCTGGAACATGAACTCATTACCCGCACGTCGCGCAGGATCCCCGGTGCACATTTCTTCCTTACCAAGAATGGCGTAATTAATACCAACTTTTTCGAGTATCGTAACAAATGCTTTGGTGATCTTCTGGGCACGCTGGTCAAAACTTCCGGAACATCCGACCCAAAACAGAACGTCGGGTGATTGTCCATTGGCAAATAATTCTGCGACGGTGGGAACTGGCATGTATATCTTATTTACATTACCCGCAAATCCGGGCAATTACGCTACAATAAATTTGAGAATCAAATCTAAAGCAATTCGTTCATTATACATCGCTTCGTAAAAGACTTAGCCACCACGAAATCTTTTTCCTCAAACTTTGCTTCCATGCTTATTTTTGTCGCGATCCATGAAGAATAACAAGTTTTTGCAACGTCTGACGAATTGGGAGCTTTGGAACTTTTATGTGTTGTATGCGCCCATTAGCCCGGTTTGGTTCTGGTATTGCCTCCGCAGCGGTTCCATGTGGTTTTTCAGTTCATCCAATCCCACCATCACGTTTGGCGGATTTGAAGGAGAAGGAAAAAAAGAGATGTATGACCAGTTGCCGAAACATCTCGTACCGCGCACCATCTATATCATGCACGACTGGTCCTTCGATGAAGTGAAGAAAAGGATGAGTGAAGCCGGGTTTACTTACCCCTTTATTGTAAAACCGGATGTCGGGATGAAGGGTATCCTGTTTCGCAAGATTGAAAATGAAGACCAGTTAAAAAAATATCACGAGCGAATACCTGTTGAATATATCATACAGGACCTGATTGATCTGCCCGTTGAAGTAAGCGTATTTTATTACCGCATGCCATATGAAAAGAAAGGTGTGGTCAGCGGATTTATTCATAAAGAACTCTTGCAGGTCACAGGCGATGGCAGGTCTACTTTGAGACAACTGGTGGAAACTCATCCGCGGGCTCGTTTTCGCATGGAAGAAATGCAACACCGTCACGGGCATCGTTTCGACCGGATCATTCCCGAGGGGGAAATATTTTTTCTTTCCTATGCGGGCAATCACAACCGCGGCGCGCATTTCACCAATCTCCACAAAGAGATCAATGAGAAAATGCATGAAGTGTTTGACCAGCTGAGTGAACAGACTTCTTTCTTTTACGGCCGGTATGATATCAAGACTACGTCACTGGAAGATCTGAAAGAAGGCCGTAATTTCCAGATCATCGAATTCAATGGTTGCGGTGCTGAGCCAAATCATATCTATGATTGCAATATGAGCATCTGGAAAGCCTACAAAGTATTGCTCACTCACTGGAAAGCCCTGTACAAGATCAGCCGTTACAACCATCGCAACGGCACTCCTTACTGGTCATTTCGCCGGGGATGGGAATATCTGAAAAGAGCGAGGGAACATTTTCGCATGCTTGAGAAATATGATTGAGTTGCATTCTTATTCCACACGTATTAATAAATACCTAAACGTCTAATTCGTATTTTCGTCGGGATGCATCCATTATTCAGAATATTTTTTACCGGCATGCTGGTGAGTTTCCTGGGTTCATTGCCTTTGGGAACTTTGAACATCCTGGCCATGAAAATTTCCGTGGAGGAAACAGTATGGGCAGCCATGCTTTTTTCTTTTGGATCATTGCTGGTAGAAATAATCTATGTGCGTCTTTCATTGGTAGCCATGGACTGGGTGAGGAAACAGGAAAAGATTTTCCGTATCCTCGAATGGGTCACACTGGGCATAGTGCTCGCGCTTGCCATCGCAAGTTTTTACGCCGCCATGCATCCCACTGTGGGTGATGATAAAAGGGAAAGTCTTCCGGCCATGAACCGCTTCCTGTTTGGCGTGGTCATGTGTGCGGTCAACCCGGTGCAGATTCCGTTCTGGTTTGGATGGAGTACCGTTCTTTTTACAAAGAAAATATTGTTACCCCGTACAGATCACTATAATACCTACATAGGTGGCATTGGCATCGGAACATTTATCGGCAACTGTGTTTTCATATTTGGCGGCCTGCTTATTGCCAGTAAGATCAAGGACAACCAGCATGTACTCAACTGGATCATCGGTGGCGTGTTTGCTGTAACGGCTTTGATCCAGCTCTGGAGAATATTTAAAAAGAAATCTGTCAAGCACCAGTTAGAACATCCCGAAGAAGTGACGAAAAAGTTTGAGAATAAAATGGATAAAATAGAAGAAGGGATCGGGAAGATGAAGCACAAGTAAAATTCTGCGTAGGGCTAAAATACTCAATGCTCAACGCTCAATTTTCAGTGTTAAGTTGGACGGCACCATCTTCTTTTCGAAGCCTAAAGTTCTACTCATTCTCCATTGAACATCGAAAATTGATCATTGAAAATTTCGCCCTGCGCAACGGCCACCAGGTAAACTAGTGAGCAGATATTGTTTCTACCTCTGGTATCCCCTGCAAATCCAGTTCTATGTGCTTGTGTTTCGCTTTCACTTTGAATTCATTGATCACTTCAATCACATCGTAGTCGATATAGATGCTGTGAGCTCCGTCTATGTGTACGACTGAATAGTCGGGAATCTTTTCCAGTTCGTCCTTGATTTTTTTCTTATTGATAAAACTCACGTTGATAGCCAGCCTGAAATAGAAATGGCGGATGGAACCTTCATGGCGTTCAGTCAGGGTAAAGCCGGCTTTGTATGTGTTCTTGAAAATAAAATAAGCACCATAAGCCACGCCAATGCCCACACCAATTAACAGATCGGTTAGCAGGATGGCAATGATGGTTACAATAAAAGGAAGAAACTGCTCCCTTCCCAGTTTGTAAACGGAACGGATCATCCTTGGCTTGGCAAGATTATAACCCGTGCGAATAAGAATGACTGAAAGAATGCAGTAGGGGATAAGATTTAAAATGGATGCCGCAAAGAATGCAAATACAAAAAGCCAGATGCCATGAAAAATGGCAGAAAGTCTTGTTCTTGCCCCCGCTTCCGCATTCGCAGAGCTTCTTACGATCACAGCCGTGATAGGCAGACCTCCAATTAATCCGCTGATGAAGTTACCGGTTCCCTGTGCAACCAGTTCCCGGTTTTGGGGTGTCACACGATTGTAAGGATCTATTTTATCTACCGCTTCAATACTTAATAATGTTTCCAGCGAAGCCACAAGGCAAATCACAACAGCCGTTCTCCAAATGGCAGTATTAGAAAGTATGGAGTTGAAATCTGCCAGCCTCATTTCACCAAAAAGATTCTGCGAAACATTTACATATTGTGAAGGTTGTAAGGCCAGTTGGGGTATAAAATATTTAAACAATAAAGCCAACAATACTCCAAAAACAACCACCACAAATGAAGTGGGCAGAAAGGATAATTTATCCGCGACCGTTCTTTTCCAAATAATCAATAACCCCAACGAAAGCAGGGCAATGATCACCGCGCCGGCTGAACTGGAATAGTAGAGATCCTTAACACCTTCAAAACCGTGTGTGAGCGTGATGGCATTAAACAACTCCCTGGTCCAAAAGTCCGGGCGATCATAACCAAGCAAAAAGGGAATTTGTTTTAAGATAAGCAGTATACCAATCGCAGCCAGCATTCCTTTGATTACAGTCGATGGAATGAAATGGGTAAAGCCTCCCAGTTTAAATACACCTAATAGTATTTGTAAAATCCCTGCGACAGCTACCGCCAGGAAAAATCCATCCAGGCTCCCAAGTTCAATGACAGCAGCAGCGCAAATTGCCGTCAAACCGGCAGCTGGCCCACTTACGCTAATTTGTGAACGGCTAATGGCAGCCACTACAATACCACCGATAATGCCGGCCATGAGACCTGAATAAACCGGGGCGCCGGATGCCAGGGATATCCCTAAACAAAGTGGTAAGGCAACAAAAAAAACAGTAATACTTGCCCTGAAATCGTGTTTGAGAAAGGACAAGAAATAGAATCGCGTCTTTCGATTGATCGTACTCATATAGACAAAGACCTGTATATGCAGGGGGCGCGAATGTAGTCAAACGGCCGGATATTCCTTATGATCTGCAACAGGTGCCACGTCTCAGAGCTCCCTGGCCCACTGATCGCGATCGTCGGGACTGAATTTCCAGGGGGCAAAGTTGTTCTCCACGTTACTGAACATAACAGTCCATTCCTGTGGCGAATTGCTTTCTTCCATCACAAGATAGCGGCGAAGACGGAGAATGATATCGAGCGGGTTGATGCTGACCGGGCATTCCTGTACGCAGGCATTACAGGTGGTACAGGCCCAAAGTTCTTCCACGGTGATATAATCATGCAGCAGACTCCTGCCATCTTCCTGGAATGTTTTATTCTTTTGAATATTTCTGCCAACCTCTTCCACACGATCGCGGGTATCCATCATGATCTTACGCGGTGAAAGCTTTTTACCCGTCTGGTTTGCGGGGCAGGCAGCAGTGCATCGGCCACATTCG
>Ga0065721_10009553_pt1 | contig 10182 bp, 7 predicted proteins | sample Mesricmetagenome_FD_59108 | JGI IMG/M metagenome (GOLD analysis project Ga0065721, IMG submission 59108) | Mesophilic microbial community from rice straw/compost enrichment Sample: eDNA_1 v2 (version 2) | ecosystem: Engineered > Solid waste > Grass > Composting > Bioreactor | place: USA: Davis... | reverse complement strand
TGCTGCTGAGCTCAGCGTAACTCGCGTGCGCCGGGCTCGATGCGGAGAAGCGTTCGCCGACAACGAACTGGCCAAGCATCATTCCGCCGATCGCGCCCGCACCGGCAAGGAGCAGGCCGAAAAGTGCCGCTTTGGCGAGCGCATCTGCGCTGCGTCGTGATCCCCCATTTCGGGCCATGCGGGATCAACGCCAAAAGCTGCGCAGAGGTTGCACAGCCGACGGCCGGCCATTCGTCGATGCTTGAACGCCTTTCGTCTCCCTATCGAGGAGGCGCCGTGACCCGTCGAACATCGCATGCGCCTGCCGCACGATCGGGGCATCACGAGCNTGCGGGATAGGAGGCAGCGGTCTCCCCGGTCCGGGCCNTCTATTCCGCATCCCCTTGGTTCGAAAGGACTATTTCGATGGCGAAACTTCCCCTCATATTCCTCGCGGTTCCCCTTGTCGCGACCGGCGCACCCGCCGCGGCGACCGAGGNCGGCGCGGGGCGGCAAGTCCTGGTGTCCTATAGCGACCTTGATCTTGCGAGCGCCGACGGACGCAGAAANCTGACNGCGCGCGTCAAACGCGCATCACACGAGGTTTGCGGAGGCCGCTCGACGGTCCGCCCGAACCTCAACGAGATTCTGGCGTACCGCGAATGCCGCGCTGCGGCGATGCGGAGCGCTGAGCCCCAACTCGCCAGCCTTTTTTCCGGCCAGAAGCTGGCGGACGGAGGTCCCTTGCACGTGGCGGCCAATTGACCGAACCGTGCCGGAAAGCGGTCATGCCTCGTGCATGACCGCTTTCGCGCAGCCTAAGGCTGCATGATGGTCTTGACGTCGTGGAGATAGGTGCGGCCGATGCGGTGAAGGCCGCCTTCGCCAAGATCGACGCTCCAAGCGCCGTCGCCATGGTGCTTTAATCCGACGATGCCGTCCCGGCGGACCATTTTCGAGCGGTGGATCCGCATGAACTGATCGGGGTCCATCCGCGCCTCGAGCGACTTGATCGTCTGGTGTATGAGCCAGCTGCGTCCGCCCACATGAAGTCGCATATAGTCGCGCTCGGCCTCAATGAGGTCGACCTGGTTCGCGTCGATGCGCAGCATCTCGCCGCGATTCTGGACCCAGAATTCGCTGATCCACCGGCTTTTGCGTGCACGGCCATGGTCGCTCGCGCGCCATTCGCGCACCCGCGCCAGCGCGCGCGCGAGCCGGTCGGGCGACACGGGCTTGAGAAGATAGTCGACCGCGGCCACGTCGAAGGCAGCGACGGCATAGCGGTCGAAAGCCGTCACGAAGACCACCGCGGGGGGATTGTCGAGCTTGTCGAGCGCGGAGGCGACCTCGAGCCCGTTGAGGTCGGGCATCGCAATGTCGCAGAGCAGGAGGTCGGGCGCGAGCGCCTCGACCATTCGCAGCGCCGAGGCGCCGTCGCTCGCTGTGCCCACCAGCGACACATTGTCCTGCTGCCCGGCAAGGATCTGCAGCCGCTCGATCGCGAGCGGTTCGTCGTCGACGATCAGGGTTCTCAGCGTCTGGGTCATGTCAGCAGCCTTCGCGGGAGAGCGGCAGCCACAGCGAGACGAAGAAACCGCCGTTGTCCGAGCGGCCCCATTCGCAGCCCGCCGCGGGGCCATAGCGGGTCAGGAGGCGCTCGCGGACGTTGCCGAGACCCACGCCGGTGCCGGGCTCGGGCATCGGAACCGAAGGGTCGACGTCATTCTCGACGCGCAGCAGGAGGAGGCCATATTCGTGGCTCGCGGTGAGGCGAACGCCGATCTTTCCCTTGCTCGGCGCAACGCCATATTTGAGCGCATTCTCGATGATCGGCTGGAGGATCAGCACCGGGACGCAGGCGCNTTCCAAATCGGAAGGCACCTCGACCTCGACCTGCAAGCGGTCGGGAAAGCGGGCCTGTTCGATGTCAAGATAGAGCCGCTGCAGGGCGATTTCCTCGTCGAGGCTGACAAATTGCTCGGGATCGATCGCAAGGCTCGTGCGCAGGAATGCCGACAAATTCATGATCATCGCCTCGGCCTCGGCCTTCGACCCGCGCATCACGAGGGTCGAGAGCGAATTGAGCGTGTTGAACAGGAAGTGCGGATTGACCTGGTAGTGGAGCGCACGGAGCTGTGCGTTTTTTGCCTCGAGGCGATAATTGTTGGCGCGCCGCTCGACTGCGCGCATTTCATTCGCATAGCCAAAGGCAACGTAGAGCGCTGCCCAGACGGCGAAGAAGAAATACCAGCGGATCGAGCTGTCGAGGATCAGCACCATTTCCCAAGCCACGGGGAATTTGGCCTGCACCTCCGCGATGATCTTGTGCGTGTCCTCGGACGGGAACCAATAAAAGAAGACGAGCAGATTCACCGTCGCATAGACGATAACGAGGGGGATGGCGGCACCCATCGCGGCCGCGAGCCGCGCGCCGAAACTGCGGGGCTGGACGCGCTGGAGCAGCTGATAGAGAACGAAGGTACAAAAGATGCCCGCAACAACGACGATCGCGCGGCGGCCGATATAGGCCCATTGATCAGGCGCCCCCGACAGCAGGGCAAGGCCGGTGGTGATGAGAAAATAGAGCAGCCACATCGCGACGATCGAGCCAATCGCGACGCGCGGGTTGACGCGCGCATCGGAGGCGCGCCAGTCTGGGGCTGCAGCGAGGAACCGCGCGCGCTTGTCGCGCTGCAGGAGGCGGGGATCAGACGCGTTCATGATCCTTCCCTAACGCACGCTGTCGGCCAAAGACCAGCGCCCTCTTCGCCGCCAGTCGAAGCGACGGGGAGGTTTGTCGAATGCGCAATCAGTCCGAAGCTCCCGGCCCATGAAGCGCGCGGCGCCAATGGCCGCGTCGGTAGACGGCCCACGCCATGGCGAGCGCTGCGAGCGAAGAGAGCGGAAAGCTCCACCAGATCGCATCGCCGCCGAGCGCCGGGTAGCCGAATGCATAGATGCCGAGGCGGATCGGGAACATCGACAGGGCGAGAATGATCAGGGGAGGGATCACCGACCCGTTGGCACGCAGCGTGCCGATGATGACGATGGTGGTGCCGAAGGGGAGGAAGGTCCAGGTCGCGACAAGCTGGATATGGCGCGCGACCTCGACCGCTTCGCTGCCACGGCCAAGAAAGAGGCCGAGCGCCGCCCGGTCGAAGGCGAGGAGGAGGAGGATCAGCACGCCCGTCATCACGAGATTGATCGCGATCCCGCTATTGGTAATCGAGCCGACGCGGTCCCAGCGATGCGCGCCGATATTCTGCGCGGCCATCGCGCTCACCGCGGCGCCGACGGCGAGCGCCGGCATCTGGACATAGTTCCAAAGTTGGAGCGTCGCGCCATAGGCAGCCGCGGTCACGAGCCCTTCGCGGTTGACGAGGCCGACCATGACGAGACCCGCCCCGGAGATGACGAGCATCTGCGCGCCCATCGGCAACCCGCGCCCGATGATGAAGCGCAGCTCCTCCGCATCGGGGAGAAGATACCAAAGCTCGCGTCCGCGCAGGCGAAGCACATGGTCCTTGGCATAGAACCACCCAAGCATCGCGGCGAGGCTGATCGTCCCCGCAACTGCCGTCGCGAGCGCGCTTCCGGTGATGCCGAGCCGCGGGAAGGGGCCGAGGCCGAGGATGAGGACGGGATTGAGAATGATGTCGAGCACCACCGAGAGGATCATGAAGCGCAGCGGCGTCACCGCGTCCCCGGCACCGCGCGAGGCCATCATCAGCGTCACCATGAGCATGCTGGCAGGGATCGCGACAAAGGTGACGCGCAAATAATCATGCGCGAGCGCGAAGGCCTCGGGCGGGGTCTCGAGAAGGCGCAGGATCGCGTCGGAGGCAAACCAGCCAACGACCGCGATGACCAGGGCAAAGACGAGCGCGAGCCCGATCGCTCCGCCGCTCGCGCGCCGCGCGGCGTCGATGTCGCCGCGGCCGATCGCCTGGCCGATGAGGACCGTTGCTGCCATGCCGAAACCGAAAAAGGTCGCAAACATGAGGAACATGATGATGTTCGCGTTGGCCGTCGCGGCGAGCGCGCTTTCGCCGAGGAATTGCCCGACCCAGACCGAGTTCACCGAACTTGAGAGCGTCTGGAGGATATTGGAAGCGAGCGTCGGCAGCGCGAAGAGGATCAGCGTGCGGGTAATCGGTCCGCCGGTCAGGTCCATGCTGCCGCCGCCGCGCGCCGTCTGGCGCGGTGGCACCGGCCCCGCCGGGGGGTCGGCCGCGGCTGCAACGGGTGGGGCAGGCTGGCCCGCGCTCACCCCAGCCGCGCCAGCGCGGCGGTCAGACGGTCGGCTTCAGCCGTCTTGGCTGAATGATCAGCGCGCGCCTTTTCTACCGCTTCGGGCTTGGCCCGTTCGATGAAGCTTGCATTGCCGAGGCGTCCGGCGAGGCTGTCGCGCTCCTTCACCGCCGCGGCGAGCGCCTTGGTCAGCCGTTCGCGTTCGGCGGCAATGTCGATCACGCCTTCGAGCGGGATGGTGATCGTCTCGCCCTCGACGACGAGCTGCGCCGAGGCTCCGGCCGGCGCGGGATCGAAGCGGATCGCCTCGAGGCGCGCGAGGCGATCGAGCTGCGCTGCGAGCCTCTCGGTGCGGGCCTTGAGCGAGGCTGGGAAATGCCCGGTCAGCCGCGCCCCCGGCGGAAGGCCAAGTTCGGCCTTTGCACCGCGCAGCTCGCGCACCAGCTTGATGAGCCAGTCGATATCGGCGCTGGCTTCGGCGTCGCGCGCGGCGCTTGGCGCGGGCCATTTCGCGGTAATCAGGGGATAATTTTCCCGGTCGCCAAGACCGGTCCACAGCTCTTCGGTGATGAAGGGCATGAAGGGATGGAGCATGACGAGGATCTGGTCGAGGACCCAGCCTGCAGTGGCCCTCGTCTCGTCATCGATCGCGCCCTTGATCAGCTCCAGATACCAGTCGCAGAACCGGTCCCAGGCAAAGCTGTAGACAGCATTGGCTGCATCATCGAAGCGATACGCGGCAAAGGCGCGTTCCATCTCGGCCACCGTGTCTGCAACCTCGCTGATGATCCAGCGGTTGACCGGCAGGCTCGCCGCCGGCGCCTCGAGGCTCGTCGATGCCGAAATGCCATTGGCTTCGCAAAAGCGCGCGGCATTCCAGAGCTTGGTTGCAAAATTGCGATAGCCTGCCAGACGCGCGTCATCCATCTTGATGTCACGGCCCTGGCTTTCCATCGCCGCCATGAAGAAGCGCAGCGCATCGGCGCCATATTGGTCGATGAGCCCGAGCGGGTCGACGACATTGCCCTTCGACTTCGACATTTTCTGGCCATCGGGCGCGCGCACGAGGCCGTGGAGGTAGAGCGTCTTCCACGGCACCTCGCCCATGAAGTGCATGCCCTGCATCGCCATGCGCGCATCCCAGAAGAAGAGGATGTCGAAACCCGAGACGAGTACGTCGTTCGGGTAATGGCGGCGGAGCATCTCGGTATCCTCGGGCCAGCCAAGGGTCGCAAAGGGCCAGAGCGCCGAAGAGAACCAGGTATCGAGAACGTCGGGGTCGCGCTCGAGCTTCACCCCCGCACCGGCCTCGGCCTGCGCTTCCTCTTCGCTCTCGGCGACGAAGATATGGCCCTCGCCATCGAACCACGCCGGAATCCGGTGTCCCCACCAGAGCTGGCGCGAGACGCACCAGGGCTGGATATTCTCCATCCAGTTGAAGAAGGTCTTTTCCCAGCTCTTGGGCACGATGGTGATGCGCCCGTCGCGCACGGCCTCGATCGGCGCCTGCGCNAGTTTTTCGGCATCGACATACCATTGGTCGGTGAGCCAGGGCTCGATCACCACGCCGCCGCGGTCGCCAAAGGGGGTCTGGATCGTGCGCGGTTCAGCGTCATGTTCATTGCCCTCCTTGTCGACGTGCGGGATGAGGAAGCCCAATTCCTTCATCTGCCTGACGACAAGTTCGCGCGCGCCNTCGGTGCCGTCGCGGCGGAAACGGTGGAGGCCGAGATATTCCTCGGGAATGAGCCCGTCGCTCGTCTGGATCACATTCGCGTCNCCGTCGAACATGTTGAGCATCTCGCCGGGCTTCATTCCCGCACGCTTGCCGACCTCGAAGTCGTTGAAATCATGCCCCGGCGTAATCTTCACCGCGCCGCTCCCGAGTTCGGGGTCGGCATGCTCGTCGGCGACCACCTTGAAGCGCCGGCCGGTGATCGGCTGGAGGATCTCCTTGCCGATCACGCTCTTGTAGCGTTTATCGTCGGGGTGCACCGCGACCGCCATGTCCGCGAGCATCGTCTCGGGGCGCGTTGTCGCAACCTCGATATAGTCGCGCCCGTCGTCGAGCGTGACGCCGTCGGCCAGCGGATATTTGAAGTGCCAGAANCNGCCCTCGACCTCGTGGNTTTCAACCTCGAGGTCCGAGATCGCGGTCTTGAGCTTGGGGTCCCAGTTCACGAGCCGCTTGTCGCGGTAGATCAGCCCCTGGCGGTACAGGTCCACGAAGACCTTGGCGACCGCGCGGTTCAGCCCTTCGTCCATCGTGAAGCGCTCGTTCGCCCAGTCCATCGAGCAGCCGAGGCGGCGAAGCTGGCCGGTAATCTGGCCGCCGCTTTCCGCTTTCCACTGCCAGACCTTCTCGACAAATTCCTCGCGCGTATAGTTGGTGCGCTTGTCCTGCCGCTCCTCCATCTGGCGCTCGACGACCATCTGGGTCGCGATGCCGGCATGGTCCATGCCGACCACCCAGAGCGCATCCTTGCCGCGCAGCCGCTCGTAGCGGATGAGCACGTCCTGCAGCGTATTGTCGAGCGCGTGGCCAATGTGCAGCGCGCCAGTCACATTCGGCGGCGGATTGACGATCGTGAAGGGTTCGGCATCGGGGCGCGCCGGGCGATAAAGCCCGCGGTTTTCCCATTCATGGGCCCATTTCGCCTCGATTGCGGCGGGATCGAAGGTTTTTTCCATCGGCATAGCCGAGCGCCTTTGCCAGCCATGGTGCGGCGCGGCAAGGGGGTAGCCGCATCGCTCGACGTTCCATCGAAGAAAGCGGGGAGCTCCCCGCGAGCAGAGGCTCGCGGGGGGCTTCCCGACGCCGCTCGGTGCAAAGAGGTCCGGCGAGAGTGCGCTACTTCTTCAAATAGCTTCCCAGCCAGTTAAACACAGTCTGGTGCCACTGAACGCTGTTCGCGCCCTTCAGCACCCAGTGATTTTCGTCGGGGAAGACGAGCAGCTGCGAGGGAATGCCGCGGCGCTGGAGCGCGGTGAAGGCGGCGATGCCTTGCGTATAGGGAATGCGGAAATCCTTCTCGCTGGTGATGACCAGCATCGGCGTTTTCCACTTGGCGACGTGGTTTACCGGGTTCCATTTTTCGAACTCTTCGGGAACCTCGAAATAGGCGCCGCCATGCTCCCATTCGTCGAACCACAGCTCTTCGGTCTCATAGGCCATGGCGCGCGCATCGAAGACGCCGTCGTGCTGGACGAGACATTTGAAGCCATCGGTCCACTGGCCTGCGATCCAGTTCATCATATAGCCGCCGTAGGAGGCCCCGAGCGCGCAGGCGTTGGCGATGTCGAGCTGCGCATCCTGCTTGCCGGCCGCAGCGAGGCCGAGCTTCAAATCCTCGAGCGGCTTGCCGCCCCAATCCTTGTTGATGCTGTCGGTGAAGGCCTGGCCGTATCCTGTCGATCCGTGAAAATCGACGGTGACGACGCCGTAGCCTTGCTGGGCGAAGAGGCGCGGATTCCAGCGCGTCGACCAGCTGTTGCCGAAACTCGACTGCGGGCCGCCGTGGACGATGAAGGCAACGGGCAGCTTCGCGGCGGCGTCTTGGGGCTTGAGGATCATGCCCCAGACCTTGTCGCCATTCGCGCCTGAGAACTCCATGCGCTCGATCTTGACCGGGTCGAAGGCTGCGAGGCTCTCGGCATTGACGGCAGTGATCTGCGCGACCTTGCCCCTTGCGTCGCGGACATAGACGTCGGTCGGCAGCAGCGCGGTGTTGCGCGTGTAAAGAAGGTCGCCCCCCGCGAGCGGGGTCACATCGCTGATATTGCCATCATGGGTCTCGTTTGAAGCCTTCAGCCGCTCGACCTTGCCGCTCGCAACGTCGACGCGGAAGACGGGGTGATCGAGNACGTCNTGCGCGGTGACGTAAAGCGCCTTGCCGTCCGGCGCCCAGGCAATCGAGGCGACCGAGCGATCCCATGCATCGGTGAGCTTGCGCGTCTCGCCATTTGCAAGATCGCGCAGCATCAACACCTGCCGGTCGGCTTCATAGCCAGGGCGCTCCATCGCCGCATAGGCGAGCCACTTGCCGTCGGGCGAGGGTGCTGGAAGCGTGTCGGTCGCCTGATTGGCTTCGGTAAGATTGATCGGNGCGATACGCGCGTCGACCTTCGCCTGATAAATGTCGAGATTGGTNGAGCGCGGTTCGTCGCGGTCGGCCTTGCGCAGGGTGAAATAGACAGTCCGGCTGTCGGTTCCCCANGCAAGTTCCTCGCCGCCGCCAAAGGGCTTGGAGGGGGTATCGCCGACCAGGCCGCCGTCGATTGCGCGAGCGGCGGTCGCCTTGCCGTCGACGAGATCGAAGACAAAGGGGCGGCTGTAGGTGCCCGGCGTTTCCCACTGGTCCCAATGGCGCACGAAACCCGCGCCGTCCTTGTAGAGGCGGCCGCTGCCGGGGCCGACGAGCGCGCCCTTGTCCTTGGCATCGCAGCCAAAGCTCGTGCATTCCTTGGCGATATCGCCCCAGGCGAGGAGGCGGGTTCCATCAGGCGACAGCTTGAAACCCGCGACATCGGCCTTCTCGTTCGTGACCTGCGTCGCCTCGGCTGTCGGGGCGGCAGGATCGATGCGCCACACCTGACTGCTGCCCGACGCGTCGGAGATGAAGAAGAGCGTGCCATCCGGGTGGAAGGCGGGCGAGGTTTCATTTTTNCCCGGCACGTCGGCGAGGCGGACGGGCTTTGNGGCCTTTGCCTTACGGTCGACAAGCCAGAGNCCCGTCGAGCGCTTGTAGCTGCCCTCTTCGGTTTCGGTCATCTGGAAGGCAACCCAGCGGCCATCGGGGGAGGCGGTGGGTGCTGCGACGCGCTTCAGCGTCGCAAGATCGACCTCGGTCATCGGNCGGGCGAGGGAGGGCGTGGCGCACAGGGCGGCGGCGAGCGCGATCGCGCTAGGGAGGAGATGGTTTCGCATGAAAACGGTTTAGCGGAGAAGNCGAAGCGTTCAAGGGGCGATCACAGGCGAGTGATAATGGCGCGGTCTGCCGNNAAGCTTTGCCGAACCANCTCCGCCTCTTCCGTCGCAAGTGCGCGGACCGTGCCGACAAGATAGATCGCGTTGGAACAGGGCGGGCCGCAGGGTGCAAGACCGAAGGCCGCGCAGGCGTCGGCAGGTGCAATCGTTGCGCCCCGTCCCGCTGCCACGCTGGCAAGCGCCTCCTCCAGTTCGTCGAAATGATCGTGGCGGGGAAGGTTCGGCGGTTGTCCGCCGAGCGCCTCGGCGAACCATCGGGCGAAGACATATTCATATTCGTCGTAGGTGACAAAGCGAAAGGACCCGTCTTGCACCGCGGCCACAGGGTCGGCGCCGTCAGCGCCCACGAGGACAAGTTCTTCGCTGGCGACAATCCTTGCCTCGAAGGTTGCGGCGACGACGGGGCGATAGGTGACAGCCAGATCGATCTCGCCTTGGGTGAGCGCGCCGATCAGCGCATCGTGACGATCGGTGCGCAGGAGCAGCGACTGCGTTGATGCGAGCCGCGGCAGCAGGGCGGGCACGAGCCGATACCGTCCAAATCCCGTTACCGCGCCGAGCCGGAGCGGCGGCGGCGCCTCGGCCGGGTCGCTCGCGCTGGCGCACGCGCGATCGATATCGCCGAGCGCGCGGCCGATCGCATCGAACATGGTCCGGCCCTTGTGCGTAAGCCGGATCGAGCGGCCGACGCGCTCCGTGAGCGCGGCCCCGACCTCGCGCTCGAACCGGCGCAGGTCTGCGTGGACGGCGGGCGGCGATTTGCCGAGCCGCTCNCCTGCCGCCGAGATGCCGCCGGCAACTCCCACCGCGTGGAAGACCATCGCNCGGCGAAGCATGTTTCCGTTCATTCTTCACCTCAGNTGANTTAAATATAGGAAATTTCCAAATTATCGAATGATATTTTCCTTCCTACACCTGCTCGCGAAAGGAGAGACGGGCATGAGAGGATTGAAAGCGGCGAT
>Ga0065721_10006722_pt1 | contig 10182 bp, 8 predicted proteins | sample Mesricmetagenome_FD_59108 | JGI IMG/M metagenome (GOLD analysis project Ga0065721, IMG submission 59108) | Mesophilic microbial community from rice straw/compost enrichment Sample: eDNA_1 v2 (version 2) | ecosystem: Engineered > Solid waste > Grass > Composting > Bioreactor | place: USA: Davis... | reverse complement strand
GGATCCGTTGGTCCCGTCGGCGGATCGGTCGGATCCGTTGGTCCCGTCGGCGGATCGATCGGATCCGTTGGTCCCGTCGGCGGATCGATCGGATCCGTTGGCTCCGTCGGCGGTTCGGCCGGCTCTATGACGACGTCAGACGGCTGCCCCGCTTCTTCGGCGTTCGCCGTCCGAAGCCATCCCGGCTTGTCCGCTCCCGGATCGCCGGAGGGCAGTCCGAGAGAAGAGAAAGCCATGGAAGCCGCAAGCGCGGATAAGGTGATCTTTTTGCCAAGCGTCATTTTATTCACCTCTGTCAGTTGATGGAAACTAAAATTGCAGGACGGGCATCTGCTCTTTCACGCCTTGATTCAAGCTGGGACGGCCGACGGAATAATACACGAATTCCGTGCCCGCCAGATGCTCCTCCTTGAACACGTTCCGCCCGTCGATCAGAATCGGCCGCTTCATGACTTTCTGAAGCCGCTCCAGATCGACCCCGGAAAACTCGTCCCATTCCGTCAGCAGGACGAGAGCGTCCGCGCCTTGCGCGGCGTCTTCCGCTTTATCGCACCATACGACTCCCTCCTTTCCGAACAGCGCCCGGAAATTATCCATCGCGATCGGGTCGTAGGCTTTCGCTTTGACGCCTCGATCGACCAAATGGCGCATGATCTCGATCGCCGGGGAATCGCGAACGTCGTCGGTATTCGGCTTGAAGGCCAGTCCCCAGACGCCGATCGTCTTCCCGTGCAGCTCGCCGTCGAAGATCGCCTCCAGCTTCCGGATAACGTTGAAGCGCTGATCCCGGTTGACCTCCACGACCGAACGGAGCAGCTTGAATTCGTAGTCCACGTGACCGGCGATTTGGATGAGCGCCCGCGTATCCTTCGGGAAACAGGAGCCCCCGTAGCCGATCCCGGCTTTCAGGAACGACGGGCCGATCCGTTTGTCGTACCCCATTCCCTCCGCGACCTCCGTCACGTCCGCGCCGACCTTCTCGCAAATGTTGGCGATCTCGTTAATGAACGAAATTTTCGTCGCGAGAAACGCGTTGGAGGCGTACTTGATCATTTCCGCGCTGCGGATGTCCGTGACGATGACGCGATCGGTCAGCGGCTCGTGCAGACGGACCATCGCGTCGGCCGCGCTCGGACAGTCGGCTCCGATGACGATCCGGTCCGGATGAAGCGTATCCTCGATCGCCGAGCCCTCGCGAAGGAATTCCGGCAGCGAGACGCTGTCGAAGCGCATGATCGTGCGCGCCCGCATCAGCGTCGCCAGCCGCTCGTTCGTGCCGACCGGAACGGTGCTCTTCACGGCGACGATCTTGTAGCCGTTCATCGCCTCCGCGACTTCCATCGCCGCTTGTTCGATATAGGCGAGATTCGCTTCGCCGCTCGGCAGCGGAGGCGTCCCGACGGCGATCATGACGATATCCGACCTGCGCACGGCGGCGGTCAGATCGGTCGTGAACGCCAGCTTGCCCGCGAGCCGGACCGACGCGGCCAACTCCTGAAGCCCCGGCTCGTAGATCGGTATGCCGCCGGAATTCAACAGCTCGACTTTGCCCGGATCCCGGTCGACGCAAACGACCTGGTGGCCGAGCTTCGCGTAGCACACGCCCGATACGAGCCCGACGTATCCGGTCCCGATTACCGCGATATTCATCTCCTCAGCTCCTCTCCTTCGATTGCTCGCAGACGTCCATGATCTCGTTCCAATCGAACGCGAGCCGGACGATATCCTCTTCGATCAGCTCCGTCCCGGTCTGCACTTCGATAATGTCCATTTCCGTCGCCGCCCGCAGGCTATGCCTGCAGCGCTGCCGTATTTTGAGAACGTCTCCCGGCTGAACCGGAAACCGTCTTCCGTCCAGAACCATCTCCCCGCGGCCGGATACGATCGTCCACGCCTCGTCCCTGAGCTCGTGATATTGGTAGCTCAAATTGCGGCCCGGCGCGACCCGGATTCTCTTCGTCAGAACTTCCTTGCCGTCCGGATACTTCAAGTAATCGAGCACCCGGTAACGGCCCCAGCGCCGCTCCTCGTACATCGGCCGCTGCTCCGAATGCTTCATCACGTCCTTGATCATCGGGCTGGCCGACTTGTCCGACACGAGGATGCCGTCCGGACTGGCCGCGACGATCACGTTGGACAGATTGAGCAGCGTAATCGGAATATCCAGCTCGTTGACCACGTGGGTATTGCTCGAGTCGCCCGCGATGATTCCGTTGCCGGTAAGCGGGTTGTCCATCTCCTCGGTCAGCGTGTTCCACGTTCCGAGGTCTTTCCAATTCCCCGCGTACGGCAGCGCCACGACGCGCCGGGTTCTCTCGACGATCTCGTAGTCGAAGCTGATCTTCGGCAGCCTGCGGTATTGTTTCAACATCTCGTCGTATTGAATCGGATAGCCGTAAGCGATCAGGATTTGGATCAGGAAATCGAGCTTAAACGAGAAAACCCCGCAATTCCAAAGCGCGGCCCTTTCGATCATCGCCGCCGCTTCTTCTTCGCCGGGTTTCTCTTTGAAGCTTTGCACGTCCACGTACGGCTTGTCCGGCTCCGGAGCCCCTTCCGGAATGATATAGCCGTATTTTTCCGAAGGGAACGTCGGCCGCACGCCCATGAGCGCCAGATCGGCGCCCGATTGCCGAAGGACCTCGTCCAGCTCCTTCGTCTTGCGGAAGAACGATTCGTCCACGTAAGGATCGACCGGCATGACGACGACCGTCTCGTTCAAGCTCACGCCCCGTACCGAATACAGGTACGTCGCCGCCAACGCGATCGCCGGGAACGTGTCCCTTCGGTCCGGCTCGACGATGATCTCGATCTCGCTTCCGAGCTGGCTCTGGATGATCTCGACCTGCGGTTTCCCTGTCGCGATATAGGCATGCTCCCGCAGCCCGGCGCCTGCGATCTGCCGCCAGACCCGCTGGACCATCGACTCCCGCTCGCCCCGGTCGTTAAGGAGCACCTTCAAAAACTGCTTGGACCTCGATTCGTTCGATAAAGGCCACAAGCGCTTGCCCGAGCCTCCGGAGAGAAGCACGACTTTCATGGGGACGCCTCCAATCGGGCGGACGGAATGCCGCTCGTCCACGCGTGATAATAAGCCGAGTTTTTGCCGTACGAGTTATCGAGCAGCGTATTGGGCTTGTCCAGCAGGCAGGACAAGATGTGGCCGTGCAGCCTCGACGTCCGCACCGTCCGGTATCCGCTGAAGCGTTTGACCGCTTTGTCTACCAAATAGTCGGAGTACGAATGCCAGATCGCCTGGAGCGGAAGCGGAACGCCGCCTCTTCGCATCATGCTGCCGATGACCGCGATCGATTTTCTCTCCGCTTTGTTGTACAAGGAACCCCAGTCCAGGCAATCGCCCCGGCCGCCCGCTTCCAGCCGTTCCTGCTCCGCCGTCTTCTCGATGTCCGTCCGGAGGAAGTTGAGCAGCTCTTTCCCGGGACGGCTTGTCGGAACGATCGGCCAGAGCTGGTGCGCCATGTCGGGGGATAAATGGACGGAGCAGCGATCGAATGTCCCGGTTGCGAGCTGATAGGATTGGTGGTCGCGGACGAACAGATGAACGTCTTCGTGTCCGTTCAGCACGCGAGCCGTCCGTTCGAGCTCCGCCCTCCTCCTGTAGAAGATCGTCTGAGGCAAGATCACGACGCGGTGGGACGGATAATCCGCCACGATCTTCTCGCGCAATCTCTGGTGAACGGGATATAAATCCCCGAAGTTGCCTCCCCCTTGCAGGACGAGGATTCGATCCGCGGGAATGTTCAGCCCGTCCGGAAAATCCAGCACGCTATAGCGCGCTTTGACGCGTATATCGTGAGCCTTAAAGAACGCTTCCGCGCCCTTCATGATCAACAAGTCCCCGCCGTTGTTGTACACGGGGTAGTCGATGTAGCAGACGCTCGAGCCGGGCGGCACCGCCTTCAATATCGGGCGAAGCCTCGTCTTCAACGCGTCCATGGGATGCACGCTCGCTTCGTTAGGCATTTCCACGCTCTCCTTTACGTCGTATCTCTTTCAACCGGCCGAGCAATATCCGAAAATCGTTTTGGTCGAACAGCACGTCTCTCACTCGCACGCGGAACGCCATTTTAAGCGCCGCCATCGTCACGGCCAACCGGATCAAGGCGCCGATCAGCAAAGCCAGCGCGATCCCGTTCAACCCGTACGCCGGGGTCAGGACGAAAAACAGCCCGACCGTGGCCGCAAGCGCGATCGCTTGCCGGATCAGCACGAGACCGGGTCTTCCCATCGCATTGAAAGCGGACGCCAGAATCCACGAGCCCCCGCCGAGGATACATTCGACGGAAAGGATGTACAAAGCGTCGCTCGCTTCCAGAAACTCCTCTCCGAACAGCGCGCCTATCAAGAAGCGGCCGACGGCGAGGCTCGGAATCAGAACGAGGGCCATGACGATCGTGGATATCCGGAAAGCGCGTCCTACCGTGGCGACGATCCTGCTCTTGTCCTGACCCGATACTTTCGGGAAGACGACGTTCGCCACCGCCATTTGAACGGAATTGAACACGCGGGACAACGCGTAGACAACCGTGTACAAGCCGAGCTCCTTCGCGGTCAGCATCGCCAGAATGACGATTTTGTCGAATTGCGAATACAGCGTGCCGAGCAATTCGACTCCGAACACCTTGCTGCCGTATCCGAACAAGGATTTGGCCGCCGCCAAGCCGCCCCGACGGTTGAACCACCGGATTCGGACCGCCTCTCCCAAGCCGTACCAGGTCCCGATCAGCACGATCAAGCTGGTCGCCAGAAACGCGAGAGCCGCATGGGGAATGCTTAAGCTGCCGGCCGCCCACAGCCCGGCCAAGCCGATCAGGTTGCATAACGGCAGAAGCAGCCGCAAGCCGTTGTAGACGTTGAATTTATCGGTGCTTTGCGCCAGAGCCGACAGCAGGTTCACCGCGAGCAGCATCGGCAGCATGAACGCCGTGTACCAACGAGCCGTCCGGACGACGGCCTCGGGATATTGGCCGAGCCAGACCGGAAGGCCGTTCCAGGCGACGATCCCGGCGATCAAGCAAACGGGAATCAGGAACAGAAACCCGGCCCTGACGAATTCCCCGCCGCTCTCTTTCCTGAGCTTTATATTGTAGATGAGCGAGGTCGGCAGCCCGAACCCGACCAGCCCCGCCAGCAGCGTCGGCCAGAACAGGACGGCCGAAAATTCCCCCTTGCCGACGACGCCGAACATGCGGGCCGTCACGATGGAAGTCAACGTGCTGACGACCAGGATCAACACGTTGACCGCGCTTGTCCGGAGTATCGTCCGGACAAGCCCGCTTTTCTTCTCCGCCCTTCGTATGGCGATCTGCGTCATCTCGTTCTTCAACCCCTGCCGCCATAGCGCAATATCCCGACGAGCGCCCCGTTGCGATAGCAGATTTTCACGACCTGCCGGATAAACCTGCGATCGTGGAAGACCGACAGCAGCGACGTTCCGACCGCTTGCGCCAATCGCGCCGCATGCTTCAGGACGGCCTTCAGGCTCCTGTCCCGCCGTTTGACCGCGTCGCTTACCCCTTGCCAGAACATCCGCTTCAGAAACCATTTCTTGGTCGCGCGTTCTTTGGCGATTTTGTGCCGGACCCGCGCGTACGACGTGTAATACACTTTGTGCTTCGCGCGAAGCCTGGCGATCAGCTCGCTTTCCTCGCTCGACAGCAGGTTGCCGCCGACCCTGCCCAGATCCTCGCGGAACGGTTCTATTTCGCGAAAGACGCTCATCCGGAACGCGACGTTCGCGCCGTAAGGAATCGCCGGGGCGGGCATTTCCCGCACTCCGTTCGCGTAATCGAGAATGGTGAAGACCGACCGGTGTTCTTCCGGAATCCAATCCGGTTCCCCGATCTCCCACACGGGATCGATCTTGCCTCCGACGCAGCCGATCGCCGGGTCTCTTTCGAACACGTCCACGATATGCCGCGCCCATTGGCTGGACGCCAGCGCATCGTCGTCCAAAAAGAGAAGGTATTCGCCGGCGGCTTCCCGGATCGCCCGGTTGCGCGCCACGGACAGTCCGAGCCTGCTTTCGTACGCGTAGCGCACTCTTGGACCGTGCCGGTGCCGCAAGCCTTCGACGACCTCCGCCGTATGATCCGTCGACCCGTTGTCGACGACGAGCACCTCGATTTCCTTCTTGTCGAAGCTCTGGGCCAGAACGCTCTCGACCGCCTCGACCGCATCTTTCGCCCGGTTGTGGGTACAGATCGCAACCGTCACTTTCATCGTGAATCCCGCCTTTGGTATACGTCTTTGGTCCGCTTGGCGATCGCGTTCCATTCCAGCTCCTTCAGCGCCTCGTCATATGCCGACGATACTCCGTCCCGGCTCATCTCCATCGCCTTCCGCATCGCATCGGCCAGTCCTTCGGCAGCCGCCGGCTCGTAGCGGACGACCATGCCTTCCTTGAAGTACTCGTCGATAAACTCGTTGTCCGGCATGACGAGCCGCTTCCGGAACGACAAACCGAGAATCGCGGAGCCCGATGTCGTGATCTCTTTGTAGGGCAGCACCATCACGTCAGCGGCGCCGATCAGGTCCGCGACCTCTTCGTTCGGGATAAACCGCAGATCCATGACGATATTTTCCGTATCCTCCGCGCCTCGCAAATACGCCTCCGTCTCCTTGTCCGCTTTTCCCGCCAGGATCAAATACGTTCGTTCCGTCCTCGCCGCCCGAAACGCTTCGATCAGATCGTCGATGCCCTTGTAAGCCTGGACGGCCCCCAGGAACAAATAAACGTCGGCGTCGTCCTCGATGCCGTATTGCCGCCTGACGTTCCGTCCCCTCGGCGCATACGCGCCCGCGTAATGGCCGTGCTTCACGACGGTCAGCTTGCCGGCCGGAACGCCGAACTCCGCCGACGCTTTCCGCTTGATCGACTCGGACGCGACGATCAGCTCGTCGCATAACCGGCAGATCGTCTTTCTCATGAAGCGCTCCATTCCGATGAACTTCATCCGATGCGGATACAGATTGTGAATCGTCCAGACGATCCGCACGTTCCTCAGCTTTAAGTAAAGCAGCGTCGCGACGAAAACCGAGGATTTGGCGACGAAGAGGAGCGGATTCCGATTCTGATAGGCGTGATGCATCCAGTGAATGTGGACCACGTCTCCTGGCTTCGTCCGGCCGACCCGCAGCGCCAGCTTTCCGTGCTTCAAGTCCCGAACGTCCAGCCCCGCGCCGCATAACGATTCCGTCAACAATCGGTTGTACGGGTTCAGTTCGCTCGTCTTCGGCCACATCCATACTTTCATCGCTTCGCTCTCCCTTGCTCCTCGCCTTCCCGATTACACCGCCGCCTCCGGCCGCAAGTTCCCGGCGAGCAGAGATTGGTAGACTTGCTCCACTTTCCCGGCGACCGTCTTCATGTGGAATTCGTTCATGACGCCGGCGTAGCCTTGGCCTGACAGATTCTCGTAATCGACGGACTTGTCGTACACGAGCCGAATCGCCTCGTATAACGCCACGACGTCTCCGTCCTTCACGATCAACCCTCCTTGCGTCCGCCGGACGATCTCCGGCGCCCCTCCCGAATCGGAGACGATGACGGGCGTATGCGCGAGCATCGATTCGATGATGACTCTTCCGAACGGTTCGTTTAACGAGAAGTTGACCGTCAGATCGCATTCCTTCATGACGTCAAGCGGCTTCGGACTATAGCCGTAGAAGACGACGTTCTCCTCCAGCCCGTAGGATCGAACCTTGCGGATCAAGTCGTCGTAGTAGCTGTCCGAACCGTCGACGGACGTGTCTCCCACGATCAGAAGCTTCCAATTGTAGGCTTTGTCGTCGGCCAGCTTCTTGACGGCTTCGACGACCAGATGGTATCTCTTCCACTCCACGATTCGCCCGAACATGCCGATCACCAGCGTATCGTCTTCCATGAACGTTCGGCTTTTCGGCGTCGGGGCGAGCTCCGGATCGATGCCGTTATAGACGATCGTCTTGTTGGGGCCTTGGATGGAATTCGCCACGAAATGGGAGATGCAGATCACCCGGTCGAAAAATTTGGGCAGCACCCGGTTGAACATCCGCTGACGGAAGAAGTCCCGGTGATGCCAGACGAGCTTGCTCCCCGCCAGGAACTTGAGCGGCGCCGTATACCATGGCGCCCGCCAGCCGTTGGCGTGAACGATCTCGATCCGGTTCTTCTTCACGAACGCCTTCAGGCGCAGGATCGTTTCCAGATAGCCGAATCCGGCTCGCTTGCGGATGCTGTTCAATCGAAGCGGGAAATGCTCGTACTCCGCGCGGATTTCGTGCAAATAGGAAGCGTTGCCGGGACATAAAAGATAGATCCGGTATTTGGACGAATCCAAGTAATTGATCAGATGGATCAGGCTTTGTTCTGCGCCCCCTTTCTTGTCCGAATGGGTCACGAACAGGACGCCCGTTTTTCCGTTGTTCATCTCACGTCACCCGCTTTGCTTGATAACCGGCCATTAACGAATGGATGTAGGTGCTCAAAACTTCTTTATGGTTGTACTGCGCGCGTATGAACCGTTGCGACGACTCCAGGTAAGCTTTGGCCAGCTGCGGTCGATCGAACAACAGCTTGATGCCGCGGTAGAAGTCCTCCGGCCGGTCGGCGACGAGAAGATGCTCGCGGTCGACCAGACCGGTACCCTCGCAGCCGACGGATGTCGAGACGACCGGCAAGCCGTTCCGGATCGCTTCGATCGTCTTCAGCTTGACGCCGGCTCCGTTGCGCATCGGATTGACGAACAAATACCCGCTCCCGTAGATGTCGTCCAAGCTCTTCGGCGTGTCGTGCACGGTCACGTTCGTCAGATCGTACGGCTCGAGCCAGTCGAGGCCTTGTTGCCTGCTGTTGCCCGCCACGACGAACCGATAACCCGGCTCCTTCAGCATCAGGGGATGAACGCGGGTCAAATACCATTCGATCGCTTCCCGGTTGTTCGGCATGAACAGCGAACCGATAAACACGACGTTCCTGGTCCGGAACGCGCTCTCGCGAAAAGCGCCCTCGGCGACCGGCGGCGGCAGGAACAGGCTCTTGGCCTCGGGATCCCGCCTTCTGAACCGTTCGAACTCCTTGTCCGAGATGAACATGTACTTGTCGATCCGCTCCCGCATCTTGCGCTGCAGCGCCGCGAACTTGAAGCTCTCCAGGAAGTAGTACAGTTTGTGCAGCGGATGCCGGGCGCTTCTGGCCAGCGCCTTGAAGTACGCCGCTTCGTCGTTATGGACTCTCAGGATGACTTTGTCCCGGCGAATCTGCGGATTGTCCAGGATCGGATACACGTAGTCGCCCTCCAATAGCACGAAATCGTAATCCTCTTCCAGGCGAACGCGCTTCAGCCCGACTCTCGACCGAACCTGAAGCGGCGAGAAGCTCAGCGCGTCGAGGAGCTTCGTTATCCGCGGGCAGAGCAGGATCTCGTCGACATACCCTCCGACGACTTCCAGATCCGCCTCGGACGGCGTCGCCTTGCCGCACACGATCAAGCGGATTTTCCATCCGAGTTCGAAGAGCGCCAGGATTCTTCCCCACGTATCGACTCTTCCGCCGTGGTCCGCGGGGAACGGAAAATCGCTGCATACGACCACTATTTTCATTTCGCCGTCCTCCGCATCGTGTTTTCTCCGATCTCGTTCCGCCCCGCATAAAAGCTGATGAAGGCGAATAGCAGCCAGATTTCGTATTTGATCTCAAGCGCGACGAACAGCAAGGTCAGCAGGACGAAGATGAGCGCCGGAAACAGGATGGAGCTGGACTTCGCCTTGACGATCAGGTTTCTGGCCAGCAGGCAGAAAAAAACGACGGAGATGATCCCGCCGAACATGACCCATTGGAAGAAGCCCGATTTGACGCCCAGGTTTTTCGCGGTGTCCGAGTACCTCAACAGCTCCCCGGCATTGATCTGGCTGATGCCCATCGCGTCGTAATAGAAGCGGGACATCATCCCGATCGCCTCGTCCATATACCGGTCGAAATACGTCAGGTACGCTCCCGTGCCGACGCCGAACGGATGATGGGCGACGGTCGCCAGCGCGATCAGAATCGTCCCCATCCGCGTGTAGGATGACGTGTAATTCTCGATATCGTTGCTGAACGAACCGATGACGCTGTCCGAAAAGGAAGCGATGAACCCGTAAGCGGCCGTCGCTCCCGCCAAGAGCAGCAAGAAATTTTTC
>Ga0065721_10006352_pt1 | contig 10183 bp, 3 predicted proteins | sample Mesricmetagenome_FD_59108 | JGI IMG/M metagenome (GOLD analysis project Ga0065721, IMG submission 59108) | Mesophilic microbial community from rice straw/compost enrichment Sample: eDNA_1 v2 (version 2) | ecosystem: Engineered > Solid waste > Grass > Composting > Bioreactor | place: USA: Davis... | reverse complement strand
CGCGCCGTTCGAAACCGGCGAAATCTGCTGCATCGGCCCGGCTGTCTTTGCCGGCTACTACAACAACCCGGAGGCCAACGAGAAGGCCTTCCGCAACGGCTGGTTCCGCACCGGCGATCTCGGCCATGTGGACGAGCGGGGCTTCCTCTACATCACCGGTCGGGCGTCGGACATGTATATCTCCGGCGGCTCGAACGTTTATCCGCGCGAGATCGAGGAAAAGCTGCTCACCCACCCGGCCATCAGCGAAGTGGCGGTTCTCGGCGTGCCGGATCCCCTGTGGGGCGAGGTCGGTTACGCGGTTTGCGTGGCAAAACCCGGCGTGTCGGTCACGGAGGCGGAGATGTTTGCCTTCATCGACGGCAAGATGTCCCGCTACAAGGTGCCGAAACGCTTCATCTTCTGGGATGCCCTGCCGAAATCGGCCTATGGCAAGATCACCAAGAAGATGATCCGCGAAGAGTTGCAGGCGCGCGGCGAGCTGGATTCAAAGCCGGCTAAAAACGCCAAGCCTGCGCTGCGCCAGCTCAAGCATCCGGGGCCGGTCGCGCCGGTCCGGTACGAGGCGGTACGCGCGGAGATGAAACCACTCGAGGGCGTACTCCAGCCCGGCGAGATTTTCCTTGATGGCATCACGCGCGTGTTTTCCGAAGCCGGCTGCAAGGGCGGTTTCGTGGAAATTGAAGGTGGCGCCTGCGATCCGTTCCGCTACGTCCTGCCGGCCTTCTCGCCGGATGCGGATCATGCCGCCTGGTACAGCGAAACCTTCGCACCCGCTGCCGGCGGCAAATTCCAGCGCGCGACCGCGATCTTTGGTGAACGCGACGGCAAGCCGTTCCTGCATTGCCACGGCATCTGGGACACGGGCGAGGGTGCCTTGCGCATGGGCCATGTGCTGCCGTTCGACAGTGTCGTCAGCCAGCCGATTTGGGTGCACGGTTATGGCAGTGCCACGGCGACCTTCGACTCCATCCCCGATCCCGAAACCAACTTCACGCTGTTTTCCGCCACGGGTGAAAGCGGTGCCGGCAACGGAATCCTGCTGCGCATCCGGCCGAACGAGGATGTCGCGGTCGTGATCGAGACTGTCTGTGCCGCGCATGGCATCACCGACGCCCGTATCTTCGGGATCGGCAGCATCAACGAGCCGGTCTTCGAGGATGGTCGCCGCGTGGTCTGTCTCGCCACGGAGATCGCGATCGAAAACGGCCGGCTGGAGAAGGCGGCGGACGGTCTGCGCGCCACGCTCGATGCAGCAGTCGTTGACACCGATGGCGCCATCTACCACGGCCGGCTGGTGCGCGGCGATAATCCGGTGGGCGTCACTTTCGAGCTCGTCATCGTCGAAGGGGAGAAAAGCTAAGGCATGCGGAGCGTCCTTGTTACCGGAGCAGGTTCCGGGATCGGCTTGTCGACCACCGAACTGCTGATCAGGGAAGGCTGGCATGTCGTCGCGGTGGATCGGGATGCCGCAGCGCTGGAACGGTTGTCGCAGAGGCTGTCTGGCGCAAGCCTCACCACGATCACCCTCGATGTCACGGACGAGGCAGCCAATTCCGATGTCGCCGCCCGCTGCCGCAGCTTGCCGAACCCGCTCACGGCGTTGGTCAACAGCGCTGGCGTCGGCTCCAATGTCCGGTTCGCGGATACGACAACCGAACAGTTCCGGCGCATCTACGAGATCAACGTCATCGGCGCCTTTGCCTTGAGCCAGGCGCTGGCGCCGGTGATCCGGGACAATGGCGGCGGCTCGATCGTGAACATCGCTTCCGTTTCGGGGATCAAGGGCAATCTCGGCCGCTCCGCCTACGGTGCCTCGAAAGGCGCGGTGATCACCCTGACGAAGATCATGGCCGTCGAGCTTGCCGACGACCGCATCCGCGTCAATGCGGTCGCGCCGGGACCGATCGAAACGCCGATGGTGGTGGAAACGCATACCGCCGTCACCCGCGAGGAATGGCATCGCACGGTGCCCATGCGGCGTTACGGCCAGCCGGAGGAAATTGCCTCCGCCATATCCTTCCTGGTCGATGAACACCGGTCCTCTTACATCACCGGCCAGGTGCTGGCGGTGGATGGCGGCTTCACCGCAGCCGGCATCATGGCCTGATCGGTTCTTAATTGGCGTTATGAGCAATCGTCACGGGACGGGCCGCGGCTTTCCCCTCGAGCTTCATTGACAAGCATCCGGCAGCGGCGGAAAATCCCCTGGCTCGACGTCAGCCAGGGGGGATCTCATGTCTAGGCGCGCGTTCTTCGGCTTCATCGCTGCTCTTTCATCCGTTTTCGTCGCCCAGGCGCCACTTGTGACGCCAGCCGCGGCGGCCGAACGGCGTATCGAAACGGCGGTGGATCGTGACTACCCCGGCTTTGATCTGAGGACCGTCAAGAATATCAGCCAGCCGCAATGCGAGGCTGCCTGTATCGGCGACAACAGCTGCAAGGCCTTCACCTACAACGTGAAGGCCAAGTGGTGTTTCCTCAAGTCCGACCACGGGCAGATGAACGTCTTTGCCGGCGCCGTTGCGGGCAAGATCGTGGAAGTTGCAAGCGAGCCGGATATCGGCACGCCGCCGCGGCTCTCCTTCCTTTCCGANGACCTCATGCAGCAGGCACGNGAGCAGAAGGATGGCNTGACGCTCGGCGACAACCAGCAGGGTTACGGCATCGAGAACCTGAAGGCGATCGCCCANAGCGAGCTTCTGAAGGGCAACGTCGATACCGCCATCTACAANTTCAAGGGCGCGCTGTCGCTGACGCCGGACGATGGCGATCTGTGGATCGAGATGGCGCGCGCGGCAGGCACGGCCAACAATAATTCCTCGGCCGATGCTGAAGGCACGCTGGCGGCGATCAACGGCTACCTGTTGTCCCGTACCACGCAAAGGCGCGCTGATGCGCTGGCCGTTCTGGCGGCTGCGCTCGCAAAACAGCAGAACTACCGACCGGCGCTCAACGCCTACAAGGCAAGCCTCGCGCTCGTCAGCGCCCGCACTGTGCAGGCGGCGTATAACGACCTCAACCAGCGTTTTGGCTTCCGTGTCACCGGCAACACCGTCAACAACGACAGCGCAAACCCGCGCGTCTGCGTGCAGTTCTCCGAGCCGCTGGTCAAGGCGGGTGTGGATTACGCGCCCTTCGTTGTTCTGGACGGGCAGGCGCCGAAGGCACTCGAAGCCAAGGACAACCAGATCTGCGTCGAAGGCCTGGCCCATGGCCAGCGCTACAAGCTGTCGCTGCGTCGCGGCCTGCCATCCTCGGTCGATGAACCGCTCGCCGCCCAGGTGGATCTCGACATCTATGTCCGGGATCGCTCGCCGATGGTGCGCTTCACGGGTGACAGTTTCGTCCTGCCATCCACCGCGCGCCGCGGCATCCCGATCGTGTCCGTCAACACCGAAAGGGCAGAGCTCAAGCTCTACCGCGTCGGCGATCGCAACATCCCGTCGATCCTCGCCGGCTCCCAGTTCCTGAGCCAGATCGATGGCTACAATGCCACCCAGATCGAGGAAACCAATGGCGAGCTGGTCTGGGAGGGTTCGATTGACCTTGCCCGCGACATTAACAAGGAGGTGGTGACCAGCTTCCCGGTTGATGAGGCGCTGCCGACCCGCAAGCCCGGCGTTTATGTCCTCACCGCTGCGGCATCCAATGCCGTAAGCCAGGAGTGGGAAAACAAGGCCACCCAGTGGTTTGTCGTTTCCGATATCGGCCTCTCCACCTATGCCGGCACGGATGGTCTGCATGTCTTTGCCCGCTCGCTCGGCAGCGCTATGCCGCTGGCAGGTGTCGACCTGCAACTGCTTGCCAAGAACAACGAAATCCTCGGCACGGCGAAGACCGATCGTGATGGCCGCGCCGTCTTCACCGCAGGCCTGATGCGTGGCACGGCGGGCATGGTACCTGCGGTGCTGACCGCACAGCTGTCCGGCCAGGATTATGTCTTCCTCGACATGACCCGTGCGGGTTTTGACCTGTCGGATCGTGGCGTGACGGGACGTCCGGCCCCCGGTGCAATCGACCTCCTGCCCTGGACGGAGCGCGGCATCTACCGACCGGGCGAGACCGTTCACGCCATGGCGCTCGCCCGCAATATCGATGCCACCGCCATCGAGAATCTGCCGCTGACCTTCGTTTTCCTGCGGCCGGACGGCGTGGAAGACCGGCGCATGGTGAGCAACGGCGCGCTTGGCGGTTACGCGCTGGACCTGCCGCTGCAGCAGACCGCGATGCGCGGCACCTGGACGATGCAGATCTTTACCGACCCGAAGGGTTCGGCGATCGGCGAGAAAAGCTTCCTGGTCGATGACTTCGTGCCGGACCGCATCGAGTTCGACATGGAAAGCCCGGCAAAGGAACTCGTCGTGGGTGAAGCGGCGCCGGTCAATATCGACGGGCGGTTCCTGTATGGCGCACCGGCTGCGGGGTTGAAGCTCGAAGGCGAGATCGCGCTCAAGGCGACACGCGAAAACGCTGCCTTCCCCGGCTACCAGTTCGGCCTGGCTGACGAGGAAGAAACGGAGACGACGCGAATCCCGCTCGACATGCTGGAGCCGACCGACGACGACGGCAAGGCGAGCTTCGATGCGCTTGTGACCGAAGTGCCATCCACCACCCGGCTCGTCAATGCCGATATCGTGGTGCGGATGCAGGAAGCAGGCGGACGTGCGGTCGAGCGAACCATCACACTTCCGGTGAAGGCGGACGAGGCACGGCTTGGGATCAAGCCGGAATTTTCCGGCGACCTTCCAGAAAACGCGGTTGCGAACTTCACTGTGATCGCGGTGGATGCGGATGGCCGCAAGCAGGACATGCGTGGCCTCAGCTGGAAACTCATCAAGGTCGAGCGCGATTACCAATGGTACCGCGAGGGTTCGTCCTGGCGGTATGAGCCGGTCAACCGCACCAGCCAGGTGGCTGACGGCACGGTCGACGTGACTGCTGCCGATGGCGGCAAGGTATCCGTTCCCGTTGCCTGGGGGCGCTACCGGCTGGAGATCGAAACGGCAGATGTTGGCGGCCCGGTGAGCAGCGCAGAGTTCCAGGCCGGATGGTTTGTCACCGCAAGCTCGACCGAAACGCCTGATGCGCTCGAGATCGCCCTCGACAAGCAAAGCTACAAGATCGGCGACACGGCCAAGCTCAAGATCTCGTCGCGTTATGCCGGCGAGCTGATGGTCACGGCCGGGTCGGAAAACCTGATCGCCGTGCAGAATGCCAGCATTGATGCCGATGGGGGCGAGGTGAGCATTCCGGTGACGGCAGATTTTGGTGCCGGCTCCTACATCACCGCGACGCTTTATCGGCCGGGCGAGGCGCAGCAAAGCCGCATGCCGATGCGTGCGATCGGCATCACCTGGTTGAAGGTGGATCCGGAAAACCGTGATCTGCAGGTGTCGATTACCGCGCCGGACCAGACCCAGCCGCGCCAGGCGCTCGACATTTCGCTCGATGTCGCCGGTGCCGGCGCCAATGATGACGCATACGTCACGGTCGCGGCAGTCGATGTCGGCATCTTGAACCTGACGCGTTACCAGCCGCCGGCGCCCGACGACTGGTATTTCGGCCAGCGGCGCCTGGGGCTCGAGATCCGCGACATCTACGGCCGGCTGATCGACGGCTCGCTCGGTGCCATGGGGCGTCTGCGCACCGGTGGTGACGGCGGCAGCATGGCCCTGCAGGCCAGCCCGCCAAAGGAAAAGCTTGTGGCTTTCTTCTCGGGGCCGGTGAAGCTCGACGGTGAAGGCAAGGCCAAGGTCTCCTTCGATATCCCGCAATTCAACGGCACGGCGCGCGTCATGGCGGTCGCCTGGTCGAAAACCGGGGTCGGGCATGGCGTGAAGGACGTGGTGATCCGCGATCCGATCGTGGTCACTGCCAGCCTGCCGCGTTTCCTTGCTCCCGGAGACGAAGCAAACCTCCGGCTCGATATTGCCAACACCGATGCGCCCGCCGGTGACTACCAGCTCAAGGTGATGACCACAGAGCCGGTCTCGGTGGGTCGCGGCACGCTCAGGACCGTGAAGCTTGCCGAAGGCGGCAAGGCCAGCGTCACGCTTCCGCTGTCTGGCGTAAAGGCGGGCGACGGATCGGTCTATATCAGCCTGCAGAACGTTTCCGGCGTGTCGGTCTACCAGCAGCTCGACATCCCCGTGCGGCCGGCTGCCATGCCCGTCACCGAACGGCGGCTGGTGGAGCTGCGGCCGGGGGCCAGCGTGACGGTGGATGCCAATCTCTTGGCCGACAGCATGCTTCCCGGTGCGTCCGTCAGCGTCAATGTCAGCCGCTCCACCGCCTTCGACATCCCGGCGCTCCTAATGAGCCTCGACCGCTATCCTTACGGCTGCGCCGAGCAGACGACGAGCCGGGCGCTGCCCTTGCTCTATCTCAGCGAGCTGGCGGTGCAGAACGGTCTTGCCGATGACGGTGAGGTGATGAAGCGCGTCCAGGATGCGATCTACCGTGTCCTCTCCTTCCAGTCCTCGTCCGGCAGTTTCGGCCTCTGGGCACCGGGCGGTGGTGACCTGTGGCTTGATGCCTATGTCACCGATTTCCTGTCGCGTGCCCGTGAGCAGGGTTACGTCGTGCCTGAACAGGCGCTGGTGCAGGCGCTGGAAAGCCTGCAGAACTCGCTGAGCTTCACCACCAATGTGAAGGACCAGGGCAACGAGATCGCCTATGCGCTTTATGTGCTGGCCCGCAACCGCAAGGCCGCAATCAGCGACCTGCGTTATTATGCTGACACGATGCTTGGCGACTTCTCGACGCCGCTTTCCAAGGCCCATCTGGCCGCAGCGATGGCGCTCTACGGTGATGCACAGCGGTCGCGCAACATCTTCGCGGCTTCGCTGCAGATGTCTGAAAACGCCTTGCTGCAGAAGGTGAGCCTCGTTCGCTCCGACTACGGGTCCTCGCTGCGTGACGGGGCGGCGGTGCTGGCGCTTGCGGCAGAAAGCAAACCCGTGCCGCCCATCGTGCCGGCGCTTGCCGATATCGTCGCCAAGGAATGGGCGGCAAAGAAATACACGAGCACCCAAGAGCAGACATGGATGCTGCTCGCTGCCCGTTCCCTGCAGAACGGCGACGAGAACCTGAGGCTCAACGTCAATGGTGCCAGCCACACCGGCGCGCTGATGTCGCAGATCTCCGGTGACGCGTTGATGAACAACCCTGTGACGATCCGCAATGACAGCAGCGAGCCGTTGTCTGCAGCAATCACCACGGTTGCCGCACCGGCCCAGCCCCTCCAGGCGGGTGGTGATGGCTTCGACATCACCCGGACCTATTACAACATGAACGGCGAAGAGGTGAGCGTCAGCGAGGTGCAGCAGAACGAGCGTTATGTCGTGGTGCTCACGATCAACGAAACGAACGACTGGCCGTCCCGGATCGTCGTGACCGACCTGCTTCCGGCGGGTTTCGAGATCGACAACCCCGGTATCGTCAACAGCGCGGGCCTCCAGAACTTCGACTGGATCGAGGAAGTCACGCCGGTGCATCTGGAGTTCCGCAACGACCGCTTTGTTGCCGCCTTCAACCGCAATGCCGGCGACAACCGCGAGATCTCCCTGGCCTACGTCGTTCGCGCCGTAACCCCGGGCGTCTACGATCATCCGGCGGCGCAGGTCGAGGACATGTATCGCCCGCAGCTTGCGGCCCGCACCGCAGCCGGCAAGATGGAGGTTGTCGCCGCGCAATAAGCGGCGGCATTGGCCCATGAAGCGTCGGTGGAAACTCTCGATCGGGCTTGGCGCCTGCCTCCTCGCGGCGGCGGGACTGCTCGTGGGTCTCGATGCCGCGGACAGGGCCTATCCACCGCCGCTCGACGGCGCCAAGGTGGTTTCGGCTGAAGTGCTCGACCGTGACGGCGAGCTTCTGCGGGCTTTTGCCACGCCGGAGGGGCGCTGGCGCTTGCGGACACGGCCGGAGGATGTCGACCCGCGCTTCCTCAAGATGCTGGTCGCCTACGAGGACCAGCGTTTCCACGACCATGCCGGCGTTGACCTTTGGGCAATCGGGCGGGCGGCCTGGCAGCTTGTGACCCACGGCCGGATCGTTTCCGGTGCCTCGACGCTGTCGATGCAGGTGGCGCGGTTGATCGAGCCGCGCGAGACCCGCTCGTTTTCCGCCAAGCTTCTCCAGTTCGTCCGGGCGATCCAGATTGAACGGCGACTGAGTAAGGGGGAGATCCTTGAGCTTTACCTGACGCGAGCCCCGTATGGCGGCAACCTTGAAGGCGTGCGTGCCGCGAGCCTTGCCTATTTCGGGAAGGAGCCGAGGCGGCTGAGCGTGGCAGAGGCGGCGCTGCTGGTTGCCTTGCCGCAATCGCCGGAAGGGCGGCGGCCGGACCGGCACCAGCATGCGGCACAAGCGGCACGTGAGCGTGTGCTGCAGCGCGCGGCGGTGGCGGCAATTACCGGCGAGGGCGAGGCAGAACGGGCGGCCGGTGACCCGATACCGGCCAAACGTTTGCAGCTTCCGGCTTATGCGGCCCATCTTGCCGAGGTGGCAATCCGCAAGCAGCCGAAGGCGGAGGCACATCACACGACGCTGAAGCGGAGCATCCAGAGCGGACTGGAGCAGGTGGCGCGCGAAGCCGCCGCCAAGCTTGCGCCAAAAGTGTCGCTGGCGATGGTGATGGCGGATGCAACGACCGGCGAGATTGTCGGAGAGGTCGGGTCGGCGGACTATTTCGACGCCAGCCGCTCCGGCTGGATCGATATGACGCGGGTGTTGCGCTCGCCGGGCTCGACGCTGAAGCCTTTCATCTACGGGCTTGCCTTGGAGCAGGGGCTGGTCAGCCAGGAGACGATCATCGAGGACCGGCCGGCCGATTTCTTCGGCTACCGGCCGAAAAATTTCGACATGACCTACCAGGGCGATGTCAGCGTGCGGCAGGCGCTGCAACTGTCGCTCAATGTGCCGGCGGTGCGGCTGCTCGATACCGTCGGGCCATCACGGCTGATGGTCCGGTTTCGCCGGGCCGAGATCAAGCCGGTGCTGCCGCCGAACGAGGCGCCGGGGCTGGCGATCGGGCTCGGCGGCGTCGGCATCAGCCTCAAGGACCTGGTTCAGGCCTACGCAGCGCTTGCCAATCGCGGCAGTCCCGTGAAGCTCGGCAATGGGGTGGAGGAGCAGCCGGGCCTGATTGAAGCGGGTCCGCTGCTGGAGCCTGTGGCCGCCTGGAACATCGCCGACATCCTTTCGGACATCATCCCGCCACAGGGGTCGCGGCGGCTCGGCATCGCCTACAAGACCGGCACGAGCTACGGTTATCGAGACGCCTGGTCGGTCGGTTATGACGGGCGACATGTGCTGGGCGTCTGGGTAGGGCGGCCGGACAATGGCGCGGTGCCGGGTATTGCGGGCTACCAGACGGCGGCACCGATCCTGTTTTCCGCCTTCGAGAAGTCTGGTGTGGCTGTTACGCCCTTTCCGCCGGCGCCGGCCGGCGCGATGCGGCTCGCGCAGGCGGATCTGCCCAATAGCCTCAGGCGATTTTCAGTAACGGCGAGCGGCTTGTTCTCCTCCTCGGCGCGTGAGCCTGCGCCGCAGATCATCTATCCCCCGGAAGGGGCACGGGTCGATCTCGGGGCGCGCTCGGGAGAAATTTCGCCGCTGGTGCTGAAGCTGCAGGGCGGTCGCGCGCCGTTCCGCTGGCTCGCCAACGGCAAGCCGCTGCAGGACCTTTCGCGCCGCCGCACGCATGACTGGACGCCGGATGGCGCGGGTTATTCAACGCTGACGGTGATCGATGCGGTCGGCCGGGCCGCGACGGTGCGGGTGTTCGTGGAGTAGGTTGGCGCGGATTGCTGCTCGGCATCGCGCAATAACCGGTGGCGTGGAGCAGGCGCACTCGTCCCTTGGCGATCTCAAGAATTCTCAAAGAACCCTGGGCGAGGCCAGGTATCGGACAGGGCGCTGAAAGCTGCCTCGTAAGTTTTAGTTTATGTGACACCTTTCAGCGCCCCGTTCGGCGGTTTTTGCCCGCGACTTGGGTCTCTCTGCGAGGATCTTGAAGGATGGCGTTTTCCGCCGGTTGCCGGGCGCCTGAGTTTGACCCCAGAGCCCCCGTCGGACTTGAAGGTCCGGCGACACCATCATCCTCGACCCCCATGTGTGCCGCACAGGCACGTCCGACGCGCTCTTTCGGGCATCAGAAGCAGTGGGTGGTCCGTTCCCG
>Ga0065721_10053297_pt1 | contig 10185 bp, 6 predicted proteins | sample Mesricmetagenome_FD_59108 | JGI IMG/M metagenome (GOLD analysis project Ga0065721, IMG submission 59108) | Mesophilic microbial community from rice straw/compost enrichment Sample: eDNA_1 v2 (version 2) | ecosystem: Engineered > Solid waste > Grass > Composting > Bioreactor | place: USA: Davis... | reverse complement strand
GTCTCGCTCCAGGTAACGTCGAAGCCGCAATTGGCCGGCCGGAGATCGCTGATCGCGACGCCCTTTTCCATGAGCCGCGGCACCCAGGCGGCATCCGATCCGAGCCGCGGCCAGCTTGCGCCGCCGAGCGCCAGCAGCGCCGCATCCGGCCGGGCGAGGAGTTCGCCCTCCGGCGTTTCGAAACGATAACCGTCTTCCGCAAAGCCGGTCCAGCGATGACGCGTTTTCAACGTCACGCCCTGCGCTTCCAACCGGCGCAGCCAGGCGCGAAGCAGCGGCGAGGCCTTCATGACTTTGGGAAAGACGCGGCCGGACGTGCCGACGAAGGTTTCCGTACCGAGCCCTGCCGCCCATGCACGCACGTCGTCCGGCGTGAACGCATCGAGCGCCGGGCGCAGCCGGGCTGAGGCCGGACCGAAACGTCCGGCAAACCTTGAAAACTCTTCCGAATGGGTGATGTTGAGTCCGGACTTGCCGGCCAGCAGGAATTTCCGCCCAAAGGTCGGCATGGCTTCGTAGACGGTCACGGCGCAGCCGGCGGCGGAAAGCACTTCCGCCGCCATGAGCCCCGCCGGCCCGCCGCCGATGATCGCAACTTGCTTCGTCATGATCTCCGGTTACGGCAGATCAGTGCGCTTTGCCATAGCCTCCGGCAGTCGGCGTGATCACCGTCACGGCTTCACCGGCCTCAATGACGGTCTGCGCACAGCCGCCAAGTTCCTCCAAGGTCCCGTCGAGGCGTCGCACGGTCGTCTTGCCCATCTCTCCCGCTTCGCCGCCGGCAAGCCCGTGCGGCCGGATCGTCCGGTGCGAGGAAAGAATGGCGCAATCCATCTTTTCCAGGAAGCGGATCGTTCGCTTCGTGCCGTTGCCGGCGGTGAACTTGCCCCTCCCGCCGGAATTTTCGCGGATGTGGAAGTCTTCGAGCAGCACCGGATAGCGCGTTTCGAGGATTTCCGGATCGGTGAGGCGCGAATTGGTCATGTGGACATGCACCGCATCCGTGCCGGCAAAACCCGTTCCGTCGTTGAAGACGCCGGCGGGCGAGCCCGAGCACAGCGTTTCGTAATACTGGTACGTCGCGTTGCCGAAGGTGAGGTTGTTCATCGTGCCCTGGCTTGCGGCCAGCGCGCCCAGTGCACCGAACAGCGCATTGGTGACGTGCTGGCTGGTCTCCACATTGCCGGCGACGACGGCGGCCGGATATTGCGGCTTCAGCATCGACCCTTCCGGCACGACGATCCTGATCGGCCTGAGGCAGCCGGCATTCATAGGGATCGAGCTTTCCACCATGACGCGGAAGACATAGAGCACGGCGGCGCGCGTCACCGGCTCGGGGGCGTTGAAGTTGTTTTGCCTTTGCGGGCTCGTGCCCGTGAAATCGACCACCGCCTCGCGCTTTTCCTTATCGACGGTGATCTTCACGCGTATCACGCTGCCCTGGTCGGTCGAATAGGAGAACTCGGCATCGTCCAGTTTCGCGATGACGCGGCGAACGCTCTCCTCCGCATTGTCCTGCACGTGGCCCATATAGGCCTGCACCACATCGAGCCCGAACTGCGCGATCATCTTGCGCATCTCGTGCACACCCTTCTCGTTGGCGGCGATCTGGGCGCGCAGGTCCGCGACGTTCTGGGCGACGTTGCGGGCGGGGTAGGGGTGTTCGGAGAGAAGCCTGGTGATGCCTTCCTCGTCGAAACGTCCGCGGTCGACCAGTAGCACGTTGTCGAACAGCACGCCTTCCTCGTCGACGGTGGTCGCTAGCGGGGTCATCGATCCAGGCGCGGTGCCGCCAACATCCGCATGATGGCCGCGCGAGGCGACGTAGAAGAGGATTTTTTCGCCTTTTTCATCGAACACAGGCGTAACGACGGTGATGTCCGGCAGATGGGTGCCGCCGTTATAAGGCGCATTCAGTGCGAAGACGTCGCCGGGACGGATCTTGCCCTTATTGGCGGCGATCACCGTTTCGACCGAACGATCCATCGAGCCGAGATGCACCGGCATATGAGGAGCGTTGGCGACCAGCGCGCCGTTCTCGTCGAAGACGGCACAGGAGAAGTCGAGCCTTTCCTTGATGTTCACCGAAGAAGCGGTGTTCTGCAGCGTGACACCCATCTGCTCGGCGATCGACATGAAGAGATTGTTGAAGACTTCGAGCAGCACGGGATCGGCCTGCGTGCCGATCGGCTTGGCGCGGGAAAGCTCTGTAACGCGTTTCAGCACGACATGATTGAACCTGGTGATCTCGAAGGCCCAGCCGTCTTCCACGACGATCGTCTGGTGCGGTTCGACGATCAGGCAGGGACCGCTCGCCCTTGTGCCGGGCTTGATGTCGGCGCGGCGATAGACCGGTGCCTCGCGCCATGCGCCGCCGGAGAAGAATTTCGTCTCCTCGGCTGTGGCGGGAGCTGAGGTATCCGGCGAAAATTCCGGCTCGTCGGGATCGGCACCGCCGCCGATCGCCTCGACCTCATAGGCTTCGAAGATGATCTCGCGATTCTCGAAGATGAAGCCGAACTGCTTTCTATGGGCTGTTTCGAATGCGGCCGTCATCTCGGCCATATCGCTCAAAGCCACGGGCAAAGTCGTATCCGTGCCCTGGTAGCGCAGGTGAGCGCGGTGCAGCACGTCCGTCTCGGCTTCGGAAACGCCCTGTGAGGCCATTTCCGCGACGACGCTGGCCGTCAGCTCATCACGGATCGGATCGAGCGATCGGAGTGCCGCCGCAAGCCCTTCGGAAATCGTGCGCTGGCGGGTGGCGCGGATGTCGGCGAGGCCCATGCCGTAGGCGGAAAGAATGCCCGAGAATGGATGGATCAGCACGGTCGAGATGCCGAGCGCATCGGCTGTCAGGCAGGCATGCTGGCCGCCGGCGCCGCCGAAGCAGGTCAGCACGTAATGAGTGACGTCGTAGCCGCGCTGGACGCTGATCTTCTTCACCGCATTGGCCATGTTCTCGACGGCGATGGCGAGGAAGCCGTCGGCCACTTCTTCCGGCGACCGGCCGTCGCCGATCACCTCAGCCATATTTTCGAAGGCGGCGCGTACTGCATCCGCATCGAGCGGCTGGTCGCGGTTCGGCCCGAATATGGCCGGGAAGAGTTTCGGTGAGAGCTTGCCGAGCATGACGTTCGCATCGGTGACTGTCAGCGGCCCGCCGCGGCGATAGGCCTTGGGGCCTGGATTGGCGCCCGCCGAATCCGGGCCGACGCGGAAACGGCCGTTCTCGAAATGCAGGATCGAGCCTCCGCCTGCCGCCACCGTATGGATGGACATCATCGGTGCCCGCATGCGCACGCCGGCCACTTCCGTCTCGAAGGAGCGTTCCAGCTCGCCGTCGTAATGGGAGACGTCGGTGGACGTGCCGCCCATGTCGAAGCCGATCATCCGGTCGAAGCCCGCAAGCCTTGAGGTTTCCACCGCACCAACCACGCCGCCGGCCGGGCCTGAGAGGATCGCGTCCTTGCCCTGGAAGAGCCGTGCGGCAGTGAGGCCGCCCGAGGACTGCATGAACATAAGCTGCGGCCCGTTCTCCCCCCCGGCGCCAAGCTCTTCGGCGACCTGCTCCACGTAGCGGCGCAGGATCGGCGAAAGATAGGCGTCGACGACGGTCGTATCGCCGCGGCCGACCAGTTTGATCAGCGGCGAAACCTCGTGGCTGACGGAGACTTGCGTAAAGCCGATCTCGCGGGCGATCCCTGCAGCGAGCTTTTCGTGAGCCGGGTAACGATAGGCGTGCATGAAGACGATCGCGATGGCACGGAAACCCGCTTCGAATTGCGCCTGCAGTTGCGCCCGGATCGCGGCTTCGTCCGGCGAAGCCTCCACCGCGCCGTCGGCGCGGACGCGTTCGTCCACTTCGACGACGGCGCTGTAAAGCAGTTCCGGTTTGATGATCTTCTTGGCAAAGATGTCGGCGCGGGCCTGGTAGCCGATCGCCAGAGCGTCGCGGAAGCCGCGCGTGGTGACGAGCAGCGTGCGCTCGCCCTTGCGTTCCAGCAGCGCATTGGTGGCGACGGTCGTGCCCATCTTCACGGCGCCGATCGCGTGCGAGGGGATCGGCGTGCCCGCTTGGACGCCGAGAAGTTCGCGGATCCCCTGCACGGCCGCGTCCCGATAGGCCTCCGGATTTTCCGAAAGAACCTTGTGAGCGATCAGCGACCCGTCAGGTTTGCGCCCGACGATGTCGGTAAACGTGCCGCCGCGATCGATCCAGAAATCCCACTTGCTGTCGATCATGTCCCGCCTCTGTTTGGAAATCGATTTGCATTAACGAAAACATTTCGTCGATAAAACGTCAATGATTAGTTGACAGGAAAATGCCTGTTGAAGCATCATGCTCATCGAACGGGCAAGGAAGCCGAAAGAGTTTCGCCCGAATAACCGGCAACCGAGGGGAGCCGACCATGACTTTTTGCCGTTCCGTGTCGCGGAGGACGCCCTATGTCCACCGTTGATACCCGTCACAGCATCTTTCCCGAATGGCTGCGCCGCACGCTCGACGGGCTCTATCTCGTCTCCGGCTGGCTGGCGGGGCTTTTCCTCGTCGCGATCTTCCTGATCATGATGGCGCTTTCCGCCGGCAGGCCGCTCGATATCGACGTGCCGGCGGGCGACGATTTCGCTTCCTGGTGCATGGCGGCGAGCGCCTTTCTCGGTCTCGCGCATACGTTCCGCTCCGGCGAGATGATCCGCGTCGGCCTGCTGGTCGAGCGCATCAAGGGGCCGGCGCGGCAGGTAGTCGAGATCGTCGCTCTGGCAATCGGAACGATCGCGGCCGTCTATTTCGCATGGTTCGCCTTCGACATGACGCGCACGTCCTACCGGTTCAACGATCTCTCGCAGGGCGTCATCGCGGTGCCGCTCTGGATCCCGCAGCTCGGTTTCTGCGGCGGTCTGGTCATTCTCGCCATCGCCTTCGTCGACGAGCTCCTTCACGTGCTGTTCGGCGGTTCGCCGCGTTACGAGAAGCCGGCGCCGGAAACCGCCGAGGAAGTCATCGAACGTGCCATCCAGAGCGGGGCCTGACGCATGGGAACGATCGAACTCGTCGAAATCGCCGGTGTCGTCCTCGTCGCCCTGCTGGCGCTGCTTGCCGGCGGTGTCTGGATCGGCGTATCGCTTCTGATCTGCGGCTTCATCGCCATGCTCTTCGTGCCGGGCATCCCGATCGGCGCGGTGCTCGCCACGAATTCCTGGAGCGGCGGCGCCTCCTGGTCGCTGGCAGCGCTGCCGCTCTTCGTCTGGATGGGCGAGATCCTGTTCCGCACCCGATTGTCGGAAGAGATGTTCCGCGGTCTGTCGCCGTGGCTCGGCTGGCTGCCGGGCCGACTGATGCATGTCAACGTGCTCGGCTGCGGCCTGTTCGGCTCGATCTCGGGCTCCTCGGCCGCCACCACCGCGATGATCGCCAAGATCGCCCTGCCGGAATTGAAGAAACGCGGTTACGATGAGATGGTGAGCCTCGGCTCGCTTGCGGGCGCGGGCACGCTCGGCATCCTCATCCCGCCGTCGATCACCATGGTGGTCTATGCGGTCGCTGCGAACGTCTCGATCATCCAGATCTTCCTCGCGGGCTTCCTGCCGAGCGTCATCGTCATGGTGCTCTATTCCGGCTACATTATCGTCTGGTCGATGCTGAACCCGGACAAGCAGCCACCCGCGCCGCCGAGGATGAGCCTCAAGCAAAAGCTGAAGGAATCGGCGAACCTCATTCCCGTCACGCTGCTGATCGTACTCGTCTTCGCGACCCTTCTCCTCGGTTGGGCGACGGCGACGGAATGCGCCGCCTGGGGTGTACTCGGGTCGCTGGCGATCGCTGCCTGGTCCGGTTCGCTCACGGTGAAATCCTTCTGGGAAAGCGTCATGGGTGCCATGCGGCTCACCTGCATGATCATGCTGATCCTGACGGGGGCCGGATTCATGTCGATCGCCATGGGCTATACGGGTATTCCAAACGCACTCGCCACCTGGGTCGACAGCTTCGATCTCAGCCCTTACGCCCTGATCGCCGTGCTGACGGTCATGTATATCCTGCTCGGCGCCGCGCTCGACGGGCTCTCCATGATCGTGCTCACCACGGTGGTGGTGCTGCCGATGATCCAGCAGGCCGGTTTCGACCTCATCTGGTTCGGCATCTTTCTGGTGCTGATCGTCGAGATGGCGGAAGTCTCGCCGCCGGTCGGCTTCAACCTCTTCGTACTGCAGACGATGAGCGGCCGCGACAGCCTGACGGTCGCGAAAGCCTCGCTGCCCTTCTTCTTCCTGCTTGTGGCGACGGTCGCCATCATCACGGTCTTCCCGGATATCGTGATGATTCTGCCGAAAATGGCATTCCCGGGATAACGTCTTGAAAAAGGGGAATGAAAAATGACCATGCACTTCAAAGCCATGGCCCGTCTCGGCCTGACGGCCGCTGCGCTGATTGCCGGTGCCGGCGCCGCGCTGGCCCAGACCGCCTGGGTGTTGCCCTCGGCCTATCCGCCGGCCAACTATCACGTCCAGAATCTGAGCCAGTTCGCCTCCGACGTGGACGCTGCCACCAGCGGGGCGCTGAAGATCACCATCCATCCGAACGCCTCGCTCTTCAAGGCGCCGGATATCAAGCGCGCCGTCCAGACCGGCCAGGCTCAGGCAGGCGAGGTTCTGATCTCGCTGCACGAGAACGAGAACCCGGTTTTCGGCATCGACGTCGTGCCTTTCCTGGCGACCAGCTTCGATCAGTCGAAAAAGCTCTGGGCGGCCTCTAGGCCGGCGATCGAAAAAGCCCTCGATGCGCAGGGTCTCAAGCTCCTCTACGCGACGCCCTGGCCGCCGCAGGGCATCTTCACCAAGAAGGACGTCAACAGCGTCGCCGATCTCAAGGGGCTGAAATGGCGCGCCTATAATGTCGGTACGTCCCGCATCGCCGAGCTCGTCAGCGCACAGCCGGTCACGGTTCAGGCGGCGGAACTGCCGCAGGCGCTTGCGACCGGCGTCGTCGACGGCCTGATGACCTCCAGCGCCACGGGCGTCGATTCCAAGATCTGGGAATCGCTGACCCACTATTACGACACCCAGGCCTGGATCCCGAAGAACGTCGTCTTCGTCAACAAGGCCGCTTTCGAATCTCTCGATCCGGCCGTCCAGAAGGCCGTCACCGATGCGGCCGCGGCCGCCGAAACCCGCGGTTGGGCGCTCGGCGTGGAAAAGACCGCCGCCTACATGGACACGCTCAAGAAGAACGGCATGCAGGTTGTCGAACCGAGCGCCGATCTCAAGAAGGGTCTTGCGGATGTCGGCGCCAGGTTGACGGAAGATTGGTCGAAGAAGGCCGGCGCTGATGGTGCCGCCATTCTGGACGCCTACAGGAAGATGTGATTTGAGAGGCGCCGCGGCCGGCCGGCCGCGGCGCGCTCGTTCCCGGGAGGAGAAATCATGTCGTCGGAGAAGAATGAATTCGGCCCGATCGTGTCTTCCGGGCATCTGGCGAGCGGCGCATTGCCGGCCCTGTCGGAAATCGAGTTCGGCCTGATCATGCTGAACCACGCCTTCAGCCGCTGGATGGTGCGCTGTATGGCCGCCGCCGGCGTGCCGGATCTTTCGGCCATCGATATCCTCGTCCTGCACAACATCAACAGCCGCAACAAGCCGAAGACGCTGGCCGACATCGCCCTCGTCCTCAATATCGAGGATACCCATGTGGTCACCTACGCGCTGAAGAAGCTCGAACGGCTGAAGCTCATCAAATCCGGCCGCCGCGGCAAAGAAAAACTGGTCATGGTGACGGAGGCGGGCGCCGATGCCTGCAGGCGCTATGCCGCGGTGCGCGAGGCTCTGCTCGTCAAATCCGTGCTTGCGACCGAAGTCACCGGCGAGACGCTTTCGGCGATCGCCTCCCGCCTGCGCGCCCTTTCGGGCCATTACGATCAGGCCGCCCGCGCCGCTGCCTCGCTCTGATTTCAGGCGAAGAGTGCTTGCATCAGCGGATGGGCAGGATCCGCCATGCCGTCCAGTACGTTGAAGTGGTGTTTGTCCGGTTCCTCGACGGCTTCCGTCTCGGCGCCGAGCCCTTTCCAGATGCTGGCAAGCAACGCGTTCTGCCGCACGAATTCGGCGCGTTCCGCAGCCCCCACCCAGCAGGTGACGCGTGCGTTCGGCATGGGCTCCAGGAGTGCCGGGCTTTCGGCCAGCGCCTCCCCGCGGTCGATCCGCATCTTGGCGTTCGAGGAGAGATTGATGAGCGGCCTGAGATCGTGCAGACCGGAGAGCGAGACGGTATTGGCGATGCGGTCGCCCACCGCTTTCGGCAGCGGCGAGGTGGTGCAGATCATCCGCGTCACCAGCTGCCCGCCGGCGGAGTGCCCGATCAGCCGGATCGGACCGGCGATCATGCCTGCAGCAGCTTCGATGGCTTTGCCGATCTCGATCGTAATGCCGGCGATGCGGTTTTCCGGCGCAAGCGTGTAGCCTGGCATGGCGACGGCATGACCGCGATCCACGGCGCCTTTGGCAAGATGCGACCAGTAGCTGTTGTCGAGCCCCACCCAGAAACCGCCATGTACGAAAACCACGAGGCCCGAAGGTGCGGATTCGGGCAGGAAAAGGTCGAAGCGGTTGCGCGGCTTTTCTCCGTAGGAGAGGCCGAGTTTCGCACGTCCGGCCGCAGCGAGTTCTTCGCGATAGTGCCGCGCCGTGTCTACCCAGGCTGCCGGCCAGCGGTCGCCCTGGGGGATGTTGATGCCATTGGCATAGGCATTGTCCCAGTCGCTGATCCGATGGCGCATCTTTGTTTCTCCCTCGACGCTCTCCTGAATTTGGGCACATACTGGCATTCCAGCTTCCGGCTTGGAAGCCGCCTTGCAGCCGAGAATGGCGGATGGAGAAAATTATTACAAACTTAAAATTTCTCTCTTGCAACCGGAAGGAAGCAGTGCTTTTCTGAACGAAAGGCGAAAAGCCGCTATGATAAAAAATGCATTGGGGAATTCAGACATGCTGGGACCGTCAGGCCATCAGGATACGTTTGCTCGCGACAATCTCCCCCCGTTCGATCAGTGGCCGGAGATCAGGCTCGAAGGCTTCGAATACCCGGAATGGGTGAATGCGGCGGTCGAACTGACCGATCGAATGGTGGAGAAGGGCTTCGGTGATCACACCGCCCTCATCGGCAACGGACGCCGCCGCACCTACAAGGAACTCGCCGACTGGACGAACCGCATCGCCCGTGCGCTGACCGAGGATTATGGTCTCAAGCCCGGCAACCGCGTTCTGATCCGCTCCGCCAACAACCCCGCCATGGTCGCCTGCTGGCTGGCGGCGACAAAGGCGGGTGCGGTCGTGGTCAACACCATGCCGATGCTGCGGTCCGGCGAGCTTGCGAAGATCATCGACAAGGCCGAAATCTCCATGGCGCTCTGCGATACGCGCCTGATGGACGAGCTGGTGTCCTGCGCCAAGGAGAGCCGGTTCCTGAAGCAGGTGATAGGCTTCGACGGCACGGCCAATCATGACGCGGAGCTCGATCGCGCGGCGCTGAACAAGCCGGTGCGCTACGACGCCGTGAAGACCGGCCGCGACGACGTGGCGCTGCTCGGCTTTACCTCCGGTTCCACCGGCGTGCCGAAAGCGACGATGCATTTCCACCGCGATATCCTGATCATCGCGGATGCCTATGCGAAGGAAGTGCTCGACGTGACGCCGGATGACGTCTTCGTGGGCTCTCCACCGCTTGCATTCACCTTCGGTCTCGGCGGCCTTGCGGTCTTCCCGCTGCGTTTCGGCGCTGCTGCGACGCTTCTGGAGCAGGCGACGCCGCCGAAGATGATCGAGATCATCGAGACCTACAAGGCGACGATCAGCTTCACGGCCCCCACCGCCTATCGCGCCATGCTGGCGGCGATGGATGCCGGTGCCGATCTCTCCTCGCTTCGCATCGCCGTTTCGGCCGGCGAGACGCTGCCCGGTCCCGTCTTCGAGGAATGGGTGAAGAAGACCGGCAAGCCGATCCTCGACGGTATCGGCGCCACCGAAATGCTGCATATCTTCATTTCAAACCACCTGGGGGATGCCAGGCCCGCCTGCACCGGCAAGCCGCTGACCGGCTACGAGGCGATCGTCGTCGACGACGACATGAACGAGGTTCCGCGCGGCACGATCGGCCGGCTGGCGGTCAAGGGGCCGATCGGCTGCCGGTACCTGGCC
>Ga0065721_10053294_pt1 | contig 10185 bp, 10 predicted proteins | sample Mesricmetagenome_FD_59108 | JGI IMG/M metagenome (GOLD analysis project Ga0065721, IMG submission 59108) | Mesophilic microbial community from rice straw/compost enrichment Sample: eDNA_1 v2 (version 2) | ecosystem: Engineered > Solid waste > Grass > Composting > Bioreactor | place: USA: Davis... | reverse complement strand
CCATCATCTGGCCTGCGCCAGCAAGCGGAGCAGCACCGTCATCTGCCCAGGCAATAGCCCCAAGGCCGATCATGAACTAAGATTGAAACCGGACCACCCTATGGGGTCAGGCCAAATCTACAAAACGATATCGCTCTCGGAAGCGTGCTTCAGAGGCGGCATCCGGAAAAAAGTCGACAATGGCAAGTGGGGTCTTCTTGCGGCCGAGTTCGTCTCCGTCCCAGTTGTGGCGCTGATAGTTCGTAACCAGGCCGTACAGAATTTGCCGCGCATATTCGTCCTGTGCGGGAAGCGAGAACCCGATGATGGCCATTCCGAAATTGTAGTATCCGGCGGCCCCCATGTCCGACCAGAAATCGTTCAGGCGCGTGGCGTAGAGAAGCTTGGTCGCGGACGGCGGCAGCATGCGCGGAGTGGCCCTGAACATCAGGTTCTTGGCGTACAGCGCCATAAGGTTCCGCGCGCGGTAGACATTTCTGAGCGGATCCGAATTGTGGTGAGGGCCGTCGATCAGGCGCTCCAAACCCAGAACCTGGTCATCCGAGAAGATGATGTCCTCGGGCGGGGGCGCCTTCTGCTTCTCGTGCCATGCGATCCGGCGTTCGAAATCTGTGCGGTCAAACCAGTCGATGGAGCCGTGGACCTTCAGCACGACGACTTCATCGCGGCTATCATCGACGATGCCGCCGAATTCACTGACGCCCTTGAGGCGAGTCGGAAACAGGCGATAGGGCTTGCCGACCGTATCCAAAGCCCGCTCCAGCAACGTGTCGTAGTTGAAGGTGATCACAGTGTCGCCGGCATCGAGGCGCCTGGCGAACTCCAGATAGAGATCGGGGATGCTTCCGAGCGCGTTGACATGTCGCGCCAATATGCTGCCGATCAGGAACTTGGTGACGATCGTGCCCTCATTGCCGTCTTCGCTCCAAGTGTCGCTGCCACGCAGGCCGAGATAATGCTGCACGTCGAGGAAGCGCATGAAGTCTTCGAAGTCGACCGTTTCCGGGCGCAGGATTTTGCCGTCCGTCTCGCTGCGAAACTCGATGTAGTCTTGAAGGTCATCGTTGAACTTGGACGCCCTCAGATTTGGGGAAAAGGAAGCGGCAGTCTCGCGAATCTCCTTCCAGAGGTCCATGGCGAGCGGAAAACCTGCCGGCCGCGAGAAACCCGCGCCGAGGATGATGAGTCGATGCTTTTGAGGCTTGTCCATTTCTTCAAATGCGATTTTGCACTAAACCGCCTACTGGCTAAGACCCCTCAGTTTCAGGTTTCGGTAAACTATCCACAGACTCGGTGGCATCCGCCGTAGCAGGTTGGCGGACGGCTGCGCGGACCGGAACGGCGCGCGGCTGCCATTTGGTATTGAACAGCTCGTCGACCTTGCGCGAGTTTTCGGCCAAGTCGGCGTCCTCCTGCCACTTCTCCGTCAAGGGCAGCAACGCGTCGACCGGCATCGCTGTGTTGATATTGTCCATGATGACATACCAGCGATCGCGCTTGGAATCGTACTTGTGCTTCTGACCGATCGCTTCGGCGGCAATCCGCATATTCTCATTCATGGCCCTGCACACCAGATAGGTGAGGCCGCCCGATTCCGTCAGAATCGAGAACGACTTCATCTCCTTGCCTGCCGCTACCTCTTTCCGGATGGTCTCGACGGTCTTGGCGAGATCGGTCAGGGAGCCATAGGAAAAATCATAGAGGTCGATCACGACCGAGGCCAGTTCGGGCGGCGCCGTCTTCAGGCTTTTGAACAGGTCGGAAATGATCGGAATGTCGAGCCGCTCAAGGATGCTGACGGGCCGGGCCGGCTTCACGCCGACATCTTGCGGCATCATGAAGTCCTCCACGATCTCCGCAAAATCCTTGTGCAAGGTCATGAAATCATACCCAGGGTCCATCGCCAGCTTGTATTTCAAGTGATAGCCGAGAAAATTGTATTCGCTATCGGAGTGCATCTTGTCGAACACGTCCGACCGGCATTTCAGGTAGTAGAGAAACTCTATCGGCGTCGGCAGCATGCGGGCCACGCAATCGAGAACCCCTAAGTCCCAGATAACGGGCGCGATCCTTTCGCTGCGTTTCAGCATGATGTTGGAAAGGAACGTTGCCGCGGGAAAGGCGTCGCTCAGCACGACGGCCGGAAATGTCCGCACCGTCGGCGGGAACACCAGCGTCTTTCCGTCCTTCGTTTTGCACTCCGCTCCGGCCTGGATCAATTCGGCAAATTCGTAGGCTTGGCGGTACGGGTCCTGAATGGCGCCTTCGAAGTCCTTCGCGAGCGCTTCTTCATCACCCGCTCTTGCCTTCAACGTCACGCGCTTGGACTTCGCCTGCACGACGATCACGAACTCGCCGTAGACAACGAGCGCATCGGCTTCGCCAGCCGTCTTCTTTTTGCTCGGCTGGATCGTGACGTTCTCAAAAACATTGGCTGAGCCAAACACAGAGCGGAACAAGTCGCCTGCCGTCCGCTCCAGAAAGACGCCCCTGTGCTTGGCCGCCGTGTCGAGATAGGCGGAATCGGCCATCATCCAATAGGTCGGGCTTTCATATATGCTCTCGAACAGCCGGTAGGCGTTGGGCGCGTAGAGATGTTCGCCAATGTCGATCATCGGCGCGAGATTGGCTTGATTCACCACGAACGGCGACGTGAAGGGTGCGTTGGCGTTTGTGGCTGGCGTGGCGAACTTCGCGATGAAGGCGTTCGCCTTGCCGGCGCCGAACTTCTTGGCGAGTTCGGCCTTGGCGATCAGGAGGCTGTTGGTCAGATCCTCCTTGCTGGGAGTGATCCCTTCTTTTTTCATCGCGCCGATCGCCGACATCTGCCGCGAGACATACTCCATGACGAACCGCGCGATTTCGACCATCGGACGTGCCGCTATGCCGGCATTCCGAATCAGCCATTCGAAGTCATCGCGATAGCGCTCGCGGCCAAAGCGCTCGAGCTGGTGCAAAAAGAAGCTGTCTGCCCCGTAGTAGATCGCCTCCCTAGCGGCGGCGCCGAGTTTCCGCTCGATCTTTGCCGGATCGTCAAAGTCGATGGAATCCAGCGTCAGCCGGTCGTGAAACTCCTGCAAAAGCCTGTCGGCCTTACCTTCGAATTCGTTTTCGGGGACGATGACAGAGAAGGTGCGATCGGATGGCGACTGGACCATCAAACCGAGCAACAGCATGAACTCGTTGCTGTTCAGCTTTGTTGTCGACCAGCGCTTTTCCGGATCGTCGGCGACCTTTCCTTCCTGGAGGTCGATGCCAACGACCCAATCGCGATACATGAGGACCGAAATGTCGTGCAAAGCGCCGTTGCTCTGCGCCAGCGTGCGCAGGTCATCGAAGATACTTTGCAGATCACGCGGCTCTTGCCGCCCGGTGTTATCAGCTTCCGTATGAATTGCGGCCATTGCACAGTGTGCGGTTCACAAACATTTAGCGCAAGTTCATTTGCGGAGGAGCAGTCTGCTGCCTCCGCCTGATGGCGGACCGGGCTCTGTCGCGCGTCGTTCGACCGAACCCGCCCTTCTCGCACCCCATACTCGCGAACGGCGGTGGCCTGATACCACTTGGCCATTTTCCCGCGCGCGAAGGCGGCTCGTCTGATGCGCTTTGATCCTGCATGATCGGTGCCAAGGCGACCCCGCGCGCAAAGTGATTGACAAATTACCGCAAGAAGTATACCTTATAAGGTAAGGATGAGGAATGAACCAGCCCCGGAAGATATTGCAGGCCGCTTTCTTTGTGACCGACACGGGCAAGCGGCCGGTGAGGGACTGGCTCATGGAGCTGACGCCGCAGGACCGCAAATCCATCGGCGAGGACATCGCCACCCTGGAATTCTGCTGGCCCATCGGAAAGCCCAAATGCTCGCCCATCCAGGGCGTGAAGGGGCTCTATGAGGTCCGCTCCAGCATATCGTCGGGCCGGATCGCCCGCGTGTTCTTCGTCCTGATCGGCAACCAGATGGTGCTTCTGCACGGCTTTGTCAAAAAGACGCAGAAGACGCCGGACAAGGAACTGAAACTCGCGATCGCACGCATGAAGGAGGTGCAGCGCCATGGCTAAGAATCCGCAGATCGGGGAAAGCTTCGAGAGCTTCCTGCGCGACGAGGGCATCTACGATGATGTGACGTCGACCGCCATCAAGCGCACGCTGGCGCTCCAGATCGAACAGGAGATGGCAGCGCAGAACATCTCGAAATCGGAGATGGCCCGCCGCATGAAAACCAGCGCCACGCAGCTCGGCCGGCTGCTCGACCCGAATAACGACCGCATCCAGCTCGATACGCTGGTGCGGGCCGCGTCGGCTGTCGGCAAGCATCTGTCCGTCAGCCTGACCTGAACTCAAATGGTAGGGAGGCCGCCAATCGCTCGACTTGGAAAGTGGGCAAGCCCATACTACGGCGTTGCCGCCTGTCATCATGCGCAAGCCCCACTTTCTTGACCCGCTCGGATCGCTGCTTCCGGCGCTTGAGCGGAACATGCTCAAGCTGCGCGCCATGCAGATGGTGCTGGTCATGTTCTATGCGGAAGAACTCAAGCGCAAAGTACTGGGACTTGTTCAGAATACGGAAAGGCTGATGGCAAAACTTCAGCCTGACGGCTCCGTGCATGAGCGCGTGCCGAAGGGAACAAAAAATCCCGTGGACAAGGCGCTGAATGCTTTGGTCGATGACGGGGCTATTACACCCGATGAAAAAATCGAGATCGTTTCACTAATCGACTACCGCAATGATATCGGGCATCGCGTGCACGAACTCGTTGCCGACCTCAGCACCAAACGATTCGCAAGAGACCTTTCTGAATTCGGCGCGGACCGCATCAAGGAATTCGACTACGGCGCCGTTGAGCGGCTGCAACACTTTCACCAGCGCCTCGGCGGCCTTTATCGGACGCATCATTACGTCATGCCACTGTCCGGGAATGGGTTGATGTTCAGCGCTGCTGAACAGACCTTTTTATCGGAAATAGAAAGGCTTAAACGCAAAATTAGCAGGCTCCACGCGGTGCGCCAAGCGGACGTCAGGGCGATCAATACCGAGCTATCCCTTGCTGGCACCGAGTTTGACAGCCACGAACGATACCCCGCCCATCCGCTACACAAGTATGACGATGGCCGGCTGACGCAGCGCGGTGCGGAAATATGCTACCGGCTATTTGACAGCGGCCGCTCACCCATGACCGTTGCGCATCTGATGGGGATCTCTCTCCAGGCGGCCCGGCATCGCCGAAAACTTTGGGACGCGGCAGGCGGAAAGGCTCGGCCGAAGGTCGATTACGAAAGCTTGCTCCACCGAAAATTCTATCGGAAATACGACGACTAGCCGCTACCTGGTCACGCCGCCGTGGCATCCTTCGATTGTGTCAATTGCTGGGTAGCCTCGCCGAGATTTGAGACGCCTGTCAATCGCAAGACTTCTTGGGTATAGGCACCCGAAAGCGCGGTCTCGATCCCATTCCTGGTCGCATTTGCCAGATACGTCAGCCCGTCCCGGCCTTCGTCGAGTTTTTTCTCCGCCACCGCTTTGGCACTCGCGATCCCCAGTTCCGCCAACCGTTCGGCCGTCAGCGGCTCGATGTTGGCGCCGATCTGCGTATACAGAACCACGCCGATTCCATGGAACTGGGGCAGTTCTTTAACGACGACAGCGTTCGGTCCCGGATTCTTCGGCTCTGTGTATGCGCCTGCCTTGCGCGTCTCGCGACGCCACAGCATGCTTTTTGCCTCCTCCACCGTCACGGTCTCCGCCAGCACGAATATCTGTGCCCGAACCCGCGAACCGTCTTTATCAACCGGAACAAGGGTCGGGGCACCGCTTCTGGAGCTGCTCGACCGGGCGAATTCGACGGGAAAAGGCGTGGTAATGCCGCCTTTCATCGTTCGGACAGTGGCCGCAGCGATCTCCGGGCCGGGATCGTCGATAAGCGATCCGTATGCGAGTATTCCAACCGATCGCCTTGGGTGAATGTTCGGCAATTCGTCCGTCAGCGCTGACACGAGTAGGGCTCCATCAGTCGAGTTGATGGCACGGATAACGAATTCCTCGAGATCGCGTCGCGACCTCAATCCGAGGATGCGCGCGGCTTCGGCGAGCAGTCCCTTGTTGTCGTACGCCCTGATCACGCCCTCATAGTCTTGAGCTGCGATCTGACCACGGAAGTCCGCCAAGATGACATTGTAGATATCTATCGGCTTGATGTCGGCGACGCCCTTGACGTACTCCGCCTGCAAATCCGCCGCCGATTTGGATTTGAGGCCAATTCTCTTAAGCTCGCCGTCGATCCGCCGCCGTGTGGCGTCCAGCGCATATCTCTCCGCGTCTCTTCCCGCGGCCTCTAGCACAAGCTGCTTCAGTTGATCCAATCGCTTCTGGCTCTCGGCCTCGCTGAAACGAAGCAGCCCTGCCAAGAGCAGGAAGGCTTTGGGCAGCAGAAGAAGGTTTTCCACTTCGGTGACACCGAGCGCATAGACGTGCCGCTGTGCGAGCTGATCGAGCGTGCTCTTGTCGCGCCCATCGGCGTCGATCAGTCCAGCGCAGCCAAGCCGGTGGAATCCGCTGTGCTTCTCGAAGCTCGCAACCGCGTGAATGACGCTCTCGCAAGACCCCACCGCCACCGGCGTAAAGTCGGCGTATACGCGGCGGTAGAACGCCGTATCGAGACTGCTCCCGTCGCCTTCTACGAACAATACGGGCAGGCGGCTGCCGACGATTCTGGTGACCACATCGTCGGGTATACCGGTGTCGGACGGGATCGGATCGATCTCCCACTGTTCTCCCGTCGGGCCTTTTTCGTATGAGTTGATGGCGTATTTCGCCGCTGCTCGGCGCGAGACGGTGAAATCGATGTCGTGCGTGAGATAGACGAAGCTGCAATCCGGCCGCGCTGCCTCGATCGCGTCCCACAGCCTGGGGAGAATCGACCTGTTGACGTGCAACTCCGGCTCGTCAACGATAATGAGCGTATTCGGTTTCGTCAGGAGAACCTGACCGATCAGGTAGAAAATGACCCGCTCGCCGTCGCTGAGTTCGGCTGCATCGTAGGCATCGACCGCCGAGCCGCCTGCACGCACCTTGATGTTGCCGGCCAGAACGATCAATTCCCGGTGCGGCAGCAGCGTGTCCCAAATCTCCTTCAAAGCGTCCAGCTTCGTGCGCGGCGGCTCAGCCGATCGGTTCGCCAGATGGGCCTGTCGATGCTTTACGGATATGTCGTTTTCGTCGGCATAAAGGGCGGCGACGACATGCTCGAAGTCCGACAAAAGAATGGTGGCGGGCTTACCTTGCCAGCGATTTCCATGACGATGCTGGTGGGAGCCCTGGTCGTATCCATACAGAAGGCGGTTTGTTGCAATCTCCAGGTTCGGAGGCTGAATATTTGTGTTGAGATTCAAAGACCGGTGCGCCCCGATCCTGTGCACTTCGGCCGCAGTACCAACACTCGTTTCAATCAAAACGCCAAGTCTTGTTTTTCCCGATCCGTTTGGTCCGAGTAAAACGACGGAATGCCCATACTCAACGGAAATATCGACATGGCCGGTGGACGTAGGAATTTTCAAATCTGTCATATGGCCCCCTTGGCAATAACGTATAAAAAATCTGCTTATCTCTCAATGCCTGGTTGCTTTGGCTGCCCCGGCTGACGCCGGCCGGGCTCTATGGCCTGAAGGCCACCGAACCCCTGCTTCGCGCGAGGCTTCGCAGGGTTTCGGCCCATGCGGGTGACGATCCCATGGCAGGATAGAGCGGCGGCGGCCTGATGCCGCCAGGCTGTTTCTCGGCGCGCTATCGCGCGCTTGAACCCCTTTGATCCAGCTTACACCGACGCCGGGGCCGTTTCCCAATAGCCTGAAGTTCCTCCGGCCCGCTCCATTCGACTGCTTCGCCAAAGGCTGCGCAGTCTCCCGTGTTGTCGGAACCAGGCCGCCGCGTTGCGGCGGTTCGGCTTTGGCGGCCCCGCCTTTCGGTCGAACGCCCGACATCGACCCGCCCGCGGATGCGCGCGCGGGACTTCTTTGCCTGTTTTTCTTCGGACGCTCGGCGCTGGCCAAGGGTTCAGGCGCGGCTCTTTGGAAAGAGCTGATGCTTTTGAAAGAACCTTTGACCATGCGAGGAGAACATGACGACTTTATATGCCCAGCCCTACGATATTTCAGCCGCAGGGTTTTATTTCACATCGGCGGATGATTACGCCGCCAAGGCCGCGCGGGCGGTGAATGACTACGGTGATCCCGTGGAAGAGTTTGAAATCCAGTTCATCGACGGCGAGGATTTGGATTGCGCCCTTGCCGGTGCATGGGGCCTTTCTCAATCGAATGTCGCGGACTTCCTGCAAGCCGCCGGGAATTGGGACGACCGGGAGAAAATCGCCTTCATCGTCGCCGTGGGCGAATGCGGCTATCGGTTCGACTCAAAAACCGACGATCCGGGCCAACTCGACGTTGATTTGTACGAAGTGGACAGCCTCCGGCAACTGGCCGAGCAGTTTGCCGATGACGGCCTGTTCGGGGAGTTTCCCAAACATCTGAGCTGCTATATCGACTTTGAAGCCATCGCCCGCGATCTGGCCTGCGACTATGCCATGACCGAGATTGCCGGTACGCGCTATGCGTACCGTTGTGCGTGAGGTGCGCCATGTCCCAGCTAGGATTTGACGCGCTGCTGGCCGAGGCCGACACCATCAACCGGCAAGCCGCCTTCGAGAAGGAATGCGGTCATCTGCCCGCCACCATGGACGCGGCGCTGCCCTACTTTTCCGATCTGATCGACCGGCACCATGCGGCGATGCTGGCCGCCGATCTCGAAACCGCCATGGCGCTGCGCAAGGAAGCCGAGAGGCTGGCGCTGCGGCTCAACGACGGCGATCCCGGCATCCTCGCCGGGCCGGACGCGCCGGGCTGCGTGCTGGCGACCCGCACCGCTGCCGTTGAGGGCGCGATCCCGAAATGGGGCCAGTGCGGCAACTTCATCATCGAAGTCTGCACCATGCGCGTGCGCATCGAGATGGACGGGCTGTTCGGCATCGGCGCGCGCTACATGCCGTGGATGAATTTCTACGCCCGTGCCGTCGACCGGGACAGGCCGTTTCTCTCCGAGACCGGCTTTCGCAGCTTCATGGGACTCCACGCCGCACTGGTGCCGGGCCTGACGCCTGAAGCCTTCGCACGTGAAGCGATAACGGCTTATGTCGGCCGGACGCTAAAGGCAAAATTGCTGCCGATATGCGCGGAATATCGCCAATCGATTCCGGCGTAACGTCGCACGAAACCGACCGTTTTCGTGCGAATTTGAATCCCCCTTCAACGCTTCGGTAAAATTTTTCTCGAAGCCCGGATTCCCGCCATTCATCCAGCATGAAGAAGGCGTGCCGCCGTCGCCGGGGGCTGCGCACGATAACGGTCCATAGTGAGGGCTCAGACAAAAACACCAGCCAGCAACGCAACCAGGCAACGGACACGGCCAACGAGGAAGATCGCCTATCTGCGCGTATCGACGTGCGAGCAGAAGCCGGATCGTCAGATCGACGGGTTGAGCATGATGTGTGACGAGCTGCATATCGAAACCCTCTCCGCCACCGCGCGCAAGCGTCCGGTCTATGAAGATGTCATGCAGCGCCTCGCACCCGGCGATGTGTTTGTGATCTGGGACCTGGACCGCGCCTACCGCTCCGCCAAGGACGCGCTCAACGAACTCGACCGGCTGCGCGGGCGCGGCATCGATTTCCTGATCGCCAATCTCGATCTCGACACGACCACGCCGCACGGGCGGCTGGTCTACACCATCATGGGCGCACTGGCCGAGTTCGAGCGCGCGACACTGTCGCAGCGCACCAAGGAGGGGCTGGCCGCCGCCCGCCGCCGGGGCAGGCGTCTCGGGCGTCCGCCCGTTCTCACCGATGAACAGTTGAGCAGGGCGGACCGGCGCATCGCGGGCGGCGATTACATCGCGGCCGTCGCGCGTGAGCTGCGCGTGCCCGCCTGGACGCTCTCGCGCGCGCTGCGGCGCCTTCGTGACAGGAACGAAAGATAACAAGGAGAATGCCGTGACCGAAACCCAGCAGCAAAAAGTCGCCATGGCGATAGGCGGGCTGATCGCCTTGCTTGGTGTGACCTACTATCTTGACCGGCAGGATATCGGCGCCACGCGCACGCAATGCCTGGCGAAAAGTTCGCCGGCACGCTGCGAGTGC
>Ga0065721_10006144_pt1 | contig 10185 bp, 8 predicted proteins | sample Mesricmetagenome_FD_59108 | JGI IMG/M metagenome (GOLD analysis project Ga0065721, IMG submission 59108) | Mesophilic microbial community from rice straw/compost enrichment Sample: eDNA_1 v2 (version 2) | ecosystem: Engineered > Solid waste > Grass > Composting > Bioreactor | place: USA: Davis... | reverse complement strand
CGGAACGTGTGCCACGCATGGCTGATCGCCAGGTGCGCAACGGTGTTCTGGTAAGACCAGATTGTCAAGCCTCCCAAACTGGCAAATCGCTTCTGAATACGAGTTTCCCGGATTTTCAAAGAGAATTTTCAAAGAGATATGAGCAAACTTGCCGTGACACTTGTCGAATTCGGCCCCTCGAACCCTCTTGACATCACGCGCTTCGCATAATCTGGTTTGACCAAATTCGTGCTTCCCTTGTTCTCCCACAGGGTGGCTTTCCAAGAGGAGACAGCTTCGCGATGCTCAGATTTGCGGTCGTCGGTATCGACCACGGACACATTTTCGACCACGTCAAAGGCCTGACCCGCGCCGGGGCCGAGTTCGTGGGCTACTGCCCGCAGACCTCCGTGCCGGGGCTGCTCGATACCTTCGCGCAGACCTATCCCGACGCACCCCGGCTCGACCGCGACGCGATCTTTGCCAACCCGGGGATCGACGTCATCTGCACCGCCGCCATCCCGCGCGACCGCGCCGCCATCGCCATCCGCGCCATGCGTGCTGGCAAGGATGTGATGGTCGACAAGCCCGGCGTCACCACCTTCGACCAGCTCTCCGAGGTCGAGACGACCGTCAGGCAAACCGGCCGCATCTTCTCGATCTGCTTTTCCGAGCGCCTCTGCGTGCGCTCGGCGGTAAAGGCCGGCAAGCTCGTCACGGAGGGCGCCATCGGCAAGGTCGTGCAGACCATGGGCATGGGGCCCCACCGGCTCGGCGGCTCGCGGCCGGACTGGTTCTGGAAGCTCGACGCCTTCGGCGGCATCATCGTCGACATCGCCTCCCACCAGATCGACCAGTTCCTGTTCTACACCGGTTCCGAGACCGGCGAGGTCGTCGCTTCCTCCGTCGGCAACTTCGGCACGCCGAAAGCGCCCGAGTTCCAGGATTTCGGCGAGGTGCTGCTGCGCAGTGACAAGGGCTCGGGATATGTCCGCGTCGACTGGTTCACGCCCGATGGCCTGCCTACCTGGGGCGACGGGCGCCTGACCATCCTCGGCACCGAGGGCTATATCGAGTTGCGCAAATACGTCGACATCGCCGGCCGCGAGGGCAAGGACCACCTNTTCCTCGTCAACAAAGCGGGCGTCGAATACATCGACTGCTCCAGNGAGCCCCTCGACTACTTTACCCAGTTCATCGACGACGTTGAGAACCGCACGGAAACGGCGATGACCCAGCGCCACGTCTTCGAGGTCTGCCGNCTCTCGCTCGAGGCGCAGGCNNNGGCGACCCTGCTCACCAAGAACCAAGCGTCCAAGGAACCAGCATAATGACCAGGAAACTGCGCGTCGGCGTCGTCGGAGCTGGCATCGCCCAGCGGCACCTCATCGGCTACAAGTGGAACGAAAGCCTCTACGAGGTGCCCGTCCTCTGTTCGCTCGACGAGGACCGCGGCCAGGCGCTCGTCGCCGAATATGGCATCGCCGAGTATACGCAGGACGTCGATACGCTCTTTGCGCGCGACGACCTCGACATCATCGACATCTCGACCCCGCCGCACTCGCACTTCGACCTTTCGCGCCGCGCGATCGAATCCGGCAAGCACGTCATCTGCGAAAAGCCCCTCTTCGGCTCCATCGCCGAAGTCGACGAGATGGCGAAGATCGTCGCCGGCACGGGCCTCAAGTTCATGCCGATCTTCCAGTACCGCTACGGCACGGGCCTACAGAAGCTGAAGATGCTGATCGAGCTCGGTCTCACCGGCCGTCCGTTCCTCACCACCATCGAGACCCACTGGTGGCGGGGCCCCGCCTATTACGAGGTACCATGGCGCGGCAAATGGGCGACGGAGCTCGGCGGCGGGCTCCTCGGCCATGCCATCCATGCCCACGACATGCTCAACTACGTCCACGGCGCCTGCGCCGAGGTCTTCGCCTATGGCGAGACACTGGTGAACAGGATCGAGGTCGAGGATACCATGGCCCTGGCCGTCAAGATGCAGAACGGCTCGCTCGCCTCCCTCTCCATGACGCTCGGCTCGCGCAAGGAGATCTCGCGCCTGCGCTTCTGCTTTGCCGACATGGTCGCCGAGAGCATCCTCGAGCCCTACACCATGGGCCGCGACCCGTGGGTGTTCACCGCCGGCGAACCGGAGCACCAGGCGCGGATCGATGCGGCCCTTGCCGACTACGTCGTCAAGGAGGACGGCTATACCCGCCAGTTCGAGCTCTTCCACCAGGCGATTGTCGAGGACGGCGAGCCGCCGGTGACCCTGCAGGACGCTCGCAACTCGCTCGAGCTGGTCACCGCAGCCTATCATTCGCAGCGCACCGGCCTGCCGACGCCGCTGCCGATCACCGCGGATCACCCGCTCTATCGCTCCTGGCTGCCGTGATATAGTGACACGATGACTTGGCGCATGCCGCCGGAGAGGAAGGCCTGAGTGCAACAGGAACCGTTACCGCGTTTGCATTCGGACCAGCGCCTCTACCAGGTCGTCGCCCGTCAACTCGCCCGCATGATCGAGGAGAACGCCGGCAACCGGAACTGGCGCATGCCCTCCGAGCGTGAGCTTGCCGAGGAGCTGGGCGTCAGCCGGCCGGTCATCCGCGAGGCGGTGATCGCCCTCGAGATGCGCGGCATCGTGGAGGTCAAGGGCCGCGCCGGCATCGTCGTGCTGCCGGCGCGGGTGAGCCAGGTCTCCTTCGACCTGCCCGATAGCGACATCGGGCCCGGTCCGTTCGAACTATTGGAGGCGCGGCTTGCCATCGAATCGAGCGCCGCCGCGCTCGCTGCCGAACGCGCCACCAGCTACGACCTGATGATCCTTGAAGAGTGCATCCATAGAATGGAGCGCGAGACCAATGTCGTCCTGCTCCAGGAGAAGGGCGACCGCGATTTCCACATGACCATCGCCAAGATGACCGGCAACGCCATCATCGTCTCCATGATCGAGGCGTTGTGGGCCCAGCGCGACGAATCGGTGATGTGGAAGAAGCTGCACGAACACATCCACGCCGAGAGCGTGCGCCCGCTCTGGATCGGGGACCACCACGCGATTCTCTCGGCCCTGCGCCTGCGCAATCCCGACGCTGCCTACAAGGCCATGGCCCGCCACATCCGCAACGTCATCAACGAGCTGATGGAAGCCGACGAGCGTGGCCGCTTCGCGCCCGAAGCAGCGTCGCCCGGAAGCGGCGGTCGCTAGCGCGCACCGGCACAATGCCGCCCCAATTGGGCGCTGGTTTCCAGCTGGATTGGCGGCGACGAGTTGGTCATGTCCACGCCACGATCTATAAAACAGTTATTTGAATCAAAGGGTTGTACGACCCGGCTTGGTGGGTGGCAGATATGCGCCGGCCGCAAACCTGTCCCGCGACATCCCGGATTGACCCTTTCGGCGGTTCACGCCCTACTTGCAGGCAGACGTCTCGTGCGATCGCCCTCGTGCATCGACCCTGCATTCTGCCGGGCCGGTGTGCCCGGAAAACCGAGCTGCTTCTTGAAAGAGTGGCAGCCGATCTGTTCGCGAGCGATTGCGGGCAAGAGCTGAAAACAACCCGCCGCAAGTTGCCATAACTGCCCCTCGGGACAGGAGAAACAACATTGCTGAAAGTGCTCTACCTGGTGCCCAACCTTGCCGATCCCGCGGTCGGGCGCCGCATAGACATGATGCGTACCGGTGGCGCGGAAGTTGCCGTCGCCGGGTTTCGTCGTGCCGGAACCCCGGTTCCCGAGCTCGACGTCCTCAACTATGTCGAGCTCGGCGAGACTTTCGACGCGCGCTTCGCCCAGCGCATCATGACGGTCGTGCGCGCGCTGCGCTCGGTCATCCGCCGCCTGCATCCGGTCGGCGTTCCCGACGTCATCATGGCGCGCAACCTCGAGATGCTGCCGCTTGCCGGCAAGCTGCGCGCCTTCTGGCCCTCCCAGCCGCCCATCGTCTACGAGTGCCTCGACATCCATCGCCTGCTGCTGCGCGAGGATCTCGTCGGCCGGGCGATGCGCAGGGCCGAGCAGCACCTGACCCGCAACGCCTCTCTGCTCTTGACCAGTTCCCCGGCGTTCCTGCGCAACTACTTCGACATCCACGGCGCGCCGCCCGCCGTCGTCATCGAGAACAAGGTGTTCTTCGAAGGCGACGAGCGTGGACGGAATCCCTCCCTCGCACCCGACGCTCCGACAAGCCCCATCCGCATCGGCTGGTTTGGGGCGCTGCGCTGCCGCAAGTCGCTCGCGGCACTGGCCGGTTTCGCCAACGCCATGGACGGCAAGGTCGAGGTGATCCTGCGCGGTCGCCCTGCCCTCACCGAGTTCGACGACTTCCACGGCTTCGTCGAGGCCCAGCCGCACATGCGCTTCATGGGCCCCTACCGCAATCCGCAGGATCTCGCCTCGATCTACTCCGAAGTGCACCTCGCCTGGGCCATCGATTTCTTCGAGGAGGGCCTCAACTCCCAATGGCTCCTGCCCAACCGCATCTATGAGGGCTGCCTGCACGGCGCCGTTCCCATCGCGCTGGCCGGCACCGAGACCGCCGCCTTCATCGAGCGGCAAGGCATCGGCATCACCGTTCCGGACATCACCCAGGAAACGCTCCTCGCCCGGCTCGGCAACCTCTCGGTTCCGCAGATCGCCGAGCTTGCCCGCGCCGTTGCCGCGGTCCCGCAGAACCGTTTCGCCTTCGGCGCGGCCGAATGCGTCGAATTCGTCGACCGGCTGAGGATCCTCGCCGGCACCACCGAGGCCGTGAGGCAAGCCGCATGAGCGAAACCAGCGCCCCCGTCGAAACCTACGCCAAATGCCTCATCGTCGTACCGACGCTCAATGAGGAGCGCCACATCGCCGGTCTTCTCGACATGCTGATGGTCGAAGCCGAGGCCATGGGAGCCCGGATTGTCGTCGCCGACGGCGGCAGCACAGACCGCACCCGCGCCATTGCCGCCGACTACGCGGATCGCTACGAGACGGTCTCCTTCATCGACAATCCCCGGCGCATCCAGAGCGCGGCCATGAACCTGGCTGTCGCAAGGTTCGGGGACGACGCCGAATTCGTCATCCGCATCGACGCTCATGGCAAGTACCCGCCCGACTATTGCCGCGCGCTGGTCCGGGAAGCCGGGGAGCTCGGCGTCGACAGCATCGTCGTGCCGATGGTCACCGTGGGCGAAAGCACCTTCCAGCGCGCCGTGGCCACCGCGCAGAATTCTCTCGTCGGCACCGGCGGCTCAGCCCACCGCACGGGGCTCGGCGGCCGGTTCGTCGATCACGGGCACCACGCGCTGATGCGCATCTCCGCCTATCGCGCCGTGGGCGGCTATGACGAGACCTTCCGCTTCAACGAGGACGCCGAGCTCGACTATCGCCTGACGCGGGCCGGTTACCGCATCTGGCTCACCGCCGCGACGGAAATGACCTACTACCCGCGCGCGACGCCTTCCAAGCTCTTCAAGCAGTATTTCGGCTACGGCAGCGGGCGCGCCCGCAATATCCTCAAGCACCGCATGGTGCCGCGCGTGCGTCAGATGCTGCCGCTCGTCATCCTGCCGGCCGTGGCGCTTGCCCTCCTCTCCTTCGTCCACTGGATCGCGCTGATACCGCTGGTCCTCTGGTGCGTCCTGTGCCTGGCGCTCGGCGCCTACGCCACCTACCGGCACTTCGACAAGTACGGGCTGCCGTTCAGCCGCGCGCCGCTCGTGGGCGTGGCGGCCATGATCATGCATCTCGCCTGGTCATCGGGCTTCTGGCTGCATGTGGCGCGCAGCTTTACCGGCGGCGCAAAAGCGGGGACGTAGGCGATGGCAAGCGTCGATATCTGCATCTGCACCTTCCGCCGGCCGCACCTGGCCGAGACCCTGGCCTCCATCGCGGCTCTCCAGGTCAGCGACACCGATATCCGCGTCATCGTCTCCGACAACGACGAGACTCCCTCGGCCCGCCCCCTGGTCGAGGGAATTGCGCAAGCCTTCCCCTTCCCGATCACCTATCTCCATAGCCCCGCGGCAAACATCTCCATCGCCCGCAACGCCTGCCTCGAGGAGGCGAGTGCCGACTTCATAGCCTTCGTCGACGATGACGAGACGGTTTCGCGCGTCTGGCTGGAAAAGCTCCTCGAGGCTGTCGAGGCTTCAGGCGCCAGCGCCGTGCTCGGCCCCGTGCGTGCGGTCTATTCCCCCGCCTCGCCCGGCTGGCTGGTCGAGGGCGACTTCCATTCCACGGCACCGGTCATCGTCAACGGCGCCATCCGCACCGGCTATACCTGCAACGTCCTCATCCGCTGGACTGCGCCCGCCAACGCACTGCGCTTCGATCCGGCGCTGGGCAAATCCGGCGGTGAGGACACCGATTTCTTTTATCGCCTGAGCGATCTCGGCGGCACCATCGTCGAGGCGCCCGACGCTCTCGTCTACGAGCCCGTGCCCGCCAACCGGGCGGGCATGGGATGGCTCGTCAGCCGGCGCCTGCGGGCCGGACAGACCCACGGCATGCGCCTGAAGGCTCTCGCCGGGGGAGCCAGTCTCAAGGATGCCGGTGTTGCCGCCGCCAAGGCGGGCTACTGCATCGCCATGACGGCCGCCACCGCCTTCTCACCCGTCCACTGGCGCCGCAATCTCCTGCGCGCCGTTCTGCACGTGGGCGTCGTCAGCGGCATTTTCGGCGCGCGCCAGGCCGTGCACTACGGCCAGACCCGCTCGCCATGATCACGCCCGATCGCTCAGCTATCGATGACCGTCACGCAACAAAGGGAAAACGCGCCGATGCTTGAACGAGGCAATTTCCCCGATATGGGCGCCCCGCGGGTCGCGGATCTGAAATTCATCGACATCGACCGTATCCTTTCGGTCCTGCGGCGGCAGTGGCGCGTGCTCGCGCTCGGGCTCGCCCTCGGCATTGGCCTCGGCGTATTCTATCTGGCGCTGGCGCCGCGCACCTATGTGTCGGCCGCTCAGATCCTCATCGACAAGAACCTGCGCGAGGTGGTGAACGAGGTGGCTCAGCCCACCAATGCGCTCGACCTCGAATCCGAGGTCCTCAACCAGATCGAGGTCTTGAAATCGAGCCGCATCGCCGCCGCGGTGGCGCAGGCCGAGAATCTCATGACCGATGAGGAATTCCTCAATCCTCCGCCCTCCTTTACCCGGCGGATCAAGGAAGCGGTGACGGGCCTGCTCTCACCCATTCTTGGCCCTGGCGAAGACGAAGCGCCTGCCAGCGAGGCGACCGTCGAGGAAGCGGCGGGAGCCCTGCGTTCCAACGTCATCGTCGAGCGTGTCGGGCGCAGCGCCGTCATCCGCGTCGCCTACGAGGCCACCTCGCCCGAACTCGCGCACCGCATCGCCAACGCCTATGCCCAGGCCTTCGTCCAGGACCAGCTCAATGCCGACCTCGACGCGACCCGCCAGGCGACCGACTGGTTGCAGGGACGCCTCACCGAGATCGGCGAGAGCCAGCGCCAGGCGACCCTGGCCGTCGAGCAGTTCCGCCGCGAAAGCGGCCTTACCGTCGGCGAGGACCAGACGCTGAGCGATCAGCGCCTCGAGGCGCTGACCGACCAGCTGGTGCTCGCTCAGGCCGAGACTGCCCGCGTGCGCGCTCTCTCCACGCAGTTGCAGGCGGTGATCGACGCAGGCCCTGAGGCGGCCGGCGATAACGTCGCGCTGCTCAACGGGCCGGGCATCGACGGCACCGAAATCGCCACGATCCGCACCCGCTACGCCTCGATCGTGCGCCGCATCGACGAGATTACCGCCTCCTATGGCGCCGACCACCCGCAGATCGCGGTGCTCGAAGCCGAGCGGCGCGCGCTCAACGACCAGATCTTCGTGCAGCTCCGCAACCTCAACGAGCAGTACCGCTACCAATTGACCATAGCCGAACGCCAGGAAACGGGCCTGCGCGAGCGGATCGATGCGGAAGGGCGCGCCACCTCTGAATCCAATCAGGCCCAGGTCCAATTGACCGAGCTGCAGCAGCGCTCGTCCGCGCTCCAGCTTTTGTACAACACGTTTCTCTCGCGCTACGAGGAATCGGTCCAGCGCCAGTCCTTTCCCATTCCGGGGGTACGCGTCATCACCGATCCCGAGCTGCCGCGCGAGCCGTCCGGTCCGCGCACCCTCTTCGTCCTCGCCGGCGCCATGATCTTCGGCGCGTTCCTCGGTGTCGGCGCGGGTGCGGTCAACGAGCTGCGCGAGCGCTCCTTCCGCATCGGCAGCCAGATCGTCAACGAGCTGGGCCTGCGCTTCATCGGTTACCTGCCGCGCCTCACCAGCATCGGTCCGCGCCGCAGCAAGGCCCGCACCGCCGTCCAGAACCATCGCTACATCCGCGACCAGGTGATCGGCCGGCGCTCCAACGCGCCCACCACCGCCTTCCTCGAGACGCTCAAGTCCGCCAAGCTGATGGTGCGCAAGCGCCACCGGGCAGGCCGCGCCGTCACCATCGGCACCGTCTCGGTGCTGCCGGGCGAGGGCAAGACGACCTTCGCCGTCTCCTTTGCCGAGATGCTCGCCGTCAACGGCGACAAGGTGCTGCTGATCGATGCGGACCTGCGCCAGCCGGCCGCCAGCCAGCTCGTCACCCCCGACGCTGCCCTCGGCCTGATGGATCTCGCCGTCGGCATCCCGTGGCGGCAGGTCATCAAGGTCGATGCCGAAACCGGCCTTGCCATCCTGCCGGCGATTTCCTCGGCGACGGCCGCGACCTCCAACGATTTCCTCAGCTCCCCGACCGTGCAGGCCCTGCTCGAGGACGTCCGCCGCGAGTTCGACTACGTCATCATCGACCTGCCCCCGCTCGGCCCCATGGTCGACGCGCTCTCCATCCAGCCCTGGACGGACGGCTTCATTCTCGTCACCGAATGGGGTCGCACGCCGCGCCGCCTTGTCCGCGCGCTGATCGAGAACGAGCCGCAACTCGCCGACGAAATCCTGGGCGTCGTGCTCAACAAGGTCGATTTCGCCCGCCTCGGCCGCTACAGCGATCCGGGTGCTGCCGAACGGTTCGTCAGCAGCTACGACCGTTACTACCAGGTCGCTCCCCCGCCCTCCGCGCGCCAGAAGACGCCCGCACAGTAGGCAACGGCGACAAGGGTTCCTCTGCCTGACATCCCCGCGCAAGCGGGGATTTCTTTTCGAGCCATCCAAACGAAAGGGGCGCCACCCGAAGTGGCGCCCCTTTTCGTGGAACGAGGTGGACCGCTATTCGGCCGCGCGCAGCAGCGGATCGGGCAGACGGCTGTCGAGCCCCACCTTGCCCAGCGCCTCGAGGAACCCGTCGCGGATGTCGTCGCGGTCGAGCGCATAAACGACATTGGCGGTCAGGAACCCGATCTTGGAGCCGCAGTCGAACGACTGGCCGCGATACTTGACCCCGACGAAGGGCTGGCTGCGCATCAGCGACTGCATCGCGTCGGTGATCTGGATCTCCCCGCCCGCACCGCGCGGCTGGTCGGCGAGAAGCGAGAACACCTCCGGCTGGAGGATGTAGCGACCGGAGATGATGAGGTTGGAGGGAGCCTTCTCGGGCTTGGGCTTTTCCACCATCTCCGTGATGCGGAAACCCCGGTCGCCCCCCTCGCCCCTGGCGACGACGCCATAGGCAGAGACTTCGCTCAAAGGCACTTCCTCGACGGCAATGACGTTGCCGCCGGTTTCTTCGTAGGTCTCCATCATCTGCTTCAAGACCCCCGGCTCGCCCTTGAAGAGCATGTCGGGCAAGAGCAGCGCGAAGGGTTCGTTGCCCACGATATCGCGCGCGCACCAGACCGCATGGCCGAGGCCGAGCGGCTCCTGCTGGCGGGTGAAGCTCGTGCGGCCCGCCGAGGGCAGGTCCTTTTGCAGTTCGGCGAGCGCGGCGGTCTTGCCGCGCACCTCCAGCGTGGTCTCCAGCTCGAACTGGCGGTCGAAGTGATCCTCGATCACGCCCTTGTTGCGGCCGGTGACGAACACGAAGTGCTCGATTCCAGCCTCCCGCGCCTCGTCGACCGCATACTGGATCAGCGGCCGGTCGACCACCGTCAACATTTCCTTGGGCATGGCCTTGGTAGCCGGCAGGAACCGTGTTCCGAGCCCTGCGACGGGGAAGACGGCAGTCCTGACACGTTTCACCATGGACGAACTCCTTGGGTTAGTAACGTCGTGCCCGGGAAGGGCACCATAGGGGATACGCAAAGTCCACTACAAAGAGTTCGTGGCAGCGCATAGCTAT
>Ga0065721_10053295_pt1 | contig 10186 bp, 11 predicted proteins | sample Mesricmetagenome_FD_59108 | JGI IMG/M metagenome (GOLD analysis project Ga0065721, IMG submission 59108) | Mesophilic microbial community from rice straw/compost enrichment Sample: eDNA_1 v2 (version 2) | ecosystem: Engineered > Solid waste > Grass > Composting > Bioreactor | place: USA: Davis... | reverse complement strand
GGAATTGACCTACGAGCAGCCGGTCGGTATGTACGAAAAAGAGCCCAAGCTCTATCGATGTGTGATTTCGTTTAACGTTTTTATTTGATAGGAGGTATGTCAATTGGCTACTCGCGCAGTAGGAACAACGCTAATGCTCGGAACAACTGTTGTGGGCGAGTTAACTTCGATCGGTGGTTTGGAATTGTCAGCCGACACGATCGATACGACGAACCTGAGCAGCGATGGCGGCTATCGAGAATTTATCGGAGGGTTCAAGGATGCCGGCGAAGTAAGCATCTCCGGATTTTTTGCACCGGACGATGAAGGGCAGGCGGCAGCGTATGCCGCATTCGAAAGCGGCGCGGTGCAAGCTTGCAAGATCACGTTCCCAGTGTCTCTCGGGGCGTCGTGGGAGTTCAATGCTGTTGTGACAGGATTTTCGACAGGTGCGGATCTTGAAGACGCACTGAGCTTTGAAGGGACACTAAAAGTTTCTGGGAAGCCGACATTGAAGCTTACGACAACTCCGTAATAATCGAACAATATACAGGCCGGGGGACAACCTCCCGGTCTATTTTCATTTGGAGGGATACCCATGGGAAACGGAAATAACGATGTGGTTATGATTCAACTCGATCGAGCACGCGAGCTTCGGTACGGTCACAAGGCGTTAAAAAAGTTGATCGCCGACACCGGAGTGAATATCGAAGAGATTGAAGTTAGCAATCTCGACCTTGGCGAGATCGAGAAGTTTATCTTCTACGGCCTTCTGTCCGATGCAAAGGCGCATAACGAAGAACTGAAACTCGAAGATATGGAGGATTTGCTTGACCAAGCGCCTTCCTTTGGACACATCGTCGAGAAGATGCAAGAGGCTTTTAGCATTGCGTTCGGTTCCTTCGGAGAGCAGGCCGTTGAGGGAAACCAGTCTACGCCGGCGCTGAAGCCGGCAGCGGAGAATGGGACTGGCAAGAAAGCTTAAAGGCCGCAATCAGAGTCGGTGTCAGTCTTTCAGAATACAACGAGATGACGCCTCACGAGCTTAATCTCCACATCCACGCTTATAACGAGCGAGCAAAGGCCGAGGATCGCGAGGGAATTACCCTTGCGTACCTGACGGCCTATTGGAGTCGGATCAAAAAGATGCCGGATCTTAAAAAGCTCGTCGCAGAAGAAAAGCCAAAGAAGACAAAGAATCAGACGCCGGAACAAATGCTCCAAGTTATCAAGAATCTGAACGCCGCATTAGGCGGAACGAGCGGGTGAGAGAATGGCAGTCGTAAAGAACCTTATGGTCAGAGCCGGGGCCGACTTTTCCGGCATGCGGAAGGAACTAGCGAAGGCAAATAAGAATCTGTCCGACTTCAAGAGCGGATTGACGAAGACAATGAAGGGTATCGCCGCAACACTTGCGACGCTGGGTATCGGTACTGCAATCAAGTCGGCTGTAAAGGATGCCATGTCATTTGAAGCTGCCATGCAGCAGATCGATCGGCAGATGGGCGAGAGTGCGGACTCCTTCCGGGCATGGGCAAAGGAAAACGCGGCAGCGTTCGGGATGTCTAAGCTTCAGGTCACGCAATATGCGGCCGTCTACGGAAATCTGATCAGCGGATTTTCTAAAAGCACGGCCGAGACGACTCAGCGAACCGAAGACCTCTTGAAGGCATCGGCGATCGTTGCGAGTTCTACCGGACGTTCGATGCAGGACGTCATGGAACGGATTCGATCCGGTCTCCTCGGGGAGACGGACGCGATCGAAGATCTCGGAATTAACGTCAACGTAGCCATGATCGAATCAACCGAGGCGTTCCGTAAGTTCGCCGGAGATAAGTCATGGGATAAACTAAGTTTCAACACTCAGCAGCAGATTCGCTTATTCGCAATCCTGGAGCAATCTCAAAAGAAGTATGGCGATGAGATCGCGAACAATACGATATCCCGGCAGCAACAACTCGTCGCGCAACTCAATAACACGAAGCTCGCGCTCGGACAAGCCTTCCTGCCGATCTACAACGCCGTATTACCGCCACTTATCAAGATGGCGACGGCTCTTGCAAATGCGGCATCGTTCGTATCTCAATTCGTCCAAGCGCTCTTTGGAGGTGGACAAGCAAAACAGCAGACCAAAGAGACGAATGCACAAGCCTCGGCCGTGAATTCTTTGGGCGATGCCTACAAGTCTGCCGGCAAGAAGGCGAAGCAATCCGTCGCCGGGTTTGATCAGGTAAACCTCGTTGGTGGTAAGTCGGAAGGGGCTGCAGACGCGGCCGAAGGCGCCGCTGGAGCGGGTGCAGCCGTAACAGATGAATCTCTCCTCGGCGGAGTCGGAAAAGGAATGGAAGAAGTCTCCGCGAAGGCGCGAGCGATGGCCGACAAGGTTAAGAAGGCTTTCGGAGACATGAAGGACTTTATCGTCAAGAACAAAGCCATCATCCTTTCAGCACTTTCCGGTCTCGCCGCTGGATTTGCAACCTTCTTTGTCATCTCGAAGTGGTCGGCAATCGTTGCGGCCATTACATCCGGAGCTAGTAAAATAGGGGCCGCCCTCAAAGGACTGAGGACGGCTTTGTTATTGCTCCTTTCTCCTGCGGGATTAATTGCCGCTGCCGTGGCCGGACTTGTCGCCGCTTTCGTTTACTTTTACCAGACGAACGAGAAATTCCGCAATACCGTGAACGGAATTTTCCAGAAGATCGGAGAAGCTGCTCAATGGCTGTGGCAAGAGGTCCTTGTTCCTTTGGGGAAATGGTTAGGGGAGGAATTGTCCGCTGCCTGGGAGTCTGTTGGAAAAGTGGCCACATGGTTATGGGATAACGTTCTGAAACCATTCGGGGCATGGCTGGCGGACGCTCTACCTGTGGCGTGGGACGCTGTTACCAAAGCAGCCGAATGGCTATGGAAAAACGTGCTCGTTCCGTTTGGGGGATTCCTTAAGACGCTGTGGACGACCGTTCTCGTTCCGCTCGGGAAGATTATTGGCGATGTACTCGCCATTGCTTTCGAGACGGTTTCAGAGATCGCCAAGGATTTCTGGGAACTCGTTCTCGTTCCACTCGGTAAGGCATTGAAAGAAATGTTCGGCCCTGCCGTAGAGGCTGTGTCCGCTGTTCTCTCGTTCCTTTGGAAGAACGTGTTTGTTCCCTTTGGAAGTTTTATCAAGGTTACGATCATGCCGATTATCCAAGCACTCATCGACATTGTCGTATGGCTTTGGAAGAACGCTCTTAAGCCGCTAGCGAATTTCGTGTCCGGTGTTCTCGTTTCCACATTCAAGAACGCGTTTAGCTCGATCGGAACAATTATTGACGGCGTTAAGGATATTTTCGTGGGACTCATGAACTTCATTACCGGCGTCTTTACAGGCGACTGGAAGAAGGCATGGGAAGGCGTCAAAACGATCTTTAAGGGTGTCTTCGATTCACTCTGGGGTATCGTTAAATTTCCTCTTAATCAGATTATCGACGGTATCAATGCTTTAATCGACGGTCTGAACAAAGTGAAAATCGATGTTCCTGGATGGGTTGAGGATATAACTGGATACAGTTCATTCGGGTTTAAAATCCCGAGAATTCCTAAGCTCGCCAAAGGTGGATTGGCATACGGTCCTACGCTTGCCGTGGTTGGAGATAACCGCGGCGCCGCTTCGAATCCGGAAGTAATTGCTCCGCTATCCGAATTGCAGACGATGATGGGCAACGGAAGCGACAATAGCGAAGTTGTAACAATGCTTCAACGCGTCGAGAAGGCAATCAAGGATATTAAAAGCATTCAGGCCGTAATCAGCAAATCGGCGGTCGGACAAGCGGCGGCCGACTACATTAACAGTGAAGCAAGGCGCGGCCGTAGCGCTATCCAAACAATCTAAGGAGGCGATAAACGGTGAATATGAAGATCGATGGCGTGGATTTACCCGTTTATCCCTCCACGTTTCAAGTAACAATACTCGATCTTGATGACGCGGAGACGACGACACGCACTTCGGACGGAACGTTTACTCGGGACCGGGTGGCCGTTAAACGACAGATCGAAATGAGTTGGCCAGCGATTAAATGGGAAAACCTCTCTGCGATCCTGCAGGCCATGGCTAATGAGTTCTTTGAGTTTACATATCCCGATTCCATGTCCGGTCGATATGAAACACGAACATTCTATGTTGGGGATCGGCCGGCGCCGATCGCATTCGAACGAGATGGTGTCATTTGGTGGAGCGGTCTCCAATTGACGCTAACGGAGCAGTGAGCCCATGTATCCAATATCCCCTGTATTTGAGAATATGCTGCGTAGTCGATCGAGGACATGGGTTGTTAAAGTGGATATCGACGGGACAGAGTATAACAACTCCAAGATTGTCAGTTTCGAAGTTGAGAACAGTTTGGTTTCCGGATCGTCATTCGAAATCGGTACAGCTATTGCCTCCAAACTGACGCTGACAATGCGCTTTAGCGACGTCGTGCCAGCGAACGCAAGAATCATTCCTTATTTAGCTGTATCGCTAGATTCCGTACGATGGATCGACGCAGACACGCCCTGGGAGGATTACGACTATCCTTGGGTGGGCGGCGCAACGGAATGGCTTCCACTCGGTGAGTTCTACGTAGACGACCGAGAAAAGGTCGGAAACACGTGGGTATACACGTGCTACGACAAGCTCATGTTTGCGAATGCTCCATTTGTTTCTGCTTTAACTTATCCAGCCACCCAGCAAGCCGTATGGAACGAGATATGCACGTCGATTGGACTTACCTATGACAGTAGTGTTGTAATCGATCCGGCATATACTTTCACAGCAGCACCAACCGGATATACGAAACGTCAGGTCATGGGGTTTATCGCTGGATGCAATTCCTCAAGCGTGTACATCGGAAAGAACGGACTCGGTCGGTTCCGAAGGTATTCTGCAGCGGATGCTCCGGTCTATGACCTTGGGCCGTCTGATTACACGCGTTCGGCGCAGACCAATCCGATAAAGACCTACACTCGAATCGTTGCTACCTACGACACGACAGACGACCTTTCCTACGAAGCTGGAGCGGGCGACGACAACGCGACACTATACATTGATAACCCGTTCATCACCCAGGACATCGTAAACGCGCTTCATGCCAACTTGAACGGCTTTACTTACATGCCTCTAGAGATGGCGGCGCGGGGTTATCCGCAGCTAGAAGCGGGAGACCGTGTTGGTTATATCCGTAACGAGTCGACCGCCTGGATCGACACGACAACTCCGTGGGATAACATGAATCTCCCGTGGGATGGACTTGTCGGTTACGAAACAATTCTGCTGCACACCGTCTTTACATTCAAAGGCGGTTTGTTCATGACGATCGACGCGCCCTCCGAATCGGAACAGAAATCCGAATTCCAAGTAGATGGGACACTGACGACGGCTGTCAACACGCTGAACAAAACGACAGTCAAGCAGGGTCGCCATTACTTCGGTGTGACCATCACCAAGGAAGACGGCCTCATTGTCGAGCGTGACGACCAAGCGAGTAAGGTAATCTTAAATAGCGACGAAATGTCATTCTGGGCAGATGGGGAGCGGGCAATATGGTTTGACGTTCCGAGCCGTCGCTATAAGTTCTCAGGCATCCTGGAAGCATCGGAGATCATTGGCGGCAAGATTACGGGTAGCGAATTCGAGGCCGGGGTCATCACAGGCGGAATAATTACAGGAACCGAGATTAATGGTGGTACGATTACCGGTTCACTTGTTAGAACGTCCGCATCATTCCCTCGTACGGAGATGGATGTTACAGGGAATTTCTTAGCTGCCTATTATTCGGAAGATTCATGGTTGAAGATTATTCCTTTCCTAGGACCGACTATTCAAATGAATTCCGGATCTTATGTAGGGGCTATTTCATTTTTGAGCGGCACATTAGGTCTTGTCGCTGACACTGTATCCGTTCCGAGTTGGTCTCAGTTGTTAAATTCAGCTACAAATCGAAATCTTCAACAGGAATTGAATTCGCTACAAACGCAAATTAGTAGTCTATCTTCTCGTGTTTCTGATCTCGAATCCGCCTAATTGTGCTATACTGAGGGAAAATCAGGAAAGAGGTCGAATCATGAGAAAGTATATCGTTGGTGGACTTGCCGGTGCTGCTTTAATGTTCTCAGTTACGGCTTTTGCGGACGGAAATAGCATTATAGGGAAGGTTATTCAGGGTGAATATTCTGTAAAAGTTATTAAAGTTGCTAACCCAGCTGGTGAAACATTATCGACTAAATCCATTGCAGTTGATGGGACGACGTACGTTCCGCTTCGCGTAGCCGCTGATACCTTCGGGTATGATGCGGATTTTGCTAATAAAATGGTTATCCTCACTGAAAGGAGTGGAGGGACGGTGACGAAAGAAACGCTGGAGACATCTGAGACTACACCAGAGACGCCGAGTTCAACACAAGAGACCGTAGAAGAGCAGATTGCATCCTTGAGCAGTCAAAGGTCAATGTTAATTAACCAAGCTATTCAATTGTTAGCTACAGCCGACCCAAACTCTATTGAAGTGACCCAAAAGGTTAAGAAGTTGAATGATCAGGCTGCAGAACTACAGAAACAGATCGACGAATTAAAAAACGCACAATAATATCCACACTGGAGAGTCCGCCTAATGGTGGGCTCTTTTATTATGTCTAAGGAGCGTGTTTAAAGTGGAAAAACAAGAATCTGAGCCGCTTTTTGATCCGATCACTGGCGCTGCGACAATGCCAAATGGAGAAACAATCAATGTAGGAGGCGGAACCTATTACGGAGTAAAGGCGACTTCAATTGAAGACACAATTCGCCGGATCGTGAGGGAAGAGATAGCCGCCCACGAAGGGCGGCCTGAAGTTACCAAGTTAAGTGATGAAAAAAAACAAGTACTCAATGATTATTTAAAACTTAAACCGACGATCTGATCCGTAAAAATAGTCATTTGCTCGATAAGGTGAACTGGGCTTTTATGACCGTATGGTGTGATTTTTGCATTCTTCAGCAAGATCACAGGAGGATTTTCGTGTTTTGTCATGGTGATAGCATTAGACAAAATACCTAAACCGAGATCACCATTGTCCTCTTCGAAATATTCTCCCTCGATGTGTCCGAATGAAGTAATAATCATAAGTTCAAATTGCTGTGGAATACCTTTTGACTCCAAGCTTCCATTATGAACTTGCAGCACATGATTTAGCTTAAGCACGGCAAGTCGTTTGAATTCACTAATATCGTCCATCCTTTTAAACCTCCTTTCTCTTGTGATAGGTGTAACGTCCTATCATTCGACAGCATGGGGGGTTTTTCCTTGCAAACAAACGTTCGAAAGGGGTTATCTCCATGCCTAGGTTCCGTAATTTGATCAGCGCCGATATAGATCCTGGCAACCCAGTAAATGAGGTCTGCGCGGTGATCAACGCGGTGATGAAATACCATCCGACAGAAGAGCAATCAATCCTGATCGATATCCAGGCAGCGATCGGCCGGCGACTCGACCAACTGAAAGGAGTTGAGAAGAAAGATGGCAAACCGGTACGCGAACCTAACGCCGAGTAAGAATATCAGTGAGGACTTTCCGAATATCACTATTGGATTTGACCGAGTTCAGGCGGATGTTGACAATCTTACCGCTAGAGTGGAGAACATCTCCTCTCAATCCGGTGACGATATAACTGAGATTGTAGATGCTCGGCTCGGTGCAGATAATACACCTTATCCCACTTTGAAGGATCGGTTAGACGCAGAAAAGGACCAGACTGAGGATCAATTGGCAGGAAAGGCTGACAAGTCGGAAGTTAATGAAATCAGGGTAGAACTCGTTGATCTTGAATCTAAGGCGAACAATCCACTTGCTCAAATCCCTGAAAATAGCATTTCTTCGAGTAAATTAAGAACGGCCACAGATGCTGAAAAGATCCAGCCGGGGAACCTAAGTCAAGCTGTACTTCAAATCATTGCAGGAACTACCCCTGTCGAGTCAGTTCCTGGCCCTGAATCGGTTACTACCGAAACGATTGCCCTTGGGGCTGTTACGAGGGAAAAGTTGGATTCTCTCGTAATGAGCAACTTCTACCCGTTCCAGCCACTGGCAACCCTGAAGGCTAGCGGCACGAATATTGCATCGATTTTGCCAATCCGGGCAGCCATCAAGAGCATTCGCATCTTTGGCACCGACCCAACGAAAACCTATGCGGTCCGATCAATTTGCCGAAATTACGGGACGAATCATCTTTATGCCATTGTCATCCATGAGGTAAACGGGCAGACAGCCGTTAAGGACGTGTGTTGGCTGAACCTCAACAATTACACGGAGCCGGTATCCGGTCTCGATAAGGCTGTCCTGAGCGAGACGAATTCTAGCGGGATAAGCGGCTATTGCATTATCGATTGGACGCAAATTCCGGACAACACAGCTTGGGATAATATGCGCTACAATGAGACCGGATTGAGTCGAGACGCATATGATTATCTCCTTGACGGAGCGATCACACCGCCACGAATGGATTCCTTACTTCGACCAAACCTTAAGTATCCATTTCAGATTAATGCGACATTAAAAGCCGGTGGAACGAATACGGTATCTCCCGACCAAATCAGGACGGCCATCAAAAAGGTGGAGCTCTACAATGCAGACCGAAGTAAAACCTATGCTATCGGACAAATTTTACGAAAAGTATGGAGCGTTAACAACAACGTCTATATCTGGAATATCTCAATCGATGAGGTTTCTGGACAAACGAAAGTAAAGACGGTTTGCTGGCTAAACGTTCATACGTACACTGAACCTAGTGGAATCGATGAATGTAATCTCGTAGAACAAAGCTCAAGTGGAATCACGGGTAAAGTGTGGATCGATTGGTCTGCCATAACGAACGAAACGACTTATGGCAGTATGCGTTACAACGAGTCCGGACTTCACCCACTAACATATTTAGGCCTAAACCAGGCTCCAATCATAGAAACAGTATCCGTTTCCTTACCGGCATATATTCCAGCAGTAGTCGGACATGAGATAAACATCTATTTCGATAACGTCATTAACTGCAATAACCTTGCAGATTACCAAATCGATGTTGGATGTGCGATCGGCATGCAGCAGAATGAACGCTGGACAGCTGTTCCAACAGCCGCAGGAGACGTTTCGCTGACGATCTGGCTTTATAAGAATGGTTCGACAATCGTCGCTTCCGCTACGACAACCATTCGTGTTGCAGATACTACGGCTGGAACTGGTTTGAATAAGCGCTGTCTATTCATCGGTGATAGCCTTACGAACTTTGGGTACTACATCGATGAACTGGCGAATCTCTTCGCTTCTGACCCGATGGATATTAATTTCATCGGAACGAAGCAAACAAGCCAAGGTATCAAGCACGAAGGGCGCGGCGGCTGGGCGATCAAGAACTACTTGAATGATGACCAGTACAAGTCCGACACGAATCCTTTCCGTACGAATGGCGTCTACGATTTCCCAGCATACATTACGACCCAAGGCTATACGGGGATTGACCATATTTTCATCGCTCTGGGAACAAACGACATCACAAAGCCGGAGGACGTACCAACTGCGATGGCTAACCTTGCGACGTTCATCGCCGGAATCCGGGCGTATAGCACAACTGTAAACGTTCATATCTTCTTAACCATACCTCCGGCAGGAAGCCAAGACGGATGGGGAAAGAATAACCTTAATGGAACGACGCGGGATTCGTTCAAGCGTGGAATCTTCGAATTCGTTCGGCAACTCATTATCACTTATGGGGGACGGCAAGCCGAGCATTATTATCTTGTTCCCGTAAACGTGAACTTGGACACAGTTCACAATTTCCCGACGGAGCAGGTTGCTGTTAACAGCCGTAACTCGACGCAGATCACACGCCAAACGGATAACGTTCACCCAGCTCCGAGTGGTTATTATCAGATGTCCGACGTTATCTATAACTGGCTGAAGAACTTCGGAGTTTAATCGCTTTGGAATGAGGTCGGGCCAATGGCTCGGCCTCTTTTCTATATCCAGATGAGGGGGTGTTCAGTTGAACACGCAGATCGTTGCAATTGTATCGGTATTAGCAGCTCTTAGTGGGATTATTTTGGGCTGGCAAGGCAAGTCGAGAACGGTCCGCCAGGACACGGTAGCAGATGCAACGAAAGACGCTAATCTTTCTGCTGACATTGTTTACATCAAGAGAGGAATTGAAGATTTGCGTGTCGACATCA
>Ga0065721_10000115_pt1 | contig 10187 bp, 10 predicted proteins | sample Mesricmetagenome_FD_59108 | JGI IMG/M metagenome (GOLD analysis project Ga0065721, IMG submission 59108) | Mesophilic microbial community from rice straw/compost enrichment Sample: eDNA_1 v2 (version 2) | ecosystem: Engineered > Solid waste > Grass > Composting > Bioreactor | place: USA: Davis... | reverse complement strand
GGCAACGGCGCGGCCGGCGAGATCGCCCCGCGCCTGCTGGAGGCCATCGGCGCCGAGGTCGTGCCGTTGTACTGCGACGTGGACGGCAGCTTCCCCAACCACCATCCCGATCCCAGCGAGCCGCANAACCTGGAGGACCTGGTGCAGACGGTCCGCCAGTTCGGCGCCGACCTGGGCGTGGCCTTCGACGGCGACGGCGACCGCCTCGGCGTGGTCACCAGCGATGGCCGGATCGTCCACGCCGACCGCCTGCTCATGCTGTACGCCGGCGACCTGCTGCAGCGCAATCCGGGCGCGATGGTGATCTACGACGTCAAGTGCACCGGGCGACTGGCCGACTACATCCTGCGCAACGGCGGCAGCCCGCAGATGTGGAAGACCGGGCACTCGCTGATCAAGGCCAAGATGCGCGAGACCGAGGCGGAGCTGGCCGGCGAGATGAGCGGCCACTTCTTCTTCAAGGAGCGCTGGTACGGCTTCGACGACGGCCTGTACGCCGCCGCGCGCCTGCTGGAGATCCTGGCCGGGCGGTTCGAAGCGCCCGCGGAAGTGTTCGACGAACTGCCCGACGGGGTGTCCACCCCGGAGATCAAGGTGCCGCTGGCCGACGGCGAGGACCCACACGCGCTGGTCGCCGAGTTCACCGCGCGCGCCCAGGCCGAGGATTCGCCGTTCGCCGGCGTGCGCCTGACCACCATCGACGGCCTGCGCGCGGACTGGAACGACGGCTGGGGCCTGCTGCGGGCGTCCAACACCACGCCGGTGCTGGTGCTGCGGTTCGAAGGCGACGACGAACAGGCGATGGTGCGGATCCGCACCCTGTTCCGCGAGCAGCTGCAGGCGCTGATGCCGGGCGTGTCGCTGCCCTTCTGAGCCTGCGGCCTGGCCGGGGCCGCCGTGGGCGGCCCGGCCGGGCTTACCGCGCCGCGCCGCGCCCGGCGGGCGCGGACTTCAGCTCGCGGTAGCGCTGCAGGGTGCTTTCGATCTCGTCGTCCAGCGTCACGCGCTGCTGCTCGAAGCTGCGCTGCAGCAGCTGGTGGTGGACCAGCTGGGCATGCCGCTGGCGGATGTCGGCGGCAAGCTTGGCCGGGACCGGCTGGCCGGAAAGCTCGCGCTCGGCCGCGGTGCGCAGCAGCGTGACCAGGCCCTCGCGCAGGCTGGCCACGTTGTAACGCGCCGTCTCGATGCTGTTTTCCACCAGGGACGTGCGGTCCTTGAACACCCGGCGCAGGTCGTCCTCGGTCTGGAACGTGACCAGCAGGGCCTGTTCGGTCAGGCGCTGGGTCTCGTTGGCCATCGCCTGGGTGCGCTGGCGCGCCTCCTCCTCGGCGCGGGCGGCGCGTTCCTCGGGCGTGAGCGCGCCCTGGATCTCGCCGGTGCGCATGCCGCTGCGGGCGTTGATCTCCTCGCGCGTCACCGCCGCCGCCTCGGCCGGAAGGGCGTCGGCGCATACGCGCTGCCCGTCCTGGTCCCAGCAATAGAGTTTCTTCGCGGCCTTGTCGGCGGCCCTGGCCGCCGGCTTCTTCTGGGCCATCGCCGGTGCGGGCAACAGCACGAGCGCCGCGGCGATCGCCAACGGCCTGGTGTAATGCGGCATCACGGCAGCCCCCTGCGCTGTCAGTCAGCCTGTCTGGTCACAGCCGTANCGGGCCCGGTAGGCCAGCAACGGCGCGCGGTGTGCCGCCAGTGTGTCGTTTCCGGCGGCGAATGCAAGCAGGTCGGCCAGGCCNGCCACCGCCAGCACCGGGACGCCGGCCTCGGCGGCCACCGCCTGCGCCGCCGAACGGCGGTCCTGCTCGCTGGCGATCTCCTGGCGGTCCAGGGCGACCACGATCCCGGCCACGCTGCCGCCGGCGCCGGCGATGATCCCCAGGGCCTCGCGGATCGCGGTGCCGGCGGTGATCACGTCGTCCACCACCAGGACCTTGCGCCCGGCCAGCGGCGCGCCGATCAGGCTGCCGCCCTCGCCGTGGGCCTTGGCCTCCTTGCGGTTGAAGGCCAGCGGCAGGTCGCGGCCGCGGCGGGCGTATTCGCAGGCCAGGGCGGTGGCCAGCGGGATGCCCTTGTAGGCCGGGCCGAACAGCAGGTCGAATTCGACCCCCGAGGCGTCGATGGCGTCGGCGTAGCAGGAAGCGAGCGCGGCCAGCGCGGCGCCGCCGTCGAAGCGGCCGGCGTTGAAGAAGTAGGGCGATACCCGGCCGGACTTGAGGGTGAACTCGCCGAAACGCAGGGCGTCGGCATCCAGGGCCAGCTGCAGGAAGCGGGTGCGGTGGTCGGACATCGGGATCGCAATGGAAGGACGGCGGCATAGGATACGGCCGCGGCGCGGCCCCGCGCTCTCTGGCGGTCGCGGAGGCAGCGCCACGGGGCGCGATTGGGTAGGCTGTCGGCCTGTTTTTCGAGCCTTCCCCCGATGCGCATCATCAGCTTCAACGCCAACGGCATCCGCTCGGCCGCCAGCAAGGGTTTCTTCGACTGGCTGGGCCAGCAGGACGCCGACGTGGTCTGCCTGCAGGAGACCAAGTCGCAGGAGCACCAGCTGGCCGACGCCTGCTTCCGCCCCGACGGCCACCACTGCTTCTATCGCGACGCCACCACCAAGAAGGGCTACAGCGGCGTGGCGATCTACGCCCGTCGCGAGCCGGACGAGGTACGCACCGTGCTGGGCCGGCCGGACTTCGACGACGAGGGCCGCTACATCGAGGCGCGCTTCGGCAACCTCAGCGTGGTGTCGTTCTACATCCCCTCCGGCTCCTCCGGCGAGCTGCGCCAGGGCTACAAGTTCCAGATCATGGAGTGGCTGAAGCCGGTGCTTGACGAGTGGCTGGCCAGCGGCCGCGAGTACGTGCTGTGCGGCGACTGGAACATCGTCCGCTGCCGCAAGGACATCAGGAACTGGACCTCCAACCAGAAGAACTCCGGCTGCCTGCCGCCGGAGCGCGCCTGGCTCAACGGCATGATCGGACAGGACGAGGGCAGCGACGGTACCCCGCCGCGGCCAGGCGGCTGGGTCGATGCCTACCGCGCGCTGCATCCCCAGGGGGAGGACTACACCTGGTGGAGCAACCGCGGCGCGGCGCGCGCCAACAACGTGGGCTGGCGGATCGACTACCAGTTCGTGACCCCGGGCCTGGGTTCGCGCCTGCGCGGCTGCTCGATCTACCGCGAGCAGCGCTTCTCCGACCACGCGCCGTTCACCGTGGACTACGAAGGCGCACTGCCGTGAGCGCACCGGCTGGCGAGCCGCCACGCTACAGGGGCTGGGCCGGCATCCGCCGCGCCTTCGGCACGCCCTCGGCGCTGACCCTGGCGCTGCTGGGCTTCGGCTGCGGCNTGCCGTTCCTGCCGNTCGCCTCGATGACCCTGTCCACCCGCCTGCGCGATGGCGGCCTGGACCTGGNCAGCATCGGCCTGATCAGCCTNGCCAGCTTCTTCTACCTGCTGAAGTTCCTGTGGGCGCCGCTGATCGACCGCTACGTGTTCGCGCCGCTGGGGNTGCTCGGNCGGCGCCGCTCGTGGCTGCTGGCGGCGCAGCTGGGCGTCGGCATCGGGCCTGGCCGCATTGGCCTTCACCCGTCCGGAGCTGGGCGTGGGCCCGCTGGTGGGCTGGGTGCTGTTCACCTCCTTCGCCGGCGCCACCCAGGATTCGGTGGTCGACGCCTACCGCATCGAGGTCGCGCCGGCGCAGGCACAGGCCGCGCTGGCCGCCACCTACACCCTGGGCTACCGCATCGGCCTGATCCTCGGCGGCGCCGGCGCGCTNTACCTGGCCGAGTTCGGCGGCTGGACCGTGGCCTACCTGGCCATGGCCGCGCTGATGCTGGCGCCGGTGCTGGCNACNCTGCTGTCGCGCGAGCCGGACGTGCCGGAGGCGACCGTCGTCCGCCGGATCGATTTCCTCGGTGCGTTCTGGCAGCCGTTCTCCAGCTACTTCAGCAACAACGGCCTGGCCCTGGGCCTGGTGCTGCTGCTGTTCGTGGGCCTGTTCAAGTTCCCCGACCAGGTGATCGGGGTGATGGCCGGGCCGTTCTACCTGGACAGCGGCTACACCAAGGCCGACATCGCCACCGTGTCCAAGCTGTACGGCATCTGGGCCGGGATCGGCGGCGCGTTCCTGGGCGGGTTGTGCGTGGCCGCGTTCGGCTTCCGCCGCATGCTGTTCGTCGCCGCCCTCGGCGTGGCGCTGTCGAACCTGGCGTTCCTGCTGATGAGCCAGTACCCGTCGCAGATCTGGGCGTTCTACGCGGCGATCACCGCCGACAACGTGGCCCAGGGCTTCGCCGGCACGGTGCTGGTGGCGTTCATGTCCTCGCTGACCGACCGCAACTTCACCGCCACCCAGTTCGCGCTGCTGGTGTCGCTGGCCAACCTGCCGGGCAAGTTCGCCGGCGGCGTGTCCGGCTACGTGGTCGAGGCCACCTCGTACGCGACCTTCTTCGTGCTGTCGGCGCTGACCGTGGTCCCGACCCTGGCCCTGCTGGCCTGGCTGTGGCCGCGGATCCGCGAGGCCGGGGCCGACCCGGCACGCTGACGGCGGCCGGCGACTCGTATGCGGCGGCGCTTCATGGCAGTCTTTGCCCCGCCCCCCACCGAGCCGCCAAGGCCATGCCCGACCTGGTGTTGCGCGACATCGATCCGATCCTGGCCGAGCGCATCCAGCGCGTCGCGCAGGCGCGCGGCTGGGGGCTGCGCGAGACCGTGATCCGGCTGCTCGAGCAGGGCCTGTTCGCGACCGAGGAAGAGGTCCGTAGCGGCTTCGAGAACCAGGAAGTCGAGGCGCTGGCCGAGGCCATCGCCGCGCTGAAGCTGCTGCCGGCCGGCAGCGACCTCTGAAGCGGACGGACGCCGTCCGTGGCGCCCGCCGCGGGCGGGCGCCTCAGCCGCGCGTGCCGGCGCGCCGGGCGATCGAGGCCTGCAGCAGCGGACTGTCGTGGCCCTCCTGGCGGCTGCCGGCCAGCGCCCTGCGGCGCTCGCGGACGCGCTGCGCCGCGTAGGTCAGCGCGGCGGCCATGATCAGGCTGTAGCCCAGCAGCTCGGTGCACTCCTCGGCCGCGTTCTTGAACACGCGCACGTAGTTCTCCGCCAGCAGGCCGTGCCACAGCGTGGTCATGCCGAACAGGCGCGAATAGACCAGCAGCAGCACCAGGCCGATGGTCATGACCGCGTTGGAGCGCGAAACGAGGAAACTGGCGGTCGCCGCCAGCGTCTGGCGGCCGCGGCGCAGGGCGTAGCCGAGGCAGGCGGACGCCACCGCCGCGACCAGGATCGGCCACAGTCCGCGGAACACCAGGTCCCAGACCGCGTCCAGTTCGCGGATCAGCATGCAGCCGAAGAAGCCGGCCGCCAGCACGGCGAAGCCGCGCTCGTCCTCGCGCGCGCGGGCGAGGCGGACGAAGGCCAGCACCGTGGCGACGAGGAAGCCGATCTGGGTCAGCTCGACCAGGGACCATTCGCCGACGCTGTCGCCGAGGATCTGGATGTCCGCGTAGAGCAGGGCGACGGGGGTGGCCATGACCAGGGCCAGCAGCACGGAGCGGCCCAGGTAGGCCAGCAGGATATGCCGTTGTTTTTCCATGTCTGAAGTCCGGGGGATGCGCAGCATGGCGCCGTCCGGGGCGGTGCCATGGGGGAGGTGCGCGGTGCCGGGATTTTAGTTTCGGCCGGCGCCGGAAAGGACCCGGGCAGTGGAACGATGCGTCACCGGAGCTTCAGTTTCCGCTGCAAGGACCTGGCGATCGTCGATCCGCGGACGCACTGTCTGAAAGGACCGCGGCGGCATGGCACGCTGCACGCAACGGTAGGCGATCCGGAGGGAAAGGACGGCAATGGCGTTGCACATGCGGGCCTTGCAGGCCGACATCACCACCCTGGAAGTGGATGCCATCGTCAACGCCGCCAATGCCTCGCTGCTGGGCGGTGGGGGCGTGGACGGTGCGATCCACCGTGTCGCCGGACCCGGACTGCTGGAAGAGTGCCGCGTCCTGGGCGGTTGCCCGACCGGGGAGGCACGCATCACCGGCGGCCACCGGCTGCCGGCGCGGCACGTGATCCACGCCGTGGGCCCGGTCTGGCGCGGCGGCGATGCCGGCGAACCCGCATTGCTGGCCTCCTGCTACCGCAACAGCCTGGTCCTGGCCGAGGCCCATGGATGCGGGACGGTGGCGTTCCCGTCGATCAGCACGGGCGTGTACGGCTATCCGCCGGACCTGGCCGCGCCGCTGGCGGTTGCCACGGTGGCCTCGTTCCCGGCGAGGGTGGTGCGGGAGGTGGTGTTCTGCTGCTTCTCGGCGGCAGACCTGGACCGCTACCGGCGCCTGCTTGGCGGGACGTGAGCCGGTTCAGGGCAGCGGCAGGGGCTCGTCGAACACGGCCACGTGCGGTACCCCGTCGGCGCCGATCCAGCCCCGGTACATGCCGCCGGTGTTGAACGGCAGGGCGGCGCTGCCATCGGCGCCCAGGGCGATGGCGCCNCCGTTGCCGCCGGCAGCCGGGATCTGGCGGTTGATCACCGCATCGGCGGCCTGCGCCAGCGGCTCCCCGGCCAGGCGCACGCGTGCGCAGATCTCGTGGGCCGCGGCGGCGCGGATGTAGTACTCGCCCCATCCGGTGCCCGACACCGCGCAGCGGTCGTCGGCCCAGGTGCCGGCTCCGATGATCGGTGCGTCGCCGACCCGGCCCCAGCGCTTGTTGGTCATGCCGCCGGTGGACGTTCCGGCGGCCAGGCGTCCCCGGGTGTCGAGGGCGACCGCGCCCACCGTGCCGAAATAGGGATGCCGGGGCGCCGGGCCCGACGCCTGGCCCCGCTCGCGCGCCAGCGCGTCCTGCAGCTGCTGCCAGCGCTTCTCCGTGCGGAACCAGGACGGATCGACCAGCTCGATGCCGTGCCCGCCGGCGAAGGCCTCGGCACCTTCGCCGACCAGCATGACGTGCGGGGACGCTTCCATCACCGCGCGCGCCAGACGGATCGGATTGCGTACGCGCTGCACGCCGGCGATCGCGCCTGCACGGCCGCTGGCTCCGTCCATGATCGCCGCGTCCAGCTCGTTGCGGCCCTCGTGGGTGAACACCGCGCCGCGGCCGGCATTGAACTGCGGCGCGTCCTCCAGCACGGCGATCGCCGCGGTGACCGCTTCCAGCGCCGGGCCGCCGTCGCGCAGCACGGCATGGCCGGCGCGCAGGGCCTCGGCCAGCGCCGCGCGCGCGGCGGCTTCCTCCTCGGCCGACAGCCCGGCACGCTCCACGCCTGCGCCGCCGTGCAGCACCAGCAGCGGCCGCGTGGACTGGTCCTCGGGGGCGGCGGCCCAGGCGCCTGCGGCCAGTACCCAGCCGAGCGCCAGTCCTGCACCCCTGCGCACGATTCGGCCACGCTTGCCCATCGCCATCCTCCTGTCCTGATCGAACCGGTCCCGGCCGCTCAGGCCGGGTGCACCACGCCAAGCACCCGCGGCCCGCGCGCGCCCGTCACCGCCGGCAGGTTGCCCGGACGGCCGTCGAGGGTTTCCCGCGCCAGCCAGGCGAAGGCCATGGCCTCGACGAAGTCGGGATCGAGCCCGTGCTCCGCGGTGGACTCCACCGCCACCCCGGGCAGCCGCGCGGCCAGCCGCGCCATCAGCAGCGGATTGCGCACGCCGCCGCCGCACGCGATCACCCGCGCGGTTCCGGGCTGGTGGGCGCGCAGCGCGTCGGCGGCGGTGGCCGCGGTCAGCTCCAGCAGGGTGGCCTGCACGTCGGCCGGCGCCTCGCCGCGCAGGCGGTCCCGCACCCAGTCCAGGTGGAACTGCTCGCGGCCGGTGCTCTTGGGTGGCGGCAGGGCGAACCAGGGCTCGTCCAGCAGCCGTTCCAGGAGGCCAGCGTCCACGGTGCCACCCGCGGCGAAGGCGCCACCGGCGTCGAATGCGGCGCCGGTGTGGCGCAGGCACCAGGCATCGAGCAGGGCGTTGGCCGGNCCGGTGTCGAAGCCGCGCACCTCGCCGGCGCGTGGCAGCAGGGTGTAGTTGCCGATCCCGCCGAGGTTGAGCACGGCCCGGTCCTCGGCCGGCGAATGCAGCAGGGCGGCATGGAACGCCGGCACCAGCGGAGCGCCCTGCCCGCCGGCGGCCACGTCGCGGCGGCGGAAGTCGCATACGGTGGCGATGCCGGTGCGTTCGGCGATGACGCNGCCATCCCCGATCTGNAGGGTGAACGGCGCGGCGCCGTGCGGACGGTGGCGCAGGGTCTGGCCGTGGGAGCCGATCGCGGCGACCTGCCCGGGGCGGATGCCGGCTCCGCCGAGGAGGGCCAGCGCGGCGGCGACGAAGGCCTCGCCGACCTGCACGTCCAGCCTGCCCAGTTCATCCAGCGATTGCGGCTCGCCGCCTTGGCCGATGGCGACCAGGCGCGCGCGCAGCGCCTCGTCCCAAGGATGGGTGAGCGCTGCGACCAGGCGCAGGCCGGCGGTATCGGGGCCGTCGGGGAATTCGACCAGCGCCGCGTCGATGCCGTCGGCGCTGGTGCCCGATATCAGGCCAAGGAAGAGTCGGGACATGCGCGCCATTGTAGGCGCGGGCGACGGATCAGCCGCGCTTGCCTTCGGCCTGGTCCGGCTTGGAGGCGCTGGCGTACAGCAGCTTTTCCATCGACTCGATGCGCGCCAGGGTCGGCGCGGTCTGCGCGCGGAACGCGGCCAGGGCTTCGCCCTTGAGCGGNTCCGGNGGCGGCATGGTCACCGACAGCGGGTTGCGGTGCTGGCCGTTGACCCGGAATTCGTAGTGCAGGTGCGGGCCGGTGGCCAGGCCGGTGGAGCCGACGTAGCCGATCACCGTGCCCTGCGAGACCGACTGGCCCTTGCGGATCTTGCCGAAACGCGACATGTGCGCGTACAGCGTGGTGTGGCCCTTGCCGTGGTCGAGGATCACGACGTTGCCATAGCCGCGCTGCTGGCCGACGAACTGCACCTTGGCGTCGCCGGCGGCCATGATCGGAGTGCCGGTGGTGGCGGCGTAGTCGACGCCCTTGTGCATGCGCATCTTGCCCAGCACGGGGTGGTGGCGCGCACCGAACTTCGAGGACAGGCGCGCATACGGGATCGGCATGCGGATGAAGCTCTTCTTCAGCGGGCGCCCGTCCGGGGTGTAGTAGCCGATCTTGCCCTCGTGCTCGAAGCGCACGCCGGTGTAGGTCTTGCCGTTGGTGGTGAAGCTCGCCGCCAGGATGCGGCCGCCGCCGATGCGCTCGCCCTCGCGCCAGACTTCCTCGACCACCGCGCTGAAGCGGTCGCCGCGCTGNACGTCCTTGAAGTCGATGTCGTACTTGAAGATCTCGTCGGTCATCACCGCGATCGAGGCCGGGCTCAGGCCTGCCTTGCGGCCGGCGGCGTACAGCGAATGCTCGATCTCGGCGCTGGCCACCGCCACGCGGGTGGTGGTGGCGCGCTCGAGGACCTTCTCGTGGATCCTGCCGCCGGCCAGGGTCAGTTCGACGCGCTCGGTCGGGCTGCGGTCGAAGCGGAAGCCCTCCAGCTGGCCGTCGTCGCCGAGGGCGAAGGCCAGCTCGGCGCCGGGGCGCAGGCGGCTGAGCGGTTCACGATTGCCCGGCTGCTCCAGGATCTGGTGCATCACCTGGGTGGAGACGCCCATCGAATCGAACAGCGCGCCGAGGGTCTGGCCCGCGCGCACCTGGACGACTTCCCACTGGTGGCCGGGGTGGGCCGCGTTCGGGGCGCGGACGGTCAGCGGCGGCAGGCTCAGGGGCAGGGTGGCGTGGAGCCGGGTCTGCGGCTCCAGCTGCGCGGAGAAACCGGGGATGATCGTGGCGACCAGCGCGCCAAGGGTGGCGAACAGGCTGGCGTGTACCCAGTGACGCCGGGTCCAGCGGGTGTTGAAGGCGGCGGGAAACCGTTCCTTCAGCTTGTGGTGCAGGGTCCTGTGGTGGAGGATTCCGAGCCGGTCATGGAACTGCTGTTTGCGTGCACGGCCATGTTCGGTCAGGGGCATTGGACGGCTTCCTTCACGGGACCCCGGAATGCGGCCCACCGCGGCGTACCTTAGACACATGAAATCCATGCGTCAAACCATTGAAGTACATGAACTTTCNTGTGGCGCCCCTGTTAACTAGCACTTAACATTGCGTTCAAGTTTGTCAGTTCCATTCCCCCCCGACCTTCCTGCTGGGAGCAACCTGTGGCCTCCGTTGAAGAATCCCTTGCCCTG
>Ga0065721_10053292_pt1 | contig 10189 bp, 11 predicted proteins | sample Mesricmetagenome_FD_59108 | JGI IMG/M metagenome (GOLD analysis project Ga0065721, IMG submission 59108) | Mesophilic microbial community from rice straw/compost enrichment Sample: eDNA_1 v2 (version 2) | ecosystem: Engineered > Solid waste > Grass > Composting > Bioreactor | place: USA: Davis... | reverse complement strand
GCCATCGCTGTCGCCGAACAGGCCCGCCGTCGCCAGGTAGAAGCGCCGCCACCGCCGGGTCCACAGACGCGCCTCGTCGCCGTACACGTCGCGCATGATCCGGCCCACCGCGTCGGGTTGGGCGTCCATGTTCGACAGCCAGTCGAGGGCGGTCTTCTGATAGTGCCGGCCGCTCCAGCGCCATTCGTCCTCGACCTCGAACAGGTCGGCGTACTGCCGCATCAGGCCGTGGCTGGGCATGACGCCCCCGGTGAAGAAGTGCTGGGCGATGAAGTCCGACCGGTCCGACGCCTCGAACCGGTAGGGGGTCGTGCGGTGGGCGAAGACGTGGACGAACACCCGGCCGTCCGGCGCCAGCCAGCCCCTGGCGCGGGTCAGCAGGGCGCGCCAGTTGGCCATGTGCTCGAACATCTCGACCGAGACGATGCGGTCGAAGCGCTGGTCCGTGTCGAAGACGTTCATGTCCCGCGTCAGGACCGTCAGGTTCGACAGGCCGCGCTCGCGCGCCTGGGCCTCGATGAACGCGCGCTGGCCGGAAGAGTTGGACACCGCCGTGATCGTCGCGGCGGGATAGCGCTCGGCCATCCAGAGCGACAGCGATCCCCAGCCGCAGCCCAGTTCCAGGATGCGCTGGCCGTCGTGCAGATCGGCGTGAAGCCCGGTCTCGACCAGGGCGGCCTCCTCGGCGTCGGCCAGGGATTCGACCCCGGTCGGATAGAGGCAGCACGAATACTTCAGGCGCGGGCCCAGACAGAGGCGGAAGAATTCCGGCGGCAGCTCATAGTGCTGGGCGTTGGCGGCCTCGGCGTGTTCGGCGATCACGCGGCGCGCCATCTCCTGGGCGAAGCGGGCGTCGGCGTCCGGGCTGGCTTCCAGCCTGCGGCGCGCGCCCGCCACCATGGCCGCGATGGCCGGGCGGGTGACGAAGTCCGGGGCGGGCGCGTCCTGGACCGAGCGAAGCAGGGCGGAAAGCGGCATGAGCGTCCTTCAGCGGGCCTTGGGCGGCAGGGGAAAGAAGCGGGACACGCGGGCCTGATAGTCGCGGTAGGCCTGGGGCCGTGACTTCAGCATCTGCGCCTCCAGCATCGGCACGCCGCTGACATGGTTCAGCAGCCACCACATCTGGATCGGCGCCAGCAGCGACAGCCAGCCGAACGGATGAGCCAGGTCCAGCGCCATGACCGGCCAGGCCAGCCAGACCGTCCATTCGAAGAAATAGTTCGGATGGCGCGACCACGCCCACAGCCCCGTGTCGGCGACCTTGCCCTTGTTGGCCTTGTCGCGTCGGAAGGCCGCCATCTGCCGGTCGGCCAGCGCCTCGCCGCCCACGGCGACCAGCACGATCGCCACGGCCAGCAGGTCCCGCCAGCCGAGGTCGACCTCGGGCCGCGTCGCCGCGGCCCGCAGGGAGATCACCAGCACCACGACCGTCGCCGCCTGGATCATCAGGAAGGCCCAGGCCTTCAGCCCCCATCCGCCCCATTCCTGCTTGAAGCGCTCGTAGCGGGGGTCGGGGGTGTCCGACCGGGCGGTGCGCTGGGCGATATAGCCGCCCAGCCGAAGCGCCCACAGGCCGATCAGGATCGCGACCAGCGTCTGGCGCGCCATGACGGCGTCCGCGGCGGGCCACAGGGCGGCCAGGGCGCCGATCCCGCCGATCGACAGGGTCCAGACCACGTCCGTCCAGCCGCCGTCGCCCAGAATCCGCACGATCAGCCAGGCGGCCGACAGGGCGGCCACGGCGGCGACGGCGCAGACGACAATGACCAGCATCGGGCCTCCCTGGGGTTCGTCCTCTCTACGAACGGGCCGGCCGGTCGGATGCCTGGTCCTAGAGACGGATGAAGGGCTGGATCAGCCGCCCCAGCCAGCCGTCGAGAAGAATCTGTCCGTCCAGGGCGGCCACGCACAGGCAGGCCTCGTCGGACACGACGCGCGGCTGGTGCAGGGTGTCGTGGTCCGCCTCCTCCAGGTCGCCGGCCTCGAAGCGCGCCTCGTCGGTGGCGTAGGCGCCGGACAGCACGCAGGTCAGCTCGACCCCGCCGTGGGTGTGGCGCGGCATCACGCGGCCGGGCTGGATGTCCAGAAGGATGACGCGACAGTCCCCGTCGCGCGGCGCATGGACGTCGCGCACGCGCACACCCGGCCCCATCCAGCGCCACGGCCCGAGGGCGTAGCGGCGCAGGGGTTCGGGCAGTTGCGGCATGTCGTTCAGCGGCGGCGGCGCCTCGACCTCGCCGGCGTCGATCTCGGCCCGGGCCAGGGTCAGGGCCAGGGCGTCCGCCGGCATCGGCTCGGGCTGGATGTCTTCCAGAAGACGCCCCCCCACCGCCTGGAGCTGGCGGGCGAAGGCGGCCGTCCGCGGCCGCATCGACAGATGCGTGGCGACCACCACGGCCTCGGGCGCGCTGAGGCCGCCGGCGGCGTAGGCCAGCAGGCGCTCGTCCGAAACGGTGTGACGCGCGGGGTTCATTCCGTCCTCCGAAGGGGTTCGAGGGCGACACGAAGCTTGATCATGGCTTTCCGTATGCGGGACTTCACCGTCCCAAGGGGCAGGTTCAGGCGACGGGCGATCTCCGAATGGGGATCGCCCTGGAAGAAGGCGAGGCGCAGCACCTCGATGTGATCCGGCGAAAGCTGACGCATGGCCGCCGTCAGCCGCTCGGCCTCCTCCGTCTCCGACAAAAGCGCGTCCGGCTGGTCCGGCGCGTCGGGGATCAGGTCCAGCTCGGGCAGGGCCAGGGCGCGCGCCTCCTTGCGCAGCACGTCCAGCCGGCGGTTCCGGGCGATGGTGAAGATCCAGGTGGCGGCGCTGGCGCGTCTCGGATCGAACAGGTCGGCCTTGCGCCAGACGGTCAGCATGGCGTCCTGGGCGAAGTCCTCGGCGGCGCCCGCGGAGGCGCCCGTTCGCATCATGTAGGCCTTCAGGCGGGGCGCGAAATATTCGAACAGATGCGCGAACGCCTCGCGGTCGCGGCGCGTCGCCACCGCCTGGATCAGGCGGCCGTGCTCGTCCCTGGACCCTTCGCCAAGGCTCAAGGCGCGATGCTCCGACGACGATGCGGCGATCGTTTCATGCATGGCCCTCATACGGCGGGCTGCGCCGACCGGATTGCGGCATCCGACATCGAACCCGCGACGTATCGAAGCGCAAAGTGTAGCCGGAGTCTCCATGCCTTCCACGGCCCGTACAGAAAACCCCGGCCGCCCGCTCAGGATCGCGGTGGTCGGCTCTGGGATATCGGCCCTGTCCTGCGCCTGGCTGCTGTCGCGACGGCATGAGGTCGTCGTCTATGAAAAGGCCGACCGGCTGGGCGGCCACACCAACACCATCGACGTCCGGTCGCCCGACGGCGCGATCACGCCGGTCGACACCGGCTTCATCGTCTTCAACGACGTCACCTATCCCAACCTCGTCGCCCTGCTGGATCATCTGGGCGTCCGCAGCCGGGCCACCGACATGTCGTTCGCCGTCTCGCTGGACGACGGCCGGTTCGAATACGCCGCGCCGGCGCTGTTCGCCCAGCGACGCAACGCCTTCAGGCCGCGCTTCTGGACCATGCTCAGGGAAATCCTGCGCTTCTATCGGAACGCCCCGGCGCAGCTGGCGACGCTGGCGGATCCCAGTCTAACCCTGGGCGACTATCTGAAGCGGGAAGGCTTTAGCGAGGCCTTTCGCGACGATCACCTGCTGCCGATGGCCGCCGCCATCTGGTCGTCTCCCGCGCACACCCTTCTGGACTATCCCGCCGAGTCCTTCATTCGCTTCTGCGGCAATCATGGCCTGCTGAAGCTGACTGGACGGCCGGTGTGGCGCACGGTCGAGGGCGGCAGCCGCGCCTATGTCGAGCGCATGGCCCGGGACCTGGGCGACGGCGTCCGCCTGTCGCGCGAGGCGGCGCGCGTTCGGCGCCTGGACGAAGGGGTGGAGGTGACGGACGCTCAGGGACGCTCCGACCGCTTCGATCACGTCGTCATCGGCGCCCACGCCGATCAGGCCCTGGCCATGCTGGCCCAGCCGACGGAGCAGGAGCGGTCGATCCTGGGCGCCTTTCGCTACAGCCGCAATCTGACCATCCTGCATTCGGACGCCGGCCTGATGCCGCGCCGGAAGCGGGCCTGGGCGGCGTGGAACTACATCGGCGTCGATGACGGCCTGTGCGTCAGCTACTGGATGAACCGGCTCCAGGGATTGCCGGGCCAGGACCTGTTCGTGACCCTCAATCCTCCCCGCCCCCCGCGTCCGGAGACCCTTCTGCGGACGCAGATCTACGAGCATCCGATCTTCGATCCGGCCGCCGTCCAGGCGCAGAAGGCGCTGTGGAGCCTCCAGGGTCACGGCGGCGTCTGGTTCTGCGGGGCCCATTTCGGCGCGGGCTTTCACGAGGACGGGCTGCAATCGGGACTGGCCGTGGCGGAGCAGCTCGGCGGCGTGCGCCGCCCCTGGGTGGTGGAGAACGAGAGCGGCCGCATCCATCTCGCGCCCCCGCGGCCGACGCTGGAACGGGCGGCGTGAACTCGGCCCTCTACCGCGGAGAGGTGACGCACCGGCGACTGCGGCCGCGCGAACACCGGCTGCGCTACCGCGTCTTCTGGCTGCTGCTGGACCTGTCGGAGTTGGACGAGATCGACGACCGGCTGCGGTTCCTTTCCCGCAATCGCTTCAACCTGCTGAGCGTCCACGACCGGGATCACGGCGACGGCTCCGGCGCCGACCTGAGGCGACACGTCGAGGCTCTGCTGCGGGCCGAGGGCCTGGATATCGGCGGCGGCGCCGTCCGGCTCCTGACCATGCCCCGCGTGCTGGGCTATGTCTTCAACCCGATCAGCCTCTACTACTGTCACGACGCGGATGGACGGCTGACGGCGATGATCTATGAGGTCACCAGCACCTTCGGGGAACGCCACGCCTATGTCCTGCCCGTGGCGTCCGACGCGGAAGGCCGGGTTCGCCAGGGCGCGCGCAAGGCGCTGCACGTCTCGCCCTTCATGGGCATGGACATGCGCTACGCCTTCCGCGGCCATGCGCCGACGGAACGCATCGACCTGGCCATCGACGGCTTCGACGCCGAAGGGCTGCTGATCCATGCGTCCTTGACCGGCCGGCGCCGGGCGCTGACCGACGGCGCGATCCTGGCCGCCGTGGCGTCGATGCCCTTTCTGACCCTCAAGGTCACGGCCGCCATCCACTGGGAGGCGCTGAAGCTGTGGCTGAAGGGGACGCCGCTGCATCCGGCGCCTGCAAAGCCCGCCCGAGGCTTCGCCAAACCCTAGAACAGGGTCAGTTCGCCCGCGTCGGCGTCCACGGGCGGCGTCTCGCCGGCGGCGGGGCGGAGGCGGCCGGCCATGTCGGCCAGGGCCAGGCGCGCCACGGCTTCCGACGGACTGGCGCCGCCGCTCAGCATCCGCAGCACGCCCGACAGGGCCTCCAGCCGCTGGGTCAGGGCGTCCAGCGCCTGGGCCTGCGTCAGGGCGTCGGGTCGGTCGTCGGGCGCAGCCAGGCGCACCAGCCGGCTGACCAGGGCCTCGACCCCGTCGATCCCCTCGCGGATCAGCATCAGCTCGTCGGCGACGGCGGCCAGCAGTTCGGCGTGTTCGGGCGGCGCGCTCATCAGAACAGCTCCAGGGCGCCGGTCTCGACCGGCGGCGGAGCGACCGGCGCCGGTCGGGGCGCATGGGCGTCCGTCACCGCGCGTTGCAGCGCCCGGCCGCTGACAGGCCAGTAGTGCAGGCGCCGCCCGCCGTCTCCGCGCAGGCTGCCCCCGACCACGGGAATGGCCTCGTCGCGCAGGAAGCGTTCGGCGAAATCGGCGTTGGCCCGGCCCACGTCGCGCAGGGAATCGAACATCCGCCCCCCGCCGAACAGCTTGGCCTCCAGCCGGTCGCGCCGACCGCCCGCCTTCAGCACGTCGTTGATCAGCAGCTCCATGGCGTAGGCGCCGTAGCGGCGGCCCGCGTCGGTCCCCGCCCCGGCCCCTTCCGGCAGCAGGAAGTGGTTCATGCCCCCGATCCCGGCCACGGGGTCGCGCAGGCACATCGCCACGCAGGACCCCAGGATGGTGCTCAGCACGACATTGGGATCGGACGTGACGTGATGCTCGCCCTGACCGACGTGAACGCGCTTCTCGACGCTTTCCCTCAGGGCGGCGAAACTCATGTCAGCGGACCGAAGACGGCGTCCAGCTTGGCCTTCAGCTGGGCGACGGTGAAGGGCTTGACCAGATAGTTGTTGACGCCGAACTGCACCGCCTTCTGCACCAGCTCGCGGTCGGCCCGACCGGTCAGCATGATGAAGGCGGCCTTGGATGTCGGCGGGTGGGCGCGGATGGCCCGCAGCAGGCCCAGCCCGTCCAGGTTGGGCATGTTGTAGTCCGAGATCACCAGGGTCGCCGGCCGGGTGATCATCTCGCGCAGCGCGATCTCGCCGTCGGCGGCCTCGCGGATCTCGCGCACGCCGATCTGCTGCAGGCTGGTGCGGACCAGCGAGCGCATCGTCAGCTGATCGTCCACGACCAGGGCGTTGATGGAGGAGGCGGCGGGCATGATCAGGCTCCCGGGATCAGGCGGCGGGCTGGGCGGCGGGATCGGCGCACAGCTCCAGAATGGCGGATGACAGGCGCTGGAGCGGCAGCTGCCGCTCGACGGCGCCCAGTTCGAAGGCGGCGCGGGGCATACCGTAGACGACGCTGGTCCCCTCGTCCTGCCCCAGGGTGCGGGCCCCGGACTGGCGCATGGCCAGCAGCCCGCGAGCCCCGTCCTTGCCCATGCCGGTCAGGATCACGCCCGTCATCGGGCGGTTCAGCGCCGCCACGGACTCGAACATGACGTCCACGGACGGGCGATGGCCGTTGACCGGTTCGCTGGCGACCAGGCGACAGCGCGGCGTCGAGCCCGGCGTGACCGTCAGGTGCGCCACGCCGCCCGGCGCGATGTAGACGTGGCCCGGCAGCAGGGGCGCGCCCTCGCTGGCCTCGGCCACCGTCGGGGCGCAGACGCGGTCCAGGCGCGCGGCGAAGCTGGCCGTGAAGCTGGCCGGCATATGCTGGGTCACCACGGTCGCCGGGCAGTCGGCGGGGAAGCCGCCCAGCACCGTCAGCAGGGCCTCCACCCCGCCGGTCGAGGCGCCGATGGCGAGAACGTGGCGCGGATCGGCGCGATAGGTCTGGGACACGGCCGGTCCGACCGGCGCCTCGCTGCGCACCCTGACGCGCGAGCGGGCCGCCGCCTTCACCTTGTCGATCAGGTCGTGGAAGGCGTCGGCACTGGCGACGGCGGGTTTCGGCACCGCGTCCACGGCGCCGATCTCCAGCGCCGCCAGGGTCACGTCCGTGCCGGCCGCCGTCAGGGTCGAGACCATCACCACCGGCATCGGCCGCAGGCGCATGATCTTCTCCAGGAACTCCAGCCCGTTCATGTTGGGCATCTCGACGTCCAGCGTCAGGACATCGGGGTTCAGCGCCTTGATAGCGGCGCGCGCCTCGATGGGATCGGCGGCGGTTCCCACCACCTCGATCTCCGGGTCCTGGCGCAGGGCGGCCGAGATCAGGCCGCGCATGGTCAGGCTGTCGTCCACGACCAGGACCTTCACGACGCTCATTGCGCGCCTCCCAGGCGATAAGTGGTCAGGCCGTCGGTTCTCAGGCTGGCGGCGGCCGGGCCGCTCACCCGCTCGGAGTGGCCGATGTAGAGGGTGGCGCCGGGCGTCATGACCGGCACGAACCGGCTCCAGACCCGCTCCTGCGTGGCGTCGTCGAAATAGATCACCACGTTGCGGCAGAAGATCACGTCGAAACGCCCCCGCATCGGCCAATCGCCGATCAGGTTCAGCTCGCGGAAAGCCGTCAGCCGCCGCAGCTGCGGCCCGGCGGTCCAGCGGCCCTGGTCGGCCCGTTCGAAATACTTGCGCCACAGCGTCTCGGGCGCCGGCGCCAGGGCTTCTTCCGTATAGGTCCCGTCATGGCCCTGGGCGACCATGTTCGGGTCGATGTCGGTGGCCAGGATGCGCACGTCCAGGTCCGCCGCCTCGGGCAGGACCGACAGGACGGTCAGGGCCATCGAATAGGGCTCCTGCCCGTTCGAGCAGGCGGCCGACCACAGCCGCACCCTGCCCCCGGCGCGGGCGCGCTGGGCCAGCGCCGGCATGAGCCGCTCGCGCAGGTCGTCGAAATGGTGCGGCTCCCGATAGAAGCGGGTCACGTTGGTGGTCAGGGCGGCCGTCATCGCCTGGCGCTCGTCCAGCCCGTCCGCCCCTTCGACCAGGGCGCAGTACTCCCGGAAGCTGCGCAGCCCCAGCACGCGCAGCCGCTTGGCCAGCCGCGAATAGACCAGCGCGGCCTTGCCCTCGTTCAGGGCGATGCCGGCATGGCTGTGCAGCATCTGGGCGATCTGGCGGAAGTCCTCCGCGGTGAAGGCGAACTCGCCCTCGACCAGGGTCTCGCGCCCGGCGGCGTGGGTCATGCGGCCTCGGCTTCGGCCTGGGGCAGGATGTGCTCCAGCTCGATCAGGCTGATCATCCGCCCGTCGATTGAGAAGATGCCCTTCACGAAGGACTTCACATGGTCGCTGGCGACGTCCGGCGTGGGCTGAACCTCGGCGCTGCTGAGCTGCAGGATGTCCGACACCGCATCGACCAGCAGGCCGACGGTGCGTCCGCCGATGTTGGCCACCATGATGACGTGCCGGGCGGTCGGCTCGGTCGTCGGCAGGCCGAAACGGCCGCCCAGGTCGATGATCGGCAGCACCGTGCCGCGCAGGTTGATCACGCCCTTCATGTAGCCGGGCGAGCGCGGCAGGGGCGTCGCGGGCGTCCAGCCGCGGATCTCGCGCACCGACATGATGTCGACGCAGAACTCCTGTTCGCCGATGCGGAAGGCGATCAGTTCACGGGTGTCGAGGGCTTCGGTCATGGGTCAGCTCGCGAGCTTGAGGTCAAGGCGGCCGTTGGCGGGGCGGGCCGCCACCAGGGTGTCGATATCCAGGATCAGGGCGACCCGGCCGTCGCCCAGGATGGTGGCGGCGGCGACGCCTTCCACCTGCTGATAGTTGGATTCCAGGCTCTTGATCACGACCTGCCGTTGCCCCTGGATGGCGTCGAACAGCAGGGCGGCGCGCTGGCCGGATTCCGTCTCGACGATGACGGCGATGCCCTGCGCGGGGTCGATCGGCTTCTCGGCGAAGCCCATGCCCCACGCCACGTCGACCAGCGGCACGAAGGTGTCGCGGAAGCGGATCACCGGGTCGATGCCGCCGACGTAGTGGATGTCCGCCGCCTGCGGCGTCAGGCTCTCGACGATGGCCGCCAGCGGCGCGATCAGGGTCTGTTCGGCCGCGCTCACCACCATGCCGTCCAGCACCGCCAGCGTCAGCGGCAGGCTGAGGGTGAAGGTCGAACCCTTGCCGGGGACCGAGCTGATCGAGATACGCCCGCCCAGCGCCTGGATGGAGCGCTTGACCACGTCCATCCCCACGCCCCGGCCCGAGATGTCCGACACCACGGCGGCGGTCGAGAAACCCGGCAGGAAGATGAGGTTGTCGATCTGGTCGTCGGTCAGGGCGGCGTCGGGGGCGATCAGCCCCTTGTCGGTCGCGATCTTCCTGACGCGTTCGCGGTTGATGCCCTTGCCGTCGTCGGCGATCTCGATGACGATCCGGCCCGAGCGATGCAGGGCCGCCAGGCGCACCGTGCCTTCCGCCGGCTTGCCCGCGGCGATCCGCTCCTCGGGCGTCTCCAGCCCGTGGTCGATGGCGTTGCGCAGCATGTGGGTGATCGGTTCGGCCAGGCGCTCGACCACGGTCTTGTCGACCTCGGTGTCCTCGCCGACCGTGACCAGCCGCACCTGTTTGGAGACCATGTCGGCGACCTCGCGCACCAGGCGCGGCATCCGCTGGAACACCGACTTCACCGGCTGGGCGCGGATGGCCATGACGCTGTCCTGGATCTCGCGGGTCAGCAGCTCCAGATCCTCCAGGCCCAGGGCCACGCCCGACGAGCGCGCCAGGCCGCTTTCCAGCACGCGCTGGGACAGCATGGCCTGCTGGATGACCAGTTCGCCGACCGCGTTGATCAGGCGATCGACGCGGTCCAGATCGACCCGGATGGTCACCGGCGCCGCGGGTGCGACCGTCGCGGGCGCGGCGACCGGCGCCGAAGCGGGCGTTACGGGTGCGGGCGCCGGCGCAGCGGCGACGG
>Ga0065721_10053291_pt1 | contig 10193 bp, 10 predicted proteins | sample Mesricmetagenome_FD_59108 | JGI IMG/M metagenome (GOLD analysis project Ga0065721, IMG submission 59108) | Mesophilic microbial community from rice straw/compost enrichment Sample: eDNA_1 v2 (version 2) | ecosystem: Engineered > Solid waste > Grass > Composting > Bioreactor | place: USA: Davis... | reverse complement strand
GCCGCTCACTACGGCGCTATGAACGACGTTACCGAATCGAACGCACGTTCAGCTGGCTGCAGAACTGCCGCCGACTGATCACCCGCTGGGAGTACTACGCCGAACTGTTCGAAGGCTTCGTCCACTTAGCCTGCCTGTACACCATCATTAAGGGGTTGTGAAACTACCTCATGCGAAATCCTTCGCTGGCAACTCACACGTTTATACCACTTGTGAGTCCGTTAGACCTTCCACCTGAGGGAGCCAGTGCGATTGCCACCGAACTTCGCAAACTCTTGGCTGATGTTATTACGCTCTATGTGAAGACCAAATAACTTTCATTGGCACATCAGCGGTCGACAATTTCGCGATGATCATCTCCTGTTCAATGAGCAGGCCGATCAAGACTTGAATATGACCGACGACATTACGGAACGTGCACGCAAGGTCGGTGGCGCCGCACACGATTCGATTGCCGACATCCCCCGCAATCAACGACTCAGGGACAACAAGCAATTCAAGGAGATGAGGTAGAGCGATTCGCCATTGGGGGCCGAAGGACAGCGGACGAAAATGCCGACTGGATTGTGAACCTGCCAAATCCCGCAACGAGTTGGGGCACTGGCTGATTTCTGCTGACGGTTGAGGCTGAGCATGACCTGCCCACGTCGCACACCAGTACCTTGCAGCAAGCCAGACCGAACGTGGTCGGCCCCGCGTTGGTGATCGACGGCGGCCAGAGCGTGCTGTAGGTACGACGTGACGAGTATGGCAGTCTGTATGCCGGAACTCTCAATTGTTTAGGGAGTTATCGCACGTGAATATACGTCGCGACCCAGTGTCCCAAGTTCGGACTCCAGCCAGAAAAAGTCCAATAGCCGTCTTGTTCTCTCGACTTCAAAATATTTAAGTCAGTATGGAATTGACGGACGTTAGCGTTTGCAAATGCTAACAAATGAGCCGGCCTGCTCTGCGGGGAAGGAGGCAGAGAACTTCTCTGCCACAAAACGCCACAAGAACCGCCACAAATTGGCAAATCATGGCAATTCAGAAACGAGCAAGTGCTACCAAGGCAATGAGTTGCGCCTTAGCAGCACTTGGTTGAGCGGAGAGGGGGGGATACTCTGCCAGGCTTTTCGTAAATCATGTCTGAAAAGGCACTTGAGATGTAAGGGTTTGTTGAGGTCAAGATTTACGGATTACCAGCCAGAGTCAGATGTAGTCATGGTTTCTCATCGGTAGTCAGCAGGAATGACACACTGTGCCATTCCGCGGAGGGGCAGGTTGTTTCCCTCGGGAGATGACAGATGAACCTGGATCGGAAGTTGGTTCCTCGAAATGGGGAAAAGATGGTCGTGGGTGCGGTCGCACGGATTAGTGGTTGTGCTTCGCAGAAAGAGGTCAGCCTGGAAGACCAGGTCGACAACATCAAAGAAACCTTCTCGGAGATGTGGGAGGGACCAGTCGAGTATGTGGTCATTTCGACTAAAGGCAAGGGAGAGCGACTCGACCGGCCGGAACTCGCCGAGGTTGAAGAGCTGCTGCGGAGTCAGACACTGGATTACCTGATTTGTGAGGATTTCGGTCGACTAGTTCGTGGCGGCGAGGCTGCCTGGCTGTGCGGTCTGGCGGTCGACCACGGGACCCGCGTGATTTCCATCAATGACTGTATCGACACGATCGATCCGGAGTGGGAAGCCGATGTCCTGGCGGCCTGCAGTGAGCACGTGGGTTACAATGCGCACACGTCTAAACGAATCAAGAAAAAGCTCATGCTCCGTTTCAAACGCAATGGCGGGGCGCGGGCCGGTCTGCCTTATGGGTACGTACTTCCGGAAGATGGCAAAACGTATTTTGATGTTCAGAAAGACCCTGATCCGGAGACAGAGCAGACTCTTCGGGACGGGGGCGAACTTCTTGCAGAAACGCTGAACTATTCGGCGGTGGCCCAGATGTTCAATGCCCGGAATGTCCCGGGAGGCCCCTCACGCCGCAAGGAGAATTGGGATGGTGCCGCCATCAAGCGGTTGTATCACAATCCTATTCTGAAAGGGCAGCCGTCACGTGGCAGTCGCAAAACCGAAAAACAGCATCAATCGGGGCGTCGGGTCTCGGTCCGCAATCCAGATGGCCCCACCTTCATCGACTGCCCTCACCTGAAATACTTTGAGCCAGAAGAGATTGATCCCCTACTAGCTCGGCTGAAAGAAGAACATGCCCACTTTTCCCGGACTCACAAAGGGAGAAAGGATTCCCGCCGCCGCGTTCCCCGCAAGCAGACCAGATTTCCTGGGCAGCAGGGGACCTGCTATTACTGCGGCAGTCACTTTGTCTGGGGAGGGAATGGGATGACACAGAACCTGATGTGTGCCCGCAGTCGGGAGTCGAAATGCTGGAACTCCGTCAGCTTCAACGGTCCCCTCTTTGTTGAACGGATTCTCGCTGCCATTCTTGATCGACTGGATTGCTTGCAGGATTTTGACGCGCAATTCCGCGACATGGTTGCTCAGGCCGAACGGACGAACTCAGTGGATACTGAATTGGCAAAGGTCCGACGAGAGGAGGAGAACTTGCAGCGCGAACACTCCAACCTCCTGGATGCCATAGCCAAGTATGGTGCCGATGACCGATTTGACGAGCGGATTGCCGATGTCCGTCGCCGCCAGACGATCCTGCAGGGAACACGTCATCGCCTGGAAATTGCCGCTCATAGGAGACTAACTCTTCCGGAGTCTCCTATGGTACTACGAACAATGATTGAGAAGTCATTTTCCGAACTGGCCACAACTTCTATGGAGTTCAATCTGCTGATGCAGCAGATCGTTCCGGAATTCCATGTCTACAATGTCCGCTTGTGCAATGGTGGATCATTATTGCCTCGGATTCAGGCTCGTCTTGACCTGACTGGCATCGCTCCCGATGCCCGATTGGTCGAGGGGCTGCAGCAGATATTGACCTCGATCGTCACGGTTGATGTCTTCAAGCTGCCTCAACATGTTGAAATCCGAGAGGATGCAGTACGATTGACTGCAGCGGGTCACAAACAGCGGGACGCCTGCCAGCTGATTGACCAGAAACCGAAGCAGCCGACTCTGCAGAAAGCCTTGGCGCTGCAACAGAAAATGGATGAACTGGGGCTCACGTCTCCTTACGTTTTCCAGAAGGAACCACCGGAAAACTACAAGAAGCTGCGGCGACACAAAACGGAACATTTCCGCTTTGAGCCATTGGCGGGATTTCAACCACCCGAACTAATCTGAACAGTCCGCCACCGGTCAACATTCCCATTTTCAAGACCTTGAACTTCCTGTTCAAGGTCTTTTTGCTGCGCAAACAAGGAAAACGCATGTCTCAGAAAAAAAACAATTCTCCCCAGCCGATTCAGCCCGGATCTGTCCTGTACCGCCTGCTGCAGTTGGCCGCGGTGCATCTAGCCCGGCGTTCTCAACCTGGAAAGCCTCAAATGGGATCCTCTGCGGTTCTTGATAAGATGCCCAAAGACCGATAATCCGTCCGAGCATTTCTGGCCCGGCCTGTTACCTGCTCAAAGCAATCGCGATAAAATAACGAGCCACTTCGTCAATCTGCGGGCTGCCTTTCAAGGCAGCCCGCAGCGAGCCTTTTTTTAGCATTGCCAGACTGCAGGTACCAAGGCAATAGGAACACTGTCGCTCGAGTACCAAATGCTCGTTACGAAAGGCTCTCCCCTAACAGTCGGCCGAAACCGTGGGAATTCTGGTTGGATGCTGCATCATCTGGGAGCGGGGTGAGAATTTCGTCGAAGGTGCGTCTCAGGTGCCATTGGGAACGCCTCTAGGTAGTACGGACATGGAGTTTCCCACGTATGGTGGGCGCTGGAAGGTGGTTATGCGGCCTCTGCGAATTGGGTTGGTGACTGATAGTTCAAGGCGGAGTGTCTACGGATCCGATTGTAGAACACTTCGATGTACTCAAAGAGGCTCGCTCGAGCTTCTGCACGGATCTGATAGTGCTCGTGATGCACCAGTTCTTTCTTCAAGATCGCGAAGAATGATTCCATCGGTGCATTATCATAACAGTTGCCTTTGCGGCTCATCGAATACGTGATCCCATGCTCTTTGAGAAGTCTCTGATAATGGTCGCTGGCATACTGCACGCCACGATCGGAGTGAGCAATCAGCTCCTCTCCCGGGCAATGACGGTCGATTGCCATCTTCAGAGCATCCACGACCAGGCGACTGTCGATCTTCTCGGACATCGACCAGCCCACGATCTGTTGGGTGAATAAGTGGTCCATCGGACATTCGCGTGGGTGAGCTTCGTTCTGCGAGTTGGTAGAACGGGTGCTTTTCACAATGTGGAAGGAGTCTCCGTCGATGCAGGAGAACGAATTCTATCAGTAGGTGCTCGGGCTGTCCGCTCCCCGGAAGGTCGTCAGCGTGAAGCTGGAGGTCCCCGCAGGTCAGGTGCGGATCCAGCTGGAGCATGCTGCCGGCGTTCGCTGGAAGTTTCCCGAATGCGACCGGGAACTGGCCGCGAACTCCGTTGAGGCACTGGATCGAGACATCGGGACATGACGATCTGCCGGGAGATCCGCTTTGATCTCCGGCCACATGCGTATTACCGCCAGTGCTTTTCGATCCAGGGGAACTGCTGCTGCATTCTGGGGATGTGGGGCAAAAACGACCGGCCTTGCTTGATGCCTTTTCGTCCGCCGTAGAACGAGACCAGCCGGGCCCCGTCCACAGAGCGGCCGTCCCTCAAAATGTCGTCGCGCATCGATAGGATTCCATCGTCAGCACCGTAGGTGCGGACCTTGTCGTCGCACAGGTAGGAGATCAAGGCCTGATCGGATCCGGACCAGCCGGCGGCGTGGGCGAGCTTCAGGTTGCGGGTTCCCTGCTTGCGGGCGATCTGCGAGATATGCTCCAGCGCCCCGGTGTCAAACAGAAGAAATGAGGGATTCAGGGCATATCCCCGGCGTGCGGTCGAACGGCACCGATAGACGACGACCGGATCGCGGACGTCCAATAAGGAACTGAGGTCGTCCAGAATCACTGTATCCAGATCCAGCAGCAGAATGCGGTCCCCCAGTAACGGCCGCATGGCCTCCGAAAGGAGTTTCAGCCTGCGGAAGCAGCGGCGTGTCCCGGATCCCCAGTTCCAAAGGGGTAGCACGTTGACTTCCGGATCGAGTCCTTCCGGCTGGTTGGTGATGCAGAAGAACTGGTGTTCCAGCGGCAGATTGCGGCGCACCCCGGACATGAGCCGGTTCACATATTCCGGCGCGAACCGGGTGCCCCAGTAGAAGCAGACGATTGAGATCATGAATTCCCCTTGCGGACGACAGCCAGCCCTCTTCTGGTTCCGTGAAACTCCACACAGAATCCCAGCGAACTCAACCGGGCCAGCGTCCTGCGCTCGGCGGTGCGGCGGGCATCGTGGAGGACTGCGAACGGTGCCCGCTCCAAGGCATAACTGAGCGTATTGAACCGGGATAGTTGCACCTGCCCGGGAAGACGAATCCGTCGACGCGGCATCCCCACGGGGGAATCCACGAACGCCACATCAAAACAGCGATCATCAACTTCCGGGATCGAGAGCTGCGGCGAATTCTCAAAGCGGTACAGTTCGAGGTGTTCGACTCCGCGGAATTCGTGAACGGCTGCCCGGTACCAGGCGTCATCGCTTTCCAGAGAGACCAACTTCACGTCCCCCAGTCCGAGAAAGAACCAGGTGGACTGGCCGGGGCCAAACTCGAGCAGAGACAATGGCCGTGCCAGGGGAGCGAGGATTTCTGTCAAAACTTGGCGATCATCCTCCAGAAAACCGCCCCCCTGGGGCGTGTAGACTTGTTTCCTGCGGCTCATGCGCTCACCCCGCTTCTCCAGGGCGGGTCGATTTCCCTTTCTGCCGGGTCAGCGGCTGCCGTCACGACGTCGGTCAGAATGAAGGTGGCCCGGATTTCTCCGCCACGGACATAGGGCGTGAGCAGCCTGAACGCCAAGGCCCTGTGCGCATCAGGATTCGAGTCCGCAAGGCAGGGCGATTTCAACAACGGTCCTTGGCGGGAGGCAGGATCGTGTCCCATCGATTCCTGTCGGCTGGTATGATCATTCCGGCATCGATTGTTCATGTCCGAGATGCCTCCTTTCCGTTCCCGTGCATTCGTCAGGTTCGGCACTTTTTTTCCCAGGTCCAGGACACGATGGTGAATTTCTGTCTCGATCGCCGCCAAGGACTGAAGACCTACTGCATCTGCCGGACCTATCGGGCCGTGCTGAGCAACAAGTTCCTCTTCTGGCATCATCTGCACAGGCATGTCGCATTCCCCCCGGTCTACGCCCAAATTCTACACGGTGAACTCGTCCCCACGTCCCGCTCAGTCTGGGACGAGGTCTGGAATGGAGACCGGATGCAGGAATGCTTCGTGAAGCCTGCCTTCGGGCCCCACGGGGGCGCGGCCTGAGCCTGGTCCACATTGGATGACACAAGTTTAACGATAGCATGGCCATCCCATTCCTTTCCCCACAGTTACGCCGGACCGGCCGTACATCACTAGTCCCCGGATGCCCCAGCAACCGTTCCTGGCACGGCTGGTACCGCACACCTCGAATACCTTGCGGGTCCTGACGGCCCGCGACGAGGAGGGATGGTTTCTCATCGGCAGCGCGCTGAAGCTGGGAACGTCGCAGTCCTGGCCGGTCGACCACCCGTTGCGCGCGGGAATCAGTGTGTCGGTCGACTGTGCCTCCGGCCGGAGGCTGTCGCCGCGCTTTATTCCGGGCGAACGAGACGAGCCGGAACTGACCGCTCATCCGGAAACCAGCATCGTGTTCCAGGGACGGCAACTTCCCCACTGGGACGAGGTCCTGGCGCTGCTGGACACGCGGCACCGGTTGATGCCCTCTGTCCTGTATGCGGGCTGGAATTTCCTGATGACCGCACACCGAGTCTGTGTCATTGAAGGGAACGAAAAACCGGGTCTGGGCCTGCTGCAGGTCCATGGTCCGTTGGTGACCGATCCACGTACGGAGACCTTCTACCGCCGCTGCGGCGTCTTTGACTGAGCAGTGATGGGCGACGGAAATCTGGTTCATTCCTCTCCGGGAGTGTTTTCGTGGCCGTGTGTGCCGCTCTACAAAGCGGAGAATCCTCTCGTTCCTGATCAGCGCCCCTTGCGTTTGCAGCATGCCCGCATTCGGCGCACTGTTCCCCTCGATGACGCAGGCGCCCACCGGGGTGATCAGGATGTCCCACTCCACATAGGTGACGTATGGCAAAATCGCATGCAAACATTCCAGCAGATTCAGGACGTCTTTCAAATTCGGCAGCGGCTGGCCCGCAAACGGGATACCCGTGTCCGGATGCCTTCGCCAGTTTCGGTCTCGCTGATCCTTACTTATGCCCAGGCAGTCGGTGGCCTCATTGACGGCCACGCCGATACCTCCCCGCACGAAATGGTCCACCGGCCTGGATCGCCGGGTCCCCAGCTTCAGCATTGCTCCCCGGGGGAACCAGCCCTCCCGATCCCGGCCGGTGATGATTCTGAATGTATTGGAGGTTTCCGGCGCGATCCGGGACAGGAACTCATGCTGCTCGATTCGCGGCGTGACAACATGGTTCACCCGATTGGAAACCTGCGGAGCGTCGATGGCGATTCCATGGGCATCGTGGAACGCATTCCGGCCGATCTGCACCAGCACGATGCCCCGCGCGCAACCTCCGCCGAATTCCGGCCTGATGAAGCTCTGGCGTTTTTCTTGGGCCATCCACAAGGCTTCCCATAACTCCGGATCGACGATCTGCAGCCGGGACGCCACGTATCGGGCGACCACCGGTGGCGTGAACGCCTGCTCATGCGCGAGGGACCAGAAGAGGAACTTGTTTCTGAGGACTTCCCGGTAGGACTCGGTGGACCAGTACGGGCAGCGCCGCTGCCACCTCGACAGCTTCTGAGGGAACGACATGGATTCCACAGGAGCGGAGGCATGACTCGATAATGGTTGGTTCATCACTTCCAATTCCGGAAAATCTCACTCAGTCGCATCCAGTCTGCAGGAATGACCACAAGGGGCCAGGGACATGCCTGCAAAATGTGCCATTTTCTGATCTCTGACCGGCTGGCTCCTGATTCTTTTTGCACCAACCTGTACCAACCTGGAGCTGCTGCCGCTCGTTCTCGTTTTAGATGGGAATTACACTGCCTCTCCCAGTACTTCCTGCCATAGGCGCCCCAGCTGCCGATCGGTGTCGCGGAACAGTCCCCGGATGCCGTTGGGGGTCAGGGAGGTCTCACCGAATACCGGTCCGGAGCGGCTTTCGTAACAGTCCACGCGGACGAACGAGCCCACTTGTCGTCCCATGATTCGGGCCATGTCCAGAATCCCGTCCCAGGAGTCCGGACGGGTGAAGTAGCTGTGGTCCGGCATCGACCAACGAGGACCGGAATGATGCAAGGGTGGCATCGGCACCCATTCCTCGGTGTACCAGCAGATCTTCCTGCGCCGCCGGTCCAGCACCTGCACCCCGGGAATGACTCCCCCAAACACAAAAACTTTGTAGTCCGTATGCACGCCGTACGTCCCGTCCCGCCGGGGCAAGAACTCCTCGGCCAGCGTCCGCCGCCGATCGGTGGCGGCTTCCAGCTCCTCCGGGGAGACATGCTGTTTGGACATGTGGTCGAAATCCCCTTCCAGCAGATAGACGCCGTGGCTGAACGATCCCCGGTCCGGTTTGACGACAACGTATCTGGGAAGTTCGTTGCGTAACACGGGCCGCCCGGTCCAGTACAACTCCGGGATCGGCAGATCCAGCGAGGCAGCGACGTTCCGCACGCGGAGCTTGGAACGGAGCTCGGCGAAGAGGCTCCGGTCCCGCCGCATCAGGCGTCGTCGGCGTCGCAACAGGTCCGAGAAACGCGGCGATGCCGCTTCAGCTTCACCTTTCGTCCCAATGTTCACAGCGCACAGTTCCTGGAGTTCTACTGACATCGTTGACTCCTGATGATGGCTTCTGCCCGCAAGTTCACGGGCGACCGTGGCAATTTCCGTGAGTGGTTCCGACAAACGCATTTCCTGTAAAATCAAAAGATCCGAATCCCGTTACGTCACTTTCACCGCAAGGTCCTCTGGAGAGGGCAACGTGTGAAACGCCTGCGGGGATTCCAGGGGATCGAACTCGTTCCGGATCCCCAGGGCCTCGAAATGTTCCCGCCACCATTCGCCGAACATCCGGTCAGCCGCGCGGGTCAGGGCGGATGAGATCCCGGACGTCAGGCAGAATTCACCGAACACAGCGCCCTCTCGGCTGGCATAGCAGTCGATCCGCACGGGAAAATGGAACCGCCGGGAGAGCGTCCTCCCGATGTGGATCAACTCCTCCAGACAGGCCGGACGGGGCTGGTCGCGCCAGCGACGGCGGCAGATCCCCCGCACCGCCGACCAGTCGTCCGGCAGATAATAGGCATAGGAACGGGGATGGCGTTCGATCACCTGGATGATTCTGGGCTGATAGCCGAAGCAGTACACCTTGAAATCCCGGGGAGGGATCTGTCCGTTCTCATCCACGACCACCTCTTCCAGGACGCCAGCCAGGCGGCTTCCCATCCTGACCACGCCGTCCACGACCACGATCACGCCCCGCGAACCGGACAACCCGTTCGGCTTGGAGACAAACGACAGCCCTTCAGCTCCCCGCAACGTTTTGGGGACGCGGATTCCCAACGAGGAGGCAACTTCCTTGGCGAACGTCTTGTCCCGGTCCAAGCGGAGTTCGTTCAGATAGGGAAGCAGGGGACGCAGGCACTTGCGCTGCTCGCGGTACGTGTGGGGCGTAGGCGAAGGAAACAAGGACATCGGGTTCAACTCCGGGTAAAACATCACGAGTCGGGGGCTCCTGAATAGAGATCTCGCGAGCACGTTCCTCTCACACAGCGCACCTCGTTAGTATTCAAAGATCAGGTCCCGCTCTGGCGGGGAACGTGCCCACAGGGCCAGCTCGGGTTGGTCGGCTGCGGCTTGGGCCACGTGGTCGGGAGCGCCCAGGTAACGGTCACACACAGCCCGTTCCCAGGGACGGTTCCAGTCGTGGACCGCCAGCAGGCGAGGAGCCATCTGTGCTGCCCAGCGGACGGGCAGCTCCCGTCCCGGGGTTTGCCAGCGGTCGCCGCGCGGGCCATCCACCAGCACGATGTCCCATTCCCCCCGGACGCCTACCGGAGGTTCCACCGGTTC
>Ga0065721_10053290_pt1 | contig 10194 bp, 10 predicted proteins | sample Mesricmetagenome_FD_59108 | JGI IMG/M metagenome (GOLD analysis project Ga0065721, IMG submission 59108) | Mesophilic microbial community from rice straw/compost enrichment Sample: eDNA_1 v2 (version 2) | ecosystem: Engineered > Solid waste > Grass > Composting > Bioreactor | place: USA: Davis... | reverse complement strand
CTGGTGGATCGGCTGGGGGCGCGAAGCCGAGAGCGACGCCAGCCTCTCCAACCTGCCCGACGCCCCCCGGTACGTCTGGGACGCGGCCTCGGCCGGCATGACCTCGATGCTCGGGCTCGCCACCGGCGACGGCAGCGAGCCCGACCAGCCGCATCTGATCTGGGGACGGATCTCGCTGGTGGCCCTCGCCGCGCTCGGGTGGTGGCGCCTCCTCCGGCTCGGCCGGGTTCCCCGCGGGGGCATGGTCACCGGCGCGATCGCCCTGGCGTTCTTCCTCCTGGCGGCGCTCGGGCAGAACGATCTGCGACCCCCGACCTCCAGCCGGTACCAGTTGCCCGCCGTGATCTTCATCCTGCTCGTGTGCGGGGAGCTCCTGCGGGGTCTCAGGATCCCCGGCCCGGCGCTGGTCGTGGCCGGGGCGGTGGTCCTCGCCACCTCGTTCTCCGGCATCGACCTGCTGCGGGACCAGGCGGAGTCGAGGTGGAAGCCGAGCTCCATCGCCAACCGGGTCGTGCTGGGGGCGGTCACCACCGCGGGAGAGGCGGCCCGGCCCGGTTACGCGCTCGACCTCACCTCCGTCTCGGTGCCGGTCGAGAGGTATCTGGACGAGGTGAGAGCGAGCGGGTCGCCCGGGTACTCGCCGGAACGGATCGCCGGGATGGACGGGGCCCACCGGGGACTCGCCGACCGGGCCCTGGTCGACGTCGAGGGGATCGCGCTCTCCGGCCAAGACCCGGGCCCGCCCGGGTCCGGGTGCCGCGCCGCGAACGCCGGTCCGGGCGCCGCGCTGGAGCTGCAGCCCGGCGCGGTCTCCAAGGTGATCAACCGGGAGGGCCGGCAGCTCGCCGTCTCCCTGGCTCGCTTCGGCGATCCCCCAGGCGTGCCGGTGGGTTCGGCCCTCGCGGGATCCCGGGCCTGGCTGACTCTCCCCCGGGACGGTTCGGGCCGGCCTTGGCGGGTCTCCCTCGACGGCCGCGGGCGGATAGTCACCTGCGGCTGAGGTTCCGACTCAGGCCGCGGTCTCGACGGCGCTCCGGTGGATCTGTTCGAGGATCTCCGTGATGCCGAAGCGGCGCCGCCACCCCGGGTAGTCGCGCTCGAACGGCTCGAGGTCCGAGATCCACCACCGGTGGTCGCCGATCCGGTTCTCTTCGCTCAGCGTCCAGTTCAGCTCGCGCCCGGCGATCCGCTCCGACTCCGCGATCGCCTCCAGCATCGAGCAGTTGCTGCCCCGGCCGCCGCCGATGTTGTAGACCGCACCCGCCCGGGGCGCCGCCGCGAACTCGAGGAAGGCGGAGACCAGGTCGTCGCAGTGGATGTTGTCCCGCACCTGCTTGCCGCCATACCCGAACACGGTGTAGGGACGGCCGGTGACGACGCACTTCATCAGGTAGGCGAGGAAGCCGTGGAGCTCGGCCCCGGCGTGCTGGGGGCCGGTCAGGCAGCCGCCGCGGAAGCACACGGTCGGCATCTCGAAGTAGCGCCCGTACTCCTGGACCATGAGGTCCGCGCTGGCCTTCGAGACGCCGAACAGCGAGTGGGTCGAACCGTCGATCGACATCGAGGTGTCGATCCCCCGGAAGTACTCGTGGTCCTCGGGAAGCTCCAACCGGCGGTCCGTCTCGATCAGCGGCAGCCGGTTCGGCGTGTCGCCGTAGACTTTGTTGGTCGAGCAGAAGACGAACGGCGCGTCGGGGGAGTGGGCGCGGGCCGCCTCGAGCAGGTTGAGCGTGCCGAGGGCGTTCACGCCGAAGTCGGTCCGGGGCTCCCGCGCGGCCCAATCGTGGGAGGGCTGCGCGGCCGTGTGGATCACGAGACCGACGTCGGAGCGGGCGAAGACGCGGTCCACCCCCTCGGCGTCGCGGACGTCGAGCTCGACCGGCTCGAACTGGTCCAGGGTGGCGGCGAGCCGCTCGCTCACGGGCCGGGTCGACGCCTCCGGGCCGAAGAACCGGGCGCGCATGTCGTTCTCGATGCCGATCACCCGCCACCCGGCCTCGACCAACTTGACCACGGACTGCGAACCGATCAGGCCTCCGGACCCGGTCACCACCGCCGTCGACGGCATGCTCACCTCACTTTCATCCTGAAGAATCGGAACTCGATGTCGTCCCCCGCGCCTTCGACCGCGATGGTACGGGTCTGCGGGATCGGGGAGAAACGGCCCCGGTCCTCCCGCACCTCGCGACCCGAGCGCAGCATCAACCCGTCGCCGGCCGTGGCCGGGATCAGCCGGTAGGCGGCGCCGTCGTCGGCCCTGACGTAGACCAGGGCGGGCCGGTAGAACAAGGCAGCGATCCGACGCAGGAGCGAGGGCTGGGCCCCGTCGATCTTCGCCAGGATCACCTCGTCGCCGGCGGGCTCCGGCACCGGCACGGCCTCTCCCGCCCCGGCCCGGACGGTTCCCGCGGGGACCGGCTCCCCGCAGCGGTCGGGCACGCGTCCCAGCAACTGCCAGCCACCGGCGGTCGCGGCGGGCTCGAAGTGGCACAGGGTGGCGACGGCCTGGGCCGGGGGGTCCCACGCCTGGAGGCGCCCGTCGATGCTCCGCCCTCCCTCGGTCGGCGTGCTTGCCCGCCGGAGGACGGCGCTCGCCCCATCCGGCGACGCGACGGCATCCGCGTTCATCTCGTCCAGAGAGCTCGTGTAGGCGGAGTAGTTCTGGAAGACCGGGGCCGGATCCCAGTCCACCCCATACGCCCAGGCGACCATGGTCTCCCACGGTTCCACGGCGATGCTCTGCCCATGCATCCCGAACGCGACCCGCGGCAGGATCTCGTAGCCGAACGCGACTCTCGTCTTCGACCCCTCGACGGCCCGGTCCCTCTCGCCCGAGTCGACGAGCATGCGGCCGCCGTCGACGAAGCGCTCGACCCGCTGGGGCAGGTCGAGCCCCGGGTGGGGCGAGGCCAGGACCAGGACCGCGGAGGCGAACAATCCGGCGGAGGCCAAGAACTTCACGGGATTGCGGCCGGCGACCGTCGGCACCGCGAGCCAGAGGACCGCGATCGTGGTCGCGAAGATCGCCGCGTGGGCGGCGTCCGCGCGGACGGCGCCCTGCTTGTAGGCGGCGAACGCGACCAGGAGGGCGATCGCCGTGCCGCCGGCCCGCTCGCGACGGCCCGGGTAGGCGCCGAGCCACGCCCACGCGACGGTGATCGCGGCGGCGGCGAACAGCAGCGAGACCTTCCACCACTGCCCGGCCTCGGTCGCCATCGCGTCGTTGTAGCCCGCGGTCATGCGAAGCGAGTTCAGCCCGAAGTCCGGCAGGGCGCCGAGCTCCTGCCCCGCGGCGACCCAGAGGGCGAGGAAGGCGGCGAGGAACGTTCCCGCGAACGCCGCCAGGTGCCCCCGGCGGGGCCGGCACGCGATCAACCCGATGGCGAGCACCAGCAGGAGCTGCGGGCCGATCGAGAGCTTCATCAGGGTCTCGGCCGCCGCGAAGGCGCCGCCCGCACCGGCGTACAGGTAGAGGGTCCCATCCCCGGGGCGCGCAGCGAGGACCCGGAACGCCACCAGGACCGCGATGGCGAGTGCCATCTCGATCCCGGGCACGAGCGCGAGCACGAGGAGCGCGGCGACCGGCGCCAGGACGGGGCCGGTGACCCGCCGGAGCACCGAGACCAGGGCGACCGCGAACCCGACGAAGACCGCGGAGGAGTACAGATACGCCAGGGCCGCGAGGTCGGAGTAGAAGAGCCAGGGGATCTTCAGGAAGCCCAGCGGCCCGTACGTGAACACGATCTCCCGCCCGTACTGCAGCTGGTCGTGGGCCGCCATGTAGAGCCCACTCCACCAGCTCACGTCGAGCCCCGCCGCGGGGAACGCGAACCCGGGCCCCCAGGCGAGCACGATCACCGGGAGCGCCAAGAGCCAGGCGGGCACCCGTCCCAGACGGCGGTTCGCGGCGGCCCAGCCCGTCGAGATCTGACCGGCCGCGTTCACCCCCGCTCAGGCCTTGCGGTAGTCGCCGCGGCTGAGGTGATACTCGAGCCAGATGTAGAGGACGATGAACAGGTACCGGCTGCCCATCTCGCGCATGGCGAGCTTCGCCTCGCCGGCGATCCGGTTGGTCCACGACGTCGGCACCACCTTGAAGCTGTGGCCGCGCGTGACGGCCTTCAGGGGCATCTCGACGGTGAGGTTGAAGTGCTTGGAGAGCAGCGGGCTGATCGTCTCGATCACCTCGCGGCGATAGGCCTTGAAGGCGTTGGTGGTGTCGTTGTAGCCGAGCCGGAAGAGCACGTTGACGAAGGCGTTGGCGAGCCGGTTTACCAGGAGCTTCAGCCGCGGGTAGCCGGTGACGACGGCGCCCGGCATGAAGCGGGAACCGAACGCGCAGTCCCAGCCCTCCTCGAGGATGTGGTGGTACATCACGAGGTCCTCGGGATCGTCGGAGCAGTCGGCCATCATGATCGCCACGCCGTCTCCCCGAAACTCCTCGAGCCCGGCCCGCACGGCGAGCCCGAAGCCTCCCGAGTAGGGGGACGACAGGCAGCGGACGTTGGGGTTCTCCTCGCCGGCCTCCTCGACCAGCCGGCGGGTCGCGTCCTTGGAGCCGTCGTCGACGACCAGAACCTCGTATTCGATCCCCTCCCGCTCGAACACCGAGACGACCCCGTCGATCGTCTTCATGATCGATCCCTCCTCGTCCCGCGCGGGGATGACGACGGAGAGCCTCACGCGAGGCTCTCCTCGATGCGCTCGGGGTCCGCGGCGATCCATTCGTGGATGTCCCGGAGGATGCCCTCGGCGTCCCGGCTCGGCCGCCAGGAGGAGTGGCCGTGGATCCGGGAACAGTCGGAGAGGTAGACCGGCACGTCGCCATCGCGGTCCTCGGCGACCGAGCCGACCTCGATCTCGTTCCCGGTCAGCCGGCGGCAGATCTCGGTCGTCTCGAGGAGGGAAAGGCTGACCTCCCGGCCCCCGCCGACGTTGAAGGTGTGCCCCGCCCAGCGTTCGGGCTCGTCGAGCTGCCTTTCGATCAGGTCGACGAGATCGTCCACGTGGAGGAGGTCCCGCACCTGCTTCCCGTTGCCGCCGAAGCCGATGTAGCTGAGGGGCCGCCCGAACGAGTGCGCGAGCATCCAGTGGGTGAACACCCCCTGGTCGACCTTGCCCATCTGCCAGGGGCCGGCGATCACCCCGCAGCGGTCGATCACCATCGGCACGCCGAACTGGGCCTGGTACTCGGCGCACAGGAACTCGGCCGAGAGCTTCGTCGTGCCGTAGAGCGTGCGAGCCCCCGCCAGAGGCATGTCCTCGCCGACGCCTTCGCTGCTCCAGCCGGGGGTCGGTTGGATCTCGGCGAGCTCGAAGCGGGTGGGGCGCTCGTCGAGCTCGGCGCCGCGGAGCCCGTCCAGGGGGTAGACGCGGGAGGACGAGAGGAAGATGAACTGGGCCCCGCTCCTGCGGGCGAGCTCCAGGCAGTTGTACGCCCCGACCAGGTTGGTCTCGAACACGTACCCGGTGTCCCCGTCCGTGCCCGACATCACCGAGGGCTCGGCCGAGCACTCGATCAGGGCGTCCACCGAGCCGAACGGCGCCAGGTCCTCCGGCCGGCGGACGTCCCCGCGGACGAAGTCCACCCCCGCCTCGTCGAGACGGGGCAGGTTGAGCTCGGACCCGCGGCGGTGGAGGTTGTCGAGAGCGATGACCTGCGTCTCGGGCCGGGCCGCGGCCAGGGACACGGCCAGGCTCGATCCCACGAATCCCGCCCCCCGGTGACCAGAATCTTCCTCAACTGGCTCATCCCGGTTCACCCTATGGGACTGGGATACTTGCCGTGATGAGAGCCACGGACCTGCTTCAGCGTCTGATCCGCTTCGACACGGTGAATCCGCCGGGCAACGAAGGACCGGCGCTCGAGCATCTGCGCGGCCTCCTCGAACCCGCCGGGTGGGATTGCAAGTTCCTGGCGAAGGTGCCGGAGCGGCCCAATCTCGTCGCCCGCCTGAGGGGGGCCGAGCCCGGCCCGAACCTCGCCCTGATCAGCCACGTCGACACGGTCCCGGCCGACCCGGCCGAGTGGACCCGCGACCCCTGGGGCGGCGAGCTCGTCGACGGCTACATCTGGGGGCGCGGCGCGCTCGACATGAAGGACCAGGTGGCGGCGGAGACGGCCGCCTGCGTCAACCTCGCGGAGTCCGGCTGGCGGCCGGCCCGGGGCGACCTGATCCTCGTGGTCGCGGCCGACGAGGAGACGGGCGCCCACTTCGGGGCGAAGTGGCTCTGCGAGGAGCACCCGGACGAGGTGCGCGCGGAGTGGGTCCTGAACGAGGGGGCCGGGGAGATGCTCGACTTCCAGGGCCGCCGGCTGTTCACGCTCTCGGTCGGGGAGAAGGGGACCTTCCGCTTCACCGTGGTCGCCGAGGGGGAGGCAGGCCACGGCTCGATCCCGCGCGTGGGCGACAACGCCCTCCTCAAGCTCGCGCCGGCCCTGGCCAACGCCCACCGGCAGCCCGATCCCGAGTCCACCCCCGACACCGACCTCTTCCTCGAGCGCCTGCTCGGGCACCGCCACGACGATCCGGTCGCCGCCCTGTCGGAGGTCGAGGCGATCGATCCACTCGTCGCGAAGCTCCTGGCCGATCCGATGCTCGGGGTGACGCTGGCCCCGACCATGGCGCGGGCCTCCTCCCGCGAGAACGTGATCCCGTCCCGCGCCGAGCTGGTGATCGACTGTCGCACCCCGCCGGGAATGACCGGCGACGAGGCGCTCGAGCGGATCAACTCGGTCCTCGGCGAGGGCGACTGGCGCATCGAGTTCAACGACCCGGTCGTCGGAAACAGGTCCGACTACGGGGGGCCGCTCGCGGAGGCCATCGAGGAGTGGCTCGAGCTGGTCGAGCCGGGGGCCGAGGTCCTGCCCCAGGTCATGCCCGGCTTCTCGGACAGCCACTGGTTCCGCAAGGCCTTCGGGGCCACCGTGTACGGCTTCGCCCCGCAAAGGATGACGCTGGCGGAGACCAAGCCGCTCGTGCACGGGGCGGACGAGCGCATCACGGTCGAGGACGTGGATCTGATGCAGGATCTCTACACGTGGATCGCGCCGAAGCTGCTCGGCGGCGGCCCAGGCCCGGTCTGATCGCGCGGGCGGCCGGTCCGGCCGCGTGCCCGGGTCGCCGGCCCGCCGTCAGGCGCGCTCCTCGGTCCCAGGAAGGCGTCCGCGATCGTGATGCTGCCGACCGAATAGATCGCTACGACGAGGATGAACAGGATCGTCTCCACGGCCCCGCCGACGTCGAAGCCGCCGACCACGAAGAGGGCGATTCCGGGGAGGGCCAGGATCAGGGCGAGCAGTATTCGAGCCATGGGGGGAACGTAGCCGGGGACCCGAGGCGCGAAACCGGCGTCCCGCTAGGCTTAGCGCCTCATGTTCACTCGCATAGACCACATCGGCGTCGCGGTCGAGGATCTCGAAGCCGCCATCAAGCTTTATGAACGCAACTTCGAGATGGAGCTCGTCCATCGCGAGACCGTCGAGTCGCAGGGCGTGGAGGCGGTCCTGCTCGACGTCGGTGACGGTCACGTCGAGTTGCTGAGCGCCCTCGGCCCGGACACGCCGGTCGGGAAGTTCGTCGCGAAGAAGGGCCCCGGCCTCCACCACGTGGCCTATGCGGTCGAGGACATCGACGCGACGCTCGCCAGCCTGAAGGAGCGGGGCGTGAAGCTGATCGACCAGGAGGCCCGCACCGGCATCCGCCAGAGCCGCGTCGCGTTCCTCCACCCGGGCGCGACCGGGTCGGTCCTGACCGAGATCGTCCAGCCGGCGGAGGGTCACTGATGGCCTCCGAGAAGACGGCGGTCGAGATCGGCTTCGAGGGCGGCCAGGTCATCCCGGCCCGGCTCTCGGGCGACCAGGTCGAGTCGCTCAAGGGCGCGATCGGATCGGGGAACGGCCCCCACGAGATCGAGACCGAGGAGGGGACCCTCCTGATCGATCTCGGCAAGGTCATCTTCGTGCGGATCAGCTCGGGCGCGAAGACGATCGGCTTCTGAGCTCGAGGTAGCTCGCGCGCTCGATGAAGAACGCGGATCTCAAACTGCTGCGGTTGATGCGGACGCGCGGGCACGCCCCGGCCGTGGAGAGGACCGCCAGGACGATCTCCAAGGCGGGCGAGAACGGTTATCTCTGGTTCGGGATCGGGCTCGCTGGCGCGGCCCTGGACGGCAGGCGCCGCAAGGAGTGGCTCGCCTCCGCGCTCGTCGGGCCGGTGGCGATCGGGCTCAATTACGGCGTGAAGCTCGTCGTCCGGCGCGAGCGGCCGAAGCTCGAGGGCCTGCCCCCGCTCGGCGGCGCCCCTTCGTCGCTCTCCTTCCCCTCCGCGCACGCGACCGCCTCCTTCGCCGCGGCAACCGCGATGAGCCGCTTCGCCCCCGAGTACAAGACCCTGCTGTTCGGAGCCGCCGCCCTGATGGCGGTCACCCGCCCCTACCTCGGGATGCACTACCCGAGCGACGTCCTCGCCGGCGCGGCCCTGGGCACAGCCCTCGGGGCCGCGACCGGGTCGGCCCTCGCGCGCCTCGAGGACGACCCGAACGCCCCGTACGACTTCTAGCCGCGGCCCGCGGGCTTTTCGGAGGGCATTCGCGGACATCGCGCCCGGAGAGCGCCCGCGTCGCGGTCCTGCCCTACCGGGAGGATCTAGCGCCTGGCTATGGACAGGATGAACCTGTCCGGCAGGCCCAGGGCGTACTGCAGGGAATCGCCGCGGATCGTCTTCGTCCCACGGGTCCCGATCAGCTTGGCGTAGATGACCCGCTTGGAGACTCCGTAGCGGGTGATCTGGACCCGCTTCAGGCGGCCCGCGACGTAGCTGCCGAGCAGCGAGTTCATGCGCGCCGGGGTGTAGCTGTAGCTCCACCGGTGGTAGGGCGACCCCTTGTCCCACGGGTCCGGGACCCCCTTCAGGTACGGCACCGGCTCGCCGAACCACACGTTCTCGACGTTCTCGGTGTGGCCCCCGGAGCTGGCGGAGAAGACGGCCATCGCGACCTTCCCGCCGTAGGTGAGCACCCGGCTCGCGGTCTGAGCGCAGGCCCTGTTTGTGCGCGGGTACTCGGCGGCGATCCCGCCGTAGACCTGGCTGCGGGTGTCCGGGTACACGTCGAAGCCGTCGTGGGTCCCTTTCGACGAGAGGCCGATCGAGCGGACCGCGAGCGCGAACGCCTTCAGCGACTCCATCGGCCAGGAGGGGATCATCTCCTTGGCGAGCACGCCGCGGCAGTAGGAGTTGAGCGGGACCAGGTTGATCACGTAGAGCGAACCGCCGCCGCGCACGACCTCCACCCCGCCGCGGTACATGCCGAGGCCGCGGAACATCACGGTGCCGTTCGCCTCGGTCCGCAGGCGTCCGCCGCACCGCGCGATCGGCTTTCCGTTGGCGCGGGCCAGGAAGATGCCTCGCTTGCCGAGCCCGGCGCGGTAGGTGCCCTTCGGGTTCAGCTTCTTGCCGCAGGCGGTCGCCGCACGGGAGAAAGCCGGGCTCGGGTCCACGTCGAGCAGGACCCTGATCATGCGCCGGCCCTTGACCTTGGTGTTCTTGATGCCGCGGTAGTAGTGCCCCAGGATGCGGCCGTACTTGTAGCCGTCCTTCGCCATCCCGTAGGCCCCGTAGGCGCTCATCCCCACGCCGTGCCCGAACCCGCCGCCGCGGACCACCCAGTTCGCCTTCGCGTCACCGGGCGGCGCGAGCGCCGGCAGCAGGATCGCGGCCGCGACCAGGAAGGGGAGCAGCAGGATTCGGATCGACGTTTTGTCCAGGGGGGAGGGCATCTCTTGTGCCAACAGTCCTTCGGGGGGAAGGTCGCGGCCTGCCATTATCTTGGATGGAGTCTTGTCGCGGGGACGGACCAGCCCCAGAGATCGCCACATCCGAGGAGAGGTTGAGTTGGACCACAAGTTGCTTTTGGCAGGTGAATGGGTCGAAACCGGGGATTGGGACGAGGTTCTGAGCCCGTGGGACCGCAGTCCGATCGCCCGGGTGGCGCAGGGCGACGAGTCCACGGTGGACGCCGCCGCCAAGGCCGCCCACGCGGTCTTCGCCGAGAGCCCCATCCCCCAGCACGAGCGGGCAGAGATCCTGGACGGCGCCGCCCATCTGGTGCGCGAACGACAGGAGGACCTCGCGCAGACGATCTCCGCCGAGGCGGGCAAGCCGATCAAGACGGCCCGCGTCGAGGCGGCGCGGG
>Ga0065721_10000088_pt1 | contig 10194 bp, 15 predicted proteins | sample Mesricmetagenome_FD_59108 | JGI IMG/M metagenome (GOLD analysis project Ga0065721, IMG submission 59108) | Mesophilic microbial community from rice straw/compost enrichment Sample: eDNA_1 v2 (version 2) | ecosystem: Engineered > Solid waste > Grass > Composting > Bioreactor | place: USA: Davis... | reverse complement strand
AATATTCTATAGGAAGCTTAAAAATACCGGCAAAACAGCATAGTGCACAAAAGATAAAGAAAGGTTTCATTACTCCTGGTTTAAAATCCACTATTTGGATTGTATTGATACCTAAATTTATCTTCAGACATAAAGATAAAAAAGAAGAAATCTAAGCAGGCAATAAGTGAAGGAATTAAAGTCCAGCAAAATAAGAGATAGAGTAGACCTCTTTTATTTTGTCCTAAATAAAACCTGTGAATACCGAGCCCTCCTAAAAAAAGAGCCAGCATGGCTGTGATAAATTTTGATTTCATATCCTAAACTCTTGATAAAATTTCATTCTTTTTAATTTCAAATTCTTCGGGGGAGATAATTCCGTTTTCCATTAATCCTTTAAGCTTTTGTAAAACAGCAAATGGATCTTCGGTTTCAATCAGCTGAGGTTGATTTTGTTGAGGTTGTGTTATAATAGGGGTTGCATTGTTTACGGTAATACCTCCTGCTGATGCCCTTCGTGTTTCTAAATCCTTTTCTCTGCGTATGCTTCTCATCCGCTCTTCCATTTCCTGTGCGAATTGATATAGTTTTCTAGCCTGAGCTTTGGGTAGGTAATCCATCATATTGGTAAAGTTTCTTACCGTTTTCATCATAAAGGTTGATCCTATAATCCCTTCCGTAATATGGCAATCGGCAATATCTACCCAACTGTAATCCTGGAAATCCATTGATAAACCGAAGTTTTTAGGTCTGCAAAAAATGATTCTTCTGTTAGTAAGTGCAATACAGTCCGGAGATAAATTGATCACCGGTTTCTTTTGAACAGCGATATATTCTACAAATTCGTTTGAAGTAAGAAGGCTGTTAATTTTTTCTAAAAGTTTTTCAACAGCTTTTGGATCCTGTTCTTCATTCAGAAATTTCTTTAAATTCATGATATTTAGTTTAGTATTTTTATGTCTTTATGGTATACATATCCAAAATATTGCCCGTCTTTTTTATTTTCACTTTATACCACATACTTTTCTTGGAGATAAAGACAAGAATTGTGTTTTGGGGAATTTTCTCTAAGATTTTGGATTTAAAAGAAGGCTTTTCTCTAACTATTGTAATAGGCACATTGGCAATAGCATATGTATTTTCATCAATAAGAGTTTCGTCAATAAACACATTGGGTGCTTGGTAAGATGTAGCTTTTTTTGAATGAGATGAGGTTGAAGATTTTGATTTTTTAGAAGTGTTCTTTTTTGAAGACGAATGAGAGCTTCTTGTAGAAGATTTCCCTCCGCAAACACCACAACTTCCTCCGTTTTTTGCACAATGAGCACATCCTGAACAATTGGAACAAGCCGTACAATTTGCTGAACCCGTGCATTTTCTTCCATAATCCGGTTTTTCATATTTAAAAAGTGACAAAGACCCAGATCCGGAAATAAAAATACCGAATGTTATTATTAATATAGAGATCAACGTTTTCATGATGAATGGGTATAGTTTTCAACAGCTTGATGAAGTTGGGCTCTGTNGTTGTAAATATCATCCAAAGTATTCAATGGTATTTTTTCTCCGGAATCTTTTCCGTTGTGAAATAATTCTAAATATTTATTGGAGGTATTGAAGTGAAATCTACAGATAGGTTTTCTATTGTTGTCATCCAATAGTACTCCAAAGTAGGACTGAGTGTCTCTGGAAGAAATCCTTTCTGAAGAGATTTTCTCCCGTAAAATGGCTTTCACAATTTGGAATCCTTCAGTCTCCTCTTCCGTTGTGACAAATTTTGGAATTTCACTGTTGGCGACAATTTCATTGGTCTTGTTTTCATCCTGTTTTTCAATCTGTTCATTAATATTTAATGCGGATTTAAGGCGAAAACTGATAGATTCATTAATGGACGTTGTTAATGCTTTCTTCGTATATTCTTTAAATGCGACCATACGATTAGCGGTTAAAGGTCTTTCGTAAAAACGATTTACTAAAAGTCTTACGATTTCATCGGAGGGATTCTCAATTTCCTTTTCAAACTCTTTTCGAATGGCTTTGATGAACTTCAAGGCCTCCGCAGAATCTAAAATACTCTCAAGGTTATAACCGGTTTTTGTGAAGTTTTCAAGAATTTTAATTGAGCTTTCTTTCAGATCTTCAATATTAATGGTAAGAAAGGGTTTCTCATCCATGATGTTGGGTTTTTCAAGGTCTGTATAGAAATTGTAAATTATCCCATTAGTTAATACTCCAAATCTGGTTTTAGAGACATGGTAATAGCGATGAAGCTGTGAGTTATGAGCATCTGCACTTTCTTTCCAGTGTTTACACTCAATAATGAAAATGGGAACATCATTATTTTTAATGATATAATCTACTTTCTCGCCTTTTTTAGTCCCAATATCACAGATATGTTCCGGAACGACCTCGGTAGGATTAAAGATATCATAGCCTAAGATTTGTATGAAGGGCATTACAAACGCATTCTTTGTGGCTTCTTCAGTATTGATATGATCCTTTAAACCGATAACTTTTTGATGTAATTGCTCAAGTTTAATTTTAAGTTCCATGGCTTGTTCTTAAAGAGTTTGATCAATAATTTCTGCTGTTGGAGCGTTGACCTTTACGGAAGCAATCCCGATTTCCATCCCGGATGTGGAGCTATACAATTGGCTTCTGCCAATAATTTCCCCATTTCTAGCTTTCAGTACAAAATAGTGTTTGCTGTTAACCGCAATTTTTCTTTCATACCTTGAATCATCCTGTGAATTGATCTTTACTGATTCTATCCCTTTATGACAAGATGCTTTTTGAATGTACCCTTCGCTGGTCAGAATAATTTCTCCGTTACCCGCTTTAAGATTGAATTGATATTCTTTGTTAATTCTCTGAGTGATAATGAATTTTCCCATGATTATTATTTTAACTTGTATGACATTCGTTTGAGCAGGTTTTACATCCATTAGATCGGCTATAGTCTTTTTTAGCTTCTTTTACCGCATCTTTACATGATGAAAAAGAGCCAAGATATCTTCTGTTTTCGATACTGGGTAAATATTTACAGTATTCNTCATGTACTTCATGATCTCCATTACTTTGGGCTTTTTTATTTACGTAATACTTTTTCATAGCATTTAATTTTATTTACATTTCAAAAATATAAAGCCTTAAAACCTAAACCTTACGGGTTTCCGTAAAGCCAGAGTAAAAAACAGAGACCTTTCAAAAAATTGAAAGGTCTCTGTTAAATTAACTTTAAAAAGGTATTAAATAATCCCGATGTCCTTACAGAAGGCAACCAATTGCTCATTGCTTGTAACTTCAAGGTCTTCTTTTAAACTATTTAATTTTTTCTCAACACTACTCAAACTGTTGGGTTTAATATTATTACTTTGAAGATAAGCCGGAATGTTCTTTTGTAAAACTCCCTTAGAGAGTAGTGAAACCAGTGTGATGTCATAAGTGGAAAACTCATGGCTGTTCTGTTTTTTCATATCCTGTTTGAGATCCAGAGACAAATAATTTTCGTTGATATAAACAGACGCAATAGATTTTTTTAATTCCTTGGAATCGTTTCTGGCTTTTCTTACATATCCATTGATTTGATATTCTTTAAAAAGAGAATCAATAATCCCTGATTTGTGTTCGGCAGAAAAGACAATAACCTTTAGAGAGGGTTGAATCTCTTTTATTTTATGGATCAACTCTCTTCCGTCTTTGATGTTTTGTTCGCGATGATCCTCCTCATAATAAAGGTCGGTAATCAATAAATCATACGGATTGTTTTCACGGTTAGCTTTCTGAACTTTCGCTAGAGCATCATCACAATAATATACATAATCAACATTGGGGATGTGGAGCTCTTCCAGTGTTTTTTGCACTGAAATATTGATACTTTCGTGATCTTCGGCAATTAAAATTTTTTTGAACATTCTTTTTTAGTTTTTTAAGAAACAGGAAATGAAATATAGATTTTCAATCCTTTTTCGGTTTTAGTGTCAAAAATAATTTCTCCATTCAACGTTTCAATACGGGAATCCGTATTTGCCAGTCCATTTTTGTGTATCATCTGCTCCGAAATTCCAATCCCATTGTCTGTATAGTAGATTTTGATCTCGTTATTTTCTCTTTCAAACCTGAAACTCACACGATCTGCATGGCTGTGTTTTTTCATATTGACAAGTAGCTCACGGATAATCTGATAAATTTCCTCCTGTTTTGTTTTGCTGAGGTTTTCCCAAGTATTTGTATCGTTTCCGGCAAGATAGGTTTTTACATTTTCGTTGTTGAAAGATCCGATCAGTTCAGAAATTTCTTCGCTAAAATTCCTCTTGCTACTTTTAACATCTGGTTTTTCGTAGGAAATATCTCTGGATTTTTCGTACACAAATTCCAATTCATCTAGAACTTCATCTTTATTGATCTGATCTAGGTTTTCAATTTTTGTCATCACCTGATAAATTCCGTTAGCCACTACATCATGCACTTTCTTTGATATTTTAAGCTGAGTATTTTTTTACTTCGAGTTCCTTTTCCTGCTCGAGACGTTTTTTTCTTTTTTTGTACCAGTAGAAACCTGCGATTAACAGAATGCTTAAGCTGCCTATTCCAACATTCCTTTTGATTATTTCAATCTTATTATTTGCTCTTAGCTTTTGATTTTCTGCATTTTTTTTGTTCCACATCGTACCTTACAACAGCAAATTGATTTTTAGCTCTGCTTTTTAATATCTGTACACTATCATTTAATACTTGAAACTGCCTGAAATAGCTTAAATAGTTTTTATTATCAAGATTTACAATTTTTTGCAAGGCTTGTAGCTGATCCTCCTTACTATTGTTTTTTATTGATATTTCTAACATTTTTCTTGCATAATTAAGGGACTGGGTTCTGTCTTTATCAAAAAAATACTCAGATAATGTTGCATAGCTTGAGTTTTGAGCATACGGATCATTTAATTCTTGTCTGATTTTTAGAGCTTCAAAAAATTCGGGCAGAGGATTATAGTTTTTATTATCATAATATTTAGCCTTTGCTAAATTATTTAGAGCTCTTGCGTAATTAATCTTGTTATTTGTTTGAAGAGCTATTTTAAAATTTCGCAGGGCATGTTTATAGTCTCCTAATGTTGTTAAAACATCACCCAAATTATTATGATAGAGATATTTGCTTTCAGTATCATTCACATACTTCAATGCTTCCGTATAGTATTTTATGGAACTGTCAAAATCATACAGATAAGAAGAACAAATTCCCATATTATTATAGTTGGAAGCAAGTGTCCATCTAATAATACTGTCCTGAACATTTTTAAGAAAGTTGTTTGCTTCAAGTGAAGTTTCGATGCTTCCATAATAATCACCTTGGTTATGTTGTATTATGGCCATATTTACTAATGAGCGGGCAACACCGGATGAATCTTTAATGTCTAAATATGAATTTTTTGCTAAGTTAAAGTAATAAAAAGCAGAATCATTGTTGTTCTTTTTTGCCTTTTTATAGTAAGAGTCGGCTGTACTTTTGTCTTGATTATCTAATGTTTTTTTGTTGCAGGAAGACAAGAATATTAATAAAATAAATAAAAAATGAAGTTTCATGATCCGGTTAGTTTTTAAAATACAAAATAATAAAAAAGAGCAGATTAAACAATCTACTCTTTAATAATTATGGTTGTATAAAAGGAGGCGGGTTTTGTCCTGTATTGCCTCCTGTGCTTCCTCCATTTCCCGGACCTCCATCATCTCCTGTTCCATCGCCTGGATCAAATCCGTCTCCCGGATCAGAGAATTGGATAGTTATTTGTCCGCTATTATTAGATGTATCTGTATTATGATTCCCAAATGCTAATCCCAATAGCATCAATATTAATTGTAACATTGTTTTAAAAATTTTAAGTTTTTTGAAATTGTTTTCCTTCCTCCCGGGGTTATCTCGGGNTGTACACGGTTAAAATTTCGAAGCGCTTCTTAAATTTTTTTGGGAAGTGAACCTTCAAAAACGGAGGAGAAACAGCTGCTTCCCATTTCAGAGTTTACCTCCGTTTTTTTCAGGTGATTTTGAAATCAGTTTTGTAAATTTGTTTTTGTAATGTTTTGTTTGTCACTGATTTNTGAAGCAAAGATGCAACAAACAGCAGCGCAGGTGTTAGACAAAACATGGACATCGATGGACAAGAAAAGGGATAGGAGTCCGTTACGGAAAACCGTAATACAACATGGTAGAAAATCACCTATTTTGTAATGCTTATAAAAACTAATTATGTCCAAAAGAAAACTACTAATTCATGAGGTATTCGAACAGGGTAAACTAGAGTCAGGCAAAGAAACGAAAAGTGGTATAGCACTTTATTTATGGACTTATTTTGAAGAAAAACTGGGACTTAAAGTTTCAGACAAAACACTTGTAAGGTATTATGAAGCTTTTTTAGAAAAAGGAAAAGAAGTTAATATTGAGCCGTATAAACTTGATAAAATGAGTCAATATATAGGCTATAAAGATTTCAAAGACTTTTCTAATACATTNATCAAAAGAAAGGAAGATGCTGAATTTACCACTGTAAAAGTAAGTGTTGATGAAGATGAAGAATCCATTTCTGAAAGACTTTCTAAAATCATCATTAATATAACGAATAAGCCTGTTTTTAATATCCCCGAGTTTTTTACGAAACAAAGCAATCTGGGAATTGTTGGTGTTTTGTTGATAGGAGGTTTTCTTGCAGGAAATAAAATTATAAGAGATAAAAAAGAAGTTTTAGATCAGAACAGGGGAGTAATTGAAAAGACAGCGGAAATGATAACAACTCCTGTAAGCTTTTCTGGATTTTCCGAAGAACAGTCTTCTACAAAGGCAGTAACGGGAACAAGCAAAATTAGCGTCTTAAGAACCCAAGATTGTATGTATTGGGATGAAGATCATTATGTTCAGACTTTTTGTAATGATCACATAGAAGGAAAAGCATTAGTTGCATATAAAACGGAGAAGGCAAAATTGAAAAAAAATACCCGACCTGATACTTTAACGGTAGATAATGCCTTTGGTAAAGTATGGTATTTGAAAAATGATAATAAAGTGGAATTTTTTAATAGTTATGGAGAACATCCGGAAAATGGGGAAACCCTGAAAAAAGCTACGAAATACATTATAGAAAAATACGGAAAACAAGAAACCCCTGAATGAGATTCAAGGGTTTATAAATTTTATTCAGTGTCAGATTTGAGCATGGCCAATTCCCCGAAGTGCTTTCTAAATTTCTGTATTTTAGGACCTACAACGGCACTGCAATAAGGTTGGGTGGGATTTTCGTTGTAATACCCCTGATGATATTGTTCTGCCGGCCAGAATTTTTCAAATTTAGCCAGTTCTGTAACGTATTCTCCTTCCCATCTTCCCGAAGCTTTGGATCTTTGGATAGCTTCTTCGGCTTTTTGTTTTTCTGCTTCATCTTTATAGAAAATTACAGAACGGTATTGCGTTCCGATATCATTTCCCTGTCTGTTTAGCTGGGTCGGATCGTGAAGGAAGAAAAATACATCCATTAATTGCTCATAAGAAATTAAAGATGGATCATAGGTGATCTGCACTACTTCTGCATGACCCGTTTCTCCGGTGCAGACTTCCTGATATNTCGGATTGTCCTTATAACCTCCGGAATATCCTGAAATGGCTGTCTGTACACCATTCAGCATATTGAAGCAACTTTCCACACACCAGAAACACCCACCACCGAAAGTTATTTGCTGCAAATTATTTTCATTCATATTTAAGTAATTATTTTTTAAAACATTTTCCTTTACAGGATTTGGTCTAAAAGTGAAATCAAAATTATGAAAAAGTTTTTCATTCAATGATGATTACACACGATAAGAATAAAATGACGTCAATAGATTTCACAAATAGCAATACCCATAAGTAAAAAAGCACCCTAAAGAGGATGCTTAAATATCTTATTTAATTTCAATTTACTTTTCCCAAACCAATGCACTTGCTCCAAGAATGGCTGCATCAGCTTCATCAAGTTCACTGAATACCAATTTTACTTTATTTCTGAAAATCGGAAGCAGATTTCTTTCCATGTGAAGTTTTGCAGGTTTTAAAATAAAATCCCCAGCTTTGATCACCCCTCCGAATAAAAGAATGGCTTCCGGTGAAGAGAACATTACAAAATTAGCTAATGCTTCACCCAGTTTTTGACCGGTATATCTGAAAACTTCAATCGCGGTAGGATCTCCTTTTGTAGCGCATTCATACACTGTTTTTGAGTCAATTTCTTCTTCCGGATATTGGTTGAGCATAGAATCAGGAAATTCTGCTCTCATCTTTTTAGCGGTAATAGAAATCCCNGTTGCGGAAGCATATGCTTCTAAACTNCCTTCTGATCCGGTACTCCAATGNTTTCTGCCNCCNGGTTTTACAATGGTNTGTCCCANTTCTCCGGCAAATCCNTCATGNCCGTAAATCAAATGTCCTCCTGCAATAATTCCGCTTCCTACNCCTGTTCCTAATGTNATCATGATGAAATCCTTCATGCCTCTGGCTGCGCCGTACATCATTTCTCCAAGGGCTGCAGCATTGGCATCATTGGTCATTTTACAAGGTTTCCCGAANTTTAATGTCATTAAATCGGCAAAGTTGATCACGCCTTTCCATGGAAGATTAGGAGCCTGTTCAATAGTACCTCTGTAATAGTTGGCATTAGGAGCGCCTACTCCNATCCCTTCAAACTCTTTTCCGTCGCAATATTCATTCGCTAAAGGCTGGATTTTATCGTAAAGAGCGTCTATAAATTCTTCAGGGGTTTCAAACGCATCAGTGGGGATAGAACCTTTCACTAAAATTTCTCCTCTGTGATTTACTAATCCGAATTTCGTAGTGGTTCCTCCGATATCAATACCCAATGCAACCTGTTTTGACAAATCTACTAATGACATTTCTATTTCTTAAAATTCTGAAGGGTTAAAATTATAAAAAAGATTGTATTAATAGATTATTAACTAAACATTTATTGAAAAAAGTTTTATGCTGTTTATACTAATTTCTTTTTTCTTCTTCCCCACCAGATCATAAAACCTGTAACNGGTAAAGAAGCACAGATCAAACTTACNATGAATGCGATGATCTTTGTTGGAAGTCCCAGAATAGCTCCGACATGAATGTCATAATTGGCAGCAATTGTTTTCTCACCGAAATTTTTATCTTCATGGTTATGCGTATGAAGAAGTTCTCCCGAATTCTCATCAAAGATAAGGCTGCTGTTTTTATGGTAAGAATAGGAAAGATGCTTTACAAAAACTTCAAAATTGGGGTGCTCATGGTCGTCCATGTGTTCATGTCCAAGATCTATAGCGAACCCAAAAGAATCCGGATATTTTTCTTTTACCGTGTGGATTACTTTATCAAGAGTGGTTTCTGTTCGCAGTTCTATAGGAGCTTTTGTTTTGATATGGGAGAAATCCGGATAAACCGTATTACCTCCTGAGAATATCACATAGATCATCGCCTGAACAACAAAAAAGCATAAAATAAACCGGTAATGGAAAAGATCAGGGCAAAAATAGAAGCGTAAAAGCCTAAGACATTGTGCAAGTCATAGTTCTTTCTTTTCCAGCTTTTTACATTATCCCATTTAAATGAGAAACGTTGTTTTCTTGCTGCCTTATTTTTTGGCCACCAAAGAATGATTCCTGAAATAAGCATGATGATGAAAATAATCACAGGTATTCCTACCAGATATTTTCCCCAGTCCTGTTTTAAAAGATAGCTCCAGTGGATCATTTTCACGATCTGGAAAAACCCGTTCTTTTCATCATAAGTTCTCAGTACTTTTCCGGTGTAAGGATTTACATAAGCGACTTTGTATATAGGAAATTCATCAAAATAATTCCATGCGGTTGTGTCGTGTTCATACCAATAGAACATGTAGGACATCTTTTTATCAATAGGAATATTGACCCAATGGATAGGATACTTTTCTTTCACCTGTTCCGATACGGATTTCTCCAGAACACGGATAGGAAGAACCTCTTTCTTCTCTACATTTTGCTCATGATGATAAATAACATCTTTACGGGTAATATTTTCGATTTCGTCTTTGAAAACATATAATGCTCCGGTAATGGAAATAATGAAAATCAAAAACCCGATTCCCAATCCAAACCATAAGTGCAGTTTTCCTGTCCATTTTTTGAATATACTCGGTTTCTTTTTTTATGATGTTTTTTTCTCATGCTGATGTT
>Ga0065721_10006273_pt1 | contig 10195 bp, 9 predicted proteins | sample Mesricmetagenome_FD_59108 | JGI IMG/M metagenome (GOLD analysis project Ga0065721, IMG submission 59108) | Mesophilic microbial community from rice straw/compost enrichment Sample: eDNA_1 v2 (version 2) | ecosystem: Engineered > Solid waste > Grass > Composting > Bioreactor | place: USA: Davis... | reverse complement strand
CGGCTCTAGGGGTTTAGCTCAGTTGGTAGAGCATCGGTCTCCAAAACCGAGGGTCGTGGGTTCGAGTCCCCCAGCCCCTGCCAGCCGTACCGTGTTGACGTAGAAACCATTTGGTTCAGCGCCTTGCCGGATAGTGTGTCATTAGTCTCCGCAGTCCGATGGTGAGCAACCCGCGTTGTTGATTCCGTCAGCGGCACCACTATCTGACTAGATGGTCCCCCTACTGTGATTGCTGAGAGGCCGTAGCATCCTCTTCCTGGCGCGCCAGTAAGCCATAGAGTTATGTCGGCGTCAGGCTGCTGATGGGCGGGCGATCTGGCCCTGCAACAGCCGGGGCCCCAACCACAGTACCAGCCACGCGCCGAGCGCAAGCGACGAATCCAGGGTCTGAAGAACCTGGTTGTTCGCCGGCGCGTAGACCAGCATCTGGAACAGGATGCAGAAGGCCACCACTGCAGCGTCGTTCCGCCCGAACACGGCATCTCGCCATGCTGCTCCGGTAGCGAACGCAATCAGCCCGACCAGCACGGCACTCAGGGGAAAGCCGAAATCATTGGCAAACCAGGCGTAGATGCTGCTCCACTGCGTCTGGTCGCTCCAGCCCAACGTCCGCAATTGATAGGTAAAGCTGTTCTGATAAAGGCTGGTGTCGCCAGTTACTGCCTCGTACGCCCGCGTCGCCAGAGACGAATTGCCAACGCCCCACATCGGATTGGTAGGCAGGGTGAGCGCCAGCGACACGCCGAAATAGCCTTGGGCGACATATCCCGTCAGCATGCTGATCGTGAATTTGGCAGGCAACGGTAGAGAAGAGATCATCCAGTTCTCGGGGTCAGCGCATATGCGCATGTCGCTGATGCAGACCTCATCTACGCCGCCGAGCCGTGCCGCCTTCCTGACAGAGAACAGACTGAGCCCTGCGACGACACCGACCAGCAGGACGAAGATGATCGCCATGCCTCGCCGCGAGGTAAGCAAATTCCTGACGTGGACCGCGTCCTGGGACAGGCCGCGGCCAAGCAGGACAAGCAACCCGCCGCCGGCAAAGATCGCAAGGTCTGCAATCTCCTTGTCGGTTCCTCGCAGGATGGAGAAGACCACGCTTGAGAGAGCGCAGGCGATCACCGCCAAACGCACCACCCAACCCAGGCGTCGGCTATGCACCACGCCGAGGGGGACAACGGCCACGATCACCATGAAGGCCAGTGCCCTCACCAACGCGATAACTGTGCGCGAGCCGGTCCCCTGGTTCACCTGGGCCAACATTGCCTCGTATGCGGCCCGCTGATCCTGCAAGGCCGACAGCACGGCCCAGGGAGGGCGGCCGGTGTAGGCGTAAGACGCGGGAAAGAGGATGCCCACGCTCAGGGCTGCGCCGCCGAGCAGGATCCACTTCACGGGCAGTTGCAGGCCCTCTCTCGGCGTCACGTTGAGGGCAAAGGCGAACCCGGCTGTGACTACCAGAACTGCAAAGAGCAGAAATAATGCAAGGAGGTATGGGTCGGGTGTGGGCCAAGCGATCGGGCCGAAGAAGTACATCCAGACCGTCCAGAGCAAATACCCGACCAACAGTGTGCCGGGCAGTGCGCTGGTCAGGAGGCGGGTGGAACTCATTTGCGGAAGCGGGCGAACTGCCACCCAACGAGCCAGAGCACGAAGCCTGCGAACGCACCCAGTAACGAGGAGAGCAAAGCGCTTGAGGACTGGCTGCGGACGATCACCGCAGGAGCAGGGGCCTCGGCCAGAGTGGCAGCCTCGCGGAACGCCGACACGTAGGGCGCCAATGCGACGCCGACGTCAACGTCGCGATCCTCAATGTCGACAAAGTCAGCCTCGATCTCTGGTATAGCGGCGAGCCCCCGTTCGTCCAGTATCTGGAGGTAGCGCTCACCTTTCTCCACCTGAATGGCGGCCGTACGCTGGTTGGTTTCCATCTGGGAGACCACCGCCAAGAGGTCCGCCTTGTCATTCTGGAGCGCTACGATGTGCTGTTGGGCAGGATAAAAGCGAGGCTCGGTGACCCTGATCTCAACACCCGGTACTCGCCCTGCCGCCGTGCCGTCCGGGAGCGCTGCAGCGGCCAGAACAGCCTGCTTCTTTTCATTCTCGCGGATCGCGGACAGATAAGGTGGTATGCCGGCGCGCGCCAAGGAGATCAAGCTTTTGCCTGCCACGATGGCACCACGAACCGCTTCCTTGGCTGCAAAGTTCGCCATCTCGTCGGAAGCATATCGGGCGAGAGCCAGCGCCTCCTCCTGGACGGCGACAGGATCGTCGCCCGTGACGGTGATCCGAACCTGCGACGGCACCTCACCCGGAGCTCCAGAGGTGGGTGCATAGGCAAAACGAATTGGCGAGGTCCCCTGCGGGATTGCCAAGTCATTGGCGATGTTGCTTGTCACAATCGGGTCGAGCGACGCCCGAACAGCATAGGTCTCGAAGAGGTCAGGGGAGTGCAGGCCGGCAGGGTCGATGGGGTAAACGGAACTCAGGCCGATGTCTGCCTGTGCGATGGATCCAAACGACGCCTGACTATGAACGAGGTACCCCGCCAAGGCGCCACCGATCACCAACACGGCAGCGCTACCAAGCGTCAAAGCCAGTCTCATCCGATAGCCCTCCAGATGCAGTTAGTCGCTCACCCTCTATTTGGTCGCGTCAGCATTGGCTAGTGACGCATTTACAGTTTTCCAGAAAATACAAGAGTACGCCCCTGCCTGCTGACCGCGCTTGTGGAGATACACCGCGCCCCTTGAACACATCTCAACACTGATTGCCGGTGCCGATCGGTGTTCTCCAGCGGGACGGTGTGTTGATTTTGCGTCGTAGGCGGACGAAAGCCGGCGGGATCTCGCTTGCTAGGTTGGCGCGTGGCTCTTCCTCACGCCGCTAAGCCGAGAGCGTCGCTTCCTCCTAGTGGCCCCCGGCCGCACAAGGCGCCGCACATTTCGGGCGGAAATGATAGAGCGTACCGACCTCCTTCATTTGTCGAACTCTTCGCCTGCCATTTACTTAATCAAATCTTACTTGCGATGGAGAGAGTAATGTGCGCTTTATGGTGCGTCGATCCAGTATCGGCTCGGGTCTCCTGGCATCAGGGGTGTGAGTTGCTCTGATGTTGGTAGTGCGTTCGTTTGCAGTCGTTCTCTTCTTTCTCGCCGCTGCTGTGGCCGCACAGGCCACTCCGCCGGGAGCGCATAATGGTGCTGACTCCTCGGCGCATAACGGGGGAAACGGCAAGGAGATCACTGTGACAAGCGAGATGCCCGTGCGGGGTGAGCAGGTATCGATCGTTGGGATATACGAGTCGGCAGGCAACGGGGTGGAGTGCCCCAAGGTTAGGGCTGATGACGGCAGGGTGTTCGGCGTCTCGTCGATACCGACCGACATCGAGCTGGGGGCACGGGTGAAGATCGCCGGGCCCATCGTAGTTATGACGACCTGTCTTGGGGATGTCATCTACGTCGAGGAGTTTGCTGAACTCACGGATTAGCTGCCCACACCAAGGTGCGGGAGGGAGGGATAGATCATGAGTTTACCAGCAGATCCGCTTTTTGGATATCAGTGGCACCTGCGGAACACGACGCCTGGGCTCTTGGACCTTAACATCGTGCGAGCCAACGGCGTCGACTCCCTCTGGGATGACTACACCGGGCGCGGCATCAATGTCTTCGTTATCGATGATGGATTCGACTACAACCACGAGGATCTCCGCGGCAACTATCAGACCAGCCGCGACTATGACTTCTTAAATAACGACGCCGACGCCTTCGGGCTGAACAACAACTCCCATGGCACTGCGGTGGCAGGAATTATCGGCGCATCCGGCGAGAATGGCGTTGGGGTCGTAGGAATTGCGTACCGAGCCAACATCATCGGCTATCAGACCGCGGCCTTCATCAACGACGGATGGCTGCAGGATATACGGGACTCCATCACCACAGCGGCGGCCAACGGCGCAGACGTCGTGAACATCAGCCAGGGCATCGCCAACGACCTGAATTCGGAGTTCGGCTTCGGCTACAACGCGGTGCGGTTCGCGGAGATCGATCTCGTGATCGACTATGCGGTCGCCACCGGACGCGGTGGCCTCGGCACCAATATCGTGAAATCGGCAGGCAACTCGCGTGGGGGTGACTACGACGTCAACTCTGACCCCTGGACCAAGAACTCCGCGCAGATCGTAGTTGCAGCGGTCGACCAGAATGGGTTCGTCTCCAGCTATTCGTCGTTCGGTGCAGCCAACCTCGTGTCCGGCTTTGGCACACCTGGGCAGGTAGTAACCACTGACCGCAGCGGCGCGGCTGGTTACAACGGCACGAACTACACGAGCACCTTCAATGGCACGTCGTCGGCAGCCCCCATGGTCAGTGGCGTGGTGACGCTGATGCTGGACGCAAACGAGGGTCTTGGCTGGCGCGACGTACAGACCATCTTGGCCTACTCGGCGCGTCACGTCGGCAGCGCAGTCAACAACGCGACTGTAGCCGGGTCCGAGCGCACGCCGTGGGACTGGAACATGGCCTCCAATTGGAACGGTGGGGGTTTGCACTATAGCATGGACTACGGCTACGGGTTGGTGGACGCTCATGCTGCAGTTCGTCTGGCAGAGACCTGGGGGTACATGGGTGTCGCTCAGACATCGGCCAACCAGGTCATGACCCACGTCGATGCCATTCCGGACGGAGGCTCCGTAGTTATTGCTGACGGGAACCTTAGCGGTACCTCGTTCCTCATGAACGAAACGGACAGCATCACGGTCGAACGGCTCACCCTGGAACTCGATTTCCAGACCACGTTCCTGGGTGACGTCGAGATTTACCTGCGCTCCCCAACGGGTGTGGAGCACCTCCTGATCCGCGATCAGGCGGGCGGCGCAGACTTCAACGGTCGGTATACCTTCCACAGCCAAGCATTTCGTGGCGAATCGAGTGTAGGCAACTGGACCGTGCGTATCGTCGATGATGCGTTAGGCGACACCCTCACCATTCGCGACATCGATCTTCGTCTCTTCGGTAGCGCCGCTACCAACAACGACCGGTACTTCTTCACCGAGGAATACTCCCGATTTGCCGGCACTGCGGGGCACCGCACGAACTATGCCGACACGAACGGCGGCAGCGATTTCATCAACGCGGCTGCCATCACTACCGCCATGTCAATCGACTTGCGTGGCGGCGCGAGCTTCATCGACGGCCTCCTCACCACATTCAGCGGCATCGAGCACATCATCGCTGGCGATGGGAACGACATCCTCTACGGCACGTCTGGCGCCAACACGATCCTGGGCGCCAGGGGCGATGACATCATCTATGGCAATGGCGGCGGTGACTTCCTGGACGGTGGCACCGGCCAAGATACCGTGTCATACGGCTTGTTGGCACAGGCGGTGACCGTCAACCTATTCAACCGCATCGCCATAGTGGCGGGGCAGAACGACACGCTCAACAATATCGAAAACGTTCACGGCACCATTGGCGCCGACCACATCGTCGGCAACGACGTTGATAACGTCTTTGTGGGCTTCGCTGGGTCCGACTACATCAACGGTCTCGGAGGCAACGACACCGTGCGGTACGACTATGCCTCGATGGGGGTCTATGTCGACCTGACGGCGCAGCTCGGCTGGGATGGCGTGGCGCAGGACACCTTCTTTTCGATCGAGAGCGCCGGCGGTTCTGCGTACAACGACATCCTCTACGGGAACAACCTCGACAATACCTTCGAGGGCTTACTCGGAAACGACCACATCTACGGCTTGGGCGGCAACGACACAGTCTCTTACTCCTACTCCACCACTGGGGTGATGGTGGACCTGACGGGTGGCAACTCTTGGGACGGGGTTGCGATGGACTGGCTGTACTCCATCGAGAACGTCATCGGGTCGGTCCACAACGACTTCATCTATGGCAACGCCCAAGACAACGTCTTCGAGGGCCTGGATGGTGCCGATCGTTTCTTTGGCTACGATGGCAGCGACACCGTCACCTACCATCGTCATCAGCGCGCCGTGACGATCGACCTGACCGGCGGGTCTGCCGCGGACGGGGTGGCAACGGATCTGCTTTACTCTATCGAGAACGCCGTTGGCTCCCGCCACGATGACCTGATCTGGGGCAGCGCTGGGGCCAATCGCATCGAAGGCGGCTTTGGCGAAGACTACCTGGTCGGCGCTGGCGGCAACGACATCTTCGTGTTCGGCTCGAGCGGTACGGGCGTGGACGTGATTGCTGACTTCGACGCCAATCCGGCCGGCGGTCAGGACCTTCTGGACCTGAGCGGGCGGGGGTTTGGGGCAGCTAGTATCGGCGCGGCGATTCTGATCAGCCAGGCTGGCGCGAACACCCATATAGATATCGGGTCCGACCGCATCGTGTTGATCAACACCAACGCCGCGGACATCAACTCGTCCGACTTCCTGTTCTAAGCGGGGGCGTCCTGAGAGTTTGAGAAAGGGCGGTAATCCCGCCCTTTTCTATTGGGGCACCGGAGAGCAGGAGAGGTCCTCGGAGGGCTCCATAACGGTCTGTCCCACCCGATGGTACTTGAACCCCTCTCCGGCTACCCAGCGGTCCCGCCTGACCTCTCCCGGCAAGGCGTCGAGGAATAGCAGCGTCTCAATGGTCTGATGGTGCTCGAAATCGATACGTATGCGGGGGTCGTAGGTGTAGGGCGGCGTTGCCGCGAATTGCACCTCTCGGCCGATCTCAGCGCCATTGGAGCAGATGATTGTGGTGAGGAGGCCGCCTTGCGCGGTGTCTGCCTTCGGGATCTTGAGCCACACCATCTCGACCCCGCTACCATCCGGCAATTGGCCAAAAGACTTCAAAGCCTCATCAACGAAGAGGGGCGGAGGCGCTTCCTCCGAACCGGAGGCGGATACGAGCCACCACAGTCCTGCACACCCGAGGCCGAACAACGCGACATAGGGCCAGAACCGCCGCAGGGCGTCCGAGGAGGATCCGCCTTGCTTGGCATCGGTGTTACCAACCATTGCCTGCAGGCTCCCCCAAACCTTCGGCAAACTTGCCGCTTGAGGGCACCCCGCTACGCAAGTTGGCGCCCAAAAGGCTCCGGCTCGGGCCTTCGGCGATCGAGCGTGCTCCGCCGATTTTCACGACCTGCTCCGATTAGTCGGGTAGAACGATTGAGCTGCCTTAAAAGCCAAGGGTAAACCTCTCCTGCTACTTGCCGAAAACACTGATCCGGTCGCTATGGTCACACATCTAGCCAACAGTTGGACTTTACGCGATAGAGTCGCCTCTGAGGTGCAGCGGATAGTTCCGGAATCAATGGCCGAAGGTCAACCGAAGGATCGTCTGCACTCCTGATCGATGGCTGAGAGTAGTAGGCATCACGGGTAGCGCCGAGATCGACAGCTCGGATTGTGTCCCTCGGCGGTGCCAGTTGTTTGGACTGCTCTCTGCCTAGGAACGATGGCGCCCATTGCGTGATCAAGACTTCGGGCATACTGCGCTGCTGCGATATAGCACCAGGCTAGTTGGCAACGATCTGTAGGAGATGCGCTCCGAAAGCGCTTGTGACGGCGCGCTTGCCGAAGAACGCTGCTCCGGCACTCGTCCAGTGTCATAGTCAAATATTGTAAGCCTGCCTTGTTCGTCGAGGGCATCGCATTGGGTCGTGGTAGGGCAGACCCATGCATCTTTGGGAAAGAAGGGGCCCCCGAGCCGGGCACTTTCTTCTGCAACGCTTCGTTGATCAGGCTTGGCTCAGGTGATTTCGATGTCGCAAGCAGCCGCTTCGGGGCACCGGTCTGGTTCCTAGCCAGAAGGCGCGGCACGTCGGGGAACTCAGCGGTGCGGCCGAGGACTATCAACCGCGCCTGAGTATTCCTTACCACCCACGATGCGAGGGCTGGCAGGCCGTCCAAGCCTGTTTCGCTCCACCGGGTAGATACCACGATAACATCCGCTTCCGCGACACGTTCAGAGGTGGCGAACGCCAATCTCTCTGTCTGGCAGGAATCAAGCAACGACGGCTCAAAGCTTGCCGGCTGATCAGGACGTTCTGCCAACATCCAAAAGCAATCGTCATCAAAGCGTTGGCTGCGCACGTCGATGTTGGGGAGCAAGTCGGCGTTCAGGTTCAGGGCATTGAACAGGTCGGCATGATGCGAGTCGCCGATGATCAGTGACGCGTGCTGCCGCCGCAATGCTGAACTTCGAGCGGCCGAAAGTGTTGTTTACCTGGTAGATGACAGCGGTGTCGCTCTCACGGAGGTACGCGGGGAACCGCCGTGCGAATACTGCTGTCGCCGCGACTGATCCGCAGAATACAATGATGGCGACCGCAGCGCTCGCAAGCGCGCGAAACATAGTCTGCGCCTCCGGCTTCCGAAGAGACGTTCGCTGCATGGGCGCTTCCACCGAGCGATAGATCAACTCCGAGATGACGATCACCGAGAGGAGCAGCAATCCCTTCTCGCAGATCGCGGGTGGGGCAAAGCGGCCATAGCTGGTCAGCACGAGTACGGGCCAATGGACGAGGTAAAGGGTGTAGCTCCGGCGTCCGATTGCCGCCACTAGACGGTGTTCGAGTGCGGCACCGACCCAAGTGCCGGGTCCGCCCGCGATCAGCAGGGCCGCGCCGAGGGTGGGGATGAGGGCGACGGCTGAGGGATATGCTTGTCCCACTCCAATTGTCGCGGCAGCCAGGCCGATGAGTGCGATACCTGCGATCGCGGAAGCCTGTCTTGTGCCCCTGCCGCGGAGTGGTGGGAGCACCACCGCCACCGCCGAACCGATTGCAAACTCGTAGACTCGCGAAAACGGCGAGTAGAAAGCAGATAGCGGTGACCAAGGATCTGCCACCGCAAGTATGAGACTGCCGAGCCTCGCAAAGAGCAGCACCCAGACGCGGCTTCTCCCGAGCGTCACCAGAACCAATGGCCATACGAGATAGAACTGCCCCTCGACGCTTAAGGACCATGTGTGCAGAAGCGCCTTCGTCGCGGCGCCCCCATCGAAGTACCCGGTGTTTGCCTCGAAATAGAAGTTCGACCCGAGGAGCAGGACAGACACCGTAGATCGAGCCAAGTCATCCAGGTCGGCAGGTACGAGAACAAATGTTCCCGCCACAATGGTGGCCGAGAGCACAACCAGCAGCGATGGGACAAGGCGTCTTACTCGACGAAGGTAGAATGCGCTGAAATCGAAGGGGCCGGCGGTGCTCTCCGCCCTTATGGCCCCCCGAGATCAAATATCCGCTGATGACGAAAAAAACGTCTACGCCCACGAAACCCCCGGGAACGCTGGGCAGGCCGAAGTGATAGTATATCACCAACGCGATAGCCACGGCCCTAAGGCCGTCAATGTCGTCTCGTCGGTTAGTACTGCCCCTCATCCTCGCCAGATGCCATGGCGACAGTCACTCGTCTAGTGAAACTCTCCTCCTCTGGCGCCGTTGCTGTTGTGGAGGTGCCAGATGACACAGGATGAGCTCGAGATGCGGTTCGAGTTGACCCGCCAGGCGATTGCGACCTGGAACGGGGAGACGGCCCGCTTGGTGGCCGCTGCCAGTGAGCGGCAGCTCACGGGGGAGCGCGACGACGATCGGGTCGCGTTTGCCAACAATGCCCTGCAGTCGATCTGCGCTGAACGCGACGCCCTGATCGAGGCCGCGACCGCCGTGCCGGACCGGTCCGACGATCTCAGCCGCGGCATTCAGATTGCACTGAACGAACTGGATCTCGTCGGGCAGACCATCGCTGCACAGCTGGAAAAGCTGCAATAAGTCGGCTGGCGCCCGTTCAGGCCGAGCCCTTCTGGGGCAGTTCGATGTCGTCCTTGACGTCCTGCATCAGCTTGTCCCGGGCGTTGCCTTCAAGCTTCTGGCGGACGCGCTCTACCTCAGTGTCATCGACGTCCACAGGCGCACTGCTGTCATCCGGGATGCCACCGCCGGTCTGGGCGATGGTTTCGTTCTTGGGCCGGTCGTTGTTGCCCGTGGTGATCTTCGAGTTGGTCATGGCGCACCTCCAGCCGGACCGAACGCATCGCAACCGGTTTAGTGCCTGAGCAAAGCAGAGGTGAAGGCGGAAAGCGCCTTAGCGCGGCGGGGGCTTGCCCTCGACGATCAAGTAGCCGTCCCGCGCCAGCGCGGTTTCCACTTCACTGGCCGGCGCACCGGTGATCTTGTCACCGGACTCCACCGTCGCGAAGTATCGCCACTCCAT
>Ga0065721_10007218_pt1 | contig 10196 bp, 6 predicted proteins | sample Mesricmetagenome_FD_59108 | JGI IMG/M metagenome (GOLD analysis project Ga0065721, IMG submission 59108) | Mesophilic microbial community from rice straw/compost enrichment Sample: eDNA_1 v2 (version 2) | ecosystem: Engineered > Solid waste > Grass > Composting > Bioreactor | place: USA: Davis... | reverse complement strand
CATCTCGGCGGCCTTTCGACCGGCGGCGTCGTCATCTGGATCGACCGGATGACCGACTGGGAAGGCCGGCAGGTCATCAAAGGCTTCGCCGAGGAGGTGATCGACCGCCTGCCTCCCGAAGCCGTCGCCGGCCCGGATCGCACTTTGTGGGGCGTCCGCGACGAAGCGCTCGCGAAATACTGGCGGCTGCGCACCTCGGCATTCCACGGGATCGTGACCTGGGCGCCGACGATCGACCCCGAGCGGATGAAGCTCACCTCCCAGGAAATGCTGATCGAAGCCGGTGTGCGCCTCGTCTTCCATTCCTGGATGTCGGTGCCCATCGTAGAGGATGGCACGGTGAAGGGCGTCGTCTTCGAAAGCAAGGAAGGTCGCCAGGCGCTTTTCGCCAAGGTCGTGGTCGACTGCACAGGCGATGGCGATGTCTTCGCCCGGGCGGGCGCGGAGTTCGATACGGACATCGAGGAAGGCGACGTCCATCACAGCACGAACACCGGCTTCATGCTGGGCGGCGTGGACATGGAAACATGGCTCGCCTTCCGTCTGAACGAGCCCGAGGCATTCGCGGAATTGAATAAGCTCGGTCGCGAGAAGCTCGGCTTTTTCCAGACGCCCTATGTCTCCTGGCGCAACGACGTCGCGCTGTTCCTCGGGCCGCGGCAGTCGGGGCTCTCGGCACTCAACGTCGACGACATGACCGAGGTCGAGATCCGTTCGCACCGCTTCATGCAGACCCATTGCGAGTTCTTCCGCAAGCACGCGCCGGGCTTCCAGAACGCCTGGATGATGCTCAGCGCGCCGCAACTCGGCGTGCGCCACACGCGGCGTCTGGCCGGCGTGGGCCGGATCGAGCGGAAGCAATGGTCGGCGGGCGAGGTCCTGCCGGACGAAATCGGCGTCAGCCCTTCCGTCTCGCCGAAATTCCCGGTGATCTCGGTGCCATACGGATCCCTGGTGCCAGCGCGACTCGATGGGCTTCTCGCGGCCGGGCGCCACATCTCGTGCGACGCCAACTCGCACGGCTTCATGCGCGAAATACCGCAATGCTGGCTGACCGGGCAGGCCGCCGGTGCAGCGGCGGGCGTGGCGGCAAACCGCGGGCTGCAGCCACGCCAGGTCGACGTAGCCGAGGTGCAGAACGTCCTACGCAAGCAGGGAGCCTATGTGCGGGACCACAGCTTCGCGGAGGCCGTGAGCTGAAGAGCGGCAGATCGGCCGTTGACTCCGCGGTCGCGTACCTCTCCTGTTTGCGCGGATGGACATCATCTCGAACATGCGGGCGTTCCTGACCGTCGCGCGGCTCGGCAGCTTCTCTGCCGCCGCGCGCGAGTCGCACACGGTTCCGTCGGTCATCTCCAAGCGGATATCCCAGCTCGAATATCAGCTGGGCACGTCGCTTTTCATCAGGTCCACACGCGGCCTGGAGCTGACCGAAGCCGGCCGGGGCTATCAGCAACGCTTCCTTGGCGTTCTGGCCGAGGTCGAGGCTGCGTTGGACGGCGGAGACGGCGACGCCCGGCCACAGGAACATATCCGCATCAAATGCCCGTCCACCCTTACCGCGCTGGGGCTGAGCGACGTGCTGATCCAGTTCCGCATCGACAATCCGGGCGTGCGACTCGAGCTCGTCATGGTCGACCGCACGGTGAATCCGCTGGAAGAGGGCTATGACCTGGCGATAGGCGCGCTGCCGGCCAGTTTCCCCCACGTCCTCGACATACCGCTCTGCCCGATGCCCCGCGCCGTCGTGGCTTCACATGCCTACCTCATGCGGCGCGGATATCCCCAGCACCCGCGCGATCTGGCGCATCATGACTGCATCACCTTTCCCGGGAGCGGAACACGTTGGGTCTTCAACGGCCCCACCGGCGAGGTCGCCGTCGACGTCAACAGCGTCTTCAGCGCCACGGACGGCCGCGTGCTGCGCGAGGCAGCCGCGCGAGGCGTCGGCGTGGCGATCGTGTCCGAATACATGGCGCGCCCGTCGATAGGGGCCGGCGAACTGGTCGAAATCCTCCCCGATTTCAGCGCGCCGGCTCTCTATATGAAGCTCATGGTTCCGGAGAACCGCCGCGGGAGCCCGACTATCCGGACGATCATCGACACATTCGTCGCCGCGTCGCAACCGATCCCGCCCTGGGATCGAAAATAGGCATCGGCGGTCAGTCCACCGACACGGGGTCCGCTGCTGGCCTCTCGTGCTTCTCCCAGCGCCTCGCGAAATCCGCCTTGTCGCGGCCGGCGAGCTTTTCCACCAGCGCGGCGCAATCTTCCGGGACGCTGTTCCCACGCCAAGCGATATGCTGATCGGAACGGCAGATCAGCAGCTTGTGACGATAAAGCGAAGCTGCGTCAGCGCTTTGGACATCAAGGACATCCAGCGGCAGGCCTGCCGTTTGCGCTGCAGCGAGCAGCGGACCGACTTCCAGCGAAGGTTCGAAGCGCAGCAGCGTATAGTCCTTGCCCAAGGCATCGTAGAGGGTGCGGCCACCCGCAAGCCTGACGTGAGGCGCCCGCACACCCGGAGCAGTCGAGGGCGTATACTGGCCGAGCGTGTATGGTGGCGGCACCTCGCCGTCGTACGCGATCAGAGGCGAATTGTCGTAGAAATAGGCGAAGTTCAGGCCGGCGCAGCAATATTGCGCCGTGTTCATGTCCACCATCAGCCTGCCGGTCTGCGCCCGCACGGCATCTCCCTCCGAACCGGGAGCATCCAGCAGCGGGCCGTAGGCGGCACGCTCGCGCACCAGCTTCGTCCCCAGGCCCCCGACGAAACGCGACAGCTGTTCGGTGATCGGGTGACGCTCCAGCTCGTACGCGTCCAGCATGTCGGCCGAACCCCAGCCGTTCAGATGGGCCGCCAGCATGAAGGTCAGGTTGGTGGCGTCGGCGATGCCGGCGTTCATGCCGTAACCCGCCACCGGAATCCAGATGTGGGCCGCATCGCCGCAAAGGAAGACACGGCCGTCGCGGAACCGTTCGGCCACGAGCCGGCGGGCGATCCAATCCTCCTTGCTCAGCACCTCGTATTCGAAGCTGTCGTCCACGCCGAGCACGTCGCGAATGGCGCGGTCTCGATCGACTTCGGAGAATTCCTTCTCGTTCGGCTTCAAATGGCAATGGATCAGCCAGTGCTCCCTGCCGTCTATGGCGACTGCGTTGCCGGTGCGACGCTCGTTGCAGGCGTGGTTCATCCAGCCGGGGCGGCGATGAGAGATCATGCCAAGCAATGCCGGCGCCCGGATGTGGGTCGACAGATAGCGGCCGATCTCGGCCGTCCCGACGAGGCTTATGCCGAGCTTTTTGCGCACGCCGGAGCGACCGCCGTCGCAAGCGATCATGTAGCGGGCGCGGATTTCCCCGGTTTCGCCCGTGTCGAGATCGAGCACAGTGGCGCTGACCCCGTCCTCGTCCTGCGCGAAATCGACCAGACGCGTTCGGTTCAGGATCGTAACGAGATCGCGGTGCGACGCCTCGTCGAAAAGGATCGGCTCCAGATAGATCTGATTGATGCGGTGAGGCGGCTCGGCCGTCGGCCAGGCTGAGTCCGGAAAACGGTCGGACGGCGGCAGCCGGCGCTCGTCGCGGGAGGGAATCGGGATGCGGTCGAGCTCGTAACCGGTGGCCGTGTTGAGGAAAACTACATCGTTCGGATAGTCGTGCGGCAGTCCGGCGTCGCGCACCCGGTCGGCGAAGCCCAGCCGGCGGAATATCTCCATGGACCGGGCCGAGACATGATTGCACTTCACCGGCGGCGGCTCGCCCGGATATCTCTGCTCCACGACAATCGAGGGAATGCCGCGCCAGGCAAGGTCCATTGCGGAAATCAGGCCGACCGGCCCGGCGCCTATGATGAGCACCGGAGTTTCGGCCCGACGTGTCGCCGGGTTCTCGGCGGAGAGGGTTGCGGGACGGATGGTCATGGTCTTATCCCGCCGACCGCTGACTTGCTTCTTCCTCCACCTGCGGCGCGATGCGGAAAACCCGCTCGGCGTTCTTGTGGTAGATCTTGGCGCGGACATCCTCTGGAATGTCCACCGTATTCATGAACTCCACCGAGAGATGCGGCTCCTGGTAGGGATAGTCGATGGCGAACAGGATGTTGTCCGGCCCGAGCACTTCCAGGCAGAATTTCAGCGTCGGCGCCCAGTCCATGCCGCTGGTGGTGACCAGAAAATTGTCGCGGATGTACTCGCTCGGCAGCCGCTTCAGCGCCGGGCGCCGCCCGCCGTTCTTGTGCCAGTAATCGAGGCGCCACAGCCAGTACGGCAGCCCCTCGCCCATATGGCCGAGCACGATCTTGAGGTTCGGAAAGTCGTCGAACGCCCGGCTGTAGATGAGGCGCAGACCGTGGAGCGCGACGTCCGTCTGATAGCCCCACATGCCGGTTTCGAGCCCATACATCACCGCGAGATCCGCCGTCGGCTTCGGCGGCACCCGCGGATGGATGTAGATGGCCGAATCGAGCGCGGCTGCGGCTTCCAGGATCGGCCGGAATTTCGGCTCGTCCAGATATTCGCCATTGGTATGCGAATTCACCACGAAGCCGTTCAGCCCGAGCTTCGTGACCGCACGTTCCATCTCCCGCACGGCGCGCTTCGGATCCTGCGGAGCAAAGGAAGCAAGCCCGGCGTAGCGCCCAGGGTGGCGCTGGACGACCTCGGCAAGCCGGTCGTTGGCCAGCGCGGCCAGCTCGGTCGCTTCGCCTGCCTCGAACATCTGCACGCCCGGGGAAGTGAGCGAAAGCAGATGCATGGAGACGTCAAGCTCGTTCATCGTGCGCAGGCGCTGATGTTCGACATCCATCAGATTGTCGACGAAGGCCGGGCGCGAATTGCCGAGGAAGTGCCGCCAGAGCGTCAGGTCGGGATCGTCCGAACCGGCGGTCGCGAGAGCACGTATGGCCTCGTAGTGCTCGGGAATCGAAAACGCCTCTTCCGTCGCGATCCTGCGCACCGGTGTCTGAGGGCCCTCCTGTCCGCTCCCGTCCGTTCCGCTCACCGTTTCCTCCCTGCTCACTGAGACTCCGCGCCGCCGCAGACGGCTTGCACCCAATAACTTAACACATTAAGGATTTCCATAGCCTTTTGATGCGGGCGCCGTGGAGGGTCGCCTGCACCTTCCTACGGCCGGCGATTTTGACGTCGGCCGTCAGAAAGCCTTTACTCTGCGCAAGAAGGCGTGTTATTTATCAAGTTAAATATTCCCAAGCCGACGCTCCATACGTGCGTGGCGGACGCGGGGGGAGGAGAAATGCATCCAGCAACGGAGGAGAAAATGCATAGACACATGCTGTACCGGCTCGGGGCTGCCGGCGTCGCAGCGGGCCTGATCTGGGCCTTGCCGGCGGGCGCACAGGAAACGCCCAAGCAGGGCGGAATCTTCAAGCACGTCGTGGAGCAGGAAGGTACGACTTACGACTGCCATGCGACCGCGACGTCTTTCTCGCTGCAGGTCCTGGCGCCACACTACAACACGCTGCTGCGCTTCGACCCGCTGGCGTACCCCAAAGTCGTGGGCGACCTCGCCGAGTCCTGGACCGTCTCGGAAGACGGCAAGACCTACACGTTCAAATTGAAGCAGGGCGTCACCTTCCATGACGGCTCGACCTTCGACTCGGCCGACATCAAGGCGACTTACGACCGTTTGCGCAGCCCGCCGGAGGGCATCACCTCGGCGCGCCAGGGCCAGTGGGCCAGCATCGACAAGATCGAGACGCCGGACGCGAACACCGTCGTCTTCACGCTGAAGCAGCCTAACCCGGCGCAGGAACTGCTCTTCGCCAGCCCCTGGAACTGCGTCTACTCGGCAGAGAAGCTGGCCGAGAATCCGAACTACCCGGCAACCGAAGTGATGGGAACCGGACCGTTCGTCTTCGAGGCCCACAACAAGGGCTCGAACTGGATCGCCAAGCGCAACGAGAACTATTTCGAGGAAGGCAAACCTTATCTCGATGGCATCGAGGCGGTGTTCATCAACGGCCCCGGCGTCATCAACGCGCTCGCCGGCAACCAAGTCGATGCCGCGCTGTTCTCGGTCTCGCCGGCCGACCAAGAGCGTCTGAAGCAGACGAATCCGGACCTCGTCTACCAGAACGGCCCGTTCAACATCGTCAACTTTATCACCTTCAACCTGACCAAACCGCCCTTCGACAACGTCAAGGTCCGGCAGGCGATGAACCTCGCCATCAGCCGCGAGGAAGGCAACCAGGTGCTGCCGAAGATCTCGGTGCTCGAAGGCCGCATCCTGTTCTTCCCTGAAGGGTCGATCGCCCAGCGCAGCGACGAGGAGATGCTCGCCATGCCGGGCCTCAGCGCCGACATCGAGGATCAGCGTGAGAAGGCCAAGGCGCTGCTGAAGGAAGCGGGGCATGAAGGCCTGAAGGTGACGCTGCTCAACCGCAACCTGCGCCAGCCCTGGGAACCGCTCGGCATCTTCGTGCTCGACCAGTGGCGCAAGATCGGCATGCAGGTCGACCAGATCCCGGCCGAGACCCCGCAGTACTTCGCGGCTCTGCAGAACAAGACCTACGACGTGGCGATCGACTTCAACAACACCGTCAGCAACGACCCGAACGAGGTGCTGGTGAAATTCATGCCAGGCAATCCGAACAACTATTCGGGCCTCGAAGACCCGAAGTTGACCGAGATGTTCGCCGCGCAGATGGCCGCCACCGGCGAGGAGCGCGCCAAGATCGTCAAGGACATCGAGGCCTACATGCTGGACCAGGCCTACTTCATCCCGATGTTCAAGTCCAAGCGCGGCATCGCGCACCACAAGGACGTGAAGGGCTGGAAGCTGCCGCCCACGACAGTGCTCAACCTCCAGCTCGACACGGTCTGGCTCGATCGCTGATCTGAACGGGGCTCAGAAAGCGAAACCGCCCGGCGCAAGCCGGGCGGTTTTTTATTGGGAGAGGCGGTGAACCGAAGCCGTCACAGCGCGAAGATGCGCCGGGCATTGTCCTCGCGGATCGCCTTGGCACTCCTGGCGTCAAGCGCATTCACGCGGTGAAGCACGCCCGCCATGTCACCGATCGTGTGCGGGTAGTCGGAACCGTACATCACCTTGTCGATGCCGCCGATCTCGATGCACAGCTTCAACGCCTCGATACGATAGGCGATGGCATCGTAATAGATCTCGCGCAGGTACTCGCTCGGCCGCCGCTCGATCTTCACGCGGGCGCCCTTGAGCTGCTCGTGGATGCGGTCGAGCCGGCCGGCGATGTAGGGCAAGGTGCCGCCGGCGTGGCTGGCAATGATCTTCAGCCGCCGGTAGCGCTCGAAGAAGCCGTCGAAGATCATCCGGCTGATTGCGAGCGTGGTGTCGTACATGAAGCCNACGGACGAAGCGAGCAGGTACTCGTCGAGCTGCTGGGCCCCGCCGCCGGGCGGAGTGCTGGGATGGACCAGCACAGGCAGGCCGCGCTCGTCTATCGCGTCCCAGATCGGCCTGAATGCCTCTTCGGTCAGGTGCCGGTCGTGTACGGTCGCGATCACCATCACGCCGACGGCACCGGCCTTATGCGCACGGTCGAGCTCCCTCACGGCGAGATCGGGATATTCCCACGGCAGCGAGGCGAGCCAGCGGATACGGTCGGGATAACGCGTCTGGGCCGCGGCCATATCCTCGTTGACCATCCGCGCGGCCTTAAGACTGATGTCTTCGTTGCCGAAATAGGCGTTCGGCGAGGTCAGCGAAACGATGGCGATGTCGACACCGGCAGCATCCATGTCCCTGATTCGCAGATCATAATCGAAATGCCCCGGCTGCGGCGTGAGGAACTGAGCCCCGTCGGAAAAGACGCAGTGGCGGCCGTCGCGGCCCACTCCCACGCTGTATTTCGGCCCCCCATGCTCGCGCAGAAGCTCCATCCAGCCTTCGCTGAGCATATGCGTGTGTACGTCGATGACTGCCATGACCCTCCCCTGAAAGTGATACCTACACCATGTGGTATCGATTTATTTAACATATTAAGTTCACTCGGATAACGCAACCGCTCGACTGCAAGGAGGCTTCGTCGAGCGGCGGCTCTCAATGGAAATTTAAGTCTATGCTTTCACCGCGGCGAAACGACTTTCGCGTAGTTGTTCTGACGGCAAAGGATTGGGCAGGACTTAAGGGGGACAGTATCCATGAAGAAACTATTCGCGGGCGCCGCCATTGCGCTGACCGTCACACTCGCGCATGTCATCCCGGCGGCTGCAGCTTCGGTCGTGGCGCGGGTGAACATCTCAGCGCAGACAATGACCGTTACTCACCAGGGGATCGTCAAATATCGCTGGAAGGTTTCCACCGCGCGCGCCGGCAAAATCACGCCCACCGGAACTTGGACCGCGAAGTGGCTGTCGAAGAACCATCGTTCCAGCCGCTACCACAATGCGCCGATGCCCTATTCGATCTTCTACAATGGAAACTATGCCGTGCACGGCACCACACAGGTGAGCCGGCTCGGCCGCCCCGCTTCCGCCGGCTGCATCCGGCTCGATCCCAAGAATGCCGCCGTACTGTTCTCGCTGGCGCAGCGCGAGGGGTTGAAGAACGTGCGCATCGTCGTCGAGCGCTGATCCTTCCTAGGCCTCAAGCCTCTTCGCAGATCGATCGCCGCCTTGGGCGGCGATTTTTTTTGCCTCGCGGCACCCTTTGCCCTAGAACCGCGCCATTGCCCGCCGAGGGGGCTGGCGGGCCATTCAACGAGAATCCTGACGAGCGCGGCATGCCTGCCAATTTGCGAAGGAGGCACAACTGAGGGGTTTCGGCTTCGGCCTGGAGAGGCTCGGCCTTCTCGTGGTGCGTTTTCCGCGTGTCTTTGCCGTGCTCCTGTTCGCGTCGCTGATCGCCTGCCTGGCAGGCGTGCCTTCGCTGCGCTTCGACGGCAACATATTGAATGTGCTGTCCGGCAACAGCGAGGCGTTCCTCAACTATCGCGAGGTCCAGCGCGAATTCCGCGACTTCTCCGGCGACCTCGGCATCATCGTCCGCGCCGACGACCTCTACGAACCGGAGGGTTTCGAGCGGCTGCGCGAATTCCATCTCGAGCTCACGCTGGTGGACGGAGTGGAAGGCGTGTTCTCGCTTTTCACATCGAGCCGCATCGAGCCCGAAACGGGCGCCATCGTGCCGGCGATCCCTGAACAAATACCGGAAGGGACGGACATCAAGGCGCTCGTCAGGACGGCGGCAAACGGCAATCCGCTGGTGGCGCAACTCTCGCGGCCCGATGCCAATGCGGCGCTGATTTCCATCGAGAGCCCGTTCTCGGAAATGAACGGCCAGCCGCCTGAGCCCGAACCCGTCCACGCCTTCATGGCCGAAATCGCCAAGGTGGCGCCACCCGGTCTGAAGATCGATTTCGTCGGCTATCCACTGATGCGGGCCGACGCGGTCGCGGCCGTGATCTCCGACCAGATATTTCTGGTCGCAGTCGGCATCTTCATGGTTTTCGTCATCGCGACGTTGACCTTCCGGGCGGTCGTTCCGGCGCTGCTCTGCGCGGCACCCGCGTTGACGGCGATCGCGTGGGTGCTAGGTTCCTACGCGCTCACGGGCGCGCGCATCGATTATCTCTCGACCGCGCTTCCGACCATCGCCATGGTCCTCGCGCTGGCCGACACGGTGATGCTCTATTTCGCCTGGGCGGCCAGGCGGCAGGAGGGCATGGCGTCGCGCGAGGCGATCGCGGCCGCGATCCGCCGCGTCGGCCCGGCCAATTCCATGACCTCGATCACCACGGCCGTCGCATTCGGCTCCTTCGCGTTCGGCGGCAACCCGGCGTTGCGGTCACTGGCCGCTCTCGGCTCCAGCGCCGTCATGGTCGCCTTCGTCGCCGTGATGGTCGTCCTGCCGCTGCTGCTCTACTACTTCGGGGAGCGCGCCAGCACGATCGTGCGCAGATCCTTCTTCTCGCCCGTCGGTCCGGTGGTCGCACGCTTCGCGAACTGGCGCCCCCTCACCATGTCGCTGGCTACGGTAACGGCGATGGCAGCCCTGTCGGCAGGGCACTTCACGATCTCCGAGCAGCACCGGATCATCAACCAGCTGCCGAAGAATTCGCCGGCGGCAAACGGCGAGAGGCTGGCGCAGGAGATTTTCGGCGGCGTCGCGCCGATCTATCTCACCCTGCCGGTGCCGGAGGGAGCGGATTGGACGGACGAGACCGCGTTACGGGCTCTCGCCAAAGCCGAGGATGCGTTCGG
>Ga0065721_10053289_pt1 | contig 10198 bp, 12 predicted proteins | sample Mesricmetagenome_FD_59108 | JGI IMG/M metagenome (GOLD analysis project Ga0065721, IMG submission 59108) | Mesophilic microbial community from rice straw/compost enrichment Sample: eDNA_1 v2 (version 2) | ecosystem: Engineered > Solid waste > Grass > Composting > Bioreactor | place: USA: Davis... | reverse complement strand
GCCCGGTGACGTCGCCGTTCTGCGAGTCGCGCTCGTGGGAGTCCTGCCACCCGGGCATCGACATCGGCGTCCCCGCGGGCACGCCGATCCGCGCCGCCGCGTCGGGCCGGGTCGTGCTGATCCAGAGCACGGGCGTCTCCGGCGGCTACGGCAACTTCACCTGCATCCAGCACACGGGCGCGCTGTCCACGTGCTACGCGCACCAGTCCCGCTTCGGCACGTCGATGGGCGCGAGCGTGAAACAGGGCCAGGTGATCGGCTACGTTGGGTGCACCGGCCGCTGCTTCGGGGACCATCTCCATTTCGAGACCCGGATCAACGGTGCCGTCGTGTCCCCTCTGAACTACCTCTAGGCGCCCGTGTATCCGACGCTCGACCTCTTCGGCCTGGACATCCAGATGTTCGGCCTCTGCCTCGGCCTCGGCTTCCTCGTCGCCGGGTGGATGGTCGCGCGGCGCCTGCAGGAGATCGGCCGCGAGCCCGACCTCGCGTACGAGATGGTCTTCGCCGCGCTGATCGGCGGCGTCGTGGGCGCCAAGCTCTGGTACCTGGCCGAGAACGGCGGGCCGCTGTTCAGCGGCACGGGGCTGACGTTCTACGGCGGGCTGATCGGCGGCGGCCTGGCGGTGATCGCGTGGACGAGCTACCGCGGCGCGCTGGACCTCAAGCTCGCCGACGCGGTCGTGCCGTCGCTGGCTGCGGCCTACGCGATCGGCCGGATCGGCTGCCAGTTCGCGGGCGACGGCGACTACGGCAAGGACTGGGACGGCCCGTGGGCGATGGCGTACCCGAACGGCACCGTCCCGATCGACACGCCCGTGCACCCGACGCCGATCTACGAGACGCTGGCGATGGGCCTGTTCGCGCTCGCGCTATGGCGCCTGCGCGACCGCTGGAGCCCCGGCATCCTCTCCGGGGTCTACCTCGTCGGCGTCGGCGTCGAGCGCTTCCTCGTCGAGTTCCTGCGCCGCAACGACGCGATCGCGCTCGGGCTGACCCAGGCGCAGTGGGTGTCGGTCGGCTTCATGGTCGCCGGAATCGCGCTGCTGCTGGTGCTGCGCGGACGCGTCTCCGCGCCGCAGACGCGCACTGCCTAACCTCTTCGCCGTGCCCGCCACGGCGACCCACCTGTACCCGCGTGCCTCCAGCGTCGCTGACGGCCGCCTGAGCATCGGCGGGTGCGACGCCGCCGAGCTCGTCCGCGAGTTCGGCTCGCCGCTCTACGTCGTCGCCGAGGACGACCTGCGCGCCCGCGCCCGCGAGTTCCGCGCCGCGATGGGCGACGACGAGGTGATCTTCGCCTCCAAGGCGTTCCCCTGCACGGCCGTGCTGCGCGTGTTCGAGCAGGAAGGGCTGAGCGTCGACGTCGCCTCGGGCGGTGAGCTCGCGCTGGCGCGCCGGGCCGGCTTCCCCGGCGACCGGATCCTGCTCCACGGCAACGCCAAGTCGGTCCGCGAGCTCGGTGCGGCGGCCGACATCGGCGCGCGGATCGTCGTCGACAACTTCGACGACATCGACAAGCTCGACGCGCTGGGCAAGCCCGCCAAGGTGCTGATCCGCGTCACGCCGGGCGTCGCCGCCGACACGCACGCCGCGATCCTCACGGGCCACGCGGGCTCGAAGTTCGGCTTCAGCCTCGCGCAGGCGCCGCACGCGATCGAGCGGCTGCGCAGCGCGCCCTGGGCCGACCTGCTCGGCCTGCACATGCACATCGGCTCCCAGCTGTTCGACCTCGAGCCGTGGCGGCTGGCGGTGGAGGCGATCGCCACGCTCGGAGACTTCGGAGCATACGACCTCGGCGGCGGTCTCGCCGTGGCCTACACGCCCGACCGCCACCCGCCGTCCGTCGACGAGTACGTGTCCAGCATGCTGGCGTCCGCGCGCGAGCTGCTCGGGCCGGGCAAGCGCCTGAGCATCGAGCCCGGCCGTGCGCTGACCGCGACCGCGGGCGTGACGCTCTACACGGTCGAGTCGGTCAAGGACGTGGACCTGCCGGACGGCAACGTGCGCTTCGTGGCCGTCGACGGCGGGATGAGCGACAACCTGCGCCCGATGCTCTACGACGCGCCGTACCTGGCCGACCTCGTGGACCGCGTCGGCGCCGGAGGCACGCCGTGCACGGTCGTCGGCAAGCACTGCGAGTCCGGCGACGTGCTGATCCGCGAGACGACGCTGCCCGACCCGCGGCCGGGCGACGTGCTCGTCACGCCCGTCACCGGCGCCTACGTGTACGCCATGGCCAACAACTACAACGGCGTGCCCCGGCCCCCAGTCGTGTTCTGCAAAGACGGTGACGCCCGCCTGGTGGTGCGCCGCGAGACCTTCGAGGATCTGCATGGCCGAGACGTATAAGGTCGGGCTCCTGGGGCACGGCACCGTCGGTGCCGCGTTCGAGCAGCTGCTGGGCGAGCGCGCGGACGAGATCGCGCACGTGACGGGCGCGCGGCCCGAGATCGGCGGCGTGCTCACGCGCTCACGCGGCGACTTCGACCAGATCCTCGCCGAGAGCGATCTGATCGTCGAGCTGATCGGCGGGATCGAGCCGGCGCGCGACTACGTGCTGCGGGCGATGCGCGCCGGCAAGCACGTCGTGACGGCCAACAAGCTGCTGCTGGCCTCGCACGGCGAGGAGCTGTGGAGCACGGCCCGCGAGCACAACGTGCAGCTGCGCTTCGAGGGCGCGGTGGCGGGCGTGGTGCCGGTGATCCGCGTGCTCCAGGAGTCGCTCGCGGCGGCGCACGTGGAACGCATCCACGGCATCGTCAACGGGACCACGAACTTCATCCTCACCGAGATGGCCCGCGGCGGCACGAGCTACGCCGCCGCGCTCGCCCGCGCGCAGGAGCTCGGGTACGCCGAGGCCGACCCGACCGACGACGTCACGGGCCGGGACGCGGCGGCCAAGATGGCGATCCTCGCCCGGCTCGCGTTCTCGACGCCGGTCACGCTCGACCAGGTCACCTACGAGGGCATCGAGCACATCACGGGCGAGGACATGGCCTACGCGCGCGACTTCGGGCTGGCGCTGAAGCTGATCGGCACCGCCGAGCGCGTCGACGGCGGCATCAGCGTCCGCGTGCACCCCGCGTTCTTGTACGCCGGGCACCCGCTGGCGAGTGTGAACGGCTCGTTCAACGCCGTCACCGTCGAGTCGGAGGCGATCACCGAGATCACGCTCTCCGGCCCGGGCGCCGGCGGCCCGCAGACCGCGTCCGCCGTGCTCGGCGACGTGATCAGCGCGATGATCCCGCCCGCCTCCACGCCCGAGACGACGCAGACGCTGCCGGTGATGGCCGACGTCAAGTCCGCGTTCTACCTGGCGATGGAGGTCGACGACGAGCCCGGCGTGCTCGCCCAGGTGGCCGAGGTGCTCGGCATGCAGGGCGCGTCGATCAAGTCTGTCGTCCAGCGCGGGATCCCGGACAGCCGCGCGCGGCTGGTGATGGTCATCCACCCGCTGCTGGAGTCCCGGTTCTACGGCGCCGTCCAGCTGCTGGCGCGGATGTCGTTCGTCCATGCGGAGCCGCGCGCGATCCGCGTCCTCGACGAGGAGTTCACCGACTGATGGGCCTGATCACCCGCTACCAGGAGCGGCTGCCGTTCGCCCCGGGCGACCCGATCGTGTCGCTGGAGGAGGGCTCGACCCCGCTCGTGCTCGCCGAGCGCCTGTCCGAACGCGTCGGCACCGAGGTGTGGCTGAAGGTCGAAGGCGCCAACCCGACCGGCTCGTTCAAGGACCGCGGGATGACCTGCGCGGTCTCCGACGCGGTCCGCAACGGCGCCGAGGCCGTCATCTGCGCCTCCACCGGCAACACCGCGGCCTCGCTGGCGGCCTACGCCGCCCGCGCCGGCATCAAGGGCGCCGTGATCGTCCCGGACGGCAAGATCGCCACGGGCAAGCTCGCCCAGGCGCTGATGCACGGCGCGCGCGTGATCGCGCTGCGCGGCAACTTCGACGAGGCGCTCAAGCTCGTGCGCGAGCTCTGCCGGCGCCATCCGATCGGGCTCGTGAACTCGGTCAACCCGTTCCGGCTGGAAGGCCAGAAGACGGCCGCGTTCGAGCTGCTGGACTCGCTCGGCGACCTCGACGCGCTGTGCATCCCGGTCGGCAACGCGGGCAACGTCACCGCGTACTGGAAAGGCTTCAAGGAGATGGGCGCCGCGCCGCGGCTGTTCGGTTTCCAGGCCGAGGGCGCCGCGCCGCTGGTCCACGGCGCGCCCGTCGAGCAGCCCGAGACGATCGCGAGCGCGATCCGGATCGGCAACCCGGCGCGCTGGGAGGAGGCGATGGAGGCCTTCACGTCCTCGCGCGGGCGCGTGGCCGCCGTCAGCGACGCGCAGATCCTCGACGCCTACCGCTTCCTCGCCGCCCACGAGGGCGTCTTCTGCGAGCCCGCGTCGGCCGCGTCGGTCGCCGGCCTGCTCAACCACGGCGTCGACGGCGCCGAGCGGGTCGTGTGCGTGCTCACCGGCAACGGCCTCAAGGACCCGCAGACCGCGCTCTCGCAGGCGGGTGCGGTCGTGCCCTGCGAACCCACGATGGACGCCGTGGAGAAGGCCGTCCTGGGTGCATAGGCGGCGCACTGTCCGCGTGCCCGCCTCCTCGGCCAACCTCGGGCCGGGGTTCGACGTCATGGGCGCGGCGCTCGACCTGCACCTGGAGGTCGACGTGGTCGAGACGGGGCGCTTCGCCGTCCACACCGACCTGCGGATCGCGCGCGACCGGCGCAACCTGATCGTCCGCGGCTTCCAGGCGCTCGCGCCGGCGGACACGTTCGAGTTCACGATCCGGTCCGACATCCCGCTCTCGGGCGGTCTCGGCACCAGCGCCGCGGCGATCGTCGCCGGCCTGGTGGCCGCGGCCTCGATCCACGAGCTCGGCGCCGACCTGCTGGCCGAGGCGACCAAGCTCGAGGGGCACCCGGACAACGTCGCCGCGGCGCTGCTCGGCGGCTTCGTGCTGTGCGTCGACGGCCACGCCGAGCGCTTCGCGCCGCCGTCGGACCTCGAGTGCCTGCTCGTCGTGCCCGACCAGGCCGTGCGCACCCAGAAGGCGCGCGAGGCGCTGCCGTCCCGCATCCCGATGAGCGACGCCGTGTTCAACATCGCGCACGCCTCGCTGCTCGTGCTCGGCCTCGCGCGCGGCGACCTCGACCTCGTCAGCCGCGGGCTCGGCGACCGGCTGCACCAGCCGCGCCGCGCGCACCTCTATCCGCGCTCGTGGGAGCTCGTGCAACAGGCGCGCGAGCTGGGCGCGCTGGGCGCGACGATCTCCGGGGCCGGCCCGACCGTGCTCGTGTGGTGCGACGTGACGAGCACCGGCGCGGTCGCCGAGCGCCTGCACGAGCGCGCGGACGGCTGGGCGCAGGTGCTGCGCGTGCCGTTCACGCCGGTTGGGGCGCGAGCGACTTTCTGACCCGGACGGCGCCCGGGCGGATCTGCACGAGCTCGCAGACCGCGTTGGCGATCCACAGCCCGCGGCCGTCGAAGGCCTCCACGTCCGGCCGCAGGCGGCCGGCGAGCGGGTCCCGGATCACGCCCTGGTCGCGCACGTCGCACACGAGCGCGCGGCCCTCGCGCCACAGGCGCACGATCCCGCGCCCGCCGCCGTGCTGGACGCTGTTGATCGCCAGCTCGTCGACGGCGAGCACCATGTCGGCGTCGCCGCCGGCCTCGCGCACCAGCTCGCGCACCTCACCGAGCGTCTCGATCTCGAAGCCCAGCACGCGGGCGCCGGACGGGGGCGGCGGGAGCGGGGCGACCGGCAGCGGCTCGGACCGGAAGTGCGGGCTCGGCTCGCCGTCGACGACCGGGTGGCTGCAGCACGCCTCGTGCAGCACGCCCTCGTCGAGGCCCTCCGCGTCGTACAGGCACAGCAGCCGGAAGTCCTCCTCGAACGCGAGGTTCAGCAGCGACTCGTGGAGCTGGCCCTCGACGAGCGCCTCGCCGTCGCGGCCGGGCCAGATCGGCTCGCCCACGCCGCGCACCGGGCCGCGGTGGGACTCCACGAACTCGCGCCAGAAGGGGATCTTCCGCGCCGGGTTGTGGTCGATCTCGACGAGCTCCACGGGCGCGTCGCCGAGCGCCTCGCGCAGCGCCTCCAGCGTCCGCGGGCGTGCGGTCACACGCACCGGCTCACCGCGCTCCAGACCTTCGCGGATGTAGGGCAGCACCCCGGCGAGCAGCCCGTCGCAGCCGGCGTACCGCAGCGCTTCGTGGATGAAGGCCACGGCGCCTAGGCGACGACGGAGCGGATCGCCGCGACCAGCGGCGCGTCGTCGTCGCTCTTCTCGAGGTAGGCGTCCGCCCCGTCGCCGAGCGCGCCCTCCTTCATGAGCCGGACGTACCCGGAGTAGACGATGACCTTCGCCTCGGGAGCCACCGCGCGGATCTCCCTGAGCAGCGAGTCGTCACCCGGCTTACCCAACGTGTCCAGCAGCACGACGTCGGCGTTCGCGGCGGGCAGCGCCTCGAGCGCACCCTGCGCGGTGTGCGCGGCGCCCGCGTGCTCGATGTCGTCGTGCTCGGCGAGCCAGAAGGCCACGAGGCGCGTGAACGCTTCGGAATCGTCGCAGTGGAAGACCCTGATCCCCATGCCGACGCGTCAGTGTAGGACTTGTTCGCGGCCGATACGAGCCAGGACCTCGGCGGCCAGGTCGAGGTAGTCCTGGCCGAGGTCGGGCCGGTACTCCAGGATCGAGAGCGCCTTCTCGGCCGACTCGGCGTAGGCGATCGACGACCGGATCACGGTGTCGAACACCTTCTCGCCGAACGCCTCCTGGAGCTGGACGTGCGCCTCGCGGGAGTGCGTGGTGCGCATGTCGGCGATGTTCAGCAGCACGCCGAGCAGCTCGAGGTCGTCGTTGTAGTACTCGCGGACCTGCTCGACGAGCTCGAGCGCGCCGTTGACGCCCTGCAGCGCGAAGTACTGCGCCTCGGAGGAGACCAGCGCGTAGTCGGCGGCGACGAGCCCGTTGACGGTCAGCAGCCCGAGCGCGGGCGGGCAGTCGATCAGGATCACGTCGTAGGCCCGGCGCAGGTCCTTGAGCGCCTTCTTGAGCACGACCTCGCGGCCCATCCGGCCCGACAGCGCGCGCTCGACCTCGGCCAGGTGCAGCGAGGACGGGATGATGTCCTCGTGCACGGCCTCCTTGGCCTTGACGTCGCCCGCCAGCACCTCGGCGACGGTCGGCGTCGCGTCGCCCGGCACGTCGAAGTAGTCCGACAGGTTGCCCTGCGGATCGAGGTCGACGGTCAGCACGCGCAACCCGGCGCGCCGGAACGCGTCCGCGAGGGTGCGGACCGTCGTCGTCTTTCCGGTCCCACCCTTGAGCGAGAGCACAGCGATCGTGTCGGCGGCCATGCCGTCGCCACGATATCCGACGCGCTAATCCGAGAGAGCGGCCTCTTCGGCGCTGCTCGGGGCCTTGGTGGTGTCCAGGAAGTACATGGTGTGGCGGCCGATCAGGATCTCGTCGCCGTCAGCGAGCGGACTCCACTCGACGCGCCGGCCGTTGACCTGGATGCCGTTCAGCGAGCGGTCGTCGAGCACGCGCACGCCGTTCTCCTCGGACGCGATCAGCGCGTGCCGGCGGGAGACCGTGGCGTCGTCGAAGCGGATGTCGGCGGCCAGCGACCGGCCGATCCGCGTCCACTCGCGGCTCACGGGCACGACGTGGACCTGCCCGTCCTGCTCGAACGCCACGTAGCGGCCGGGCTGCTCGAGCCCGGCGCGCGCATCCTTGAGCCACTGCGGTGGCGCGGGGCGCTCCGGCGTGAAGCGCTCCGTCGGCGGACCGAAACCGGCGAGGGTGCCGGTGTGGTGGTCGTCGAAATGTGTCGGGTCCATGAACGTTTCCTCCCTTGGGGACGTGGACCGGGGGGCGTGTCGCCCACGGGGCCCCCGCTTTCCGACCCCTCCGTTCGGAAGCATAACCCCTTGCATTCGGGAGGGCTTGCGGTGCCGATCGCGAATGCCCGCTCCATGCCCCAGTTGTCGGTTCTGAAGCCCTTCGGGCCCCCCGAGCTCTCCTTCGTGCGCGCGTCGATGCGCGCGCTGGCGACGGGCCGCCGGGGCTGCGAGCACTGCCACCGGACCCCCCTGCTCGGGGAGACGGTCTACATGTACGGCGAGCGCATGGTGTGCGAGCTCTGCCGGCCCCTGCGCCGCGGCGAGGCGCCCGGTCGCCAGGAGATCGTGCATTCGATCGAGCGCGATCACACCGTGAGGCGCCGTTTCGCTGCGTAAACTGGGCGGGCGATGGACCCCATCACCGCCCACGTCGTCATCGACCGTCCCCGCGAGGAGGTCTTCGCCTACCTCGCCGACATCGCCAATCACCCCGAGTTCACCGACCACTTCATGACGGATTGGCGGCTGACGCGGGTCGAGTCCTCCGGCCGCGGCGCGGGCGCGCGCTTCCGGCTGGATGCCCCGTTGGACCGCTTCTCCTGGGGCGACATGACGTTCCTCGAGGTCTCGCCGCCGCACAAGATCGTCGCGGTCGGGCGCGGCGGCAAGTTCAACCGCAACGAGACCTGGACGACGTGGACGCTGTCCCCGGCCGGTAACTCGACGCGGGTGGAGGTCACCACGGAATCCCGTCCCGCGCTGGCGACGGACAAGTTCATGGAGGCGGTGACCAATCGCCGCGGCTGGTACAAGCGCAAGCTCAACAAGGCCCTCAGCCGCCTGCAGTCCATCCTCGAGGAGGACATGGACCGCGGGGCGCGCGCGACGGTCGCCGGGTTGTAAGGTCCAGCGCTCGCCATGCGTCGTCTTCTGATCGTCTTCGCCACCCTCGCCCTCGCCCTTGCCGGGTGCGGCGACAAGCACGCGTACAACCACGAGGCCGAGACCGAGGGTGAGTACGTGGACGTGGGCAACCTCGTCTACCAGGTCCAGATGTCCCGGTTTTTGAACCCGGCCGACCGTGAGGACCGCGAGTACCTCGCCGGCCTGCCCGAGGGCACGCCGCCGCTGACGGCGGACGAGACCTGGTTCGGCGTCTGGATGCGGGTCAAGAACTACTCGAACGAGACCCTGCAGCCGGCCGAGGACATCTTCATCCTGGACACCCAGGAGGACCGGTTCGACCCGGTCGAGCTGCCGGACAGCGCGTTCGCCTACAACCCGCCGCCGCTCGGCGCCGACCAGGTGTACCCGCTGCCGGACACCGCGGCCGCCTCGGGGCCGATCCAGGGTTCGCTGATCCTCTTCCGGCTCACGAACGACTCGCTGCAGAACCGGCCGCTCGTGCTGCACATCGAGCAGCCCGGCTTCGAGCCGTCCGAGATCCACCTGGACCTGTAGTCGAAGGCGGGGCAGCCCCTCCGCCCCACCCCGATCATCCGGCCTCAGAAGGCCGCGTCGAGCACGACGCGCGCGGCGGGGGCGGCGGTGTCGCCCCCGGTGCCCTGCGCCACGAACAGGACCGCGAGCGCGATGTCCGGGTCGTTGTAGGGCGCGAAGGCCACGAACCAGGCGTTCGTGTCGGTCGTGTCGTCCTCGACCGGCGCGCTCGGGTCACCGCCCTGGGGCGGCGGCTCGGACCGGACCGTGGTGCGCAGCTCCGCCGTGCCCGTCTTGCCCGAGACCTTCACGTCCGGCAGCGCGGCCGCGCGGCCGGTCCCGTCCGTGACCACGCTGCGCATGTAGCTCTTGACCGTGCGGGCCACGCCCGCGCTGACCACGCGCGTGCCCTCGGTGTCGTCGTCGCGCAGCAGGGTCAGCTTCGGCTTGACGCCGTCGGCGGCGATCGTCGCGCCGACGAGCGCCATCTGCAGCGGCGTCGCCAGCACCTTGCCCTGGCCGATCGCGGATGAGCCGATCGCCAGGTCGTCGCCGATCTCGTCCGGCGCCGGGATCGTGGAACGCGCGGCGCCCGCGAGCCCGAGCGACTGGTTGAAGCCGAACGCCTCCGCGGTCGCGACGAGCCTCTCGGCCCCGAGCTTGGCGCCCATCGGCGCGAACACGCTGTTGCACGAGTGCGCGAACGAGTTGCGCAGCGAGCCGCCGCAGTACTCGCCGTTGGCGTTCTGGATGTCCACGCCCTCGAGCGTCGCGCGGTCGGTGACCTCGTACGTCGCGTTGCGCTTTACGACCTTGTTCTGTAGCGCGCCGGCCAGCGTGATGATCTTGAACACGCTGCCGGGCGGCTGCGGCGCGGACTGCGCGATCCCGGCCAGCGCCAGCACC
>Ga0065721_10053288_pt1 | contig 10200 bp, 6 predicted proteins | sample Mesricmetagenome_FD_59108 | JGI IMG/M metagenome (GOLD analysis project Ga0065721, IMG submission 59108) | Mesophilic microbial community from rice straw/compost enrichment Sample: eDNA_1 v2 (version 2) | ecosystem: Engineered > Solid waste > Grass > Composting > Bioreactor | place: USA: Davis... | reverse complement strand
TGGCGGCGCTGGCGGGCACCGGCCCGGGCGGGCGCATCACCGCCGGCGACGTGCGCGGCGCGGTCCCGGCGGGAGGGGTGGCGCGCGGTACGAGTGCCGGGGTGGGGACAACTCCTGCCGCGCCCCGGACCCTCACCCTCACGGGGCTACGCAAGCGGGTGGCGGACAATGTGGCGAAGTCGATTCGCACGGCACCGCATGTAACCCTGAACCTGTCCGCGGACATGGGCGAGGCGATGCGCCTGCGCACCCTGCTCCTGCCGACTGTGGAGAAGCAGACCGGCGGCGTGCGCCTCTCCCCCACGGACATCATCGTGAAGGCGGCGGCAGTCGCCCTGCGCGAGTTCCCGTATGTCAACGCGCACATCGACGGCGACACGCTGACGTTCTTCGACGAGGTACACGTGGGTCTGGCCGTGAGCCTGGGCGAGGAGGGTCTGATCGTGCCGGTGATTCGGGACGCCCACCGCAAGGGGCTCGCGGAGATCGCGCAGGACCGGCAGGCGCTCGCCGCCCGCGCCCGCGCCGGGCAGCTCACCACGGCGGATGTCTCCGGGGGGACGTTTACCGTGTCGAACCTAGGCAACTATGGGGTGGAGTCCTTCAACCCGATCATCGCGCCGCCGCAGGTCGCGATTCTCGGGGTCGGCGGCATTGCGGATACGGTGGTCGCGCGGGATAGCGCACCGACCGTCCGCCCGATGATGGGGCTGTCCCTGTCCTTCGATCACCGCGCCATGGACGGCGCGCCCGCGGCGGCGTTCCTGGCACGGCTCAAAGAGATACTGGAAACTCCCTATCTTCTCATGGTGTAATGGAAGCAACGGGGGCGGAAGTTTCCGCCCCCTCCGCATGCCACACCCTTTCCGGTAGAACAGCGAGAACCCAGTGCTTCCTCTCCATCGAACTGCCTACAGTCGCGCCGCAGTGGTCGCCGCTGCCGCTGCCCTTTCCGCCCTCGTCCTTGTTCCTGCACCCCAGGCGCACGCCCAGCAGCCGCAGCAGCCGCCGGCGCAGAACGGCGAAACGGCGCCCGCTGCCCCACCTGCCGAGGGTGAGAAGCCGCGCCGCCAGTTCTGGAACCTTTCCCTGTTCACCGGGGGATCGGCGACCCGCAGCAGCGATGTCCGGCTGCTCCAGCACGCAACCCACACTGACGCTACGTTCCACGGCGTCAACTGGGCCGGCAAACCCTTCTCGGGGTCGGTGTACTACGGCTACCGTGTGGGGACGTTCTTCAAGAACACGCCGCGCGTGGGTATGGAGTTGGAGTTCCTCCACGCCAAGGCGTATGCCAAGGTCCAGGAGAACCGCCGGATCACCGGTACCTGGCACGGGCAGCCGGTGGACGAAACCGCGCCGATGGACAGCCGGGTGCAGGAGTTCCGTATCACCAACGGCATCAACACCATCAGCCTGAACCTACTCTACCGCGTGCCGGTGTACACGTCGCCCAGCTTCCCGGACGGGCGCATCCAGCCGTACGCGCTGATGGGGCTGTCGTACTACCTGCTGTATGCCATCAACACGGTGGACGGCGAGGACAACCAGCCGCGCGGCTACCGCAACTCCGACTTCGGGTACAACCTGGGCCTCGGTGTGCGCTACGCGATCACGCCTCGCGTCAGCCTGTTTGTGGAGGGCCGGTACACCGAGGGCGACGCCCGGGTGAACATCGCCCGCGGCGGCGAGGGGTTCACCTCGCTGCGGACCCTGCACAGCATCGGCGGCATCACCTACGGCTTCTGATTGCCCGGGGCGGCGAAGAGGCGCTCGTAGGTCCGGCACAGGAGTCTGCTCAGAGCAGACGGCGGTGGAGCGGGGTCGGAGCGCCCTTCCCAATCCCGGGAGAATTGGGCGGCCATCTCCCCCACCGCCGCCTCCGGCCCGCCGCGCAACTCTAAGTCGGTTTCGCCGATGCAGGTGAAGCCGCCGTGCGTCCAGTTGGTCGAGCCGACCACAGCCCGCTCGCCGTCGAACACGGCCATTTTCAGGTGCATCTGGCAGAAGTCGTCGCCGACGCGGTAAAGGCGCACAGGGACGCCCGCCGCCCCGAGCGCGGCACGGGCGGAGGCGTTGAGGCATCCCTTCGGCCAAACCCGCCGCAGCGGCCCCGGGATAAGCGCGGGCAGGTAGGCGGAAAGGTCCATCGGGTCCAGGAGCACGCGCACGGCGACGCCGCGGCGGTGCGCGGCGATCAGTTCGTCTAAGGCCGGCCCGCTCCCCATCTCGCACATCGCCACATCCACCGAGCGCCGCGCCGTCCGCAGGTTCTCCAGCACGGCATCCCGCGTCGTGCGCCGCCCCACCCCGGTCCCCACCACCCGCACCGCCGGTCCGGTGGCGCCGCCGCTCCCCACCGGTTCGCTCTCCGCCACGGGCAGCGCCACAGCGCCCGAGGGCCGGGGCAGGCCGGGCTCCAGGGTAAAGCGGCGGTCATAGTCGAACTGCGCCGCCAGAGCGGCAGCGGCGGGGCCGGCGAGGCGGATCATCACATCGTGGTGGCGATAGAAGAACGTGCCGACGTTGGTGCCGCCCACCAGAGCCTCCTGCTCGTCCACCACCAGGAACTTGTGGTGGGCCAGGGTGGCCCGGCCCGTGGGCGCACCCGGCAGCGGCCGCCGGTCCGCCAGCGCCACATCCAGATTCAGGTCGCGCAGACGCCGGAGCGCCGCGGCGCCCTCACGGCGCACGGGCGGCAGCATCCCTCCCATCCAGTCCAGGGTCACGCGCACATCCAGCCCGGCGTCGCGTTTGGCGGCCAACAGGTCGGTCATCTGCGCCGCGTGCGGCCCACCGAACAGGAACATGGCGAAGCGGACGGACCGGCGCGCCGACTCCAGCAGCGCCAGCATCCCGTCGTAGGCGGCCCCATCAAACAGGGCGCGCGGCGGCACGCCCTCACAGGGGTGGAAGCGGGGCGTGGGCGGCAGGTCACTGGTCGGTTCGGTCATAGGGTGATGGTTTTATACCCCGCCGGCTCCCCGCCCACTCTTGAGCCGGCGGCGCGCCGGTTCGGAGGAGGCGTCGTGCGCCCACTGGGCGGGGCAGCCAGAACGGCTGCCCCGCCCTCAACTCACCGCAGCAGCACCAGCGGCACCTGTCGAGTGACCAGGTTTCCGGCGTCGTCGCGGGCGGTGAGGCGGAGGACATAGGCCCCCGCGGGCAGCGGCGCGTTCGCCGCCCCGCCCTCGGTACCGCGCCCGTTCCAGACCAGCACCGATTCGGCGTTGGCCCGGGTCCGGGTGGCGGGGAGGCGTGCCACGACCCGACCGGTCAGGGACACAACCTCACCGTTAACGTCCGCCTCCCGGGTGGCGACGAAGGCGAACCGGTGCGTCATGGTGCCCGCGCTACGCGAGTCGCCGCTGCCAGTCCGGGTTTGCCGCACGTTCAGAAGGGCCAGCGGCTGCGTCGCGTCCGGCGTCACCTCGATGCGGAACGCGCGCGCGGCGCCGCCCGGGTCGGGGCGGAAGCGGTACGACGATGCGGAGCGCAGCGGCACCCGCCGCCCGGTTTCCACGTCCACCAGGGTGGCGACCATGCCGCGCGGCAGGCGGTTGAGGTTCGGCCAGGTGAGCGTCACCTCCTCCGTCTCGCCCGCCGCGGGCGTCACGCGCAGGTCCCAGGAGAGCGCGCTCCCCCGAGCCTTCAGCGGCGAGCGTATGCTGGTCGCGAGCGGCACGGAGCGTCCGCTGCCCCCCGGGCCGTCCCCCAGGATCGAGAGCGTGAGCGGTGCCGTCGTGGCGGCGCCCCCTGCGGGAACGGGCGGCGCGGGCGGCTCGCTATCGTCGTAGCGCGGGTCGAACGCATCGCTGGCCCCCGGGGCGACCCCGATGGTGTTGTCGGTGTCCGCCGCGCGCCCCTGGCGCGCGACGATCTGGAGGCGCCAGTTGTCGCGTCCCTGCGGCGGGAGGGTTGCGCGGCGTCCGGGAGCTGCGCTGCGCCCGCCGGCCGGGTCGGCAACGGGGGCCGTCATGCGCAGCGTCACCGGGGCGAACGCCTGAATCCAGTAGCCCCGCCACGGGAGTAGTTCGTCCACGCGCACGTACCGGAGAAAGCCGTCCTCGCCCCCTTCCAGAGCGAACGCGGCATCCCGCACCAGCCCCTGCGCGGCGGCTTCGGGCAGCGAGATACCGCCAGCCGCCTCCTGCCCCTCGGCGAACACGGTCACATCCGTGTCCAGGCGGATCACCGGCACGGTGTTGACGTCGAAGGGGAAGCCGATCAGATTCCAGCCGGGCTTGAGAACGAAATCCCGGCTCTCCCCCGGCCCGAGTACGGTCGTGCGACTGGGCAGGCTCACGTATCCCGTCGCGCCGAACCGCGCGAAGTACGCCGTCCCGGCGCCGCCCAGCGGACCGCCTTCGCGCACCGTGTAGCCCTGGCCGTCCCAATCGGCGATGCGGAACTCCGCGTAGCCCGGCGCGTCCGGGGTAAACCCGAAGACCTCGCGCGCGTCCTCCTCGTCGTAGGCGAGCGGCGTAGACAGGAGATACACCCCTGGCCCATACGGGTACGTGGGCCGCACCCGGTAGACCGCGACGTAGGTGGTGTCAGCGGTCGGCGTCGCGATCTCGCGCGTGGGCGCGGCGTCGCGATCGTCCTCCCAGTGGTCGAACTCGTAGGTCAGGCCGTTCAGCGCCTGCGGCGAGACCACCCCGATCAGTCGCTCGACGCCAGTCACGCCCACGATTGCCCCCGAGTCGCGGGGCTGTCCGTCCAGGCGCACCTTCAGCCCGGCGGGGCGCGTCTCCAGGTTGAGCGTGACCGTGTTCGGGTGGATGTCGCGATATACGGTGTGGGTCAGCCCGGTAGAGTCGGTCGCGGTGATGTGCAGCCGGTACCAGACGTTCGCGCTGGTCTCACTGACGGTCGGGATCGTGAACGTCCCCTCCGCCCCGCTCGTATCCGGCAGGAACGGGTGGTTGTGGTCGTCGTGGTGGAACACGACCTTCCAGGTCATCGCGCTGGCGGGCAGCTCCCCCTCCTCCGGGTCCGTGCCGCGGGCGGAAAAGGAGATCTGCTGGCCCGCGCTATAGCGATCCCCCTCCGCGGGCGTGTCGATGACGATCGTGGGGGGGCGGCTGTTGATGACAGTCAGCACCGCCTCCGGGCTGGTCACGCTGCCCGCGCCGTTATCCACGCGACACTGGAACACCGCCCCGTCATCTGCCAGGGTGACATCTTCGAGCCGGTAGGTGGGGTTCGTCGCGCCGGGGATGGGGCTGCCGTCGCGCAGCCACTGGTAGCGCAGCGGCGCGGTACCGGTCGCGACCACCCGGAACTCGGCAACCTGGCCGATCCCGAGCCGCAGGCTGACGGGCGGGTCCGTGATCTGTGGCTTCTGCCCGTTCGGGTTGGTGCCCTCACCGGTGTAGCGAACCTGAATCAGCGCGGAGCGGTGCCGCTCCAGGTAGTACAGACAGCCATCCGGCCCCGTCCGGATGTCCACGGGGAAGCCGATCTCCTTGCCGAACAGGGTGTCCGTCCGCGCTTCCGGGTCCAGAACCCGCAGGGTGCGGCTGGGCTCCAGGTCCACAAAGAAGTACTTGCCCACGTACTCCGCGGGAAACGCCACCCCGCCCGGGGGGGCGCTGTAGAACGTCCCGCCGGTAATGGCGCGCCCCTCGGAGCGCGGGTAGGCGTGCAGCGGCGAGCGGAAGCGCGGATCGTTGGTTGGTCCTTCGGTCTCGGGCCAGCCGTAGTTGGCGCCCGGCGCCCCTTCGTTGATCTCCTCCCAGAAGGCCGAGCCGACGTCATTGATGAACATGCGCCCGGTCCCGGGCTGGAAGGCGAAGGTAAAGGGGTTGCGCAGGCCGAGAGCCCAGATGGCCCGGTAGTTTCCCTGCGTGGTGCTGTAGAACGGGTTGTCTTCGGGGATGCTGCCATCGGGATTCAGGCGCAGCATCTTGCCCAGGAAGCTGTCCAGAGACTGGGCCTCCAGCGGCAGGGCATTCTCCCCAACAGCCACATAGAGCTTGCCGTCAGGCCCGAAGTGCATCGCACCGCCGTTGTGGATGGTCCCCTCGGTGAGCGGGTCGAGGTCCAGAATCACAACCTCGCTGCCCGGTTCGGCCACATCGCCCTCGGGGCCGCCGGCCGCGGTGAACCGGCTCACGCGGTTGTGCGGGGTCTCTCCGGCCACCGTGTAGTAGATGTACACATAGCCGTTCGTGGAGAAGTTCGGGTCCAGGGTCACCCCGAGCAGACCGCGCTCCCCCACCGGCTCCGTGTCCACCTTCAGGAACGGCTGCGGCAGGAGCACTCCGTTCTTCACCACGCGCAGCCGGCCGTCCTGCTGGCAAACGAAGATGCGTCCGTCCGGCGTGAAATCCATCGCCGTGGCGTCTTCCAGCCCTCTGGTCACGATGGCCAGGGTAAACCCGGGGGGGATGATCTCCTGCGCTGCCGCGCGGCGGGGCGCCGTGGTGGCGGCAAACCCTACCAAAAAGATTAATAACCAAACGGAAATGAACCGTCTTCCTACCCGTCGCACATGTATCTCCTCACTTACCTGTCAGGTTTATCCCTTCATCTTCTTCCCGGAGCCGTCGGCGTCCTCCCCGGGCGCGGTATTATCAGAAGGCATTCGCGGCGGGACGCGTCCCGCAGGAGCACGGAGGAGAAACCATTGTCTGACAAGCCACGCATCGGCCTGACGGGTCTGGCCGTGATGGGGCAGAACCTGGCCCGCAATATCGCTCGCCACGGCTTTCCCATTGCGGTCCACAACCGCACTACCGAGAAGACCCGCGACTTCGTCGCCGAATACGGCTCCGAGGGGACGTTCGTTGGAACGGAGACCGATGCCGAGTTCGTCGCTGCCATCGCGCCGCCGCGCACCATTATTATTATGGTGAAGGCGGGCGCGCCGGTGGACCAGGTCATCGCTAACCTGAAACCGCACCTTTCCCCGGGTGACCTGCTCATCGACGGGGGCAACTCGTACTTCCCCGACACCGAACGGCGCATCAAGGAGCTCAACGCCGAGGGGTTCCTGTTCCTGGGCACCGGCGTCTCCGGCGGCGAGGAGGGCGCGCTGAACGGCCCGAGCATCATGCCCGGCGGCCCGCGCGAGGGGTACGACCGGGTGGCCGACATCCTGACCGCGATCTCCGCGCAGGTGGACGGCGAGCCCTGCTGCACCTATATCGGCGAGGGCGGGGCGGGCCACTACGTCAAGATGGTGCATAACGGCATCGAGTATGCCGACATGCAGCTTATTGCCGAGGCGTACGACCTGCTCAAGAATGTCGCGGGCCTGTCCAACGACGAGTTGGCGCAGACCTTCTCCGAGTGGAACAGCGGCGACCTGGACTCGTTCCTGATCGAGATTACCGCGCAGATCTTCCGCACGCGCGACGCCGAGACGGGCGGCTACCTGGTGGACGCGGTGCTGGACTCCGCGCAGCAGAAGGGCACCGGCAAGTGGGTCGCGCAGAGCGCGCTGGACCTCGGAACACCGGTCACGGCCATCACCGAGGCGGTGTATTCGCGCTTCCTGTCGGCGCTGAAAGCGCAGCGGGTCGCGGCGGCGCAGGTCCTGGCGGGGCCGGCGCACGGCGCCTTCACGGGGAACCGGGAGGAGTTCGTCAACTCCGTTCGGGACGCCCTGTATGCGTCGAAGATCGTGGCCTACGCGCAGGGCTTTGACCAGATGAAGGCGGCGGCGCAGGAGTTCGGCTGGAGCCTGGACTTCGGGGCGCTGGCGACCATCTGGCGCGGCGGCTGCATCATCCGGGCGCGCTTCCTGGACCGCATCAAGGCGGCCTACGACGAGAACCCGGACCTGGCGAACCTGATGCTGGCGCCGTACTTCACGGAGGCACTGACGGCGGCGCAGGCCCCGTGGCGGCGGGTCATCTCGCAGGCGGTGACGCTCGGCGTCCCGGTGCCCGCCTTCTCCTCGGCGCTGGCCTACTACGACGGCTACCGCCGCGAGCGTCTGCCGGCGAACCTCATCCAGGCGCAGCGCGACCTGTTTGGCGCCCACACCTACGAGCGCGTGGACAAGCCCGGCACCTTCCACTCCGCGTGGGGGTAGGGTGCCGCCCTCACCCCGCCCTTGTTCCTCGGCCCCCCTCTCCCAAGAGTCACGCTCCGCGTGTGGGAGAGGGGGAACGCGGCCCTACGGAACCCACCTCACATAAACCCTCACATAAACCTGTACCTGCCCCCGCCTCTCCTTCGCCATCAGGTCTTCTTCTCCTCCCAGGTCAAACGTCTTTGCGGAAGGCATCCAGACGGTCCAGTTCCTCGTGCAGGGCGTGACGCTCCTCGCGCGTGAGCGGGCGCAGGGGGAGACGCACCGGGCCGCAGTCGATGCCGACGTATTCCATAGCGGCCTTACCTGCCGCGAGCCCGCCGAAGCGGTTCAGAACGGCGACCAGTTCCATGGCCTGAACCTGACGCTCCCGGGCGAGCGCCCCCTCCCCCGCCCGGTGCGCCTCCAAAATGCCGCGGTAGAGCGGCGCGCAGAAGTTGTAGGTGCTGCCGATGGCGCCGACCGCCCCCAGCGCCAGCGCAGAGAGCAGGATCTCGTCCCGACCGAAGAGGATATCGAAGGCGCCGCCCGCCGCCGCGAGGCAGCGGCCGAAGTCCATCAGGTCCTCGGACGTGAACTTGATCCCGGCGAAGTTCGGGATGCGCTCCGCCGCGCGGGGCAGGAAGTCGGCCATCGGGAAGGACACACCGGTCATCGAGGGGATGTGGTAGTAGTAGAACGGCAGGGCGGGCGCGCCCGAGGCGACCTCGGCGCAGTAGGCCACCAGCTCCTCCAGACGGGCGGGCCGGAAGAAGCAGGGAGCCATCGTCGCGAAGGCGTCTGCCCCGATGCGCGCCGCGTGCGCGGCCAGCGCGCGGGCGTCCCCGGCGCTGGCGTGCGAGACGTTGACGATCACCTTCAGGCTGTCCGCCTCCTGCCGCCACCGCTCGGCGACCAGGCACCGCTCCTCGCCGGTCAGTGACATCCCCTCCCCCGTCGTCCCGCAGATGAAGGCGGCGGTGACGCCGTTCTCTCGCAGCGAGGCGGCCTGCTGCGCGATAACCTCGGGGTGCAGGCGGCCGTCCGCGTGCATCGGCGTGTGGGGGGCGGCGACGAGTCCGATCAGGTCCAGTTTCACGGGGGCGGGGCTTCCTTGCGACGGTCATGCGCGGGGTGGCGCTCCGGCCCTATCGTACCCCGTCCCGGTGCGGCATGTGCCGCTGCTGCTGCCCTGTGCGCCATAATGGTTCAGAGGGTCCGCGCCAGGGAGCGCGGGGCGCCGCCTATGGAACTGTTTCAACTGCGCTACTTCGTGGCCGCGGCGCGGCGCGGGAACTTCTCCCGCGCCGCTGAGGAGGTTTGCGTCTCGCAGCCCTCGCTCTCACTCCAGATCGCGAACCTGGAGCGGGAGATCGGCGCGCCGCTCTTCACCCGGCAGGGGCGTTCCGTGGCGCTTACGGACGCCGGAGTGGTACTGCGGGAGTACGCCGAGCGCATCCTGCGTGAGGAGGAGGAGGCGCGCCGGGCGGTGCGCGCTGTGGTTGGGTTGGAGCGTGGACGCCTTTCCCTGTGGACCCTGCCGACCCTCGGGCAGCATCTGCTCCCCCTCACCCTGGCCCGCTTCCGGCAGGCGCACCCGGGCATTGCGATCACTGTTCACGAGGCGGTGCCCGCCCGCGCCGTGGGCGCCGCGGTGGCGGACGGGCGCGCGGACGTGGGCATGGTCCACCTGCCGTGCCCGGTGCCGGGCCTGGTCGAACGCGCCCTGTTCACGGAGGAGTTGGCGCTGGTGGTGCCCTCCGGCCACCCGCTCGCCGCTCCCGATGTCCCTCCGCCCGCGCTGGCGGACCTGGCGGGCGAAGATTTCGTGTGGGTGCCGGACGGAAGTACGCCCGAGCATCCGTTCTTCGCAGCGTGCCTGGCCGCCGGGTTCACCCCCCGCATCGCGTGCGTCTCCGGGTCGGCTCAGGGGATGCAGGCGCTGGTGGCGGCGGGTCTGGGTATCTCGCTGCTGCCCCGCCTGGCGCTCCACCCGCCGGAGGGCGCGGTGGTGGTAGACCTGGCACCGCCCCGCCCCACGCGCACCCTGGCGGTGGTCTGGCGCGAAGGCGACCCGCTCACACACGCCGCGCGGGCTTTTCTGGAAATGGTGACCGAAGACCATGAACGAACGGGATAGAAACGCAGACAACGAGAACAGCGGCAACGGGGGA
>Ga0065721_10053287_pt1 | contig 10202 bp, 7 predicted proteins | sample Mesricmetagenome_FD_59108 | JGI IMG/M metagenome (GOLD analysis project Ga0065721, IMG submission 59108) | Mesophilic microbial community from rice straw/compost enrichment Sample: eDNA_1 v2 (version 2) | ecosystem: Engineered > Solid waste > Grass > Composting > Bioreactor | place: USA: Davis... | reverse complement strand
GACAAGTTTGCGTTTTCATCCGAACCTAGCACAGCAAAAATCCCGTCCCGTGTCTAGCTCAAACTTTCAGCTATGTTCCTCAACAACTTCCGCCCTCTGGGAAAAAGACCCTGTTCCAAACCCGGCCAGGATGGATTTCGCGTTGGACTATCGTCTGGGGCCTGAACTTTTGCTTTCGCATCTCGCACCTCAGAAGCACATGGCTCAGATCCTGTCCTCGGCTGCCGTTCAGTCAATTCACTCACAAAATAATGCGGCAGCGATGGAAAGACTCGTCGCGTTGCTGAACATCATCGTCGCCGTTGAAGGCGAGCCAACGATGATTTCACAACTTGTCCGATATGCCATCACTTCCATTGCCATTGGTCCTACGTTTGAATTGATCCATGCCGATGGAATAACGGATGATCAGTTGGAACGGCTTCAAAACGCGTGGAAGCGTCTGACATTTATTCCGGTTTTGGAGCATGTTTTCGAAATGGAGCGTTACAGCGTACCCCGGTGGATTGCAGACGTACGCACAAAACCTGAACGGTTATTCAAAGCGATGAGCTTGTGGGGCGGCGGTTCAGGCTCCACCGGTGGAAGTTTTTGGGAAAGCTGCAAGGAACTCGCAGATTCAACGAGAAAATCCTTCGCCACTGTCGTTTGGCAATCATCCTGGTCCTACGCGGACGAACGCAACGCTATTGCCCATGCGCAGCTCGGTGTCGAAACCAGCCGTCGGATCGCCGCGAGTCGCTGTTACTTGCCGGAACTCGATTGGATGCAGCATGAGATGTCGATCCGCGGTCTCACGAACAATCCCGCCGACGACAGCTGGCTCAGATCAGTTCTCGACAAGGAAATTGCCGGTTTTCTCGAGGGTACATTGTCTTCGTTGAAGTTCTTTAACAAAGCTCTTCATGCAGAAGTCACCCGAGAGGTCGTCCTAACAGCAATCGCCATCAAACGGTATCAACTGAGGAACGGCACGCTTCCAGATTCTCTCTCTGATTTGGTTCCTTCGTTTCTGGACAAGCCGACTCTCGATCCGGTCGATGGAAACCCTCTTCGTTATCGGCTCAATCAAGATGGTTCATTCGTGCTCTACTCAATTGGAAACGATGGGGTGGACAACGGCGGTTCGTTGAAAGGATTGAATCGTACCTTCTGGTGGCTTAGCGGCGAGGACTGGGTCTGGCCGATGCCTGCGTCCGAGGCCGAAATCGAAGCGTTCCGCAATTCCAGCTTCCAACCGTGATCGGGTTCGACTAGGTTCCCGCGCCATGGATTTCCTGAAGCAGTTCGTCGATGTCATCCTTCACTTGGACAAGCATCTCGATTCACTCGTCGCCCAATACGGTCCCTGGATCTACGTCATCCTGTTCCTGATCATTTTCTGCGAAACCGGACTGGTCGTGACGCCGATTCTTCCCGGCGACTCGCTGCTCTTTGCCGTCGGCGCACTCAGCGCGCGTCCGGACGGACTGAACTTCTGGATCGTCGTCAGCTCTCTGATTGTCGCAGCGATCCTGGGCGATTCAGTGAATTATTGGATCGGATATTTCCTCGGCGAAAAGCTTCAGAAGAAATATCCGCGACTGATTAAACCGGAATACATCAAAAAGACCCACGACTTCTACGAACGCTACGGTGGCAAGACCATCATCATTGCGCGATTCGTGCCGATCGTCCGCACCTTCGCACCGTTCGTGGCGGGCATCGGCAAGATGACCTACACGCGGTTCATGATGTTCAACATCTCAGGTGCGCTGCTCTGGATTCTCCTCCTCGTGCCGGCGGGTTATTTCTTTGGCAACATGCCGTTTGTTAAGAAGAATTTTTCGGCGGTTGTCCTGGCGATCATCTTCATCTCGATTCTGCCGGCGATCATTGAATTCCTCCGCGAGCGCGCCCGCAGGCGCAAAAGCGTAATCAAAGCCGAAAGCGGAAATTAAAATCGAAGTGGTGATCGGGATTTATTTCAACCACGGAGGAACACCGAGGGACACGGATGGAAACAAGAGTTTCCAGTTGCGGCAAGATCGTCCTTCGGCATGTTTTTCTTTCCAAAATCTGCAGGCTAGCGCGAAGATCCGCGTCCCTCTGTGTTCATCCGTGGTTTAACTCTTCTTCGCGTCTATCCGTGTCTTTGTGAGCTTTTACTCCGAAACGCGGATCAATGTTTTCACCACGCGATTTCCAGCGGCCATTGATTTCAGAAGCTCCGGAAGATGGCTGAGCGTGCTTTCGCCATCGACAAAATCGGCGGCGCGAATGACGCCCGACTCGATGAACTCCAACGCCCGGCGAATGGTTCTGGGCGTGTGATGAAAACTCGCGAGCAGCGTGAGATCGGAATAGTGAATCAACGTCGTGTCGAGCGTGATCGTCGTTCCGGATGGACAGCCGCCGAAGAAGTTCACCTTGCCGCCTTTGCGCACAAGATGAACGCTGGCTTCCCAAACTTCCGGCTTGCCGACAGCTTCAATCACCGCATCGAACTGTTCCTTCGACGCATCCCGAATCTTCGATATCAGATCTGATCCATCTCCGATGTCGATGACATGCGCTGCACCAAGCCGCTTTGCTGCGTCGAGCCGCGCGGCCCGGCGTCCGGCCACGGTGACAACGCAGCCGAGTTCCCGCGCCAGTGCCACAAACATGAGTCCAATCGGCCCCGCGCCGATCACGAGCACATTCTGTCCGGCCCGCAGTTTCAAATCTTCGATTCCCTGAACGACACACGCCAGCGGTTCGGTGAGGGCGGCGTCCTTGAACGCAGTTTCAGGTTTGAGCAGCAGCATGTTCTTCGCTGCGATTCGCGCGGGAACGACGATCGATTCCGCGTAAGCGCCGTTGAGGAACAGCAGATCGTCACAGATGTTCTCCTGCTGGTTTTTGCAATGAAAGCACTCGCCGCAGGGCGCCGAGTTGGCCACAACCACGCGATCGCCGACAGCCCAGCTCCGGCCGGACTCCTGGCTCCTGGCGTTGGAAACTTCAGAAATCACTCCGGCGAGTTCGTGTCCGAAAACAGCCGGCGGCACGATCATCCGGGCGTGGTAACCGCGCCGGAACACTTTCAAATCGGTTCCACAGGTGAGCGCCGCTTCAATGCGGATGCGGGCTTCACCGGGCTTGAGTGCGGCGGGCGAAACGTCTTCGATGCGGACATCTTCTTTGCCGTAAAGAACTGCGGCTTTCATCGGCGCGCAGTGTAGCGGCGGATGACCGGAGTGGAAGAAGAGTTTTGGATCTACGGTTTCGAAACCAGGGTCCAGTTCCCGCGAACCAGCTTGCGAACCTGTGGGGTTCCCGGCGGAAGTTTCGATTGATCGAGAAAGTTGAGATCGAACGCCCATTTGCGTGTCGGAGCGGTGTAATACCTGTCCTCAGACGGACTCTGCCAGAACTTCGTCGCATGTTTGCTTTCGAACATGACCACCATGGAGCCGTTGTAGGTCAGTGTCTTTCCGCTCCAGTTCTCCAGCAGGCGTATGAAGTTTTCCGCGCCGCCACTGTATTGCTTGTTGTTACTGTTATCCTTCTGTGTCTTGACGATGCCGCCCAGCAGTGCGGCGTTCACCGTTGTATTCTCCGCAGCCCTTCCTGTCTTCACGTTGTGGGCGGCGTTCGCATCGTTGTATTGGGATGAAATGATCGTGATGGAATCTCCGACAAGCGAAGCGGGCTTGGTCTGGGTGGTGACCGTTTGGTCGCCAGACGAACTGCCATTGTTCAGGTTGAAATGGCCCTTCACGTAAATTGGGCGTTCGGTCGCCACGGTCAGACCGTCTTCAGGAAGAACGTGGCCATTCACGATCCGCACCGCTTCCAGCCGGCTGGCCAGATCACGCTGATCCTCGACGTAGATCGAATTGATGCCATGTCCTTGGAAGTATTTCGCGGCGTTATTGATGCCCTTTCCGCCAGCGGGCTTGTTCAGCCAGGCGTTGAACTTCGCGACGTCAATCTCCGTGGCCGAAACCCATGTGTTCTCGCGAAGATCGAACATGGTCTTGTCGCTCGTCTTCACGAACGAATACGAAACCGTGTTGCCGTTCGTGACATCACCGGGGATCGCGGCAAACAGGTTCCAGCGTCCGGACTTCACCTGAACACCGGTTGATGTGGTGGTGATGATCAGGTCCGCCTTGTTGTAATAACGCTGCTTCCCCATCAACGAATTGGGATCTTCTGAAGCGTCCGGCACCTTCAGGATTTCCCGAACGGATTCGGGATTGTTGTCAGTGCCGACCGGCAACGTGAGCGAACCGACTTTCTCAGCTTTTTGCTTCTGGTACGTGGGAGCCTGTTTGCTGTTGTTGTACTGGGGATCATCCGCATGCCGGTTGTTGAAAATCCTGCCGACGGAAGAAACGGAATCCTTGTAAGTCAGCTTTGCCTGTGGAGCCGTGTAGATGTCGCCGTTGCTGTGAACCTTTCCGTTCACGATCATGTCTGCTCCGGGATTGAGCTCGAGATCCAGCGTGTAAAAAATCGCAAATTGAAAAACCGGGATGGACGCGAGCTGGATGTCCTGCTGAACCGTTGCAGAAACTTCATATGCGGCGTTCAAGGCCTTCGCTGTTGAGCTGATCCGATACGGACTCACCAGGCCGTACAAACCTTCGAACTGGGAATTGAGATTCGCAATCACTGCCGGACCGAGGCTCTCCACGCCCGTGACCGCGGGAGTTCCCATGGAATCGCTGAAGCTGAACTGGATCGGCCAGTTGCTCTGCACGGTCTGCGGTGTCAGGGACTGATAAACGCTGAGGTCCGAGTTGACGCTTTGCTTGATGAAATCGCGGTTCATCTGGGCGATGGTCAGTTCCGTCGCCGCCTCAGCCGCCGCGACTGCCGCATTGTAAAGATTGTTCCTGGCTGTCAGTCCCGACTGCACCGCTGTCAGCCGCGTGACCCCGGCGAGCACGGCAAGCATGATGGCCATGAATACAAGTGTGATGGCCAGACCGTACCCACCGTTCCGGATCTTTTTTCCCGACGAGAATTTCATATCGCTGCCCTCACTCGATCAGACGCCGCGTGATTCGCGTCTGCAACCGGTAGTAATCGTAAAGCCCGCCATTTCCGATCGTCGCGATCGGATACTCCCACTGATAAAACTCCAGCGTCATCCGGATGACCCGGTTGTTGTCGTCGTTTGTCAGCACGTTGCCGCGGAAATCCTCCGCCTGGAACACCATCCGGTTTGTGACGAACCGGGCAACGATTTCAGGCGTGCCTCCGCTGTGGGTGATCGATTTGAGATTGTTGTCCGTCGGATCGAGATAGAATCGCGTGAACTGATTCATGTTCGTCGTCGAATGTATCTGAACCGCGTTTCCGATCTGCGGATAACTGTCCGCGATGTTGGTGAAGCCGAGATTGCTGCCGTGCCCGACCAGCACGATCTTTCCCTGGCGTATGCGCTCACGAACATGATTCAACGCCTTCCGACCGTCAGCAGTGGCGGACAGCTTCGTCTGCGCAATCTGATGCATCCGCAACCCGAAGATCTGACTGCTGACCAGACAGATCACCAGCATCGAGAAGATCGCCATCACGACCATGATCTCGGACAGTGTGAAACCGCGGGCGCGAAGTCCCGGAAGCTTTGAATTGTGAATGAAGGGTTTCATTGGTCAGCGCCCCGGAATGTCACCACAGTATTCGTGAACAGCCCGCGATTGATAAACGACCAGACGCAGTCAGCCCGAATCTCCCGCACGGGCGGATTCTCAGAGATCGGGCGAATGGAAATGTAGTTGGTGGCGTAGATCGGAAGATTGCTTACAGGAATGTCCAGCATGTCCACCTGCACGTAATTGGTCGGCGGAAGCTCGTCCACTCCCGGCCAGGCCTGGGGATCCCATTTCGCCGCGCGTGCCTGTTCCACTCCTTGTGATGCGAGCGATTGGGCCGCGAGTGAATGAGCGCTCCATTCCGCGCGCCGGGCTGACGCTGTGTAGCCGAGAATCACGCCCTCGATCAGAATGCCGAAGATCGCAATCGCCATTACGATCTCCGCCAGTGTGAATCCCGCCGAGGCACTCAATGACTTCCCGGTTCGTCCAATTCGTGGATGCATAACACTCAGAACGCCTTTTGCAGACGTCATGCCAATGCACCGAAACCATTCTGCCTGAACATCGTGTCATCTGTTATCGATGCTTGGTGACCCTTTAACGATTCCGAGAAATACGTCGCGTGTGAGAAATCCGATGTCCCATTCTCATCTGTAGGTGAAGAGGACAGAGCGCAGAGGGTCTTGCTTCAATTGCAGACAAGACATGAAGTCCTTCCGCTGCTCATGGTTATTCGCAAATCGAATATTTCCGCAAAACAGATTGAATCTGCTATGCCCGGAAATTCAGACCGGCTTTGAACAACCGCTTCACCAGACGCCGGTTCACCCCATCGCCATGCCATTGCACGATGTTTCGGGCGCAAACCTCAGTGGCGCCCGCCGCCATCAAACGCTCGGTGCTCGCCGCAAAAACGTTGTCCACAGAACCAAACGCTTTGCACAGCGTCTGCGCATCCGCCGGAGTTACGGAAGGAATTGCCAGCCCATGAAGAAGCCGCCACGCATCGCGCGTTCGGCTGGCCGTAATGGAATCGAACAGTTGTTGGGCTGCGGATGGATCCACCCCATCCATCGCAGCGATCTCCGCCAGCTTCAGCCGATACAACTCCGCGACATCTCTCACGAGACCGTTTCCCACCAGCTTCTCGACCATCGCTGACGTCAGTTCGGGAATGTTCATCGCCTCGTTCGATCCCCAATGTTGAATCCGCATCCGGATCTGGGCGGGACAATCGAGATTGGGACAGCGGGTCTGGGACTGCGGCTGGACAGATTCCCGGTAAAGCGGCGAGCCGCATTCGGGACAGACCGCTTCAGGATCAAACGCTGAAGCGTTCGATTTGAACAGGGATTGAAGAAGTTTCAGCATAGCGACCGGACAGAAGCTTAGCGTCTCACGCCGAAAGCATTTTCAAAAATTCCTCTTCGCTCAAAATTTTCACGCCCAGCTGCTGTGCCTTCTCCAGTTTGGAACCGGCTTCCGTGCCAGCAAGAACGTAGTCCGTCTTCTTGCTCACGCTTCCACTCACTTTTCCGCCAGCAGCTTCAATCTTCGCCGCAGCTTCGTCGCGGGTCATCGACGGCAGAGTGCCGGTGAGGACGAAGGTTTTTCCAGAGAACACACCGCCGGTCGATTCAGACGCGGCAACGACTTCTTTCTGCGGGCGAATTCCCAACTGTCCCATTCGCTCAAGAACGCGATGCCCCTCCGGTGAAGCGAAGTAATCGAGAACACTCCGCGCAGCAACAGGCCCCACTTCAGGCAGGCGAGCTTTGATGCCACCGGCGGTCAGACGCTCTTCAATCGCCGAGATCTCCGCTTTGAGAACCGTGTCGCGCTGCTCGCGCTCCAGCCGTTCGGTCTCCGTCTTCGGCGGATTTCGTCGCGACCGCGGACTGATCTCCGCCCGTTCCGCTTCCTTGTCACCTAGCGCCCGAATGTCCCGCAGAACTTCCGACTGCGCGAGCGCTTCGAGCGAATCATGTGTGGCCGCGAGCTGTTTCGCGGTCGCTTCGCCGATGTCGGCGATGGCAAGGGCATGAATCCAACGATGCAGCGGCGCCGTCTTCGCCCGTTCAAGCGCATCGAGAATTTTGCGTGCGTTCTTCTCGCCGAGCGTGCGCGGTTCGTCGTCGGTTCCCAGGTTCAACTTCGACAGGCGTTCGTGCGTGAGTTCGAACAGGTCCAACGGTTCCTTCACAAGCCCGCGTTCAATGAGTTTCTCCGCAACAATGCCGCCCAGCGACTCAATATCGAGCGCCTTGCGTTGGGCGAAGTATTCGACCCGGCGCGTCAGCTGCGCAGGGCAGCCCGCAATATTCTGACAGCGCCACGCCACTTCCTCGGCATCGCCCGCCGACATCTTCTCCTTCGCAATCGGTCCGCCGCACGCCGGACATTTTCCATTCACATGAGCAAGGAGATCGAATGGCTTCGCATCCGCAGGACGCTTTGTCTTCACCACTTCGTAAACTTCTGGAATCACCATTCCCGCCTTCCGGATCACCACAGTGTCGCCGATCCGAATGTCTTTGCGGCGAATTTCATCCTCGTTGTGCAGTGTCGCGCGCGAAATCGTCGAGCCCTGAACGAACACCGGCTCCAGCTCCGCCACAGGTGTCAACACTCCGGTCCGGCCTACCTGCACGGTGATGTCACGCAGCCGTGTCTCGGCCGGCGTGATCCATGGCACGGGCTTGTGAACGATCGCATAACCGGGTGCGCGGGAACGGCCCGGAATGCGCGCCCAGTCGGCAAGCGTGTTCACCTTAAGCACGATACCGTCAATCTCATACGGCAGTTGCCGCCGCAGGTCACGATCCTCGTCGTAGTGCGCAACCACCTTCTCTCTGTAAACTTTCAGCACTTCATCGATTCCATCACAAACCCACCAGAGCTTCTGGGTCGGAAGCCCAAATCGGGCGAGCGCCTGGAGCATCTCCGAATGGGTTTCGAACTCGATCCCATCCACCGCGCCAACTGCGTAGAACACGGCACGGATCGGACGCCTGGCCACCAGTCGCGGATCAAGTTGCTTGAGCGTTCCGGCGGTGGCGTTGCGCGCGTTTGGAAACGGTTTCTCGCCTTCCGACGTGAGCTTCGCGTTCACCGCTTCAAATTCCTTCGTCGCCATGTACGCCTCGCCGCGCACTTCAAGCAGCGGCGGCGGATTCTTCGTTTTCAATTCCATCGGAATCGATCGCACGGTCTTCAAATTGACCGTGATGTCGTCGCCTTCCGTCCCGTCGCCCCGCGTGACGCCGAGCGCGAACTTTCCGTGACGGTAATGGACGCTGATCGAAACGCCATCGACCTTCGGTTCGATCATGTATTGGATGCGATCGCGTCCGAGCTGCCTGCGAAGCGTCGTGTCAAAGGAGCGAAGCTGATGGAGCGTGTTCTCGTCCTGCGCGCGATTGCGCTTCTCCCGATCCGGCTCGTCCGCGCTCGTCGGATGATCGCTCGCTTCGATTTTGTCCAGCGACAACATCGGGACGAGATGCCGGACTCTCGCAAACTTTTCGCTGGGCGCGCCGCCGACGCGTTGCGTTGGCGAATCGGGCGTTACGAGCTCGGGAAAAAGCTTCTCGAGATCCTGCAGTTCGCGGAACAGCGCATCGTATTCGCGATCGGTGATGAGCTGCCGGCCTTCGACGTAGTAGGCGTGATCGTGCTGGCGGATCTGGTCCGCAAGTTCACGGTGACGGGATTGTGCCTGCTCAAGCGTCATGCGCGGCAACTTACTGTTTGAGCCGATGCTTGGAAGTCTTTTTTCCCGCGGGGCAAAATCGTTTGGAAGTTGAACGACCATCGCCTAGGTTCTGTCTCACAGCGAAATAAACCAGATACGCGGTTATGATCATGAATCGAAGCGTCCGGATGTTTGTTGCCCCCCTGTTGCTGTTGCTGCTCGCCACAACAGCGTTGCATGCCCAGAAAGTTCCCGTTGTCGAAAAGCAGCTCGCCAATGGAATGAAGCTGCTGATGGTGGAACGTCACGACGAACCCAACATCGCGGGCGGCTGGGTGGCACGTGTCGGCAGTGTGAACGAAAAGCCCGGCATGACCGGCATCGCCCACCTGTTCGAGCACATGATGTTCAAAGGCTCGCACACCATCGGCACGAAGGATCTCAAGCGCGACCTTGAAATCATCGACGAACAGGAGCGCGTGCGCGACGAGATGCGCAAGGAGGAATCACTCATGCGCGAAAGATTCCGGCGCGGCGAGATCGACGACCTCCTCAAGCCCGAGAACAAGTCGGCCCGCTACCTTGAGCTGGAGAAGCAGTTTGCGGCGCTGATCGAAGAACAGAGAAAAATTCTGGTGAAGAACGAGTTCGACCAGATCCTGCGCGGTCAGGGTGCTTCTGGAATGAATGCGTTCACGTCGGAGGACATGACCGCCTACTTCGAAAACGTGCCGGCCAACAAGCTCGAACTCTGGATGTGGATGGAATCCGATCGCCTGCTGAATCCGGTCTTTCGGGAATTCTACGCCGAGCGCGATGTGGTGTTTGAGGAACGACGGATGCGGACCGATTCGACGCCGCTGGGAAAATTTCAGGAACAGTTCGCGGCGATGTTCTGGCAATCGTCGCCTTACGGCTGGCCGGTGGTTGGC
>Ga0065721_10053286_pt1 | contig 10202 bp, 11 predicted proteins | sample Mesricmetagenome_FD_59108 | JGI IMG/M metagenome (GOLD analysis project Ga0065721, IMG submission 59108) | Mesophilic microbial community from rice straw/compost enrichment Sample: eDNA_1 v2 (version 2) | ecosystem: Engineered > Solid waste > Grass > Composting > Bioreactor | place: USA: Davis... | reverse complement strand
GGAGACGCCAACGGTGAGCGAGCCCACCAGTCCGGGGCCGGACGCGACGGCGATCGCGTCCACGTCGCCCAGCGCCACGTCGGAACGCGACAGCGCCTCCTCGAGCGTGGGAACGAACGCCTCGAGGTGCGCTCGAGAGGCCACCTCCGGCACGATGCCGCCAAAGCGGGCGTGCTCGTCCATCGACGACGCGGTGACGTCAGCGATGAGCTCCGTGCCGCGCACGAGCGCCACACCCGTCTCGTCGCACGTCGATTCGATTCCCAGTACCAGCATCAGCCAACCCTATTCGTCATCCACACCCACGAGCCCCTGCGTCCGCACGGCAAATCCGCGCGGCGCGATGCCGGCCAGCGGTACACCTGGACCTTCACGTTCACGAACCCTCCACCTCCGCGATTTGCCGTGCGGACGCAGGGCGTGGCGGGGGCATGCGGCGGCGCATGACCAGGGCGTCGTGGTCCTCCGGCTGGTAGTAGCGCGGGCGGATCCGCACGTCCTCGAACCCGTGCGCCCGGTACAGCGCGAGCGCCGCGGGGTTCTCGACGGACACCTCGAGCCACGCATCGGGAGCACCCACGGCCGCCGCCTCCGCAAGGAAGTCCTCCATGAGCGCCCGGCCAACGCCGGCACGTCGCGCACGTGGCACCACGGCGATGTTCATGAGGTTGAACGCGTCGCCGTCGAAGCCGTAGACCGCGTACCCCACGAGTTCACCGTCAAGCTCCGCGCCCCTGTAGCGCTTCCCGCCGTACGCCCAGTCGTCGCGAATGAGCGACTCGGACCATGCGGCCGGGCCAAAGATCTCCACCTCACGTTCGGCAACCCACGTCAGGTCCGCCTCGGAGAGGTCCCGCAGCGTGATCACGCTCCCGGCACCCCATGCACGTCGGGTCGCCTGAGGTACAGCGGCTCAGTTGCCATGTCACTGCCCGACGCTCTCGCGGCTTCCGCCGCCTTCACCAGTCCCAGCGGGGTGGGGTCGGCGGCGGTCGCGTTCGCGAAGACGTCAGGGTAGAGCGGTCCCCCGCGGCCGAACACGTCGCCGGCGACGGGGACGTCGGCGGGAGCGCACACGGCGGGGCCGTCCACGCGCAGCCCGTCTTCGTAGCGGGCCCAGTAGACCTCTCTGCGCCGAGCGTCCGTCACGACGGTGCATGTGCCGTGGACGGCGCCGATCGCGTCGAGAGAGCACACTCCCTCGACGGGCACGCCCCATGCAAAGCCAAGGGTGCGAGCGGTGACGAGGCCCACGCGCAGCCCCGTGAAGGTGGCGGGCCCGGTGCCCACCACAATGCGCTCGGGACGCTCGCGCGCGTCGTCGAGCACCTCCTTGACCATGCCGGCAAGCAGCTCGGCGTGGCCGCGCGGGGCGAACTCGGTGCGCTCGGAGATGACGGTCGCGCCCTCGACGGCCGCGACCAAGATCGCTCCCGAGGTGTCGATGGTGAGGATCACTGCGCCACCTCCGCGGCCTCGCCAAGGTCAATGCCGGCCCAGCGCTCGCCGTGGCCGATGAGCGTCACGATGCGGTCGCCGCCGTCAGGGTTCTCCGGATCGAAGTCTCCGCCGCGCTCTCGCTCGATGCGGATGAGCAGGCGATCGTCCGCGAGCGCCTCCGCCTTGTCCTCTCCCCACTCCACGACGGTCACGGAGTCCTCAAGAGTCGCATCGAGGTCAAGGTCGTCAAGTTCCGCCAACGAGCCAAGGCGGTACGCGTCCACATGGATCAGCGCAGGGCCGTCAACGAGGCTGGGATGCGTGCGGGCGATGATGAATGTGGGGCTCGCGACGTGCCCGCGCACGCCAAGCGCCTCGCCAAGCCCCTGCGTGAACGTCGTCTTGCCCGCGCCCAGGTCGCCGCTCAAGAGCAGCAGATCGCCGGGCCGCACAACCGGAGCCACCACGTCCTTCGCGAAGGCGCGCATCGCCTCCGCGTCCCTCACCACAATGCTCACGCTGACACCTTTGGCCTCAGCCCGCCAAAGCGGCAGATCACCTCGTAGTCAATGGTTCCCACAGCGTCGGCCCAATCCCGGGCGGAGGGGCCACCTGGACCGATGAGCGTGACCGTGTCTCCCACCACGCATTCGGTGACGGGGCCAAGGTCCACGACGAACTGATCCATGCACACGCGACCCGCGATGGTGTAGCGGCGGCCGCGGATCTCCACCTCGGCGGAGTTGCCTGCGGCGCGGATGATGCCGTCGCCGTAGCCCGCCGCGACAAGTCCAAGGGTCGTGGGAATGGGGGTGACGTACTCGTGGCCGTAACTCACGCCCTGACCCGCAGGAACGTCCTTCACGAGCACCAGTTCAGAGGTGACGGACATCGCGGGACGCAGTCCCCAGTCGTTGCCGTCAGGGTCCTCGACGGGAGGGAGGCCATACACGGCGATGCCGGGGCGCACCAGATCGAAGTGCAGGTCCGGGCGGGTGAGCGTCGCAGCGGAGTTCGCGATGTGGCGCACCTCCACCTCGAGACCGTGCTCCTCGAGTCGCACCGCAGCAGAGCGGAACACCTCCGCCTGCGCCTCGATGGTCGCATGGCCCGGCTGATCCGCCCACGCGAAGTGCGACCAGATGCCCACGAGCTTCACGAGCCCCTCTCGCTGCGCGGCGGCAATGAGTCCCATGAGTCCGTCGAGCGCCGCGGGTGAGCAGCCCTCGCGCCCAAGCCCTGTGTCGACGCACAGGTGGATGCGCGCCACGGAGCGGATCTCGCGAGCGGCGGAGACGATCACGCCAAGCACATCCGGCGATGAGACGGACAGGTCGACATTCGCGGCAATGAGCTCCTGAGCAGGAACCTCCGCGCCGTAGAGCCACGTGAGGATGGGGCCGGTGTCGCCCGCGATGCGCAGCTCGATCGCCTCATCGGGCTGGGCGACGCCGAGCCACTCGGCACCGCCTGCTCGCGCGGCCTTGGCGGCCTCCACGAGTCCGTGCCCATAGGCGTCGGACTTCACGACGGCCATGAGCGCGGCACCAGCCGCGCGCTTCTTGAGCGTCACCACGTTGTCGGTGATCGCGCTGTAGTCAATGCGAACGGCTAGGCGGCTCATGGCCCCTCCCCAATCACGACCGCGGAGGCGATCCCCGCGTCGTGCGATAGCGATAGATGGAACGAGGTGATCCCCAGTTCCGCGGCCCGGGCGGCGACAGTTCCCTTCACCACCAGTGTGGGGCGGCCCGACGCTTCGCTCACCACTTCTGCGTCGTGCCACACGAGCCCGCCAGGGCTTCCGAGCGCTTTCGCTAGCGCCTCCTTGGCGGCCCAGCGGGCGGCAAGGCTTGCGACCGAGCGGTCGCGCTCCGACTCGGTGAAGACGCGCTCGATGAAGCCCTGAGAGCGTTCGGTCGCCTCTTCGAAGCGGCTGATGGCCACTACGTCGATGCCGAGCCCGAGGATCGCCACTGGCTATTCCACCGTCACAGACTTGGCGAGATTGCGCGGCTGGTCCACGTCGTGGCCCTTGGCCGTCGCGAGCTCGAGAGCGAACAGGTGAAGCGGCACCACCGCGAGCAGCGGCTGCATGAGCACCGGCGCCTTGGGGACGTAGAAGACCTGCTCCGCATATTCCGCAGCAACCGTGTCGCCCTCTTCCGCGATGACGAAAGTGCGGGCGCCGCGAGCACGAACCTCCTGGACGTTGCTCACGACCTTGGAGTGCAGCGACTCTCGTCCGCGCGGGCTTGGCAGCACGATCACCACCGGCTGTCCCTCTTCGACGAGCGCGATGGGGCCATGCTTGAGCTCACCTGCGGCGAAGCCCTCCGCGTGGATGTACGCAAGCTCCTTGAGCTTGAGCGCGCCCTCCATGGCGATGGGGTAGCCCACGTGGCGGCCAAGGAACAGCACGGTGCGCTCATTGGCGAGGCTCTTCGCCACCGCGCGCACGGTCTCCGACGAGTCGATGATCCACTGAATCTTCGCCGGGATGTCGTCGAGGTGCGCGAGCAGCGCGGCAATCTCATCAGGGAACTTGTTGCCGCGCAGTTCCGCGAGGTAGATGCCGAGCAGGTACGACGCGGTGATCTGCGCGACGAAGGCCTTGGTCGAGGCCACCGCGATCTCCGGCCCGGCGCGCGTATACAGAACGGCGTCCGCCTCGCGGGCGATCGTCGAGCCCTGGGCGTTGACGATCGCGACCACATTCGCGCCCTGCTGCTGGGCGTGGCGCACGGCCATGATCGTGTCCATCGTCTCGCCGGACTGGCTGATGGCCACCACAAGCGTGCGGATGTTTACGACGGGGTCGCGGTAACGGAACTCGTGGGCGAGCTCCACCTCGACGGGAATGCGGGTCCAGTGCTCGATCGCGTACTTGGCCACCATGCCGGCGTAGGCCGCGGTGCCGCACGCGATGATGACGATCTTGTCGACGGCATTGAGCACGGAGTCGTCGATCATGCCCGCATCGAGATGCAGCTTGCCGCGCTCGTCGATGCGACCGCGGAGGGTGTCAGCGACGGCCGCGGGCTCCTCGAAGATCTCCTTCTCCATGAAGGTCGCGAAGCCGCCCTTCTGTGCAGCCTCCGCATCCCAGTCCACGTGATAGGGCTCGCGCTCCACGACATCGCCGTTCGCGTCAGTGACCACCACCGCGTCCGGGGTGATCTCCACGACCTCGTCCTGGCCCAGCTCGAGCGCCTCGCGCGTGTGCGCGATGAACGCCACGACGTCACTCGCGAGGAAGTTCTCCCCTTCGCCAAGGCCCACCACGAGCGGGCTGTTGCGGCGGGCTCCCACGACGACGTGCGGCTCGCGTGCGTCGACCGCAAGGAGAGTGAAGGCGCCCTCAAGCCTGCGCACGATGGTTCGCATAGCGTCGGTCAGGCTCTTGCCGTTTTCCACCTCGCGAGCGAGCAGGTGGCCCGCCACCTCGGTGTCCGTCTCCGACTGGAAGATGATGCCCTCTGCCTGGAGCTCGGCGCGCAGCGTGGCGAAGTTCTCGATGATGCCGTTGTGGATGATCGCGATGCGACCACCGGCGGCGAGGTGCGGGTGTGCGTTCGCGTCCGTGGGGGCGCCGTGCGTGGCCCAGCGCGTGTGACCGATCGCGGCAGTGCCCTCACGCAGGGGGTTGTCCGCAAGCGCCTTCGCAAGGTTCACGAGCTTGCCCGCGCGCTTGGCGACATCGAGGCGCTCCTCGTTGTCGGTCACCACAGCGATGCCAGCGGAGTCGTATCCGCGATACTCGAGCCGCGACAGCCCTTCCATGACCACGCCCTCAGGACGTGCGCTGGCAGCGCCAGACCCGACGTATCCGACGATTCCGCACATGCGGTCCAGTCTAGTTCCCGGCGCGCGAACACCCTGCTGGCACCGGTCACAGCGCGCGGTGCGCCACAATGGTGCGGTGAGCGAGCGACCCCAGACACCGTTCCTTACGCTCGGTCGCGAGCAGTGGGCCGCGCTCGCCGCATCGACGCCCCTGCCCCTCACGGAAGAGGACATCGCTCGCGTTCGCGGCCTTGGCGACCCCATCGACCTGGTCGAGGTGGACACCATCTACCGGCCGCTGTCGCGACTGCTCGATCTGTACTCAGAGGCCACGGGGCGTCTTCACGACGCGACCAGCGAGTTCCTTGGCGAGCGCGCGTCGCGCACGCCCTTCGTCATCGGCATCGCCGGCTCGGTAGCGGTGGGAAAGTCCACGACGGCGCGAGTGCTGCGCGAACTCATGGCGCGCTGGCCCGGCTCCCCGCGCGTGGAGCTCGTGACCACGGACGGCTTCCTGTACCCCAATGTCGTGCTCGAGGAACGCGGGCTGCTCCAGCGCAAAGGCTTCCCCGAGTCCTACGACCGGCGCGCCCTGCGCTCCTTCATCTGGGAAGTGAAGTCCGGCGCCGACGAGGTCACCGCGCCCGTCTATTCACACATCACCTATGACATCGTGCCCGACGCTGTCATCACTGTGCGCCGACCCGACGTTCTCATCATTGAAGGTCTCAACGTGCTCGCCCCTCCGTACCGGCGCACGGAGGGCGGCTTCAGTCACGCGGTAAGCGACTACTTCGATGTGTCGATCTACGTGGACGCCGACCCCGAGGATGTGCGCCGCTGGTACATCGAGCGGTTCCTCGAGCTGCGACGCACCGCGTTCTCCCGCCCGGACTCCTACTTCCACACGTACGCGTCGCTGAGCGACGAAGCCGCGGTGGCTCGCGCGGGACAGATCTGGGACACGATCAACGCTCCCAACCTGGTGCGCAACATTGCGCCTACGCGCTCTCGCGCCCACATCATCCTGCGCAAGGGCGCGGACCACTCGATCGAATCGGTGTCGCTGAGGAAGTTGTAGGTCACCGGCTAGTCGACGCAGTTGGTCTCGCCGCCGGACTCGTCCAACACCCGCAGCGCCAGCACACGCAACTCCTTTGGCGTCGCGTCTGAGCTGGTCGGGAACCCGTGATCTTCAAGGCACTGACGAATGGCTGGGGCCTGCTCTAACCAGTAGCGATCCCGCGTTTCTTGCGACGTCGGCTGGAGTTGGTACAACTTGTTGACCCAAAATGCTTCCCGGTTGCTGCACTGTTCGGCAATTGCTGACATGGCCTCGAGTGCGTCATCGTCGGGCGCCGTCAGTATGGCGTTGGGAATCACGAAACCAGAGTCATCCCGGTTCTCCTCGTACTCCGCCGTACCACCCGCGTCGTGAATGCACTCAATCACCATGTAGGTCGCATCTTTGGCCTGATCGTAGGTCACCTCACCAGCTGCGAAGGCTTCCCGCAGAATCGTCAATTGGTGTTCGCTGGCGTGTCCCGCGGTTGCGTCTTCAAGATCTTTCCGCGCCTGCGCCGCAAATGCTCGGGCATCAGGAGCCGGCCCATCGCCGGTTCCGCCCCCTGCACAGCCGCTGAGCATCAACGTCGCGCAGACGCACGTCATAAACCCAACCGAACGTATCAAGCGCCCCACCGAACGCGAGCTCATGCTCATCTCAGTGGTCGCCGTGGTAGACCTTCATATTGTTGAATATGCTTGGAAGTGCCCGAGACTGTTTAGCGTACGTGTTGTCCCAAACGATGTTCGTGTATTCGAATGACGTGCCGCTTCCATTGATGCCTTTACCCCGAACACCCACATCGCGGTTGCAGAGGAAGTCGTCTGCCGCGACGCTGGAATAGTTCTGTGGATACGTACCATTATTGAACTTGCGGTAAATCGAGCACCCATCAAGGGAGTTCCACCCACTATTGGTTTGCCAGCCGGTAATGTAGTAAGTGGCGCTCGCTGCGCCAGCGGGGAGCAGTATCCCCAACACGGCTACGATGATGACTACTAAGGTACGGCGCATAATACCCCCCAAGTTACGCCAAGTGGATGTGCTTGGTCGCTGTCACTTTACTGGCAGCATTGCACTTTGTCGACGACGCGTCGCGGCGTTCATGCCGGTTTGTTTATATGGGCCCCGCGTGGGTCAAAGCAAGGGATCCGCAGGCCCGGTCGCAAACCGAGAGCACCTTGCCCTGGAGGCGCCTGTCGCTAGAACCAAAGGCGAAACGGCTCGGGCGTCGGCCCTTCAGCGCTTGCGCGCGACCAGCGTAAATGTCAGCGGAATCAACTCGCGCTGATGTGCGGGAAGCTCGAAGTCGCCGTCTTCGCCCTCCACCATGAACTCAGAGAACCGCCACGGCAGTGTCTTGCCCTCGTCGAAGCCGATGATCTCAAGGCCCGCGCCGAGCACCGCAGGAAGGAGCTCGCGGAACGGGTGCGGGAACTCGTAGGTGCGGGTGTTGGTGAGCTTGCCCTCTCCCGCGTACGTCTCTTCCTCGTCCCACACCTGGGCCTCGCCCGTGTCGAAGTACCGATAGACGGTCACGAGCTCTTCGCGGTTCTCGTCGAGGCCATACATCGCGGGGTGGCCGTCGCGGATGTAGAACAGGCCGCCCGGCCGCAACAGCCCCTCAATCTGCGCCGCCCAGCGGTCCAGGTCCTTGAGCCAGCCGACAGTGCCGATGCTCGTGTAGACGAGGTCGAAGGTGCGATCCGCGCCAAGCTGCTCGGTCACCGCGGCGCGAGCGTCAAGGACGTCCGTGTGCACCCACTCCGCCTCGACGCCGATGTCCGCCGCGAGCGCGGCCGCCGCGTCGAGCGCAGGCCGCGAGAAGTCCACCCCCACCACCCGGGCCCCGGCTCGCGCCAACGAGACCGTGTCGGTGCCGATGTGGCACTGCAGGTGACAGACGTCGAGGCCTGCCACAGCGTCGGGCAGAAAGCGGCGCAGGGCCTCAAGGTCCACCCGCACCACCTGCGAAAGATGCGCGGGGTCGCGGCGGTAGGAATCGAGGTCATAGCCGCCGCTGGTGTGGATCTCGACGCGATCGTTCCAGTTAGCGAGGTTCGCCTCGCGGGCGGTCTCCCAGGAGACCACGGCATCGGTGCCGGTCAGTTCATCGGCCATGCCGCGAGTCTAAGCCGGGCTAGTCCGCGGACTGCGCGGCTTGGGGCCCAGGCTCGTCGTCCTCTGGGACGCTCACGCCGAGCTTCGCGAGGATGCGATCGATGAGCCAGCCGAGCGCGATGCCGCCAACAACGCCAACGACGATCGACAGCAGCAGGTTGTCGATGAGCGAGGCGGCCCAGATGCCGATCGCCATCGCGTAGCTCGCCCAGATGACGGCGGCAATGAGGTCGAACATCATGAAGGCGCGGCGCGGGAAGTTCAGCGAACCGGCGGTGAGGTTCACGGCGACGCGGCCGAAGGGAATGAAGCGAGCAGCGATGATGATCGCTGCGCCGCGGTGATGCAGCGCGTGGTCGGCCCAGTCGAGCGTGCGCTGTCCCTTGGGCGAGCGGAACATGCGGAACGAGCGCAAGTGGATCTTGGTGCCCACTTGATAGGCGATCTGGTCGCCGCACCAGGCGCCCGCCGCTGCAGCGATCCAGATGAACGGCAGCAGTGGGGTGCCCGCGGTCTTCCATGCGGCCGAGGCTGCGATCACGACGGACTCCGACGGCACCACAGGGAAGATGCCGTCGATTGTGGACAGCAGGAAGATCCACAGGTAGATCCAGGCAGACTCTGTCGCGCTCAGCACCATCTCTTCGATGTTGGAGCTGAAGTGGACAATCCAGTCCCAGGCGCTCATGCGAGGCTGAGCCGCTCTCGCACCACCTGAGCCAGCTGGTCGGCGTGCCGCCGGGCGTCCTCCATCGTGGTCGCCTCGACCATGACGCGCACCAGGGGTTCGGTGCCCGACGGGCGGAGCAGCACGCGGCCACCGTCACCCAGTTCTGCCCTCGCTTTGGCGACGGCCTCGCCGAGCACGGAGTCGCTGTGGACGCGAGAGCGGTCGCAGTTGGGGACGTTGACGAGCACCTGCGGGAGCGATTCGATGCCTGCGCACAGCGCGGCGAGGGATCCCGCAACGGCCACTTGGGAGGTGAGCACCAGCGAGGTGAGGACACCATCCCCTGTGGTTGCGTAGTCGGTGAGAATGATGTGGCCGGACTGCTCGCCGCCGAGCGTGTAGCCGCCTTCGCGCATCGCCTCGAGCACGTAGCGGTCGCCCACCGCGGACTCGATGATCGTAATGCCGGCAGCGCGCATGGCGCGGTGCAAGCCTAGGTTGCTCATCACGGTCGCCACGAGGGTGTCGTGGTACAGCGAGCCGCTGCGCTGCATCGCGAGCGCAAGCAGACCCATGATCTGGTCGCCGTTGACGACGTTGCCTTGGTGGTCCACCGCGAGGCAGCGGTCCGCGTCGCCGTCGTAGGCGACGCCAAGGTCTGCCTCCTGCTCGATCACCGCGGCGCGCAGGCCGTCAAGGTGAGTGGAGCCCACGCCGTCGTTGATGTTGAGGCCGTTGGGCTCGATGTTGATCGCGTGGACGATCGCGCCCGCGTCACGCAGGGCCTGCGGTCCCACGACGCTCGCCGCGCCATGTCCCGCATCCACCACCACGCTCACCCCTGCCAGGGGGCGGTCGATGCCGGCGAAAGAGGAGACGGCGGCTACCACGTGCTCGACGTATTCGCTCGCGAGGTGGGAGGCGTCGAGGATCGAGCCCACGTCTGCGCCCGTCGGGCGATCCCACGGCTCACCAAGGCGAGATTCGATGGCCTCTTCGACAGCGTCGTCCAGTTTGTGGCCGCCGCGGGCGAAGAACTTGATGCCGTTGTCTGGCGCGGGGTTGTGGGAGGCAGACAGGACGACGCCGAGGTCGGCTTCTGTGCTTGCCGTGAGGTAG
>Ga0065721_10007127_pt1 | contig 10203 bp, 7 predicted proteins | sample Mesricmetagenome_FD_59108 | JGI IMG/M metagenome (GOLD analysis project Ga0065721, IMG submission 59108) | Mesophilic microbial community from rice straw/compost enrichment Sample: eDNA_1 v2 (version 2) | ecosystem: Engineered > Solid waste > Grass > Composting > Bioreactor | place: USA: Davis... | reverse complement strand
GCCGGTCTATGGCTCGACCACCGGCGTGGGCGCCATGAAGGATGTGGAATGGTCGGACGACCAGCTCGACGCCTTCAATATGGGCCTGGTGCGGGCGCATCACTTCGGTACCGGCGACGCCTTTTCCAGCGAGATCGTGCGCATCGCCATGGCGATCCGGGTCAACATGGCGCTGACCGGCCGCGTGGGTTGCACCACCGACCTGGTGGAGGCCTATCTGGCGCTGCTCTCTGCCAATGTCGTGCCAGTGGTGCGGCGCACCGGCTCGATCGGTTGCGCCGATATCGGCTTGATGGGGCAGATCGGCGCTGTGCTGACCGGGGCAGGGGAGGCCGTGTTCGATGGCCGCCGCATGCCGGCTGGGGAGGCGCTGGCGGCAGCCGGGCTCAAGCCTTTCCGCCTGGCGCCGCGCGATAGTCTCGCTTCCATTTCGACCAATGCGGTGGGCTATGCCGCCGCGGCCAATGCCATCCGTGAGGCCGCGGGCGCCGTGCGCGTGATGCTGGCGACGGGCCTGACCACGGCGGGGGCGCTGGGCGCCTCGCGCGATCCCTGGAAGGCGGTGGCCCATGTGGGCACCGAGCGCGAGGCCGGAATCGGCGCCTGGCTCTATTTCAACGCCAAGGGCTGGGACTGGCCCGATGCCACCCATATCCAGGACCCGCTGAGCCTGCGCATGATGAGCCAGGTCTTCGCCACCGGCTTCGAGACCCTGGTGGCGGCGGGCAAGATCCTGCTGGCGGCCACCGGGCGGACCGACGACAACCCCGTGGTTGCGGGCGGACAGGTGCTGACATCGGGTGGCTCGCTGCCGCTCGACGTCACCGTGTTCCTGCAGACCGCGCAATTGGGCCTGGCCCATATCGCGCGCAATTCGTTCAACCGCTGCGTGCTCTTGGGCAATGGCGGACGGCGCGGCCTGCCGGTCAACCTGGTGCAGCCGGGGGCCATCGCCACCGGCTTCGGGCCGATCATCAAGCTGGCCGGGGAACTGTTTGCGCGCGTACTCACCATGACCGGACCGATTTCGGCCAATTCCATGGTCGTGGCCGGCGGCATCGAGGACGAAGCGGCTTTCCTGCCGCTAGTGGTGGAGCGGCTGGAGCGCCAGGTGCTGGCGCTGCGACGGCTGGCGGCGCTCGAAGGCATGCTCGCGGCACAGGCCATGGACATATCGGGCGATGCGCCGGGCAATGTGCCGGGCATCATCTACGCGCTGGTGCGTCAGCATGCTGACACATACTGGCAGGATCGGCCGCTATCGGCCGAAGTGGAAGCCGTCGAACAGGCACTCGCCTCCGATGCGCTGATGAACGAACTAATTTCTCACTCGACGATTATGGAGTTGGACGAGTTTTTCGCGCTGGGCCCGGTTGCCTAGCATTGGGAGCCTCGCCCAATTCCCACAAAGGGTTACGTTAGGGACAGCCGGGTTTGGGACCCGGAGAAAACGGAGAAACCAATGCGCCTCACTTCCACGCTGCTGACCGCCGTTGCGGCCTTCGCCATTTCCATGACCGCCGCCAATGCCCAGGTGGTCGTCTCCTCCAAGATCGACACCGAGGGCGGTGTGCTGGGCAACATCATCAAGCAGGTGCTCGAAGCCAACGACATTCCGGTGGAAGACCGCATCCAGCTTGGCGGTACGCCCATCGTGCGCGAAGCCATCACCGCGGGCGAAATCGACATCTACCCGGAATATACCGGCAATGCGGCCTTCTTCTTCGAGAAGGCCGATGATCCGCTGTGGAACAATGCTGAATCGGCCTATGCCGAAGCGGCCAAGCTGGACTTCGACGCCAACAAGATCGTGTGGCTGACCCCGTCACCGGCCAACAATACCTGGGCGGTCGCCATCCGCAATGACGTGGCCGAGGCCAATAACCTCAACACGTTCAGCGAATTCGGCGCCTGGGTGGCGGGCGGTGGCGAGGTCAAGCTCGCAGCTTCGGCCGAGTTCGTGAACTCGCCGGCGGCTCTGCCCAAGTTCCAGGAAGTCTATGGCTTCACTCTCTCTCCCGACCAGCTCGTGACCCTGTCGGGTGGCGACACGGCGGCGACCATTGCCGCAGCGGCGCAGCAGACCAACGGCGTCAACGCCGCCATGGTCTATGGCACCGATGGCGGCATCGCCCCCTCGGGCCTCAAGGTGCTCGAGGACGACAAGGGCGTGCAGCCGGTCTACCAGCCCGCCCCGATCATCCGCGAGGAAGTGCTGGCCGAATATCCGCAGATCGAGGAACTGCTGAAGCCGGTCTTCGAGGGCCTGACGCTCGAAGTGCTGCAGGAGCTGAATGGCCGCGTGCAGGTGGGCGGTGAAGCTGCCGCCGCCGTAGCGACCGACTACCTGACCCAGGGCGGGTTCCTGGACTGAGTGACAACGGGTGAGGTCCCTCGGCCTCACCCCTCTCCGGATCGTCACCCTCGGGCCTGACCCGAGGGCCCTGCACTTACCGGAGGTGCAGCAAGTGAAGAGCCCTCGGGTCAAGCCCGAGGGTGACGCGCGGTGGTTGCGGCGAGTTGTTGCCACCGTACTCCTGTTCCCTCGCCCGCACGCGAAGCCAGCGACCGACCATCCGGAGCCAGCATGAGCATCGCCGACACCACGATAGCGACATCCCGGCCGGCCTGGCTGGCGCTCGACAAGCTGGGCGTGCTGATCGCGCTGATTGCCGCCACCGGCGCCGCGCTCCCCTTCGCGCTGTTCCGCGCCAATCGCATCGTGCCGGGCGAGGCAAGGAGCCTGCTCGATGCACTGCCGAGCTTTCCCTCGGGCTTTTTGATCGGTTTGCTGCTGGTGGGGTTCGTCGTGGCACTGCTGCGCGTTCCCGTGCTGGCCAAGCTCGTTACCGGCTTTGCCGTTCTCGGCGTGCTGTTCGTCTTAATCGGCTGGTCGGCCAGCTATCTGACGCCGGAGGGCGACACCTTTGCGCGTGTTTCGCCGGGGGCCGGGTTCTGGCTGCTGGTCTTCGCCTTTGCGCTGCTGGTCACCGATGCGCTGACGCGGCTGCGGCTGAAGCCGCTGGTGCGGATCGGCATTTTGCTGGTCGTGGCGCTGGCGGCGGCGTCCCTGCTGTGGAGCGGAGCCTGGAACGATCTCTCCATTCTCAAGGAATATGCCAACCGCGCGCCCGCGTTCTGGGCCGAGGCACGGACGCATCTGGCACTGGCCTTCGGCTCGGTGGCCATCGCGACCGTGGTGGGTATTCCGCTGGGCATCGTCTGCTACAAGGTCAAGCCATTGCGGGCGGGCGTGCTCAATGTGCTCAATATCGTCCAGACCATTCCATCCATTGCGCTGTTTGGCCTGCTGATCGCACCGCTCGCCTGGGTCGCCGCCAATGTGCCGGGCGCCTCTGCAATAGGGATTTCCGGCATTGGCGTGGCGCCGGCCATGGTGGCGCTCTTCGCCTATTCGCTGCTGCCCATCGTCTCCAATACGGTGGTCGGACTGCAAAGCGTGGCACCGGCCGCGGTGGATGCGGCCAAGGGCATGGGCATGACCGGATGGCAGCGCCTGATGCAGGTGGAACTGCCGCTGGCCTTTCCGGTCATCCTCACCGGCATCCGCATCGTGCTGGTGCAGAATATCGGGCTGGCCACCATTGCCGCACTGATCGGCGGCGGCGGCTTCGGCGTCTTCGTGTTCCAGGGCATCGGGCAGACGGCCATGGACCTGGTGCTGCTGGGCGCAGTGCCGACCGTGGCCTTGGCCTTTGCCGCTGCGGTGGTGCTGGACGCCATGGTGGAAATGACATCGCGCGGGGGGCGCAGCGCATGATCGAGATCGACGACATCACCAAAGCCTATTCTGGCACGGTCGTGGTGGACCATGTGACCCTGACCATCGAACCGCGCACGATCTGCGTCATCGTGGGCACGTCGGGCTCGGGCAAGACCACGCTGATGCGGATGATCAACAAGCTGGTGGAACCGACTTCGGGCCATATCCGCATCGATGGCGAGGATATTGCCGGCATCCCGGCCTATGAGCTGCGGCGGCGCATCGGCTATGCCATCCAGGGGCATGGCCTGTTTCCGCATCGCAGCGTGGCGCAGAATGTGGCGACGGTGCCGAAGCTGCTGGGCTGGGACAGGAAGAGGATCGACGACCGCGTCGACGAGCTGCTGAGCCTGTTCCAGCTCGACCCGGCCGAGTTCCGTGACCGGCTGCCGCATGAACTCTCCGGCGGCCAGCAGCAGCGCGTCGGCGTGGCGCGGGCGCTGGCGGCTTCGCCCAATATATTGCTGATGGACGAGCCCTATGGCGCGCTCGACCCGGTGATCCGCGCCAAGGCGCAGGAGGACTTGCTGTCCATCCAGCGCAGGTTCGGCACAACCGTCGTGCTGGTGACGCATGACATGGAAGAGGCGATCCATCTGGGCCACACGATAGCCGTGATGGACAAGGGCAAGCTGTTGCAATGCGCCAAGCCTGCCGAGATCATCGCCAACCCGGCGACGCCCTTCGTGGCCGAACTGATTGGCACAAGTGAAAGGCCGTTCCGCCTGCTGTCGCTGGCCAGGGTGGCCGACCATATCGAGTCCGGCGAAGGGGCGGGCGAGCCCATCGAGTCCAGCGCCTCGCTGCGCGATGCGTATGCCGAACTGCTGTGGTCGGGACGGCCGGCTTTGCCGGTGCGACGCGACGGGCAGATTGTCGGACGGGTTACGCTGGACGCGCTGTCGCGGCTGGCGGCGAGGCCGCAATGACGATCGGCAATATCATCAGGCTGGTGGCTTTGGCCGTGCTGCTGGTTCTGCTGGTGCGGCCGGACCTGTTCTCGGGTTTCTTTGAACTGTTCACCAAGAACAACCAGCCTTCCATCTACAACCAGGGCAATCTGCTCGACATTACGCTGAACCACCTGGCCATCGTGCTGGCGGCGACTGTGGCCTCCACCGTGATCGCGGTGGGGCTGGCCATCATCGTGACGCGGCCCTTCGGGGCGGAATTCCTGCCACTGTCGCGCTCGCTGGCCAATATCGGCCAGACCTTTCCGCCCGTGGCGGTGCTGGCGCTGGCCGTACCCATGCTGGGCTTCGGCACGGCGCCGACTTTGGTGGCCCTGTTCCTCTACGGGCTATTGCCGATCTTCGAGAATACGCTGACCGGGCTGACCAACCTGCCACCGGCAGTGACCGACGCGGCCAAGGGCGTGGGCATGACCGGCTGGCAAAGGCTGATCAAGGTTGAACTGCCGCTGGCCCTGCCGGTGATCCTGGCCGGAATACGGCTCTCCGTGGTGATTTCGCTGGCGACAGCGACGATCGGCTCCACTGTAGCGGCGCGGACGCTGGGCGAGGTGATCATCGCCGGGCTGTTGTCGAGCAATACGGCCTTCGTGCTGCAGGGCGGCCTGATCGTCGGCGTGTTGGCCGTATTGATCTATGACGCGCTGTCCGCGCTGGAGCGGTGGCTGATGGCGCGGACGGGACAATTAGGGAGGGCAGCGGCTTGACTGTTGAGTACCCGACCTCGTGGTTCGAGGCTCGTGAAGAACTCGCACCTCACCATGAGGTCTCCCGGAATACGGCGCTTCCAGTAGCCCTCACGGTGAGGCGGGAGCGCAGCGACCCTCGAACGACGAGGGCGTGGCAGAACATCCACCGAGGAAGCTGAACCATGTCCGATTTCGATCTCGTCCTGTCCGGCACGGTGGTGCTGCCCGATCTCGTTGTCGAGAACGGCTATGTGGCCGTGCGCGACGGCAAAGTCGTACATGTGGGGGAGGGCACGGCGCCGCATGCGCATGAGCGGCACGAACTGGGCAATGCGCTGATCCTGCCCGGTGCCATCGATGCGCAGGTGCATTCGCTGAGCCAGAAGGACCAGGAGGATTTCATCTGGTCGACGCGCTCGGCGGCGGCGGGAGGCGTCACCACCATTGTCGACATGCCGTATGACGAGGGAAACCTGGTCTGTTCGGCCGAGGCGGTGCGCAAGAAGGTGGCGCATGCCGAGCCGCAGGCGCGGGTGGATTTCGCGCTTTATGGCACGATCAACCCGGAAGAGGGCGCGAGCCGGATTGCCGAACAGGCCGAGGCAGGAGTCGCGGCATTCAAGTTCTCGACCTTCGGGACGGACCCGGTGCGCTTTCCGCGTATCCCGCCGGCTCTGCTGGAGGAATGCTTTGCTGCCGTGGCGAAGACCGGGCTGACGGCAGGCGTGCACAACGAGGACGATGAAATGGTCCGGGCGGCCATGGCGAAGGTCAAGGCGGCCGGGATTACCGATTATCGCGCCCATGCGCTGAGCCGTCCCCCGCTGACCGAACTGCTGGCGAGCCTGCAGATCTACGAAACCGGGGCGCAGACCGGGTGTCCGGCTCATGTCGTGCATTGCTCGCTGTCGCGCGGCTACGAAATCGCGCGCAGCTACCGCGACCAGGGCTATGCCGCGACCATCGAGGCCTGCATCCATTACCTGACGCTGGACGAGGAAAACGACGTAGCCCGGCTAGGCGGCAAGGCCAAGATCAATCCGCCAATCCGGCCGCGAGCAGAGGTGGAAAAGCTCTGGGAGCATGTGCGACAGGGCAATGTGACGCTGGTTTCGACCGATCATGTGAGCTGGTCGGAAAACCGCAAGACCAATCCGGACATGCTGGCCAATGCGTCCGGCGTGCCGGGGCTGGAAGTCATGGTACCGCTTTTCGTCATGGGCGCGCTGAAGCGGGGGATTCCCCTGACCTGGGCAGCGAAATTGATGGCGCAAAATCCGGCAAAGCATTTCCGGCTCGACCATGTGAAAGGCGCGCTGACGCCGGGGCGGGATGCCGATATCGCGGTGCTGTTCCCCCGGCCCATGCGCTACGACGCGGCGGCGAGCGGGCACAATGTGGTGGGCTGGTCGCCCTATAACGGGATCGAACTGCCCTGGACCGTCGGACTGACCTACCTGCGCGGGCAGCAGGTGTTCGACGGGACCAATGTGGCGCAGCCGGGGACGGGGCGTTTCGTGCGGCCGGAGGTGGCGGCGTGATCCCCAATTCCCCCATTCGCGCCGATCGGATCGCGGCCGATATCGATGCGCTTGCCGCCATCACCGAGCCAGGGCGGCCATGGACGCGGCGCGCGTTCTCGCCGATGTTTCTCGAAGGACGCAAATGGCTGGAAAAGGCCATGCGCGAAGCCGGGGCGGTGACGCGGGTGGATGCGGCGGGAAACCTGGTGGGCACCATTCCCGGGCGCCAGCCGGGGCTGGGGACCATCATGCTGGGCAGCCATTCCGACACCGTGCCCGATGGCGGCCGGTTCGATGGTATTGCCGGCGTGGTTGTGGCGCTGGAAGTGGCCCGCGCTCTGCGCGACCAGGGTGTGGTGCTGGAACATAATCTGGAAGTGGTGGACTTCCTNGCCGAGGAGGTGTCGATTTTCGGCGTATCCTGCATCGGCAGCCGNGGCATGAGCGGCACGCGGCCGNCGGANTGGCTGGCGCGGGAAAGCGATGGGCTGACGCTGGAACANGGCATTGCCCAGGTGGGTGGGGATGCGCGCCTGCCGGCACTGCGCGACGACATCAAGGCGTTCCTCGAACTGCATATCGAGCAGGGGCCGGTGCTGCAGGACCAGCAGCTCGATGTGGGTGTGGTAACGGCGATATCAGGGATCACGCGGATCGAGATTATCGTGGAGGGCCGGGCCGATCATGCCGGGACGACGCCGATGGGGTCGCGCAAGGACGCGCTGACCACGGCGGCGTGGATCGCGCTGGGCGTCGAGGAGCTGGGCAAGGCGCTGGCGGCGGGCGAGGAACATTTCGCGGCGACCGTGGGCGAGTTCGAGATGACGCCCAATGCCGCCAATGTCGTGCCGGCCCGCGTGCGCATGCTGATCGATGCACGGGCGGAGTCACGGGCCGATATGGAGCGGTTCGTCGACGAACTGGCCAAGGGCGTGGCCGCGATTGCGGAGAAGACCGGCGTGACGGTGTCTGAGCCCCGTATCGTCTCGGACAACCAGCCGATGCCCTGCGATGCCGGCTTGCTCGATGTGCTCGATGCGGCCTGCGACAGCGCGGGCGCCAGGCATCGGCGCATGGCGTCGGGGGCGGGGCATGACACGGCGTGGATGGCGCGGATCACGCGGGCAGCGATGATTTTCGTGCCCTGCAAGGATGGGCGCAGCCATTCCGCTGATGAATTCGCCACGACGGAAGACATAGCGCTGGGCGCGGCTGTTCTGCTGGACGCCGTCAAGGCGCTGGACGTGAATTTGCAGGAGACGGACTGATGGGGCGCATTCTCACCGAAAAGGATGTCGAGGCGGCGGTGCGCGGCGGCTCGGTCTATGCGGCGGGCGGGGGCGGCTGGGCCGACCATGGCCGCATGCTGGGCACGGCGGCGGTGCGCATCGGCCAGCCGGAACTGGTGAGCATCGAGGAACTGGACGCGGACGACTGGGTGGCGACGGCCGCGGCCATCGGCGCGCCGGCTTCCACCACGCCGTGGGAAATGCGCGGGGTCGATTACATCAAGGCCGTGCAACTGCTGCAGGATGCGCTGGGCGAGAAACTCAGCGGGCTGATGGTGGGGCAGAACGGCAAGTCGTCCACGCTCAACGGCTGGCTGCCTTCGGCGGCGCTTGGGCTGAAAGTGGTGGATGCTGTGGGCGATATCCGGGCGCATCCGACGGGCGACATGGGCTCCATCGGCATGGCCGGTTCCCCCGAGCAGATGATCCAGACTGCGGTGGGCGGCAACCGTGCAGAGAACCGCTATATCGAACTGGTGACGCGCGGGGCGACGGCCAAGGTCTCGCCGATCCTGCGGACGGCCGCGGATATGTCGGGCGGCTTCATCGCGTCGTGCCGCAACCCGCTGCGCGCCTCTTACGTGAAGCAGCACGCGGCTTTGGGCGGGATATCCCTGGCGCTGAAACTGGGCGAGGCGATGATCGCGGCCGAGGGCAAGGGGCCGGGCAAGATGATCGACGCCATTGTCGAGACCACCGGCGGGAGCATCCTCACCAAGGGCTACATCACGGATATAGACGTGACCTATACGAAGGAAGCCTTCGATATAGGCACGGTGACGATCGGCGAGGGCGACAAGGCCACCACGCTCCATGTGATGAACGAGTATATGGCGGTGGAAGATGCCGGCGGCGCACGGCTGGCAACTTTCCCCGATGTGCTGACGACGCTGGACGCGGCGGGGCAGGCGCTGTCGGTGGGGCAGTTGGGACGCGGGATGTATGTGTTTGTGCTGCATGTTCCAAAGACAATTATACCATTGAGTTCAAGCGTGTTGGACCCGGCGGTTTATCCGTTTGTCGAGGATCGGATGGGCATTGAGCTGGCGAAATATGCGCTTGGCACCAACTGACCCCACCGAGTTTTTTGATGGTTCATTGAAAGAACGCACCATGCCGACACCCAATCCCCGCCATCCTAATTTCCCCATTCCCGGCGGGCCGGAACTGCGCGCCAGGGGCTGGCGGCAGGAGGCTTTGCTACGGCTGCTGGAGAATGTGCTGTCGGTGGGCGAGAATCCGGACGAACTGGTGGTCTATGCAGCGCTCGGCAAGGCGGCGCGGAACTGGGCGGCGCATAAGGGGATCGTCGAAGCGCTGTTGCGCATGGACGAAGACCAGACGCTCATCATCCAGTCGGGCAAGCCGATCGGGCTGCTCAAGACCCATGCGAAAGCGCCGCTGGTCATCATGGCCAATTGCAACATTGTCGGGCAATGGGCCAAGGCCGAAGTGTTCTATGAACTGGAAAAGCAGGGGCTGATCTGCTGGGGCGGGCTGACGGCCGGAGCCTGGCAGTACATCGGCTCGCAGGGCGTTATCCAGGGCACCTATGAGATTTTCATGCGCATTGCCGAGAACCGCTTTGGCGGTTCGCTGGCCGGGCGGTTCATCCTGACGGCCGGACTGGGCGGCATGGGCGGGGCGCAGCCGCTGGCCGGGCGCATGGCGGGGGCGGCCATCCTCTGCGTCGATATCGATGCGGATCGAGCGCGAAAGCGCAAGGAGATCGGGTATCTCGAGGAGATCGCCCCGGACCTCGATACGGCTCTGGCGATGATCGACAAAGCCGTGACGGAAAAGCGGGCGACCTCGATCGGCCTCGTCGGCAATGCGGCCGAGATTTATCCGGAGATCGCGCGGCGGGGCATCGTGCCCGACATCGTGACAGACCAGACGTCGGCGCACGACCTCGTCTATGGCTATGTGCCCAAGGGGATGAGCCTC
>Ga0065721_10006140_pt1 | contig 10204 bp, 13 predicted proteins | sample Mesricmetagenome_FD_59108 | JGI IMG/M metagenome (GOLD analysis project Ga0065721, IMG submission 59108) | Mesophilic microbial community from rice straw/compost enrichment Sample: eDNA_1 v2 (version 2) | ecosystem: Engineered > Solid waste > Grass > Composting > Bioreactor | place: USA: Davis... | reverse complement strand
CTGGTACGCCCAAGGGGAATCGAACCCCTGTTCCCGCCGTGAGAGGGCGGTGTCCTGACCGCTAGACGATGGGCGCGGAGCAAGGAACTCGATGCTAGCTGTCAGCGGTCCCGCCAGCAAGGGGGAATGGTACGCCCTAGGGGAGTCGAACCCCTCTCTGCACCGTGAAAGGGTGCCGTCCTAACCGATAGACGAAGGGCGCCTGAGCGCTGGTGGTCCGTATAGTGGGGCGCTTTCCGATGTGCAACCCCTTGTGCGTCCAAACCGGATTTTTTTAACAGCCCGAGAAAGTCACCGGGCGGTTGTAGCCGCGGGGCCGGTCACGCACATCCACATGGATGAAACTTTTGCCCGGATAGCAGCCGAGGCCCCCAACGCTGCTCGTATTCATGGCGAAGGCGATGAGCTGGCTCTTGTCGACGCCCGGAATGTAGAAGTCGGCGGCCATGCATTTGGTGTGGTACGAATTATCCGCGCCGCCCGCTGCAGCATTATGCTGGCCGTCGCGATAGCCCGAGCTCATGATGACCTTCCGGCCGAAATGGCCTTCGAATTCCCAGATCAGGAAGCGCAGCTTGGGCGAGAGGCAGAGCGCGTTGACTTCGCGGCTGGAGACGAACGTGCCCCAGTCGCTGCGCTTGCCGGCATAGCCCGCGCCGCTCGAACTGGCGAACATCGCCATGGGAGCACAGGCTGCTAGTACAAGCGCGGTGACCACGATTGCGGCAATGGAGCGGGTTTTGGTCGGCATGGCGGCTTCCGAAAGACCCCTGTTGCGCAGGCGCAACAGGCAATGGTCCACTCTGTGAAGTCGCTAAAATACGAGTCTTTTCGCTAACCGCCGGCTAAGCAGGACGGTTAACGAATTTCATCGCTGCTGTTCGTCGATGCTAACAGTCCGCTAGCCGATTTTCACCATTTGCCGGTATTCGGCATGGAGAGCCAGGGCTCCTGCGGCGGCAGCGAACCGTCCTGGATCAGCTCCACCGAAATGCCGTCCGGCGAACGCACGAAGGCCATATGCCCGTCGCGCGGCGGCCGGTTGATGACGACGCCCATATCGCTAAGGTGCTGGCAAAGCTTGTAGATATCGTCCGTACGATAGGCCAGGTGCCCGAAATTGCGCCCGCCGGTATACTCTTCCGGGTCCCAGTTGTAGGTCAGCTCAAGCTCGCCGCCCATATCGCCGGGCGCGCGCAGGAAAATCAGCGTATAGCGGCCTTTTTCGTTCTCGCTCCGCCGCACCTCTTCCAAGCCTAACCCCTCGCAATAGAAGCGCAAACTCTCTTCGACATTGGTCACGCGGACCATCGTGTGCAGGTATTTCATGCTGCTGTCTCCTTTGGCGAAATCGTTTGCCGGATGGCCTAGCAAGCGCCCGCTCGCACCGCAACCGGTGCAATTCCAAACAGAGTCTTAACAATTGGCTTTGAATCGGACACAGTGTCCTTCTGTCTTGTGGCGTACCTCGCGGCGGCGAGGCGAGTAAAAAGGGCTTTGGGGAGCAATGGGGGCCAAGTTCACTGGCGAAGGCGAAGAGGGCACGGACCTGTCCGGAGAGACGGGGTCGACCAGCCGCAATTCTGCCCTGTCTCACGAGGCAGCGCACGACGCCACGATCGAGGTTTCCGGCGCCATCAAGTGGTTCGATGCCGGCAAGGGCTTCGGCTTCATCGTCCCCGACAATGGCATGCCCGACGTCCTGCTGCATGTGACCTGTCTGCGCCGCGACGGCTACCAGACCGCCTATGAGGGCGCCCGCATTGTCGTCGAGGCGCTCAACCGCCCTGGCGGGCTGCAGGCCTTCCGCATCATTTCCATGGACGAATCGACCGCCCGCCACCCCGCCCAGATGCCGGCGCCGCGTACCCATGTCGTGGTGGAACCGACCTCCGGCATGGTTCGGCTGGAAGTGAAGTGGTTTAACCGCATTCGCGGCTTCGGCTTCCTCTCGGCCGGCGAGGGCACGCCCGACGTCTTCGTGCATATGGAAACCCTGCGCCGCTTCGGCATCACCGAATTGCGCCCGGGCCAATATGTGCTGGTGCGCTACGGCAACGGCCCCAAGGGCCTTATGGTCGCCGAAATCCGGCCCGATGGTTGGGGCGACGCGCCGTCCTCCCACTAGGAATTCGCAAGAATGATGATGCTCGCCCAAGGCCTTGCCCCGGTGCTCCGCCGCGCCGCGGTGGTTGCGGCCATTGCTGCTGTGGCCCTGCCGCTGGCGGCCTGTAGCGACGAAGGCAAGCTGGTGCTGCATTCATCGACGGGCGATTACAGCTTCGATGTCGAGGTGGTCGACACACCCGAAAGCCGCGCCAAGGGACTGATGTTCGTGCAGGAACTGGCCGATGATGCCGGCATGCTGTTCGACTTCAAGGAAGAGCGCCCGGTTTCCTTCTGGATGCGCAATACCTTCATCCCGCTAGACATGATCTTCATCGGCGCCGATGGCGTGGTGAAGAACATCCACGTCAACGCCCGTCCGCACGACGTGACGGGAATTCCCTCCGAAGGGCCGGTGCAGTTCGTGCTGGAAATCCCCGGCGGACGCTCGGTCGAGATCGGGCTCAAGCCCGGCGATACGATGGAACACGATCGGGTCGGGGCGCCGGTAAACTAGCGCTACAACCGGTTCACGACCATGCAGTCGATCACCGCCCACAGATGCAGGCTCGCCCCCGCCACCACGAAGACATGCCAGAGCGCGTTCTGGAATTTCAGTCTTTCCCACAGATGGAACACGATCCCCAGCGAATAGGTGACGCCGCCCGCCAGCAACAGCCAGAGCGTGGTCGCCGGCAGCGTCTGCCCCAACTTCTGGAACACCAGCACGCCGCTCCAGCCGATCGCCAGATAGAGCACGATGGCGAGTCGTCCAAACCGCTCCGGTACGATCAGCTTCAGCGCCACCCCGATCAGCGAGGCGCCCCAGACGAAGGTGGTCATCAACACACCGGCCGTCGTGCCGCCGATCACGGCGAGGAAAGGCGTATAGGAGCCGGCGATGAAGAGAAAGATGGCCGCTTGGTCGAACCGCGCCAGCACGCGCTTGATGGGCGAAACCGGCCAAAGATTATAGGCCAGCGACACGCCCAGCACGGCTACCAGCGAGCCGACATAGACGACCAGCGCCGGCGCGATTTCGGGCGCCGTTTCGAGGATTGCGAAAGCCAAAAGGATCGAGCCGGCCGCAATGGCAACGACAAGCCCGAACACATGGACAATCCCGTCCACCACCAGTTCGGCGAGCGTGAAGGGCCGCTGTTCACGGCTCCACCACGAATATTTCGCCACGGGCTTCTGCACGGTTTTGTCTCCTCCTGCTCAGAGCTTCGCGCCGGGAAGTGACCAGAATATTGCCGCAGCGCGATTCATCCCGCGGCATCGTAAAGCCTGCCTCAACGCATCTGGTGAATAACCCCTTGCTTGGCAAGGCCTGTGCTTGACGAGTAACACGGCCGTTACTACTGCATCGGTGATCTACTTTCGGAACGCCCATGCCGCCTCTCGCCGTCCTTGTCGCCCTGGCTGACCCAACGCGTTGCCGCATCATCGAAATCCTGCACCAGGGCGCCCAGCCTGTACACGTTCTTGCGAGCTATTTTGATATCAGCCGCCCGGCCATTTCACGCCATCTCCGCGTGCTCCGGCAGGCCAGGCTCATCAGCGAGAAAAAGGTCGGACGCGAAAACCGCTACGCACTGCACGCCAATCGCCTGAAGCCGGTGGAGGACTGGCTGGCCGGACTTGCGCTGGCGGCAAAGCCGGCATCGGAACCCAAGGCCAAGGCCGCTATCAAGCCCAAAGTAGGCAAGTCGGCGAAGCTCGCTATTGTCGCCGCCCCCAAGCCGGAGCCGGCAGCCAGGACCGTGCCGCCCGCACCGAAACCGGCGCAGCCTGCCTCGCAGATGGGCTTCGATTTCTAGCGGTCAGGACGGTATTCTACGCCCAGCTCCTTCAGCGCCCGCCAGACCACCCGACAGGTCTGCGGCCGATGGCCGGGCGCATGCAGCAGGAAGACATCGGGAATCCCAGCCACCTTGGCCACTTCCAGCTTGGCACCGGTATCCGANACGTTACGGATGATGCAGTTCAGGCCGGTTTTGCCGAAGGTGATNCGNGCNTCGATNTAGGTGTTTCGCCGTGGCGCAATCCTGCGTTCAAGCAACAGGGCGGAAGGGCTGGAGGGCGATTTGGTCAGGTCACGCATACGACCAGCTACCGACCACGCCCTTGCCGAAGCGTTAAGTGCCGTCATCCGCCACGCAACTGCGTTAGCTGGGCCTCTATCCATTCCGCGCATTTTTAAGCGTTGAATTGCGACTGGTTTTGACCATGCCCTCGCGAAAGGGCCGGATTCCTTGGGCTCAACCGGGCCGCAAGCGTGGTTGATTTTCGCTTGACGTTACGTACCATAAAACGTAGTTACGGTGAATGTAACACGAGGTAACGTTTTGGCGAAGCTTTTGGACAGCGTGCGGGTACTCGATCTCACCAACGTGTTGGCGGGACCGATCTGCTGCTATCAGCTCGGCCAACTGGGCGCCGAGGTAATCAAGGTTGAAGCGCCGGCTGGCGGGGACCTGGCCAGGCAGCTTGGGGCAGACGCCGAGCTCAATCGTCACAACATGGGAATTTCATTTCTTGCGCAGAATGCTGGCAAGAAATCCGTCTGCCTCGATCTCAAGACCGAGCTGGGCAGGAAGACGTTTCTTAACCTCGTCGATACTGCGGACGTAGTTGTCGAGAACTTTCGCCCTGGCGTCATGGAACGCCTTGGCCTGTCGGCACCGTCGCTTCGCGCGCGCAAGCCCAGTCTCATTTACTGCGCCATCAGCGGTTTTGGACAAGACGGACCACTGCGGGATAACCCGGCCTATGACCAGATCATTCAGGGGCTGGCCGGCGTGATGAGCGTAACGGGCGATGAACAGAGTGCGCCCCTGAGAGTGGGATATCCGGTGGCGGATACCATGGGCGGCCTGACTGCCGCATTTGCCATTGCGGCAGCGCTTGTGCGCCAGGCTCGCACCGGCGATGGAGAGACCATCGACGTATCGATGCTCGAGGCCACGCTGGTTTCCATGGGCTGGAACGTATCCAACTATCTCATCGGGGCGGTCGAGCCCCGGCCAATGGGCAATCAAAATATGACAGCGGCCCCATCTGGGGCGTTTCGAACGGCGAAAGGTCTGCTCAATATTGCCGCCAACCGCCAAGAGCAGTTCGAAAAGCTGTGTGTACTCATTGGTCGCCCTGAGCTGTCTTCCGATCCCCGCTTCAGCGATCGCGAGGCCCGCAAGGTCAATCGAGATGCTCTGAGCGCCGAACTTGAGGCCCCTCTAGCGCAGCGTCCGGCTGCCGAATGGGCGATCGCGTGCAACCGGTTGGGCATTCCGGCCGGCGAGGTACTTTCTGTACCCGAGGCGCTCGCACTTCCGCAGATCGCCAGTCGTGACTTCATCAAGACCTTCGAAGCCGTACCGGGGGTTGATCGCCCTGTCAGAGTGAGTCGCGCTGGTTTCCGCCTCGCGAGCGGAGATCCCAGCCCCGCCTGTCCGCCACCGACCCTTGGTCAACACAACGTGGAAATCCTCGGCACGGTGCTGCCGCCCGGTGTAAGCCTCTCCGACCTCGAAAACGGAGAAGCAGCATGAGTGAATATGGTGTTGAAGCGGTCGAGCGGGCGATGCAGTTGCTTGATGCATTCGACCAGGAACAGCAGGCCTATGAGCTGCGCGATTTGGCGGCGCGTACCGGCTTTACCAAGCCCATGATCATCAGGCTGACAGCGTCCCTGGAGCGCTTCGGCCACATCCAGCGCGACGAGCAGGGCCGCTATCGGCTGGGGCCCAGTCTCTGGCGTCTGGGTGCTCGTTATAGGCGCAACTACTCCATTGAAGGCGTCATTCGCCCTGTACTCGAAGAAATGGTAGCGCGGAGCCAGGAGACGGCGGCAGTTTATGTGCGGGCCGGAGACAAGCGCATCTGTCTTTACCGTCAGAACTCACCTCGGCGTGCCCGTCACCACGTGGAAATTGGCGATCAACTCCCGCTGACGGCCGGTGCTGCCGGCCACGTCATTCTGGCTTTTGAAGGCGAGGATGGACCACACTACGACGCCATTCGCCGCGACGGCCATTGCGTTTCGCATGGCGAACGCGACCCCGATGTTAGCGGCATTGCCGTGCCCATATTCAGGGAAGGTGACGAGTTCGTCGGCGCGCTGATTACCTCGGGTCTGCGGTCCCGCATCGAGCCCGCGGCCGAAGCCCTCCTCGCCTTGACCCAGGAGGCAGGGCACACCGTCTCCAAGGCTCTCGGACAGGCATCTAGGCGGGAGCCGGCAGAATGAGCCTGGACCGTCTGTTGGCTGAGGATTGGTGGACGACCTCCATCATCAAGATGCATCCCGGTTCCATTCGTATGCGCGGCTACGCCATCGAGGACCTGATCGGCCGGGTGAGCTTTGTCGAGATGGCCTGGCTCATGCTCCGTGCAGAGCTGCCGACACCCCAGCAGGCCCGGCTGCTTGAAGCGGCGATGGTGGCGGGGGTCGATCATGGTCCCCAGGCTCCCTCCATCGCCGTCGCGCGAATGGCAATTACCGGCGGTGTGGGCGTGAACGGCGCCATGGCATCGGCGATCAACATTCTGGACGACGTGCATGGCGGTGCCGGCGAACAGGCCGTTGAGCTCTATTCCAGCATCGTGACCCAGGCCGGCGCCGCATCGGTCGCCGAGGCGGCAGCCGCAGTGATCGATGCGCACCACTCAGCGGGCCAGCGCTACGTGCCAGGCTTCGGCCACCGCTTTCATCCGGTCGACCCGCGGGCGCCGCGCTTGCTGGAGCTGGTGGATGAGGCCGTAGCCGAAGGCGTCGTGGAAGGGCGATTTGCGGCAGCAGCCCGGGCTGTTGAGGCGCGGCTGGCAGTCCTGAAGGGTCGTCGGATCCCAATGAATGTCGATGGCGCTACCGCCGTGGTCTATGCCGAGCTTGGCTTCCCACCGGCTCTATGCAGGGGGCTTTTCGTGCTCTCGCGTTCAGTTGGCATCCTGGCTCATGCCTACGAGGAAAGCCTTTCGGGCACACGCAACAAGGGTCCGATCCCGCGCCAATGGCTGTGGACTTACAGCGGCAGCGCCGATCGCGAAATTCCGTCTCCGGATCCCTCCGGAGGCGGCAACGGGCGAAAATCGCCCACTTAACTCCAAGGGAGGACACCTATGGACCGTCGTCTATTCATCGCCTCGACCGGCATCGCCGCGTTGTTGGCTGCCGTGCCGTCGCTTGCAGCGGCACAGGATATCGGCAATCTCGATCTGTTCGTGCCGGCCGCCCCTGGCGGCGGCTGGGATCAGACTGCCCGCGTAATGGACGCGGTCCTGCGATCCGAAGGCCTCATCGGCAATTCGCGGATCACCAATGTCGGCGGCGCCGGCGGCACGATCGGCCTGCCTCAGTTCGTCAACCAGCACGATGGCGACGGCGCCGCCCTGATGACCGGCGGCATGGTCATGATCGGTGCCATCATTGCCAACAACTCTCCGGTTGACCTGAGCGCGGTGACCCCGATAGCCCGCCTCACCGGCGAATACCTGGCGATCGTGGTGCCTGCGAATTCCCCGCTCCAGACCATGAATGACCTTGTCGCGATGCTTCGGCAGGACGTCGGCGCGGTCTCTTGGGCGGGCGGTTCAGCCGGCGGCAGCGACCACATTCTGGCAGGCCTGGTGGCCAAAGCGGCAGGTGTGGATCCGGTCGCGATTTCCTATGTCGCTTTTGCCGGTGGCGGCGAAGCGATGGCGGCCCTGCTCGGTGGCCAGGTGACATGCGGTGTCTCGGGCTGGGGAGAGTTCTCCGAGCAGGTCGCGGCCGGCAATTTGAGGGTGCTGGGCATTTCCGCTCCGGACCGCGTCGAGGGAATTGATGCGCCACCGATCGTCGAGCAGGGACTGGACGTGCAACTGCTCAATTGGCGGGCCGTGTTCGCTGGCCCCAACCTCTCCGAGGAGCAGCGGGCGGTGCTCATTGAGCTGGTGACAAGAATGGACGCATCGCCTGTATGGCAACAGGAGCTGGAAGCGCGGTCCTGGACCCGCCTGTTCTTGGCTGGTGACGACTTCGCCAGCTATGTCGAGGAAGATACGCGGCGGATCCGCGGCATCCTCGAAGATCTCGGCCTGGCCTAGGTCCACCGATGATCTCGTCCAAAGTCACGGGACCAGGCATCGTTGCGCTAGTCATCCTGGCCTTGGGGTTCTGTGTGGTCGCTGCGACCACACAGACTTCCGTCCCGCCCGCCTATGCCAGGGTTGGTCCGACAGTTTTTCCCTATGCCGTAGGGGGCGCCCTGATCGTCCTGGGCGCATTGCTGTTTGGCGATGCGCGCCGGCAAACCTGGGAATGTGAGGCCACGGACCCGCAGGCGCCGCGACCAGACCCTATCCCCATGGCCTGGATGTTGGGTGGCCTGTTCGCGAACCTACTGCTCATCGAGCATCTGGGCTTCATCATCTCTTCCACCGCCATGTACCTGCTGGTCGCGCGCGGCTTCGGTGCCAAAAGGTTGTGGCTGGCCGGCGTCGTCGGCTTCGTCCTGGCGCTAGTCGCCTATTTCGGGTTCGCCCAGGTCCTGGGCCTGCGCATGGGCGACGGCCTGATCGAGGATCTTATCTAATGGAAGCCTTTACTGCGCTCGCGCATGGATTCACCGTTGCGCTGACCCCGATGAACCTGATGTGGGGCATAATCGGGGTTACGCTGGGGACTGCTGTTGGCGTGTTGCCGGGGCTTGGGCCGGCCCTGACCATCGCGATGCTCTTGCCGATTACATTTCAGGTCGAGCCTGCCGCGGCGTTCATTCTTTTTGCCGGCATCTATTTCGGCGCCATGTTTGGCGGCTCCACGACCTCGATCCTGATCAATACCCCCGGCGAAAGTGCCACGATCGTCACGGCGCTGGAGGGCCACAAGATGGCCCGCAATGGTCGCGGCGGTCCTGCCCTGGCAACCGCCGCCATCGGCTCGTTTGTGGCCGGAACGCTGGGCGTTCTGGGCATCACATTGCTGGCCCCCGTCATTGTGCGATTTGCCCTGACTTTTGCGCCCGCGGACTACTTCGCCCTGATGTTGCTGGCGTTCGTGACAGTGTCGTCGGTGCTCGGCTCGTCGGCGGTGCGTGGGCTTACCGCGCTTGTGCTTGGACTGCTGATCGGGCTTGTCGGGGTGGATCTGCAAACCGGTCAGGCACGTTTTACCTTTGGACAGATGGCGCTACTCGACGGGATCGACGTTGTCATCGTCTGTGTCGGTTTGTTCGCAGTTGGCGAAACGCTCCATCTTGCGTCCCGCTTCCGTGCAGTCCGCGAGGAGATAATTCCGATAANGGGCTCATTATGGATGACCGCNCAGGACTGGGCCCGATCATGGAAGGCATGGATCCGGGGCGCATTCATCGGNTTTCCCATCGGAGCNATGCCGGCTGGCGGGGCCGAAATCCCAACTTTCCTGTCATACTTCGTTGAAAAGAAGCTCTCGCNGCACCCAGAGGAATTCGGGCANGGCGCTATTGAAGGCGTTGCAGGGCCNGAAGCGGCAAACAATGCNTCGGCCGCCGGTGTCTTCGTTCCGCTCTTGACGTTGGGCCTGCCCACGTCTGCCACGGCGGCCATCATGCTCTCGGCTTTTCAGAGCTATGGCATCAATCCAGGCCCACAACTCCTGACGACGCAACCCGACCTTGTTTGGGGGCTCATCGCCAGCCTCTACATCGGCAATGTCTTGCTTCTCGTGCTCAACCTGCCGCTGGTCGGCCTGTGGGTGCAGATCCTCAAGATACCCATGCCCTACCTCTATGCCGGCATCTTGGTGTTCGCCACTATCGGCACCTACGGCATCAGCCAGTCTGTGTTCGATCTGGCGCTTCTTTATGGCATTGGTATCGTCGGTTTCTTCATGCGTCGCTTTGATTTTCCGACCAGCCCGGTGATCATCGGCATGATCCTTGGACCCTTCGCCGAGCAGCAATTCCGTCGTGCCATGACTATAAGTCAGGGGGATCTGTCGGTGTTTGTCAGCCGTCCAATTTCCGCAACACTCATTACGTTGGCGGTGTTGGCGCTTCTGTCGCCTTACGTGCTGCGTGCCATACGTCGCCCCAAGCCGGTCACCTAGCTCTCGGTTCGCGGGACTGACAAG
>Ga0065721_10053285_pt1 | contig 10205 bp, 8 predicted proteins | sample Mesricmetagenome_FD_59108 | JGI IMG/M metagenome (GOLD analysis project Ga0065721, IMG submission 59108) | Mesophilic microbial community from rice straw/compost enrichment Sample: eDNA_1 v2 (version 2) | ecosystem: Engineered > Solid waste > Grass > Composting > Bioreactor | place: USA: Davis... | reverse complement strand
CGGCCCCCGAGCCGGCCGAGGCGCCGTCCTCGCCCGCCGCTTCGGCGCCCCCGCCGCCGGCCCCGGCCGGTCGACGCGACATCAATCCGTACGACCGCGACATCCCGATGACGGTGCCGCTGAACTTCAACAGCCGGGTGCTGGGCGAACTGCCCGTGGTCCTGACGCGGGACGACCGCTTCATCGTCGAGAGCGCCGGCTTCAAGGTCCTGATCGATCCGCTGCTGACGCCCGAGGCCCAGGCCGAGCTGGCCGCGCGCCTCCAGGGCATCGACTCCTTCGCGCCGGAAGAGATCAACGACACGGGCATCAGCCTGGACTACGATCCCGAGCAGCTGGCGGTCCTAGTGCTGCGCATCGACCCGACCAAGCGCTCGGTCGAATCCCTGTTCCGCGGCGGTCGGCCCGAGGAGCCCGGCGTGGCGCCCGAGAACTTCAGCGCCTTCCTGAACAGCAACATCGCCGTCCAGCGCTTCGAATCGACCGGCGAGGTCAACACCCCCAGCGTCTTCCTGAACGGCGCGGTCCGCTACAAGAACCTGGTGTTCGAGGCCGACGTCCAGGGCCGCGAGGACCTGTTCACCGGCGAATACGAGGTCGAGCGCCGCTACGCCCGCTTCGTCTACGACCAGCCCGAGGACTTCCGCCGCTGGTATCTGGGCGACCTCGAGCCCGAGATCCGCGGCCGGCAGGGTTTCGCCGAACTGGGCGGCGTGGGCGTCTCGCGCCAGCGCCAGCGGTTCGACGCCTTCCGCAACAACGTCCTGTCGGGCGGCCGCCAGCTCGTGCTTCAGGAATCCTCGACCGTCCGTGTGCTGAGGAACGGCGTCTTCGTGCGCGAATTCCGCCTCGACCCTGGCCAGTACGACTTGTCGAACCTGCCGCTGGAGACCGGCTCCAACGATATCCAGATCGAGATCCAGAACGACTCCGGCCGCGTCGAAACCGTCGGCTACAGCGCCTATCTGGACGCCATCGAGCTGGAGCCCGGCGACTATGAATACGGCGCCTATCTCGGCGCGGTGAACAACGGCATCTTCGGTTCGCCGGACTATTCCGAGGGCAAGGTCGCCTTCACCGGCTTCTGGCGCAAGGCGTTCGAGAACCGGCCCGCCGTCGGCATCGGCGTCCAGGCGTCCGAGGACGCCCAGACCGTGTCGGGCCAGAGCCAGTTCATCCTGCGCAACGGCGCGCGGGTGCGCGTCGACGGGGCCGTCAGCAACGGCGATCCGGGCGCCGGCTACGCCTTCGCGGTCGGCTACGACCATATCGTCGACCTGGGCGAAACCTACGACAGCTGGACGGTCGTGGCGGACTTCACCTCCGAGGATTTCGCCACCATCGGCAATCCGACGGCCCAGAACCCGACATCCTGGGTGTTCTCGGGCGGCTATTCGCACCAGTTCTCGCGGGACTGGCTGGCCAACGTCAGCGCCTCCTACCGGATGAGCCGCAGCGATCTGATCGACGATTCCTATTCGGTCAACGCCACCAGCACCTATCGCTTCACGCCGCAATGGAGCGCCCAGTTCGGCCTGGAGTACGCAGATTTCGGCTCCACCTTCGGCGGCTTCCGCTCCGACGGCTTCGGCGCAACCTTCGCCCTGATCTGGCAGCCGCGCTACGACCGCCGCGCCGAGGCCCGTTACAGCTCGGCCCGCAACAGCGGCAGCGTCCGCTTCCAGCAGTCGACCGAGAACCGCGTCGGTTCGTGGGGCTATTCCGTGGCCTCGACCTACGACGACGGCCCCTCCACCCTGTCGGGCCAGCTGGACTACATCGCCAACCGCTTCGACGCGAGCGTGACGCACACCACCTTCGGCAACGACTTCTCGGACATCACCGCCGAGCAGGTGACCACCCTGCGCCTGGGCTCCTCGATCGCCACCACCGGCGGCAAGGTCTCGATCGGCCGCAACATCTACGACAGCTTCGCCATCGTATATCCGCACGAGACCATCGCGGACCATCCCGTCATCGTCGGCGACAGCTTCCAGGGCGGCCATTACACCGGCCGCAGCGGCTTGCTCGGCGGGGCCCTGGCCAACAACCTGACCTCCTACGTCAACCAGTCCGTCCGCTACGACGTGCTGGACGCGCCCCTCGGCTACAACATCGGCGACGGGATCGCCCGCGTGCGTCCGACCTACAAGAGCGGCTACGCCATCCAGGTCGGCAGCGCCAAGTTCGTCAGCGCCCTGGGCCGGCTGGTCGGCAATGTCGACCGCCCGGTGGCCCTGATGTCCGGCCGCGTGCGGCCCGTGGACGATCCGGCGGCCGAGCCCGAGCTGTTCTTCACCAACTCGGTCGGCCGCTTCGCCATGCAGAACCTGGAGCCGGGCAAGCGCTATCGCGTTGAACTGTTCTCCACGCCCGCCCTGGGCTTCGAGTTCACCGTGCCCGCCGACAACGAGGGGCTCCTGGACCTGCAGATGGTCCGCGTGCCCCTCGATGTGCCCGAAGAGTGAAGCCAAGGAGGCTGCCATGTCCCGCGTCCGCCCGTCCGTCCTGGCCCTGACCGCCGCCGCGGCCGCGCTGCTGGCCGTGCCCGCCGCCGCCTCGGCCCAGCCGCGCGACTGCCAGATCCAGATCGATTCCGGCGCCCAGCAGTGGACGCTGCGCTACGACCCGTTCGAGCAGGACGCGGCCGTGCAGCAGTTCGACCTCGGCGTCGTCAACACCGGCGACACGGCCTGCAACGTCGTCAGCCGGGTCGAGCTGCGCGGCGAGACCTTCGGCCTGTCGCCCCAGGCGGGCGGGCCGCGGCTGGTCTACAACCTGGTCGACGAGACCGCCGGCGCCGACGTGACCCCCCGCGCGGGCCAGAGCGCGCGCAACGTCGGGGCCCGCCCGATCCGCCTCAGCCCGGGCGAGCGCGGCCTGATGCGCTTCTCCTTCGCCGTGGCCCCGTCCGACACCCTGTCGGCCGGCCTCTATTCCCAGACCGCCTTCATCAGCCTGGAGAAGCCGAACGGCGATCCGCTGAGCGAGAAGCCGATCACCCTGAACGTGGAGGTGCCCTCGGCCGCCGTCATGGGCCTGAAGGGCGAGTTCCGCCGCACCGGCGGGGTCGCCACCCTCGACCTGGGCGAGCTCAGCGAAGGCGTGCGCCAGCTGCGCACCACCCTCTATGTCCTCAGCACCGCCGGCTACGCCGTCTCGGTGACGTCCGAGAACCAGGGCCGCCTGCGCCAGGGCTCCAGCGAATGGTACGTGCCCTATGGGCTGGCTCTGGGCGAGCGGGACATGGACCTGTCGCGCGGCGGCCGGCTGGACGTGGTCTCGAACCGCGCGCGGCTGGACGACTATCCGCTGACGATCCGCATCGGCAGCACGGCGGGCCGCCGGGCCGGCGACTATTCCGACGTCCTGACCTTCACCGTCGCCGCCCTCTGATCGAGGGTCTTCGGGCATGAAAAAGGAGGCGGGACGCCGCGCGCCCCGCCTCCCTGAATTTCGGTCGCCGGGAAACGCCCGGGCGTCAGATCGGCTGGATCGTCAGCGCCAGGATCAGCGGCTCGTCCAGCGTGACCTCGTCGAAGCGATAGGACACCGAACGGATGGTGGCGATGCTGGAGCGGCGCAGCACCTGGCCGCCCGACTTGTCGAGATCCAGAAGCCGGTCGCCATAGACCATGCGGGCCTTCTCGGTCGGCGCCAGGGGACGGTACTGGGCCGAGACGGTGAAGCCGCCGGGGCTGTTGCAGGCCTCGACCACCTCTCCGGCGCGGCCGCTTTCGGCCATCACGGGCGAGGTGGGCTTCACCCAGCAGGCCACCGGCACGGTGGCGCGCAGGCGATAGGTGCCCCCGGCGGTCGAGCCGGCCGAGGCCGGCGCCGCGGCGGCGAACAGGGCGCCCGCGAGGGCGGCGGCGGAAAGAGCGCGAAGGATGCCTTGGGTCATGGGCCGGTCCGATCTGCACATTGCAGCCTGACCCTAGACCCGCGCCTGTTAAGGTCCCGCCAGCGAACACGGCTAAGGATCGCTTGCGAACCATGCTTACCGGACGGTCAACCGTATCCGTCCCCGTTCACGCCGCCAGAAGGTTCTCCACCACCCCGCGCAGCTTGTCCGGCAGGGGCTTGGGCCGGCGGGTCTCGGCGTCGACATAGACGTGGACGAAATGGCCGATGGCGGCGGGCGTCGCCACGCCGCGCCGGAACACCGCGAAGCCGTAGCGCACGCTGGAGGTGCCGATGTGGTCCACCTTGATCCCCACCTCGATCACGTCGGGGAACTTCAGCGCCGAGGCGTAGCGGCAGCCGCTGTCGACCACCAGGCCGATGGACTCCCCCAGGGCGTCGGCGATCAGCAGGTGGGCGTTCACCGCCGAATCCACGAACTCGTAGAATTTGGCGTTGTTGATGTGCCCGTACTGGTCGTTGTCGGCCCAGCGGGTCGAGACCATGTGAAAGGCCCGGTAGGTGGCGCGTTCGGCCAGCGGGCCTTCGTCTCTCTTCGGCATTCGCATCTCCCTTGCGGCGCTGGCGGCCTTGGCGGCGCTCTCGTCCGGTCCCCGAACGCTCGGGCTTGGACGACGCGACGTCAAGCGCCTATCGAATGACGATCGATGACGAAGGCTTGACCATGGCTGTTGAAACCCGCGCCGCCGTCCTGTCGTCCATGGGCGCCGCACGCCCCTACGCCGACAGCCGCCCCCTGTCGGTCCAGACCGTCGCCCTGGAGCCGCCAGGCCGCGGCGAGGTGCAGGTGGCGATCCGCGCGGCGGGCCTGTGCCATTCGGACCTGTCGGTCATCAACGGCGACCGCCCCCGCCCCCTGCCCATGGCCCTGGGCCACGAGGCGGCCGGGGTGGTCGAGGCGCTGGGCCCCGGCGTGGACGACCTGACCATCGGCGACCACGTGGTCATGGTCTTCATGCCGTCGTGCGGCCACTGCGACCCGTGCGCCGGGGGCCGGCCCGCCCTGTGCGATCCGGGCGCCGCCGCCAACGGCCGGGGCGAGCTGCTGGGCGGCGGCCGGCGTCTGTTCCGCGAGGGCGAGGCCCTGAATCACCATCTCGGCTGCTCCGCCTTCGCCGACCGGGCGGTGGTCTCGCGCCGGTCCCTGGTCCGCATCGACCCGGACCTGCCGTTCGAGATCGCCGCCCTGTTCGGCTGCGCCGTGCTGACCGGGGTGGGGGCCGTGGTCAACACCGCCGGCGTCAAGGCCGGTCAGGCGGTCGTCGTGGTCGGCCTGGGCGGCGTGGGCCTGGCCAGCGTCCTGGGCGCCCTGGCCTGCGGCGCCGCCCCGGTCGTGGCGGTGGACCTGTCCGAAGACAAGCTGGCGCTGGCCCGGACCCTGGGCCCCGTCCGCACCGTCAACGCCGCCGACCCCGACGCGGTCGAGCAGGTGCGCGCCCTGACGAACGGCGGCGCCGACATCGCCTTCGAAATGGCCGGCTCGGTCCGTGCGCTGGAGGCGGCCTGGAAGATGACCCGGCGCGGCGGAACCACCGTCACCGCCGGCCTGCCCCCGCCCGACGCGGCCCTGGCCGTCAATGTCGTCTCTCTAGTCGGCGAGGAGCGCACGCTGAAGGGCTCCTACATCGGGACCTGCGTCCCCAGCCGCGACATCCCCCGCTACGTCGCCCTCTACCGCGACGGCCGCCTGCCGGTCGACCGCCTGCTCAGCGGCGTCATCGCCCTGGACGACATCAACGCCGGCTTCGACCGCCTCGCCGCCGGCGAGGTGGTGCGCCTGGTCGTTCGGCCCTGAGGCGTCACGGCCCGACCCGGATCGCCTCGACGCGGCAGGCGTCGCAGGCCTCGGCCTTCAGGATCAGGGTGTTGGTTCCCGGCTGGAACGGCAGGGCGGGCGTGGTCGCCTCGCGCCATCCGTCGCCATCGGCCAGCTCGACTGTGACCGGCGCGCCGCCGTTCAGGGACACCGACACCCGGCCGCCGGCGCCGACCACCGTCAGCGCCCGTTCGCCCGCCGTCTCGGCGCTGAGCGTGTAGCGCAGCCATTCGCCGGTCTCGAACTCGGCCACCACCGGCCGGCCCCCGTCCAGAGCGATGTCGACGCCGTCGTTGCGCCAGGTGCGGCCGGTGTTCCACCAGGGGATTCGCTCGCCCGGGCCGTCGGTGTCGGAATCATAGGCGTCCGACCAGGCGACGCCCGCGCGCCCCAGGTCGTAGTCCGCCGCCCGGATCGTCAGCCCCTCCGCGCCCAGCCTATGCTCCGTGTACGGAGCGCTCGCATCCGAATGTGGCTGGCGCAGCATGGCGTCGACCACGTCGCGGTGCTGGATCGCGTTCTCGAAGCGGATGTCGTGCGTCGCCAGCCGCATCAGCGTCGCCTCCGCCTCGGCGGCCGACGGACGCGGCCCCTGGCCGGTCAGATAGGCGACCAGCGCGGGCCAGCCGGGATTGGGCGTCATCTCCAGCGGCTGGTTGACGCCGATCTTCTTCAGCGGCCAGAAGGCCCAGCCGACGCCTTCGCCCTCCACCAGGCCGATGGTCTCGGTGAACCAGGTGTTGGAGTTCTCGCCCGATTCCCCCAGCCACACCGGCGCGCCGGTCTCGTCCCTCAGCCTCAGCACGTCGGCGATCGACGCCCGGTCGGTGGCGTTCCAGTATTTGTGGAAGCTGATGACGGTGTTGGCGTCCCATAAAGGCGTCACGCCGCGATAGTTGTTGCCCCAGCAATTGCCCTCGATGACGATGATGTGCCGCTGGTCCACCTCGCGGATGGCGGCGGTGATCTCCATCATCAGCTGGCGCAGCGGCGCGTTCGTCGTCTCCTCGCAGCCGTGCCCCCCGCCGGGCTTCTCGAAGTCCCAGTTCGGCTCGTTGAGGATGTCATAGGCGCCGATCCCCGCTTCGTCGGCGTAGCGTTCGGCCAGGCGCCGCCACAGGGCCACGGTCTTGCGTCGGTTCTCGGCGCTGTCCCACAGCGAGGGCTTGTCCGGGTCGCGGTCCGAGATGGCCAGGTCCGTCCCCTGCCCGCCCGGCGCGGCGTGCAGATCCAGGATCAGGTGCATCCCGTTCGCCTTGGTCCAGGCCAGCAGGGCGTCGATCTCGGCGAAGCCCTCTTCCTTCCAGGTGTCCTGGCCGGCGACCGGCTCCTGCTCGATCGGCAGGGTCAGCCGGTCGTAGTGCATCGGCAGCCGCACCGAGTTGAAGCCCCAGCGTCCCATGGCGTCGATGTCGGCCTTGGTCGTGTGGTTGGCCCGCCAGGCGGCGTAGAAGGCTTGCGTCTTGTCCTCGCCGATCAGGTCGACGATCCGTTCACGGATGACATGCTGCTGGCCCAGGGCGCCCAGCTGCAGCATATAGCCTTCCTGCAGCAGCCATCCGCCCAGCCCCATGCCGCGCAGGATCACCGGATCGCCCGCCTCGTCGACGATCCGCGTCCCCTCCACCTTCAGCCAGTCCTGCGCCGAAGACGCGCCCGCCGCGCCCGTCGCCGCACACAGCGCCGCCGCGCAGGCGGCCCATGCCAAAGCCTTCATCGTCGCCTCCCGGACGTTCTTGTGAACGTTCTCAATATCGGGAGGCTCGCCCGGGGGCGACCGGGCGTCAAGCCGGGTCGGCCAGCAACGCCTCGACCTCCGCCCGTTCGGGCAACGACGACTGGGCGCCCGCGCGCGTCGCGGCGGCGGCCCCGGCGGCGCAGGCGAAGCGCAGGGCCGCGTCCGGCGCCATGCCTTCCAGCAGGGCCACGGCGATGGCGCCGACGAAGGCGTCGCCGGCCCCCGTCGCATCGACCGCCTCGACCACGGGCGGTGTCGCCCAGGCCATCTCGACCCCGCGCTGGTACATGGCGGCGCCCCTGGCCCCCTTGGTCACCACCACCCGGCCGCCGCCCCGGTGCAGGCCGTCGCCATAGAAGGCGGCCTCGGTCTCGTTGACCACGATCAGGTCGGCCCGGCGCAGCAACCGTTCCGACACCGGCGCGGCCGGCGCCAGATTGGCGCAGACGAAGCCGGTCGCGCGGCCCACCGCCGCCTCCACCGTCTCGATCGGCAGCTCCAGCTGCACGATCAGCGCGCCTTCGATCCGCTGCGGCAACTGTTCGGGCGTAACCAGATGATTGGCCCCGGCCGCGACGGTGATCTGGTTCTCGCCCGACGGATCGACGGCGATCAGGGCGACGCCGGTGGGCGCCGCGACATCGACCTCCACCCCCGCCAGGTCGACGCCATATTGCTCCATCAGGCCCAGCGCCTCGCCGGCCTGGGCGTCGTTCCCGACCCGTCCGATCAGGCAGACTTCCGCGCCTAACTTCTCGGCCGCCAGCGCCTGGTTCGCCCCCTTTCCCCCGGGGTGGCGCGACAGGACCGCGCCCGTCACCGTCTCGCCCGGCGCGGGCAGGTGCGGCGCACGCGCCACGAAGTCCAGGTTGATCGAGCCGACGACGGTGATCCTCATGCGGCGGCCTCCAGGGTGGCGGCGATCAGGTCGAACACCCCCTGGCCGTCGGCCTTGACCGCCCAGTGGTGGCGCGCCGTCGCCGGCTCGACCCGGAACTCGACCGCCGTATGGCCGCGCGTCAGGTCCGACTGGGTCTCCACCTCGATGCGGCAAGGCTTCAGCTCGAACAGGTCCGGCGCCATCAGCCAGGCGATGGGACAGGCGTCGTGCAGCGGCGCGGCCTTCCACCCCACCACCGTCCGCTCGACCCGCTGCGAGAAGCGCAGCATCGCCGCCGCGGTCCGCGCCGGTTCGGACTCCACCGCCTCGATGGCCTTGATGCGCGCCTCGGTCGCGCGGACCTGATGCGTGACGTCCAGGCCGAAGGCCACGACCGTGCAGCCCGATCCGAACACCACCGCCGCCGCGTCCGGATCGGCCCAGATGTTGAACTCGGCGGAGGCGGTGATGTTGCCCCCCTCCGACCGCGCCCCGCCCATGACCACCACCGGCCCCAGCCGCTCGGCCAGGCGTGGTTCGCGCCGCATGGCCAGCGCCAGATTGGTCATCGGCCCCAGCACGGCCACCGCCACCGATCCCTCGGGCCGACGCATGACCAGGTCGACGATGGCGTTGGCCGCCGGTCCGTCGCCGACGATGGCGGCCGGCTCGAACGGCTCGAGGTCGCCCAGACCTTCCGGCCCATGGAACTCGCCCGCCCCCGCCGGCGGCCGCTTCACCGGCCGCTCGGCCCCGCCGAAGACGGGCACCTCCTCGCGGCCGGCGATCTGGCGCATCATCCGCGCATTGCGCTGGGTCAGGCGGCCGGGCACGTTGCCGGCCACCGTCGTCACCGCCAGCAGCTCCAGCGCCGGCGCCGCGAAGGCCAGAAGCAGCGCCACGGCGTCGTCCACGCCGGGGTCGCAATCGATGATGAGGGATCGTCTGTTCACCGCGCATGACTAGGCAGGCGATCGCCGCCCGGCAAGCCTGGACGCGGGCCTTAGGCGCAGGCCGCCACGCAGGCTTGGGCCAGCACCTCGGCCGAGTCCGTCACCGGAACCGGCGCATCCTCCGCCCGCAACAGCAGCGGAACCTCGGTGCAGCCGGCGATCAGCGCCTCGGCTCCCGCCCCGGCCAGCACCCCCGCCAGCCGCGCCATGCCGGCCCGCGCCCCGGCTCCGACCTCGCCGCGCTTGACCCCATAGACCAGGGCCATGAAGGCCTCCCGGTCCGCGCCCTCCAGAATCACCGTCTGAACCCCGCGCGCCGCCAGCGCCCCCGCATACAGCCGCTCCCCGCCCGGCGTGGCCAGGACGCCGATCCGCCGCGCGCCGGACGCCGCGGCCGCCTCCGCCGTCGCCGCGATCATGTCGATGAAGGGCAGGCCCGCCGCGCGGATCCCCGCCGCCTGCGCATGGGCCGTATTGCACGGCATGGCCAACACCTCGGCCCCCGCCGCCTTCAATCGCGCCGCCATGTCGGCCAGCACCGCCTCCGCCTCGCCCGGCCGGGTGTTACGATCCGGGACCTGGGGGTTCAGGTCCATCACCACCCGGATGTGGTCCGCATCGCCCCCGGCCGGCGTCAGCGCCTGCACCCGCGCCAGAAACGCCACCGTCGCCGCCGGCCCCATGCCCCCGATGACACCCAGAACCCTGCCCATTCCACCGCTCCCGCTGAGGCCTCGACAGGCTGACGCGCCCTGGACCTCCGTTAGACACCCCTGCGCTTAACGGACGTGCGCGAGATCCGCCATGGGTGGTTAGCGGACGTCGACTCGACGGGAGGTTCTGATACGCTGCCGCGGAGAGAGGCGGGTTAATCCATTCAATCGGTTGTTCGCG
>Ga0065721_10053283_pt1 | contig 10207 bp, 9 predicted proteins | sample Mesricmetagenome_FD_59108 | JGI IMG/M metagenome (GOLD analysis project Ga0065721, IMG submission 59108) | Mesophilic microbial community from rice straw/compost enrichment Sample: eDNA_1 v2 (version 2) | ecosystem: Engineered > Solid waste > Grass > Composting > Bioreactor | place: USA: Davis... | reverse complement strand
GCCGCGGTGGGCGAGCCGCTGCTGCACGCCGCGCAGGCGCTGGGCATCCCGGCCTGCGAGGGCTACGGGCTGTCCGAAGGCGCCTCGGTGCAGACGCTGAACCTGCCCGGCGCCCAGCGCCCGGGCAGCGCCGGCCGCGCGCTGCCGCATGCGCGCCTCCGTGTCGCGGCCGACGGCGAGCTGGAAGTCGGCGGCAGCCTGTTCAGCGGCTACCTGGGCGATCCCTCCCCGGTGCCACCCTGGTGGCCTACCGGCGACCTCGGCCACATCGATGCCGACGGCTACGTCCACGTGCGCGGGCGCCGCAAGCACGTGCTGATCACGTCCTTCGGCCGCAACGTGTCGCCGGAGTGGGTGGAGACCGCGCTGCGCAGCCACCCAGCCGTGGCGCAGGCGGTGGTCTTCGGCGACGGCCAGCCCGCGCTCAGCGCCGTGCTGTGGCCGCTGGATCCACGGGCCTCCGAGGCGGCGCTGCAGGCGGCCGTGGACACCGCCAACGCCACCCTGCCCGACTACGCCCGCGTCGCGCGCTGGACCCGAGCCCGCGCCGCCTTCGACGCCGCCTCGGGCCTGTCCACCCCCAACGGCCGGCCGCTGCGCGCAGCGATCCTGCGCCGCCATGCCGACACGCTGGACCTCCCGGCACCGGCTGATACCGCCGACAACCCCACACCCGCCACTGCCTGAACCGACAGCCGACCGCCATGAGCTTTTTCGCCCAACTCCTGGAACAGACCGACGCCGCGCGCCGCTCGCTGCTGGAGGTGCCCATCATCCAGGGCTGCCTGCGCGGCGAGGTCTCCCTCCCGAGCTACCAGGCCTTCCTGCGCGAGGCCTACCACCACGTGCGCCACACCGTGCCGCTGCTGCAGGCCACGCGCGCGGCGCTGCCGCCGCGGCACGACTGGCTGCGCGGCCCGCTGGACGAGTACATCGCCGAGGAGGCCGGGCACGACGAATGGATCCTGAACGACATCACGGCCTGCGGCGGCGACGCCGAGGCCGTGCGCCACGGCGCGCCGGGCCACGCTACCGAGGTGATGGTGGCCTACGCCTACGACACCATCGCGCGAGGCAACCCGCTGGGCTTCTTCGGCATGGTGCACGTGCTCGAAGGCACCAGCGTGGCGCTGGCGCTGCGCGCGGCCGACGCCATCCAACTGCGGCTGCGGCTGCCCGATGCCGCCTTCAGCTACCTGCGCTCCCACGGCACGCTGGACCAGGAGCACACCGCTCACTTCGCGCGGCTGATGGACCGCATCGGCGACCCGCGCGACCAGGCCGCCATCGTGCACGCCGCGCGCGCCTTCTTCCGCCTGTACGGCGACGTCTTCCGCGGCCTGCCGCTGCCCGCCGTCGCGGAGGCGGCATGAAAGCCGCCGAAGCGCGGGTGCTGCTGACCGGCGCCAGCGGCGGCATTGGCCAGGCCATGGCGCGCACGCTGCTGCGCTCCGGCGCCGCGGTGATGGGGGTCGGACGCTCCGCCATGCCGGCGCTGCCCATGGGCACCGCCTGGGTGCAGGCTGACCTGGCGCGGGAGGATGGCATCGCCACCGTGGCCCGGGCCGCTGCGCAGTGGCAGCCCAACATCGTGGTGCACGCCGCGGGCGTGCCGGGCTTCGGCGCCCTGGCCGGGATGCCGCCGTCGCGCATGGACGAAGTCCTGGACCTGAACCTGCTCGCGCCGATGCGGCTGACGCAGGCGCTGCTGCCACAGTTGCTGGCCCAGCGGTACGCGCAGCTCGTCTTCGTCGGCTCCGCGCTCGGACGCATCGGGCTGCCGGGCTTCTCGGTCTACGGCGCCAGCAAGGCCGGCCTGCACGGCTTCGCCGAGGCCCTGCGGCGCGAGCTGGCCGACACCCCGGTGCGGGTGCAGATCCTGGGCCCGCGCAGCACGCGCACCGCCTTCAACGACGCCGAGGTCGAGGCCTACAACCGTGCCACCGGCACCGCCATGGACAGCCCCGAGACGGTCGCCGCGGCGCTGCTGGCGCTCATCGAGAGCGAGGCCGCGGAGCGCTTCATCGGTTTCCCCGAGCGCCTGGCCGTGCGCCTGAACGGCCTGCTCGGCGCCCTGTTCGACGGCTCCTTCCGCCAGCACCGCCGCAGCCTGCAGGCATTCCCTTCCCAACCGCTGTCCCAAAGAAAACCCTCATGAACAAGACCCTTGCGGGCCTGCTGGCCCTGTGCGGCGCACTGCCCGTCCTGGCCACCGCCGCCCCCGTGGACGACGCCGTCACCGAGCTTCAGCACGACTGGGAGGTGATCCGCTACCAGACCCCGGCCGCCGAGCGCGAGAAGCGCTTCGAGGCCCTGGCGGCCAAGGCGCACCAGGTCAGCGCGAGCTTCCCCGGCCGCAGCGAGCCGCTGGTGTGGGAAGGGATCATCGTCAGCTCCTGGGCCGGCGAGAAAGGCGGCCTGGGCGCGCTGTCCCTGGCCAAGCAGGCCAAGGCGCTGTACGAGCAGGCGATCCAGATCGACGGCAACGTGCTCGACGGCTCGGCCTACAACAGCCTGGGCGTGCTCTATTACAAGGTGCCGGGCTGGCCGCTGGGCTTTGGCGACAAGGCCAAGGCTGGCGAGCTGCTGCGCAAGGCGCTGACGATCAATCCCAAGGGCATCGACCCGAACTTCTTCTACGCCGAGTACCTGGTGGAAACCAAGCACGCCGACGAGGCGACGCCGTACCTGGAGCGGGCGCTGCAGGCGCCGCCGCGGCCGGGCCGCCAGATCGCCGACACCGGCCGGCGCGAGGAGGCGCGCGCGCTGCTGGCCAAGGTCAAGGCGCCCTGAACAGCCGCGCCACCACGCCACGGCCGTCCGCGCGCGTGCCGTGTGCCAGCGCCAGCCCGTGCAGCGCGGCGATGCGCCGCGCGATCGACACGCCCAGGCCGCTGCCGCTCTCGGCCTGCCCGTCCAGGCGATGGAAGCGCTCGCCCAAGTGCTGCAGCACCTGGGCCGGCAGCGGCGGACCGTCGTTCTCCACGCGCAGCTCCCCGGCGTCGAAGTACAGCGCCACCGTGGAGCCCCGCGGCGCGTAGCGCACGGCGTTGTCCAGCAGGTTGCGCAGCAGCACGGCCAGCAGGTCGACGTCGCCCTGCAGCGGGAAGGCCGGCGCATCCGCCGGCGGCCAGTGGCAGGCCAGTTCGATGTCGCGCCGCTCGGCCAGTGCCAGCACGTCGCCCATGACCTGCTCCACGACCGGCACCCACGCCACCGGCGCGCTGCGCGGCAGCCGCTCGGTGGCCTCCAGGCGCGACAGCGCCAGCATCTGCGTCACCAGCCGGTCCATGCGGTCCAGCCCGGCGCCCAGGCGGGCCTGGGCCTGCTCGCGCTCGGCCGGATCGGCGGCGCGGCGCAGCACATCCCACTGCGCGCGCAGCACCGCCAGCGGTGTGCGCAGCTCGTGCGCCGCATCGGCGGTGAAGCGCCGCTCCCGCGCCAGTGTGGCCTCCACGCGCGCGAACAGCCCGTTCATGGCCGCCAGCAACGGCTGCAGCTCGCGCGGCGCGTGGTCCACGGGCACGGGCTGGAGGTCGTCGGCGTTGCGGGAGCGCAGCTCGGCCGTGAGGCCGCGCACCGGTGCCAGCGCCCGCCGCACGCCCCAGGCCATGGCGCCCAGCAGCACCGGCAGCACCAGCAGCCAGGGCAGCAGGTGGCTGAAGACCAGGTTCCACACCACCTCGTCGCGCTCGTAGCCGCGCTGCCCGGCGGCGACCAGCCAGTCGCCGCGCGGCGACTGCAGGTAGTACACATGCCACGCGTCGCCGTCGAGCGTCAGCTCGACGAAGCCGGCGGCGTCGGGCCGGTAGGGCAGCCGCGCGCCTTCGCGGTCCACCATCTGCAGCTCGCCCCGGGCATTCCAGACCGCGATGGCGGCGTCGCGCAGATCGGCTTCGCCCGAAGGGCCCTCCTGCGCCGAGGACGGTGCCCCCGCGGCATCGGCCTTGCGCAGCGTGGCCTGCACCTGGCGCGCGAGCCGGATGATGTTGGTGTCGAAGAACTCGTTGACCTCGTGGCGCGTGCGGTTGGCCGACACCAGCAGCGCGACGGCCCATGCCAGCGGGGCGCACAGCAGCAGCACCACCAGCAGCCGCCGCTGCAGGCTCACGTCAAGCTTTCGGCCGCGCCGAGCGCGTAGCCCACGCCGTGCAGCGTGCGCACCACGCCGGGATGGATCTTGCGGCGCAGGTTGTGCACGTGGACCTCCAGCGCGTTGCTCTCGGGCCCGGCGTCGTCCCAGTCGTAGAGCTTCTCGCGCAACTGCGCCTTGGACAGCACGCGCTGCGGATGCATCAGCAGCACTTCCAGCAGCGTGAGCTCGCGGCCGGTGAGCCTGACCGGCGCACCGCGCCAGAGCACCTGCCGCGTGGCCGGCTCGTAGCTCAGCGCGCCGTGGGTCCACACCTCCTGGGTGCGGCCCGTGGCCCGGCGCAGCAGGGCACGCAGCCGGGCCGCGAGCTCGTCGATCGAGATCGGCTTGATGAGGTAGTCGTCGGCACCGGCGTCCAGGCCGGCGATGCGCTGCTCGACGCCGTCGCGCGCGGTGAGGATCAGCACCGGCAGCGCCAGATTCCTTTTCCCGCGCCAGCGGCGCAGCCACTCCATGCCGTCGGCGCCAGGGAGGCCCAGGTCGAGCACCAGCGCGTCATAGTCAGTGGCGTCCAGCGCGGCGTCGGCCTGCGCTCCGTCGCGGAACCAGTCCACCGTGTGGCCGACCTGGCGCAGGCCCGCGGCCAGCGCCTCGCCGAGCTGGGCGTCGTCCTCGACGATCAGCAAACGCATGGCTGGCGGCGTTGGCCCAGCCCGAGGCCTTCGGGCCTCCCGGCCGCGTCGATGGCGTGTCCCCGCATTGGCCGGACCTCGTGGCGGCGACCGCGGCTCAGCGCAGCTGCACCGAGGTCTGCAGCGCGCGCACCGCGCCGGCGCCGACGGCTGCGCCGAAGCGCTTGGCCAGGCGTTCGGCCACGTTCTCCTTGGGCGTGTAGTCGATGACCTCCTCGGCCTTGACCACCTCGCGCGCGACGTGGTCGAGGTTGCCGAAGTGGTCGGCCAGGCCTTGCGCCACGGCGTCCTCGCCGTTCCAGAACAGGCCCGAGAAGGTCTGCGGCGTTTCCTTGAGCCGCTCGCCGCGGCCGTCCTTGACGACCTTGATGAACTGCTGGTGGATCTGGTCGATCATGGCCTGCGCGAAGGCGCGCTGCTGCGGGTTCTGCGGCGAGAAGGGGTCGAGCATGCCCTTGTTGTCGCCCGCGGTGAGCAGCCGCCGCTCGATGCCGAGCTTGTCCATCAGCCCGGTGAAGCCGAAGCCGTCCATGAGCACGCCGATGGAGCCCACCAGGCTGGCCTTGTCCACGAAGATCTCGTCGGCAGCCACGGCGATGTAGTAGGCGCCGGAAGCGCACATCTCCTCCACCACGGCATAGACCGGCTTCTTGTGCAGTGCCTTGAGGCGGCGGATCTCGTCGTTGATGATCCCGGCCTGCACCGGCGAGCCGCCGGGGCTGTTGATGCGCAGCACCACGGCCTGCGCGGCACGGTCCTCGAAGGCGGTGCGCAGCGCGGCGACGATGTCCTCGGCGTTGGCTTCGGTGTCCACGGCGATCTCGCCGCGCACCTCGATCAGCGCCGTGTGCGGGACGCCGCTGGGCCCGGCCACGTGCGAGCGCTGCACCAGCAGCGCCCAAGCAATGGCCAGGAACAGGCCCAGCCAGGCCAGGCGAAAGAAGATGCGCCAGCGCCGCTCGCTGCGACGCTCACGCACGAACTCGCGCGCCACCTGTTCCATCACGGCCTCGTAGCTCGCGCGCGGCGGCGGGGCGGCCTCGCGCGGCGGCGTGGGCGGTGTATCCGGCACATCGCCGGGCCGGGCTTCGTCGTTCATGGTGGGGAGCTCTCTGCAGAAGGTTCAGCCGGCAAGGGCGGCCGGACGGCCGCACAAGGATACCAATACACCTGCGAGCCCCGTTCCTCGACGCGCAGCGCCCGCAGCCGCCCTCGCCCGCACGGTCCGCCCACGCAGCGCCCCGTGGCCGGCTCGTAGGCCGCGCCGTGGATGGAGCACAGGATCCACTCCCGGCTGCTGTCCAGGAACTCGCCGGGCTGCCAGTCCATCTCCACCGGCACGTGGGCGCAGCGGTTGATGTAGGCCACCACGCGCCCGTCGAAGCGCAACGCGAAGGCGCGCGCGGGCTGGCCCCACAGCAGCACGTCGAACACCAGCGCCTTGCCTTTCTCGGCCAGGTCGGCGCCGGCGCACAGGCGCAGCGGCGTGGTCTCGGCAGCCGGCCCTGGCTCAGGCATGGTCGATCAGCCAGCGGTGCAGCTCGGCCGTGGAGTGCAGCACCGCCAGCGGCCCGTAGGCGTCGAAGGCCTCGTGCGAGTGCGCGCCGTAGCTCACGGCCAGGCTGGGCGTGCCGGCATTGAGCGCCAGCTGCAGGTCGTGCGTGGTATCCCCGATCATCAGCGTGCGCTCGGGCTCGGCGCCGAACTCGCGCATGAGCTCCAGCAGCATGCGCGGGTCGGGCTTGGAGGCGGTCTCGTCGGCGGTGCGGGTGCCGTCGAAGATGCCCGCGAGCTGCGAATGCGCCAGCGCCTCGTCCAACCCGCGCCGGGCCTTGCCGGTGGCCACGGCCATCCAGTGGTGGCGTGCCTTGAGCGCCTGCAGCATCTCCAGCGCACCCTCGAAGAGGCTGAGCTCGTGCTGGCGCGCGAAATAGTGGTGGCGGTAGCGCTGCGCCAGCGCCGGATAGCTCGCGGGCTCCAGCCCCGGCACGGCTTGGCGCAGTGCGTCCTGCAGCCCCAGGCCGATGACATAGGCCGCGGCCTCGTTGGAAGGCACCGGCACGCCCAGGTCGGCACAGGCGTCCTGGATGCAGCGCACGATCAGCGCCGTGGAGTCGAAGAGCGTGCCGTCCCAGTCGAAGACGATCAGATCAAAGCGGCGAGGCAGGTTCATGGGGGCGTGAAGCAGGGTTGATGGCGGCGGCTTGGCCGTCAGAGATGTTCCAGCAGGCGCACGCACTCCGGCGGCAGCGGCGCTTCGAGCTCGATGCGTTGGGCGGTGGCAGGATGGTCGAAGGCCAGGCGCCGCGCGTGCAGGAACATGCGCTCGAAACGCAGCCCCGGCACCTGTTCGCCGCGCGCCAGGGCGTGGTTGAGGGCGAAGTCGCCGTACTTGTCGTCGCCCGCGATCGGGCAGCCCTCGTTGGCCAGGTGCACGCGGATCTGGTGCGTGCGTCCGGTCTTGATGGTCACGTCCAGCAGCGTGAACTTCTGGAAGCGCTGGACGATGCGCACCAGCGAGATGGAGCGGCGCCCCTCGGCGTGGTCGGCGTCCACGGCACGCACGCGGCGCTCGCCGGCGGCGTCGAGGTATTTATGAAGAGCGACGTCGATGACCTTCTTCTTCTCCGGCCAGGCGCCCGCCACCAGTGCGGCGTAGGTCTTGCCCGTGTCGCGGGCGCGGAACTGGTCCTGCAGCGAAGTCAGCGCGCTGCGCTTCTTGGCGATGAGCAGCAGCCCGGAGGTCTCCTTGTCCAGCCGATGCACCAGTTCCAGGAATTTCGCCCCGGGCCGCGCGCGGCGCAGCTGCTCGATCACGCCGAAGCTCACGCCGGAGCCGCCGTGCACGGCCACGCCGGCGGGCTTGTCGATGACCAGCAGGTGCTCGTCCTCGAACAACACCGGGAATTCGCGCGCGGGCACCGGTGGCGCGGCCGTGGGCGCGGGCAGCCGCACCGGCGGCACGCGCACCTCGTCGCCGATCTCTAGCCGCGTGTCGGCGCTGGCGCGGCCCTTGTTGATGCGCACCTCGCCCGAGCGGATGACGCGGTAGACGTGCGTCTTGGGCACGCCCTTGAGCACGCGCAGCAGGAAGTTGTCCAGGCGCTGGCCCTGCGAGCCCTCGTCCACCGTGAGACGCTGCACGCTCGGGGCGGGCGCAACGTTCGGGGTCTTGACAGCCGGCTGCGTGGCTGCGGAATTGGCGCCTATAATGCGTCGGCCCATGTGTGTTGTAAGTGCTTGATTTTTCAGAGTTTACTGGCACTGCAACATGCACCGGCTGCGCGCAAGCGCAAAAACCCGGTGATGCAACGCGATTGCCCGGCGGCGGGCCCGGTCCCCAAGTGACCCGGCAGCCGGCCCGGTACAGCGGAAGAGACACCGTAGAAGAAGCAACCCCCCTGCCGTGTGGCAGGGACCGAACAAGGTTTTCAAGGGTGCGAGGCCTGCAGGGCCTTGTCCCCGCGTCCAGTGACCGTGCGCATGTTGTCGCCGTCTCCCCTCGAACTGACCGTTGAGCGACCCCGGGATACCGGCGCGGTCGCCACCGGCCTGCCTGTCGCCGGTAGCGACGGGCCGCGGAGATGCGTCTTCGGTGCTTGTTTTGCTGTTGTGCCGCACGCAGCCCCGCTGCCGTGCCAGGCACCTGCTTGATGGCGGCCCCGGGCGATTCCTGACCGACGCTTCTTCCACGTTCTCTCGTGCATCGGACAGCCGCCCATGGAGGACATGGGCGGCGCTGCTAAAGAGAGGCGGCTGCGTGGAGCGGCCGCGGGAGTGCCCATGAAGCGCATGCTGATCAACGCCACGCAGCCCGAAGAGCGGCGGCTGGCCATCGTCGACGGCCAGAAGCTGCTCGACTTCGAAACCGAGATCGAAGGCCGCGAGCAGCGGAAAGGCAACATCTACAAGGCCGTCGTCACGCGCGTCGAGCCTTCGCTGGAAGCCTGTTTCGTCGACTACGGCGAGGACCGCCACGGCTTCCTGCCGTTCAAGGAGATCTCGCGCCAGTACTTCAAGGAAGGCGCCGAGGTCAAGAACGCGCGCATCAGCGACGTGATCCGCGAAGGCCAGGAACTCCTGGTGCAGGTGGAAAAGGAAGAACGCGGCAACAAGGGCGCGGCGCTGACCACCTTCATCAGCCTGGCCGGGCGCTACCTGGTGCTCATGCCCAACAACCCGCGCGGCGGCGGCGTGAGCCGGCGCATCGAGGGCGAGGACCGCGAGGAGCTCAAGGAGGCGATGGACCAGCTGGACCATCCCAAGGGCATGAGCCTCATCGCCCGCACCGCCGGCATCGGCCGCACCGTGGCCGAGTTGCAGTGGGACCTCAACTACATGCTCAAGCTCTGGAGCGCCATCGACGGCGCCGCCCAGGCGGGCAAGGGCGCGTTCCTGATCTACCAGGAGAGCTCGCTCGTCATCCGCGCCATCCGCGACTACTTCACCTCGGACGTCGGCGAGATCCTGATCGACACCGACGACATCTACGAGCAGGCGCAGCAGTTCATGAACCACGTGATGCCCGAGATGGCACCGCGTGTGAAGCGCTACCGCGATGACGCGCCGCTGTTCAGCCGCTTTCAGATCGAGCACCAGATCGAGACGGCCTTCGCCCGCACGGTGAACCTGCCCTCCGGCGGCGCCATCGTCATCGACCACACCGAGGCGCTGGTGGCCATCGACGTCAACTCCGCGCGCGCCACGCGCGGCGGCGACATCGAGGAGACCGCCACCCGCACCAACCTCGAAGCCGCCGACGAGATCGCACGCCAGATGCGGCTGCGCGACCTGGGCGGGCTGATCGTGGTGGACTTCATCGACATGGAGGAGTCCAAGAACCGCCGCGAGGTCGAGCAGCGGCTGCGCGACGCGCTGCGCCAGGACCGCGCCCGCGTGCAGTTCAGCTCCATCTCCAAGTTCGGGCTGCTGGAACTCTCGCGCCAGCGCCTGCGCCCGGCGCTCTCGGAGGGCAGCCACATCACCTGCCCGCGCTGCAACGGCACGGGCCACATCCGCGACACCGAGTCCTCGGCGCTACAGATCCTGCGCATGGTTCAGGAGGAGTCCATGAAGGACAACACCGCCGCCGTGCACGTGCAGGTGCCGGTGGAGGTGACGAGCTTCCTGCTCAACGAGAAGCGCACCGAGATCACCAAGATCGAGCTCAAGCAGCGCGTGACGGTGCTGCTGGTGCCCAACAAGCACCTGGAGACGCCCAACTACAAGCTGGAGCGGCTGCGCCACGACGATCCGCGCCTGGAGAACCTGCAGGCCAGCTACACGATGATCGAGGAGCCCGACGACGAGGTCGGGATCACGCGGCGCGAGAAGACCAAGCCGAAGCAGGAGCCGGTGATCAAGGGCATCCTGCCCGAGACGCCCGCCCCGATGGCGCCGCCCAAGCCGGCCCCCGCGCCGG
>Ga0065721_10008630_pt1 | contig 10207 bp, 10 predicted proteins | sample Mesricmetagenome_FD_59108 | JGI IMG/M metagenome (GOLD analysis project Ga0065721, IMG submission 59108) | Mesophilic microbial community from rice straw/compost enrichment Sample: eDNA_1 v2 (version 2) | ecosystem: Engineered > Solid waste > Grass > Composting > Bioreactor | place: USA: Davis... | reverse complement strand
CCAGCGCCCGGAAGCCCGCGAAGACCGGTTTTTCCCCGATATCTAAAATTGCGGCCTTTGCGGCAACAGCCCCTTCAGACCCCTCTGGTAGCGATGATCGGGGATCCGGCGCCGTCAGGTTGCCGGACGGGCATGAAGCCGTCCGCCGCCGGAACCGTCCGGAATGTCGAATTCAACAGCCCGCCAGCCGTGTCCCGGCGCGGCGGGCCCGATGACAGGACAATGCCATGCGGCAGGCCGATTCGCCGTTCCTCGCACCGTTGAAGGATATGGGCTTTCGGCTCGCGCTCGTCCATGGCGGGCTCGCGCTGGTCGCGCTCGCCATAGCCCACCTGCCCTTCCTCTATTTCGGCCTGCCGGAAGAACCCGCGCTCGAGATCGCGGCCGCCGTGGCGGGTCTCGCGTCGAGCGCGCTCCTCGCCCTCCTCTTCAGCCGTGCCTTGACCCGCCCGATCGGCCGGCTGACGGAAGCCGCCGGCAACATCGCCCGCGGCGACCTCGGCACGGAAATCGACGTGAATTGCGCCTGCGACGTCGGCCGNCTCGCCGACAGCATGCGCGCGATGCTGTCGAGCCTGCGCGCCTCGACCGCGANGGCCGGCGAGCTCGCGAGCTTCGACACCGCNACCGGACTTCCGAATGCNCGCACCTTNCTGCCGCTCGTCGAGGCCGCCCTGAAGACCGATGCGCGCGGCGGCGCGGTGATGATGGTGACGTTCGCCAATGCCCGCCGCATCGCCGAGACCTTCGGCCACGAGACCGCCGAGGCCATGCTCGCCGCGGGCGTCGAGCGGCTCCTGTCGGCCTCGCCGGTCGGCACGCTCGAGACCAACCGCAGCCGCGTGCTCGATCCCGCCCGGCGCGATCTCGCCGTGCTCGCCCGCATCGGCAGCCAGGATTTCGCCCTCTTGCTTCCNGGGGTCAGCGACCCGCANGACCTGGCGCATCTCGCCGGCTATCTCCACGTNGCCATGAATCGCCCGCTNATGGTCGGCGAGCGCCGGCTGTCGGCGACGCTCGCGGTCGGGATCGCCCGCTATCCCGACGACGAGGCGACCGGCGCCGGGCTCCTGAGGCTCGCGGCGCTCGCCTGCGGCCATGCCGCCAACCGGGCGGGCGAGCAGCGCACCTCCCTGTTCGAGCCGCGGATGCGCGAGGCCGTCGAGGAGCGCGACGCGCTCGAGGCGGAGCTCCGCCACGCGATTGCCAGCGACGAGCTTCAGGTCCACTACCAGCCCAAGGTCTATGCCTCCGACTGGACCGTCTCCGGCGTCGAGGCGCTGGTGCGCTGGCGCCATACCGAGCGCGGCCTGGTCATGCCGGCCGACTTCATCCCCGTCGCCGAGGAGACGGGCCTGATCGTCGATCTCGGCTACTTCGTCATCGACAAGGCGGTCGCGCAGTGCGCGCAATGGGCGCGCTCCGGCCGGCTCCTCGAAATGTCGATCAACGTCTCGCCGGCCCAGTTCCGCAATCCGGATTTCGGCCGCCAGGTGCTGTCGATCATCTCGCGTCACGGCTGCCCGCCGACGCTCATCACCTTCGAGATCACCGAGGAGATGGCCCAGACGGACGCCGCGCTGATGGAGCGTCACGTCGCGCTGCTCCGGCAGGTCGGCATCCGCTTCGCCATCGACGATTTCGGCCTCGGCTATTCCAACTTCGCCCGCCTGTCGCTGCTGCGCTTCGACGTGCTCAAGGTCCATCGCTCGCTCATCGCCGCGCTCGAGACCGACGGTCCGGCGCGCGAGGTCTCGCGCTCCATCATCGAGATCGGCAAGGCGCTCGGCTGCCGCGTCGTCGCCGAGGGCACAGAGACGCCGGGCCAGGTCGCCGCCGCCTCGACGCTCGGCTGCGACGAGATTCAGGGCTTTTACGTCTCGCACCCGATGACGATCGAGGATTTCGAGCAGTGGCAGGCCAGGCGCGGCCAGAGCAACCTCGCCCGCATCGTCAAGTCGATCTTCGGGCCCGATTTCATTGACGAGGCGCCGGCCGAGCCGCCGGCGCGCCGCGCGGGCCGCTAGGCGAACAGGCCGAGCCGGATCGCGCGCACCACCGCCTGCGTGCGGTTGGAGCAGCCGAGCTTCTGCGTGGCGAGCGTCACGTAATGGTTGACCGTGTGCTCCGACAGACCGGTGATGATGGCGATTTCGTTCGAGGTCTTGCCCTCGGCCGTCCAGCGCAGCACTTCCGTCTCTCGTGGGGTCAGGTTGACGCGTGGCGCCCCGTCGACATTGGCGGTGACGACGGCGAGGCGCTCGACGATCAACTGCGAGAACAGGCTGAGCCGTGCGATTTCGTCGATCCCGGGCGAGCCCCGGTCGCCGTGATAGGAAACAGCCTGCATGTTGCCGCGATTGTCATAGACCGGAAAATAGACGCCGCCTGAAATGCCGAAGCGCCGGTAGAGCCGGTCCCATTCGCCGGCGGCATCCGCGTCCTCGCCGACGCGGTAGGAGAGTGGCGTGACCCGCCCGTGGAGCTTGGCGAAGATCGAGGTGTCTTCACTGCCTTCCGCGCGGTTGAGGCGGTCGATCTCGGCCATCAGCTCGGCGGGAACGCTCGAAACGGTCGAGAANCTGGAGATCGAGGTGTCGTGGGCGATGCATGTCGCCGGCACGGAGAGNACGCAGAAATAGAGGTANCCGTGGGATCGGCTCACATCCCGGAGCAGCTGGACGGCGTCGAAAGCGGTCCGCACATTCGCAACGAGCGAATAGGGTTCTGCGGCGTAGAGCTGGCAATCGTCAACGTGCATCAGCTCAGATGTCACTTCGGTTCGCCACGAGTCTGCCATCCTTGCGATCAAAAACTCTGTACATGCCGGGTCACATCTTACGCTGACAAAAAAGGCGGGCGACGGCAGGAAAATCTGCCGCCGCCAATGGGTTAGCGTATCCGGTTTTCGGATCGCAATATATGACAATTAGGATATCGCGTTTGCCCACGGGTTTCTGACGGGGAATCGCCGGGGTCGGGCTTGCGCTATCTACTTGTTATTGCAGCATGCCCTTGACGACGCCGGAGGCCTTGGCGAAGTCCATCTGGCCGGCATAGCGCTCCTTGAGCACGTTCATGCACTTGCCCATGTCGCGCAGACCCTGTGCGCCGGTCTCGCTGACGACGGAGGCGCAGAGTTCGCGCACCTTGTCGTCGGTGAGCTGCTCGGGCAGGAACTGGCGGATGACCGCGATCTCGTCCCGCTCCTGCTGGGCGAGCTCGGCGCGCGCGGCGTCGTCGTAGATCCTGGCCGATTCCTCGCGCTGCTTGATCATCTTCATCAGGATCTGGAGGATCTCCTCGTCGCTGACGCTGTCCTTTCCGGCGCCGCGATTGGCGATGTCCCGGTCCTTGATCGCGGCCTGGATCAGCCGCAGCGTGGACGTCCTGAGCGTGTCCTTCGCCTTGATGGCGTCCTTGAGCGACTCGGTAAACTTCTCGCGCAGCATTTTCTCTCTCCGGCCGATGTCGTGGCGCCGTCGGCCCGGCGCGACACTGGCTTAGCCCCGTTGCTTCGGGGAGTTCAAGTGGATTGTATCGGTGGAATCCCGCCGAACGGCAGATTGAACAGGCGCCCGCGGTTGACTTTGCGCGGGTCCTGCACGATATCGTGCCCGAGTTCTCNNGGGCCTCTTGCCTTGGGAATCCTTTTCTCGCGGATTAGATGGCATCTCGGTCGGTCCCGTTCAAGGGCGCGCGCCCGAGCGCAAAGCTGAGCGGAGCCGACATGAGCACGCAACCCTGGACCACCAAGAAGCCCACCGCCGTCCTCGTCTTCGCCGACGGCACCGTCATCGAGGGCACCGGCGTCGGCGCCACCGGACAGGTGCAGGCGGAAGTCTGCTTCAACACGGCGCTGACCGGATATGAGGAGATCCTGACCGACCCCTCCTATGCCGGGCAGATCGTCACCTTCACCTTCCCGCATATCGGCAATATCGGCACGAACGAGGAAGACATCGAGGACCTGACGCCGGCCGCGCGCCACGGCGCAGTCGGCGCGATCTTCAAGGCCGACATCACCAACCCCTCCAACTACCGCGCCTCGCGCCACTTCGACGCCTGGCTGAAGGCGCGCGGCATCATCGGACTGTCGGGAATCGACACACGGGCCCTCACCGCCTGGATCCGCGAGAACGGCATGCCGAACGCGGTGATCGCGCACGACCCGTCCGGCAACTTCGATATCGCTGCGCTGACGGCTTTGGCCAGGAGTTGGAGCGGCCTCGAGGGCCTCGACCTCGCCAGGGAAGTCACCTCCGGCCAGACCTCGCACTGGGAGGAAGGCCCCTGGGCCTGGAACCGCGGCTACGGAAAGCGCGGCGAGAAGAAGGCCCATATCGTCGCCATCGACTATGGCGTGAAGCGCAACATCCTGCGCCTCTTTACCGGGCTCGGCTGCGAGGTCACCGTCGTTCCGGCCAAGACCTCTGCCGAGGACATCCTCGCGCTCAAGCCCGACGGCGTCTTCCTCTCCAACGGCCCCGGCGACCCGGCCGCGACCGGCGAATACGCCGTCCCGGTCATTCGCAAGCTGATCGACAGCGGGCTGCCGATCTTCGGCATCTGCCTCGGCCACCAGATTCTCGGCCTCGCCCTCGGTGGCAAGACCATGAAGATGCATCAGGGCCATCACGGCGCCAACCATCCGGTCAAGGACTTCACCACCGGCAAGGTCGAGATCGTCTCGATGAACCACGGCTTCGCGGTCGACCGCGACAGCCTGCCGGAAGGCGTCGAGGAGACGCACGTCTCGCTCTTCGACGGCACCAATTGCGGCCTGCGCGTCGTCGACAAGCCGATCTTCTCGGTGCAACACCACCCGGAAGCCTCGCCCGGCCCGCAGGACAGCCACTACCTGTTCCGCCGCTTCATGAACTTGGTGCGCGAGCGCCAGGGCGAGCCGGCTCTCGCCGAGCGCTGACACCATCCCGCCGACACGACGAAGCCGCGCGATCCGGACGGACCGCGCGGCTTCTTTCTTTTCCGGGGAACCTCAGGAGAAAGCGAGCTGGCGCACGCTGCGGAAGAAGCGGACGTTGAGGAGGACGGCCGCGACCGCGAGCCCGATCGCCAGCCCCCACCAGATGCCCTTACCGCCGAGATCGGCCCAGAAGCCGAGTATCAGCGCCGCCGGCAGGCCGAGGCCCCAATAGCTGATGACGGCGAGCACCATCGGCACGCGTGTGTCCTTGAGCCCGCGCAGGAGCCCGGAGCCGATCGCCTGCACCGAATCGGCCAGCTGGAACCAGGCGGCGATCATCATCAGCGGCACGGCGGTGGCGAGCACGAGCGCGGCGTCGCTCTTGGTGTCGTCGAGGAAGAGCCCGATCAGCCGCTCCGGAATGGTGAAGAACAGGAGCGCCGAGAAGAGCGCAAAACCACCGCCGACATAGAGCGCCATCAGTGCCGCGCGCCGCAGCCCCTGCCCGTCGCCGCGCCCGAAGGCCTGGCCGACGCGCACCGTCGCCGCGTTCGACAGCCCCATCGGCACCATGAAGGCGATNGCGGCAAGCTGCAGGGCGATGCCGTGGGCGGCGAGCGCCGCGGCGCCGAGCCANCCCATCATCACCGAGGAGGCGAAGAACAGCCCGACCTCGGCNATCACCGTCAGACCGATCGGCACGCCGAGGCGCACGATCTCGCGGAAGGCGTGCCAGTCGGCGCGCCAGAAGCGGACGAACAGCTCATAGGCGGCGAACATGCGGTTGAGGCGGATCCAGGCGACGAGGATGACGAAGATGAGGATGCCGGAAAACACCGAGGCGAGCGCGGCGCCGCGGACCCCCATTTCCGGCGCGCCCCAGTTGCCGAAGATGAGCATGTAGTTGAGCACGCCGTTGCTGAAGGTGCCGGCGAGCGCCGACCAGAGCACGGCCTGGGCCTGCGACAAGGCGGAGAAGAACGCCCGCAGCGCCAGCGTCGCCAGCCCGGGCACGAGGCCCCACATGGCGATGCGCATGTACTGGCCGGCGAGTTCCGCGAGCGCCGGCGCCTGGCCGAGCAGGATGAGGATCGGCTCGAGGAACCACAGGACCGGCAGCATCAGCGCGGCGTAGATGAGCGCAGCCCACAGGCCCATGCGCACGGAGCGACGCACCTGCTGGCGGTCGCCCCGGCCTTCCGCCTGCGAGGCGATCGGCACGATGGCATGGGTGAAGCCGGCGCCGAAAATGTAGACGAAGAAGAACGACGAGGTAGCGAGCACCGAGGCGGCAAGCTCCTGCGTGCCGTACCAGCCGAGCATGACGACGTCTGTCGTATTGATGGCGATCTGGGCGATCTGCGCCCCGATCAGCGGCAGGCCGAGCGCCAGCGTTGCGCGGAAATGCTCGGACCACGATTGGTTGTCTGTTGCGGCGGCACGCATCGGTTCGATCCTGGAAAAGCGATGTAAGCAATAGGGCGCAGGCTGCGGAAATGCGGCAGCGGCGCGAGAACGGTGAGCGATAGAGGAGCTTTTGCCGTGAGGCAAGCCGGGTTTGCGATCCACAAGGAGCTTTGATCCGGACTTCACGCGAATTCATGGAGTGTTTTCGGAAACCTGCGCCTACCTTTGCGCGCATCCCCCTCAGCCAAGGAGACGCCGATGCCCCACACCCTCGATGTCCGCTTCGTCCGCCCCTCGGATTTCGACGGCTGGCTGCCGCTCTGGGACGGCTACAACGCGTTCTACGGACGCTCGGGTCCGACGGCGCTCGATCCGGCGGTGACGCGCACGACCTGGGCGCGCTTCTTCGACCCCTACGAGCCGGTCCATGGCCTCGTCGCCGAGCGCGAGGGCCGCATTGTCGGTCTCGCCCACTATCTTCTCCACCGTTCGACGAGCGCGATCGAGCCGCGGCTCTATCTGCAGGATCTCTTCACCGCGGCGGATGCCCGCGGCGGCGGCATCGGCCGCGCGCTGATCGACGCCGTCTGCGACCGCGCCCGCGAAATGGCGATCGCCCGCATCTACTGGAACACGCACGAGACCAACGCCGTCGCCCGCCGTCTCTACGACAAGGTCGCCGAAAATTCGGGGTTCCTGATGTATCGCAAGGAGGTGTGAGCGGGCCCGCGAACAGCCGGCCCGCCACAAACCCGGTCAGATCGGGTTGTTGAAGGTGTCGCAGGCCTCGAGCCGGCCGGACTGGAAGCCGCGGGCGAACCATTCCTTGCGCTGCGCCGAGGTGCCGTGGTTGAAGCTTTCCGGCACGACGTAGCCCTGTGAGCGCCGTTGCAAGGTGTCGTCGCCGATCTGCTGGGCGGCGTTGAGCGCCTCGTCGAGGTCGCCCTCGTCGAGAATGCCCTTCTGCTTCGTATAGTGGCCCCAGATGCCGGCGAAGCAGTCGGCCTGCAACTCGACGCGGATCGACATCTGGTTGGCTTCCGTCTGGCTCATCTGCTGGCGCATCTGGTTGAAGCGCGGCAGGACGCCGATCAGGTTCTGCACGTGGTGGCCGACCTCGTGGGCGAGCACATAGGCCTGTGCGAAGTCGCCCGAGGCCCGGAACTCGCGCGCCATCCTGTCATAGAACTGGAGGTCGATATAGACCTTCTGGTCAGCCGGGCAATAGAACGGCCCCATCGCCGAGGAGGCGCTGCCGCAGTCAGACGTCGTCCCGCCCGTGAATAGGACGAGCTTCGGTTCCTGATAGTCGCGGCCCTGGCTCTGCATGATGCCCTGCCAGACGTCCTCGGTCTCGGCGAGCACCGTGGCGACGAACTGGGACATCTCGTCCTGGCGCTCGGACGAAATCTGCCCGTTGCTCGACTGCTCGGTCGGGGCGATGCCGGGGCCAGTGCCCTCGAGGATCTGGATCGGATCGATTCCGCACGCCCTGAGCACGAAGAACAGGATGACGAGGAAGATGATCGTCTTCAGCCCGCCGCCGGACATGCGCATGCCGCCGCCGGGAAGGCCCATGCCCCCGCCGGGCAGGCGCATGCCGCCGCGCCCGAACGGATTGCCGCCCCGCCCGGCCCCGCGCCGGTCTTCCACGTTGCTGCTCTGGCGGCGGCCCTTCCATTCCATGACATCGACTCCTGCATGACTGTCGGCCGATTAGTGGCGCAAATTCCGGCCCCGTTCAACTGCGCTCTCATCGCGCCGCCGGCCGACGCTTCAGGAAACGTCTGGCGAGAAGAACGGTTGCGCCGACGGCAAGGATCATGGCGGCCGAGATCAGGCCCGGCTCGGCCGCTGCGCGTGCAAGCCCGGCAATGCGGTCGATGTCGAGCCATGCCGACATGGCTCCCGTATCGCCGAAGATCGTGCGGTTCATGATCCGCCCCGGCAGGAGGGCGAACAGGCCGGCAATGCCGATACCGCCGAAATAGAGGCTCTTCACGATCTGCTTGTGGCGCCTGATCTGCCGCGCCCGCGCCATCCGCACCGCCTGGACGCAGCCGGCGAGCGTGGCGATCGAGAGGATGTGGATCGGCGAATAGCCGCGGAACAGGTTGATCTCGTGGATGAAGAAGGTCGAGAGCGCGGTGACGATCATCAGCGCCATCCAGATCCGGCCGAGACGCTTGTGGACGGGCGTGCCCTTGCGGGACAGAAGCAGCCAGCCGCCGATGAGCGCGGCCGGGACGACGGTGGCGACATGGATCTGGACGGCGAGCGGGGCGGCAAGGAGAGGTTCGAGGGTCATGGCGGTCTCCGGATGGCGGTTGCGGTTTTGCCGCCGATCAGCCATGGTCGCCGCCGCCCGACAACGACGATTGCGCCAAAGACCCGGGGAACTTCGTGAAAGGCCCGCTCCTGCCGTCCGCGCTTCGCGAAATGCAGCGCATCCTCGCCTATCCGCGGCTCTGGTTCGTCTTCGCCATCGTCGTCGTCCTGTTCGCTGTCACCGGGCCATTCGGGACGTTCGGCCACCTGCCCTTCCACGCGCGCCTCGGCTACTGGCTCTCGGTCCACCTCCTCGCCTGGCTTTCGGCGATCGGCTGCGCCGTCCTCGCCAACCTCGCGCTGTCCGGGCTCGTCGGAAGCGTGCTCCTGCGCATGGTGCTCGGCGCCGCCCTCGCCGCCGTGCCGATCGCGCTCGCCGTCACCGCGCTCGACACGCTCTTCCTCGGCGCGGAATTCGCGCCCGCCCGCTTCGCCGGCAACCTCGCCAACGCCGTGCCGGTCTCCGTCGCCGTCTGCCTGATCGTCTTCTTCGCACTGGAAGGGACGGATCCGGAGCCGGAGGAAGCCGCGGTCCCTGCCGCAACGCCCGAGCCCGCTCCCTCGCCATCCCCCGTCGCCGCCGCGCCGGAACGGCCTCGACTGCTCGACCGGCTCCCCGTCGCCAAGCGCGGCACGCTGATCCGCCTTGAAGTCGAGGACCACTATGTGCGGGTTGTCACCGACCGCGGCGCCGAGATGCTGTTGATGCGCCTGGCCGACGCCATCGCCGAAGCTGGGCCGGGCCGGCAGGTCCACCGCTCGCACTGGGTGTCCCGGTCAGGGGCGAAGGCACTCGAACGCGAACCCGGCCGCAACGGCCGGCTCGTCCTCGTCACCGCCGATGGCGCGCGCCTGCCGGTGAGCCGCAGCCACGCGGCCGCGGTTCAGGACTGGATGCGGATGCGCTCCGGCGGGATTTGATCGGGATCATGGCGCCCGGCCGCGCGCCTTGCCATGGAAGGGACATTCAGGAGATCACGATGCGCCGCGCCGCCACGCTCACTTTGCTCGCCACGCTTGCCGCCAGCCCCGCCTTCGCCGACACGCCGTCGGCGGCGCGCGGTGCCGCGGTCGTTGACGAGTGGTGCCGCGATTGCCACCTGCGCCCTGGCGACAGGCCGGACCCGGACATGGCCCCGCCCTACGAGGAGATCGTCACCTGGCCCGGCCGCGACCGGGCCTGGTTCGAGAAATTCCTGAGGGACGACCATTTCCCGATGACGACCTATCGCCTGTTCGACCACGAGAAGGCGGACGTGGTCGAATGGCTCCTGTCGCTCGAGCGGAAATAGGTCCCCCGCTCAGGCCGCCGGCTGCGGCGCGGGCACGGCCGGCTGCCGGTCGGTCAGGGTCATCGCCAGCGTGATGACGCAGAAGGCAGCTGCGAGCAGGCCCAGCCCGGCGACCGAGCCGAATTCGAGCACCCGCCCGCCGGCGAAGGTGCCGACGGCAACGCCGAGATAGATGAACGAGGCGTGGAGCGCGAGCGTCAGGTGCGCCACGTCGGGCGCGCGGCCGACGAGCCGGCTCGTCTGCGCCGGCGGG
>Ga0065721_10006664_pt1 | contig 10207 bp, 9 predicted proteins | sample Mesricmetagenome_FD_59108 | JGI IMG/M metagenome (GOLD analysis project Ga0065721, IMG submission 59108) | Mesophilic microbial community from rice straw/compost enrichment Sample: eDNA_1 v2 (version 2) | ecosystem: Engineered > Solid waste > Grass > Composting > Bioreactor | place: USA: Davis... | reverse complement strand
CCGCGCCTGCGCACGGTCGGCAGGATATCGGACACGTCCGGGGCCTTCTTTCCGTGCCGCATGTTCATGGTGCTGTCATCGATGTTGCCAATGTCGATAAATTCGAGTTTCATGGACTTGCTCCTTGTGAGTGCCGGTCCGTCATTTTTCGACGAAGGGCGGACCGGATCTGGTCTGGCGGCGAAACGGCCGCCTACGTCATCCGCCCCCTCAATTTTCGAAGGGCGGCGGAAGCTCGTGGGCTGCGGCGCGGCGCAGCAGGGTTTCGGCTCACTGGATCGATCCGGTTCGTCGGGCGGCATCGGCCCAAACCGAGAGCGGGTGCGGCGTCTGGAAGCCAAGGTCGCGCTCGATGCCGCGCCCGAAGGGCAGGCGCACGGAGGCGATCTCGGAGAGGCTGAAATAACCGAGTTCGGGGCAGCCGAAACCAAGGTCGGCGAGGCCGAACAAAGTGTCGTTGTCCTCGTCGAGTTCGGTCGCGAGCCATGTCGCCGCACCCACCGGATTGAACAGCTTGAGCATCGGCACCGGATCGGGCTCCGGCTTGTCGTCGCGTTGGGCGGCCCGGCGATTGATCGCATTGGCGCGCAACGCGAAGCGAAGATCAGGCGGCGGGAGGATCATGCCGCGATCCTCCCTTCGATGCCTGCTTCCCGTGCCTCGCGGTGGCGGGCGAGCAGCCAGTCGGCGGCCCGGCAAGCGGCGCTCGCCGCACGGAAGATCGCGCGATTGTCCTCGCGCAATACCTCCAGCCATGAACCGATATAGTCGGCGTGGCGCACGGTCGGGACGATGCCGAGCGCGGCGCACAGAAAGGCCGATCCCATCTCGGCGACCAGCTCCTCGCGCGCATAGTCCTTGCTGCCGAAGGCATTACGCAGGTTACGCCCGAGCCGCTTGGGGTGACCGGTGGCGTGAGTCAGCTCGTGCAGGCAGGTGCGGTAGTAGTTGATCTGGTCGAAAAAAGCGGTCTGCGGCGGCACAGCCACGAAGTCGGGGTCCGGCGCGTAGAAGGCGCGATGCCCGCCGATGCGCACATCGATGCCGGATGCGGCGATCACCTCCTCGGCAACGGGTACGATCTGGCGTTCGGGCAACGGCACGGGATCGGATGCCAGTCCGCCGCGCAGCCCCTCGCACTGCGCGACATTGAAGACGGTAAAGCGCTTCAGGAATGGCACGGCACGACGGCGGGGGTCATCCGTCCCCCGGACGGCTGACTGTTCCCCTTCGTCGCCGCCGTCGCGCTGGGCGCGTTCGTTGTCGGCCTCGGGGGTGAAGCGATCGGCATAGACCACGCACTGCCCGCGCTCGCCCTTGCGGACGCACCCGCCCGCCGCCTGCGCCTGCCGGAAGGTCAGCCACGATTGCGACGGCCAGCCATGTTCGATAACCGCGCCCCACAGGGTCAGGATATTGACGCCCGAATAGGTCCGGGCGGTGAGCGCGTTGCGCGGCAGGCCGGGGCCAGGGCCGCCGGTCTTCCCCCATGGTTGCACCCACGGGAAGCGCCCTGCCTCGAGTTCGCTGACGATGCGCGCGGTCACCTCGTCATAGAGGTTCGCGCGGGGTTCCTGCTGCTCCTTCGCCGCCAAGCGGCGGGCACTGCGGCTCGATGATCTGGGCACGGCCTGTCCTCCACGCCACCCCAAAAAAAGGCACGAAGCCTCCCCGCAAAGGCGGGGGTGGGCGGCGAGACGCGACCAAGAGGCCCGCCTCAAGCGGGCGAAGACACCGCCAGGGCGTAACGGCAAAGTGGAGCACCCCGAAGGGGTTGGCTTCGCCCGCGACGGGCCTAGCCGGGAGCGCCGCCCACACCCGCCGTCACGGGAGAGGCACAAGCAGCGCCGCAGCGCCAGGCGCTGCGTCCACAGCCACGCCAGCGATCGTCACCGCAAAGGCCGAGACCCGGCCGGGGCTCGGCACAGACCGCCCAAGCGGTCGGAATAGAGCGCGATCGCACCGTTTTGCGAGGCGCCGGCACAAACCTGTTCCTGTTCCAACCTTCTCCGCCGAACTCGACCAGCGCCATGACAACCCTTCATCATATATTCAGTGGGCCCGTCCCGGATCAGATCGTGTCGTGGCCGATCGTCCTTGTCAGCAGATCGATGTCCTCCGAAGCGGCCGCGCCTCCAGGCCGCCGGCAACCAGCATCATCGCCGTTGATCAGCGTGTCCTGGACAGCGACATTCCTTGGCTTGACGTGACGACATCTTTGCCTGTCGGCGCGCTTTGTTCCGATGGCGTCCGGGCTTGTCGGATGCCGCAAGACCGGACGGAAAATATGCCGGCGATATGCGGCATATCCGCAGTTGCCGCGCTTGAGCCACTTCCGTTGCGACTTTTCGATCGTGGAGGTCGCTTTTCCGCACGCTTTTGGGCCCAGGCATGATGGCATGGCGCTTCATCGATCATGGAGACCGGCATTGCCCGCCAGTTCGAATAAAGATCATGCGCAGCTTTTTATCGCTCGATCCCCGCCGGATCAGAATGATCTCGATGACCCGGCCCATCTTGCCTGGGAAATCCTGCGGCGGCGGCGGGCTTATCTCGGCCAGCCTGCGGTCCGGCACATCCTGCGCGCCGCGCCGCCCCTCATTCTCATCGAGGCCCGGGCACCCGCGGCCGACTGGGGGCTTTGTTTTCGCGGAGGACCCCGCACTTCCCGCCCGTGACGCGTCGCTTTTCTGGGATGTCATGTCCGACGGCAGCGTCATCCCGGCCGAGGCCATCACCCCGCCCGCGGGGTCGCGCGCGAGCATCGATATCCTGGCACTGCCCTGGCGGACATCGATCCTGCGACGCGAGGGCTGCGAGGATGTGGCGATCGAGGCCCCGGGCGGTCAGATGCGCCTTCGCCTGGCGTCGGGCACCCTGCTCGCAGGGCCAGTGCAACTTCGCTACATCCTTGAGGAGTGCCGCTTGCCCGAGCGGCTGCGGGCATTGCAGCGCTGGAACAATTTCCTGCGGACCGGAAGGACCGAACAGGCCCGCCCGCCCGTCTCACTGCGGGCATCGCGGCGACATCTTGTCGTTGGAACCCTTGATGCGCTTGCCGAAGGCTGTTCTCTCAGGACCACCGCGATCCGGCTGTTCGGCGGCGCCCTGGTGGACCGGGACTGGCGGCATCCTTCCGACTATCTCAAGCTGCGCACCCGGCGCCTGGTCGTGCAAGCGCGTGTGCTTGCCATGGGCGGCTATCGACAATTGCTGTAACGCGACCGTTGAAATCGCGGCCTTCAGGCCTTTTTGCGATGCAGGCCGCGCAGGCTGAGCGCTCCAAGACCGATGCGACCGCCGCGACCGTCGAGCCATTTGGCCAGAAAGGCCTCATTGTCGTCGAGCCGGGCACCCAGATCCTTGAACGTCCTCTGGAGGACGGCAATCACATTGGGAGGCTCGAGGAAGCTGATGTCGCTGCCCCGATCCTCGGCGAACTCCTGGAGCGACATCACCATGATCATGACCAGCTTGGTGTCGGCGCAGCTGACGGCGAACTGCGCGGATTTGAACGGCCCGGCGAGTGCGAGCGCAAACGGATCGCAATCCGTCGCCTCGGCGAATGCGATGATGCGCGCGAAGGTGATGCGGCCTCCGCCCGCCTCGAAGAGCTCGTAACTGCGCTGGGGCATGTTCATTCGCCGTGCCACGTCGCTCGTCTTGAGGCCGCGATGGCGACGAATGGCGCGCAGGGCGCGCGACAGGCAGGGACTGTGATCGGACAGATCGAGCGACGAGAAAGGCACGGGCACCTCCATCATGCGACCCGGCCCATGCGGGTCGGTCCTTGTCGGCTGGCGCCCTTGTCGAAGGGACATTGGCCGCAACCGTCCTTCGGCATTCCTCCCCGCGCATGCTCTCTGCGGAACATCCGCCTCGTCATTGCAGATTATCGGCAGCTTGGTTGCCTATTGCAACCTTGGAACTTGTTACGCGCTCCGGATCGCTGCCTGAAAGCCGGTTTCCCTTGCACCGCACTGGTCGAAGCCGAAGCCTGTCAGAAAGGAGGACGGGTATGGAGCAGAAGGGGCGGGTCCCATTCGCGACGATCTACGCAGCGGTGTTGGCCCGAGTCGCGAAGGGTGCATATCGTCCGGTCCATCGCATCGGCATTGCCAAACTCGCCGATGAGCTTGGCGTGAGCACCACGCCGGTGCGCGAGGCCCTTCGCCAGCTGGCCGGTCGGGATATCATCGTCGAGCGCCATCGCGAAGGCTTCTACCTGGCTCCGCTCACCGCGCGTGCAATCGCCGGTCTCTATAAGGCCCATGGGCTTTGGATGAGCAAGGTTCTGGCGCGCAGCGTTTCCCAGGGTCCGGTCGACCGGCAGCGCCGCAGCCTGTGGCATGCGTTCGACCTGGCCGCGACCGCGTCAGGGGATTTCGCACTGATCGCCGTCCGCCGTTACCTCGATGATCGCCTCCTGGTCCTGCGCCAGCACGAGTCCCTGATCGTCGGCCGCGAGAAAAATCATGCGCCGGCTTTTGCCAAGGCGCTTCGGGATGGCGATCACGCCAGCGCGCGATCGATCAGCAGGGCATTTCATGCGCGCTGCGCGGCACGGGCGGACCGCTTCGCAGAAGCGATCGACCCGGTCCGCTGACCCCCGCAAATACAGGACGAATATATTCGAGATATGATTTCGATATGGGGTGCATCCGGGCGTCTACTGGGCCAGCCGCAACTCTCGCGGCAGCTAGATGGAGGTAGACATGAAGCATCGGACCCAGTGCGGACCCAATGAGGTCCATCCTGTCGCAAAGCCCGTATCGCTCGGACGGGCACGCCGCCTGACCAGGGCCTCGTTCTCAGGCAACCAAGCCGAAATGATCGCTGATCGGCAGTATAACCTCGGCGGCTGACGACCCCGGCGGCGCCGGCCGTACGTCGGCGCCGCCCCATCCAAGGGGGCGGGACATGGATCGATGCGGGTTCTTCGGGATTTACCAGGCACGCTGCGGGGAAGGGACGGTCATCCTCAACCTTGAGGACGACAGCTATGCCTGCCGCTATGACGGACCATCCGATGAGATGTCCGATGCGTGCGCCGCGCCACGGCAATCCCCATGGCGCGAGGCCGAACCAAGGCATGAGCTCATAAGGCCAGGCGATGTGCTGCTGTTCCTGCGCGCCTATGGCGCGGCGTTGGCCGCTTTTCCTCGGCGACCGCTGCGGGCGCTGATGGGCCGAGCCCTGCGGCTTGCGCATGTCTCGCGTCGCCACGCGCCCTCGCCACTCACCCTCGCGGCCCGCTTTGAACGACTTTCGCTTTATCTCCCGTGGCGTCCGCCCTGTCTGCTCAGGAGCTTCGCCCTTTTGCATTATCTGGCGCTCCACGGCCATGGTGCCGACTGGATCATCGGCGTGCAGCTCTTTCCTTTTCGCGCGCATTGCTGGCTGGCGATCGACGACCTGCTGCTGGCCGAACGTGCGCATCTGATCGAGGACTATGTGCCCATCTACCGCATGCAGGGACGCTGATCGTTGCGCGGCTATCTGGTTCTTCAATGGATCCCGGGGAGAGACGACGCCGAGGCGCTTGTGCGCCAGGTGACGGCGCTGCTCGCTCGCAATGGTCAGGCGCCGACAATCCGCTCGTCCGGGCTGCTGGTCGCTGGTGGAGATGACCACGTGCGAGAAGTCGCGCCTGGAACCATGGTCATCGGCGATCTCTTTTCCGGTGGCCGTCCGGCCCGTGACCTGCCACGCCTGATCATCGACGAGCCCGCACAATTCCTGCGCTTTTGTCGCGCGGTGCTGGCGGACTATTGGGGCAGCTATGTGGCCGTGCGACACCATCCCGGCGAACAGGCACCATGCTGCGTCTATCCCGAACCGATGGGCATGCGCGATTGCGTCACCTGGTGCCATGGTGGCGTTCGCTTTCTAACCTGCGACCCCATGCGCTGGCTGACCACATTCCCCCCGCGCGATCTTGCCATCGACCTCGATGAAATGGCTCAGCTTGTCGCCTTTCCCGCGGCGATCACCGATGCCCGACCCTTGTCCGGCGTGACAATCCTGGAGCCCGGCGCTCTCTCCTGCCTCGGCGCAGCGGGATGGCGCGTAGAGCGCTTATGGACGCCCCGGAATTTCACTACGAGCGGAACGCCGCCCGGTGACCCAGCTGCCCTGGAACAGCGGGTCGACGACTGCCTCGGCGCCTGGAGCGCGGTCGGCGGCCCGGCAGTGATCGAATTGTCCGGCGGTCTCGATTCCGCGATGGTGGCGGCCAGCGCCGTGCGTGCGCGCATCCCGATCGCGCGCGCGTTCACATTCTTCAGCGACGAATTGAGCGGTGACGAGCGGCGGTTCAGCCGCGCCATCGCTGAACATCTCGACATCAAGACGACAGAACTGATGCTGGCGCCAGGCTCTGTGTGCAGGAGGGCCGGTTCGACGGCAAGCATCGGGATCCGGCCTGGCCTCGGCGCGACCAGCCTGTTTCACGATGATCGGCTGGCCAGCGAGGGACAAGGACTCGGCGCGCATATGCTGCTCACCGGCCGTGGCGGCGACGCCGTTTTCTTTCAGCACCCCACTGTAGCCGTGGCCGCAGATCCATGGGCGCCCGGGCAGCAAAGAAGCCGGCGCCGGCTCGAGGCATTGGCGCGCTGGTCGCAAACGTCGATCTGGCAGGTTGCTGCGCCCCTCTGGCTGCCACATTTGGGCGGGCCCAATCTCGCGGATAAAAAGGCGTCACGGTTCGCGGCCGAACCAAAAGTCTGGCGCCCCTTGGACTGGCCCGGTTCGCTCAAGGGGCTTAGCCCTGCAAAGCGTATGCAGATCCTCGCGATCGCCCAGGATCGCAGTGCGTTCGGCCCGAGCGCCTGCAGCCAGGCGATGCGCGTCATCCACCCGCTCCTCTCGCAGCCGCTGGTCGAGTGGGCGCTGGGGCAGTCGATCATGACGCTGACCGATGGTCGCCGCGACCGGGCACTCGCGCGCGCGGCCTATGCCGGACAATTGCCAGCCCCCGTCGTCACCCGCCCGGGAAAGGGGGCGCTCGGGACCTTTTTCGGCCGCGCTCTGGCGCTGAACGTGGCAGCTTTGCGCAGCGAACTTCTTGAAGGCAGGCTGGCGGACGCCGGACTGATCAATCGGGCGCGTCTCGAGGCAGTTCTTGATCCCGACTATCTGATGCGGGAGGACTGCTACAGCGCGCTGCTCAGCCTGATCGTCCTGGAGCGATGGATGCAGGGCTGGCAGGACCGGCTGCGCCTGATGTCGCGCTAATCGGCTTGCGGGGAGATAAGCAGATTCTCGTTCAAAAAGTCCACCACGCGGGCGTAGAGGTCGCGCAGGTTGGCAGGGCTGGCCACCACATGGCCCTCTCCCCAATACGTCACAAGCTGCGCGTCCTTGCCTTGTCGAAACAAGGCCGAGAAGAGCTGCTCGGCCTGTCCGAGCGGCGAGAAGTCCCGATCGGCGGCAATGAGCAGCATGGGGCTGCTGATCCGATCGGCAAGGTAGACCGGGCTGTTGGCCGTGTATCGCTGCGGCGCGACCCAGGGCGCGCTGCCCATTCGCCCCTGCCCCGCTTCTGCCCAGCCATAGGCTGACGCGATCCAGAGCCCCTCCTCGGGCGCGATGCGCGCACTTGGGCTGAAAGTGCCAACCGTGCCTGCCAGGTCGTAGATGCCGGCAGATGCAACAACCGCGCGGAAGTGTCCGGCCTGGGCCGCCGTCATGGCGGCCGCGTAGCCGCCATAGCTGTGCCCCCAGAGCGCCAGTCGGTCTCGATCGCAGCATCCGTTCGCGAACGCCGCCTCCAGCGCGGGCTGGATGGCGGCAGCGAAAGCATAGCCCCTGTCGGGCAGAACCGACGGCATGGGAAGCGAGGGTAGCAAGACCGCAAATCCCTGCGCCGCGAGCAATTGCGCATTAGCGAAGGGTCGCTCCCCACTCAACCGCTGATCGGCGGGCGGCATTTTTCCGAACATCTGTCCAGGATAGGGAATGACCACCAGCGGCAGCCCGACCGCATTGTCCTTCCCTGGGGGAAGGACGAGCCAGCTGTTCACCGTTTCCCCTTGCGATGAGGGATGATCGAGGCGGCGCATGATGGCTGGCGCAATGCCCCTCATATGCCGGTTGAGGACCATGAGCCTGCGCGTCGACCTGCCATCAGACAAAAGCAGATGTGTCTCGCCGGACGCGAGCTGCAGGCGCAGCAAGGCGGCCGTTCGAGACCCCGTGAGCTGCATCGCCTCGATCGAGGCGACCGGTCCGTGAAGGGGATCGGACCATTGGACGTCCTCGCTGCCGCCCATGTCGAGCTTGAGACTGCCGGACACAGATTGCCAGCCCAGCGGCGTCCATGCGGGTATGCGTTCATCAGGTGCGGCGCGGCATCGTATCGGCGCGTGCCAATGGTCCTGGCGATCTGGGGCAAGAGCCAATCTCGCACCTGCAGGGACAGGCAGAACGCAAGCCGAGGGGGTCTTGCGTCCGGTAGAATCGTCAACCCGCTGGTGCGACCGGCTGGTCATATCCGCGACAATGGCGGTGAGACCAGCGGCCTCCTCGCCGAAAAAGGCGATGCGGCGGCCATTGTCATCCCAGCGTGGCTCGCCGCGCAGCATGCATGCCGGGCATGGCGTCCAGCTTTCACCTGACGCGAGATCGACAAGATGCAGGGTTCGCATGAAGAACCCGTCATCTTCGCCAACGGCGCTCGGTGCCGACGGCTGCAGCGGATGAGCCAGTTCGACAAGCGCAATGCTCTGTCTGCCGGGGGCCAGGATGAGCTGGCTGAAATGTCCCTGCGCGACAATCCGGATCTTGCCGGTCCGCAGGTCGAGAAGCAGCAGCCGGCGCGCGGCCCGCTTGGGCACCTGAAGGTAGCGGCCGCTCCCAATGGCGGTCACGGCCAGCCGGCCGGCCGCCGTCGCGTCCCAACGGGCACGGACGCGGTCCGGGGCGGTGTCCATCGCCAGGCGCCAGGGCACGCGCCCGTGGGTTTCGGCAATGAACAGAATCTCGTCATCGGAGAGCCACGCCAGCATATCGTGGACCCCGTCATAGGCGGGCACGTACGGCAGCCAGTTCATGCTACCCGATCGCGTTTCGGCGATTCCGAGCCGGTAACGCTCGCCCTCGAGCCGAGCGAGCGCAAGCTGCGTGCCACGGGGAGAGAAGCCGAGGAGGATCGTGCCCGGCCCCGCCGTATCGGGGAGCAGCGCGCGAGGTGCCTCCTCCCCGTGCAGATCGACCAGATAGGGACGAGCCCGCAACACATGGGACAAGGCTATGCGATCAGGCCGCGCCGTCGACAGAAGGCCATCGCGCTTCTCGAACGCAAGCCAGCGCCCCGCGGGATCGGTCATGACCCGGCCGATCGACTCATGGCGCATCAGGTCTTCGATCGAATAGGGGCGCGCGGCGAACGACTTGACAGGCAGGCAAAGCAGCACGGCAAGAGCCAGCCAGACGCCCCCAGGACGCATGCGCGCGTTCACCAGCGCTTGCTGATTTCGAGGGCAACAAAGCGACCCGTGGCATCCGCGTTGGCCGCATCATAACCGGCGCCGGTGGTCGTATCGTAGAAGGGCGGCGCCTCATCCAGCAGATTCTGGGCGACGAGCGACAGGGAGAAGCCGGCGAGCGGGCCGTCGCTGTCTGACGGCACATAGCCGAGCCGCAGGTCGAGCGTCGTCCAGGCGGCAATGCGCCGGCCGTTCTCGTCACGATAGCGATTGACATGGTTGAGACCGAACAGACCATCGAACGGGCCTCTCGCCCAGCCGGCGGTGAGCCTTCCCCGCAAGTCCACGGGCCGGCCGGCAAGGTTGCGCCGGTCGATCGCGGGGGCCGTCGGCGTCAGCTGTTCGCGCCAGCGCCTGAGATATGTGGCGCTGAGCCCAAGCGTGAAACGGTTGGTCCCATGAGTGAAAGCATAGCTGAGGTCCAGGTCGCCGCCCGCGACGTCCACGCTGCCGGTGTTGACATAGCGTGTATCGACGATGGCGGCGATAGCGTCGGCCGGATAGCTTCCCGATCCGCCGGCCTGGGCCAGCAAGGCTTCGACCAGCGTGCGATCCTCGGCATTGGTTGCAGGCGCGACTCGGCGCACAAAAGGCGTCAGCGTCGGATCGATGAGCGCGCGCGAGAAGCTGCGCAGGGCTGGCAGGTCTATGCGATTGCTGAACTTTGTCCGGAACGCCGTGAGGCTGGCCCGAAAGCCGGCAATCGAACGAGGCTC
>Ga0065721_10053282_pt1 | contig 10208 bp, 12 predicted proteins | sample Mesricmetagenome_FD_59108 | JGI IMG/M metagenome (GOLD analysis project Ga0065721, IMG submission 59108) | Mesophilic microbial community from rice straw/compost enrichment Sample: eDNA_1 v2 (version 2) | ecosystem: Engineered > Solid waste > Grass > Composting > Bioreactor | place: USA: Davis... | reverse complement strand
AAGAAGCAGATGTGAGAAGGCATCTAACTGCAATCAATGAACAACACACGATGTGAGTGGGTCGGTGAGGAGAGTGAGGGTGATGGGGCATTTAAAATCCTGGGTTTGACCCCCAATTTCAAGGTCATCGTCGTCGCTGTCGTCCCCATCCTCTGTATCGTGGTTCAATAACAGCGAAGGAGATGTTGGGAAGAGGACCAACCCTTAGGGATGAAGTTGGTGAGTGGGGGCATGGGTGTGCCTGGATGGCGGACGTCCTGGGAAGGGTCAATTCGAGAACTAATAGCAGATTGGAGACGACTGACCCAGATGGCGGACCGGAATTCGATGTACTCGTCCACTTTGGAGTACTTCTGTCGAGAAGTCTTCTCCTTGTACTTCTTGTTCTCTTCCTTGACACCAATCAGGTATTGTCCCAATACATCGTCCTACGAGGCGAGTTAACCCCAGCAAAGGAACTCCATGTTTGAAGACGCACCACCGCCTCTCCTTGAGCGACCTTTTGCTGCAGGTTTAACAGGATATCTCGGTTGCTCGCGAATTTGGCACTGAGATCGATCAGTTGCCGCATAATCTGGTCGAGCTCTGCAATTTCCTGTCGAAAATCAGATGGGAAGAACATATCCAGCACAGAGACTCACCGCAGGGTCCTCGTCCCCTACGGTCGCATCGGCAATGCCAGCACCGATGGTGCCAAGGATTGACCAATGTTGGCGGAGTAGCTTGTCGGTTTCATTCCAGTCGCTGGAAAGACCCTTCAAATGAGTATGCGCCTCCCTGGGGAGGGGCTGGTCCTTGAATTCGTTGACGTCTATTGTCTCATCTTCGCTCTCCTCGTTGTCGCTCATGGCTCTGACCTTCTTCCGGCGTTGGGGAGCTTCATCCTCGATAGCCTCCTCGCGGTTCTGAGTGGGTCTGTCCACTTCAATATCTTCAGAGTTCTGGCGCCTGCTCGAAGCTTTCCTGCGTGAACTTGCTGCAGGCATGATGACCGTGACTGGCTTAAAGAGATCTGAGCGCGTCAAGTGAGTTTGACGCGTCCGTGGTGTTTGGGCCGGGGACTGATGCCAAACATGAAATGTGTGTTCGGCGCAAAAAGGCGGGTCAGCAGTTTGGTCGTAGCAATGCTGTCAGTCTTTCGGGGAGCGCTAGCTCGCTCCGCCTGCTCAACATGGGCCTCTCCAGTTGCCAGGCAGCACCTCCCTTCTGCCTCTAGAGTCCTCGCTGCCGTCCCTTCAAATGCGTTCGCCCACTCCCAGTTCCGCTCTTTCCACCCGACGCCCACCGCGTTCCGCACAATGAACCAGTCCATGCGCAACAAGCGCAAGCCCAAGAAGGCAAAGGAGCCCCGGTCGCCTCTGCTCGACGTCTGCCCCCAGAAGAAGGGCGTCGTCCTCCGCGTCAGCATCGCCAAGCCCAAGAAGCCCAACTCCGCTAAGCGTAAGGTCGCCCGTGTCAAGCTCTCAACCGGCAAGTCTTGCATGGCCTACATCCAGGGTGAGGGCCACAACCTGCAGGAGCATTCCGTTGTGCTTGTGCGTGGTGGACGAACCAAGGATTTGCCCGGTGTGGGGTAAGTCGGCTTCCGTGACCTGTTCCGTCACGCATAGCTCATCCCGCCTTCCAGTTACAAACTCGTCCGTGGTGCGCTCGACTTCAGTGGAGTCGTTGGTCGTGCTACATCTCGCAGTAAATACGGGTGCGTCTCTCCATTCAGTTTCTTGGCTATTCATTCATCTGACAGCTCCTCCCCAGTGTTAAGAAGCCCAAGAAGTAAACTAGTCACCAGTATTCTTGCACTCAAGGCCATCGAAACGAGTGTAGCATGTTACTTATTCCACCTAATCCATATCCCCAATATTCTATCCGTGAACCATAAAACCACCTTCCTACTTCAAGTCAATCAAGCCCCCGCTATCTCTCATCTTCTCCTCGCGCACAGTCTGCTTGCGCGACATCTTCTCGATCTCCGTATTCAACGCCCAACACCACCCATCTCGTTCGATTCGACTCCGGGACCGGAAGACCAATAACCTCTCCTTTGCAGACAGCGCTGGAAGAGAGGCCTGTGTTGCAGGTGCGAATGTTGGGGCTTGCGCAGCATCGAAGGCCGACTTGTGTGGCCTGTACCAGATGACGAACATCATGTCTTCATCTCGGTCGTCCGTTTCCAGACCATCAAGATACCGACGCGGAGCTGCGGGTTGATTCGGATTGAATTGTCCAGCAGGGAGATTCAATGCCGCCAGATAGCCTGAATAGACGTTGGCATCGAGCAGATTCGTCCGTTTCCCAGAAGCCTTATGCAAAGACGATCCAGGTTTCACGCGGAATCGAACGAGATGACCAGCCACCAGCGCAACATAGAACAACCTGAAGCCAGTCAAACTTCCTTCACCGGTTCATGAGAGGAATACGTACTTGTAAGGACCCCTCAGACCCTTCCGCATGTGCAGCTTGCCGACCTTTGTCACTGGATGGCATCCGTCGATAATGCACCAGTTGTACAAGGCTTCCATTGCGGGGTAGGGCGCCGATAGGTCCGCCGGTGGCTCTGGCGGGTAGTCCTTCTCCTGACATACACGCACTTGAGGTGTCAGACGAGGCCTGCGCGCCTGAGCAAGTTCGATCTCGTCCTTTGCCAGAATACGTCTCTTGTGTTTCCAGAAACTGATGAGAGCACGCAATCGGTTGACCCACTCTACCGCATTCCTTCGTGTATGAACCTGGCGACCCTTTAGCAACATCCCAGATCGAGAAAACAGATTACCCGCCTCGAAGCGAATGACGTTGCCCGTGCTGAGCAGCAGTTCAAAGCACCTCCGCATCCGAATAACGTTCCCTGCCTCCCTTGTCGGAGCGCTGTTCACGTATGCCTCACCCCCCGGATCTTCATCATCGTCCATTGTCGCATCCTCACCCTGTGCCCAAATATTAAACCACGAATCATCTTCCACATTCACCCCCTTCTCCTGATGATGTGTTGGGGGCACAACCTGAAACGCCCTCCGGACCGCAACAATCGACTGCAAATCACACACGCCGGTGGCGTGCAGGACTTGATTTGCACCCCGCAAGACTTCCGCATCGTGGAGACCCTTCACCCATGAGTCGACGTCCTGCATAGTGAGGGCCAAGCCAGGGGGTGAAGGTGGGTATGCCTCGTGTGGGTGGTGCGTGAACAGGATTCCATGATGCGTTGAGAGATACAACGCTTGCTTCGTCTGCGTGTTAGGTCGTATGCGCCAGACGTATCCTTCGATAGAAGGTGGCTGCTCGAGCTTGCCATCTTTGACATGATACACAGTTGGGGCGTGCGACGTCAACCTGATCTCCAGCGCAGCAGGCCTCGACGACTACCGAAAATGAATCCGAGTAAAAGATCTCTCGAGTCAGCTATAGACCCTTCAGATCTCATTCCAAGATACGGGGCCTACCTGCTTCACTGCCAATCCGGCTAGAGTAGCCCATGGCCTCGACTTGCCATATATATCCTCGTCCAACCACAGCCAGTCGAGATTCGCGTCCCTGCGCCAGGCGAGCTCCAGCCTCTTGCCCTGCTGGGTGAGTTCCGTTTCAGCAAGTGCGAGCCAGTCTGGAACTGCCCGAAGAGAAGCAATGCAGAGCTCTACAATGTTTTGACGAGTGAACATGGCATAGAGTTCCTGATCGTCGATCTGCTGCCGATATGGGATGTCTATCGTCACTGTGCTATTCAGTCGAGGATTGTGGATGTCGATCGTGTGGGGCACTTCGCCGCCAAGATATCGCCTAAGTAACAGGGTGAGGAGGGGGTGGGAGGCGAGAGGGTAGTATTACTATACCAGAGGTGCCATGTCCAATCCCATGCACGGGAGCGATTCTTGTGCTTGAATATGAAAAGATTCGTTCCTTCCTTCGACCGGCGGAAAATGCGACGAGAGCCAATCGCGTCATGGATAGACGTAGGAGGACATGTCAAGCAGAAAGAGAGATCCACAAATGAATATAGCGAAAGGTTCGTGCGATGGCACTTGAGGGGGATGACATGTGCAAGGTGCTTGTGGCCTGCCAGGAACTCGTGCCCTGGCATCTTCTGCAGGCTGAAATCAGCATAGACGGACAGGATATAACGAAGGGTGAACCGACGTGGTCTTCGTAGAGCTCAATGTAATCCTTCCGCCACACTGCTAAGAACTCTCCCCAATCCACGAATTGAAGGTCTCTCGTTGTTCGGTGAATCGAGTCGTCAAATTTGGGATTCAGCACTTCAAGCTTCGAATATAGGACTCTGACCAGCATCCTATCTCTTTCAAAGTCAGCGCAAAGTTGGTGGTAAAACTGTTGGACCCACTTACCTCGCATGAGGGCTTCGCCGCACGTCGCTTGGGCGGAAGGTATTGCAGAGGAGGGAAACATTGCTGCCTGACTGGAAGTCGGCTCTAACCCATCTCCTGCCTCGCGAGACAAAACTACCTCAGGTGGAACAGGTGTCGGAGGGGACACAACCTTCTTGGTCGATTCTGCATAGTGAACACGCTGCTTCCCCTTCGAGGCTTGGCTGGCTCCCTCAGAGGTACCCGAACCATTGACGCCAGCCCGCGCACCAGTGAGCAGGCCGGTTTCGGAGTCTACATTGCTCTGGCCATTCAGACTTCGAACTTCTGGGATGGTTGAAGGCACGCTGGAGAGCCCACGGGTCGGCTGCAACGCTGGAGGCGCACTCTTGAGAGAGGTTAGGTCTGGCAATATAGAGGAGTCATCTTCGACTGCGTTCGCAGTCCGGCGGCGAGTTTCTGGAGCTTCCAGTAGATTTACCCCGAAGAGAGTGCCAACCTCGAATGTTCCGCCAAGCCAGTGCTGGGGTGCAAGCTTCTCCATTCTCCTCTTGCCGTGTCGATGCTTCCAAGCCTTGCCCCATTCGCTGTCTTTCCACTTCTGGAGGAGATCTTCGACGACGTTTTGTTCCTCGTCTTCGTCCCAACTATCAGAGCTTGAATCGCTGTTGTCTTCATGTTGGTCTGTGTGTCCTCCGGAGCTCCCAGCTGCTGAACGAGTTCGCTTTCTCCGTAGCCGCCGCATGATCCTGTGCCTCGCGCTTGGACTTGCAATGGCCATCTCTTCAGTCCCTTCGTCCGCCCCTTCGCCTCTCGCCTCTGCCTCTCTTCGGTTCTGCCGGTAGTGTTCCATGAACCGGCCCGCATGTCTCTTCACCACCTTCTTCACCACCTCACTCTTCTCCGGCGCCAAATCCTCTAGTTGCGTTAAGGTCAGCTCTCCTACTGCCCTCTGTCTCTTCACCTGATTCTCCATATGCGCGACCACCTTCTCTGGCATGGGTCCAATAAAGATGCGGCGTGTGGAGTGTCCAGAGCGGTGCGTTTCTTGCAGCTCCCGCACGAAGTTGCTGTCGGGTCTGCGCGCGCTGGCACGCTCTGGGTCCGTTGCGAGCACGGGAAGCGACTGGCTATCCATTGCTAGACGAGCGGTGGTATCATGAAAGCAGGGGACCAAGTGAACGTTGTGGAGGCTTGATGACCAGTGCAGCGACAGAAATGGACTTCTGTGATGGCGATGCCGTCCTAGCCCCTGTCTCTGCCACTTGGCCCAATACCCTAGTTAGCTGGGTTGGACACCAGGTTGAGGAAAGAATGAACGCAATGGCAATTATAAGAGGTAAATTAGTCTACCCATCTAATGGAAAAAGTGTGATGTACTATTGATACAGCGTCGAGATTTGTGAATCGCCAACCTGAGGACCTGGATCCATGCGATGACGGAAAGTAAGAGAGGCTTATAATACAAAAGAACCAGCAACGTAAACGCATTTTCTGGAGCGTCGCAGGTATCATCGGGATATTCAATACCGCATAGAAGTAAGGAATTGTGATTCTCAATGCTTTCCAAGCAGCCTGTGAGATTCTTCAATGTAGGAAGCAGACTCATGGCGCTCGAATCTGCATACAAGTAATTGGGGAGGGTTTTGTCAAAACAAGAGATTGGACAAAGAAAGCGATAACGGGACTCACTCGATCTGCTTTCCCTTGGTATGCATATCAGGTTCGCGAAGTGCGAATGGATTGACATCGGTGCTTGGGTTCAAGTTCGCAAGGCTGTGGTTGACGAAGCGATGCGTCGTCTCATCGGATCGGACCGCGTAAACGAGGTCGATCATTTTTGCCTCTGAGGGAAGACGCCAGTAGTCAATGGAGATCTCGGGTGCGGGCTTGTTCTCCCTAAAATGCAACAATTGGAGTGGGAACGCACAAGTGCCTCGTCAGCTCACGCGGTAATTCACAAAGCCGACGGTAGGCACCAAGGACCGTCGCGGGGATTGGAAAAGAATGGAACGCACCATTCGGGGATGAGTCCATCCTCGAGGTCCTGGATGCACCTGGTGCTGATGCCCGGTCAGCCCAATCAGATGATGCGGGCAGGGAATGGTTAGGTACATACTAGGTCACAACAGCCTCTTCCTCAAGGTAGCCAACGAATCGGTGGCACGTCCTTGGTGAGATCAGGTACGAAAGGACTGATGGGCTGGGGTCAGCATCATTAAATCCAGGCTGATGTATAGCAAGACTGACAAAATGCATTGTAGAAGACGCCTTGTGCTCCAATTACCAAGGCTCGGAACCAGAGCGAAGGTTGACGCAGTGTCATGAATGTCCTGAGTGCAACAAAAATCAGACACGACCGAATGCATCAACCCAGAGGATGGGAGATACGCACATGAGATGCATTCGCTCATTTTCGGCCTCCTCCAAGCAGGTGTGGATCCAGCCACTGTCACGACGCTTGGGGGATCAAGGGGTCAGATACGTTTAGCCACAACTCCAATGAAGCTTTCGAAGACCCACCATCAGCCGTAGACTTTGGAGATGTCGTAGGGTAGCGGCAACCATGCCAGGAACCCCGGCAATGCTTTCCAAGAACAAGATACGCTGGATACAGCTTGTCAACTACCAGAACTCTAGAATTATTGACAGTGCCCACGTGAAGCCATTCTCTGTCGGTCAAGATATATCCTTCATCGCGCAGTTTCTGGATCGGCCATTTCTTGTAGTCTGGAGGGAGGGGCTTGTGCTTGTACCCCGAAACAAGATCAAATAACTTGCGCGCCAGTGCTACGAGGCCCTTGGCGGCTGCGTCTGACCACGTCTTAGCAGGCCGATGTATAACCTGAAAATAATGGAGATGAAGTGTCAACTAAGCACGCGAATTCATGATCAACATGGACGAACCCTGACCGCCTTTAGCTCATCGGGGGAGTAAACGGGGTGGAAGAGAACCCAGTCACCACGGACCATGGTAGGCACTGTGCTGGCTGCATTTGGTGTCTGCAAAGCATCGAGCCTTTCTGACTGGGATTTCGCAGGATCTCGCTTTCTTTCCTCTGCAAATTCTCGTAAGCAATGTAGGTTCTCTACCTTCTATCGAAGCTCACCGTGATTTGCAGCCTGAATATGCTCCGCTTCAACAGCCTTCTCAAGCATGGTCCGGCGAGGGATGCCTGAAGTGAACTGGCGGGAAAATGAATCAAGTGCGATTGCTTGGTTGGGTGCACATCGAGAGAGCAAGGCAGGAGCCCGTGCGTGGTAGATTGGGCGCAAGGCACAGGCCCGAAATAGAATAGCAGAGGTCGCGGGTTTCAGCATCTTGAACAAGATGAAACTGAAAGAGTGCAGTCGAATGAAAGAAAGCAGTTGGCCTGTATCCTGTCTTTTGATTCCATCTCCGTGCCTGGCTTTATACTAGGGCCATCCCAGGACCATCTTCTGCGTAATGGCAGTGGGAGCACCGTGTCGATCCGAGATTGAGTCAACGCAGCTCCCGATTTGTTCCACACGGAGGAAACGGAACACAGTGTCGCCGATACTAGTGTTCTCCAGATAGTTTGCGTAGGAACCTGAATTCAGGCGTTCCGTGCAAACGGGATAGAGGAGGACCAGCGGGCGATGGAGCAGCGTCCTTGGATCAGTGCAAATCACAGAGACTTTGGCCCATTCGAAGTGTTCGAGGAACCGGCGGCAATGGCACCGATCATGCATCATGCGTCACGGATCAAGGGCTTGATTTGGACGGGGCGGATTACAGCGTGGAAAGAGCGCTTCCCATCTCCCGATTCGAGAACTCGTCGTTCGGAAGGCAGAATCATGGCTGAGTTGCTTGCAATTACAAGGGCAGGCCAGGGTGTAGAGAGAGCTTCCCTCCGGACACATTTGGCTGTATCCAGTTGACACTCTCTAACGACGCACGTTCTTCAGCCATTGAATGCGAGAAACCTCACCCGGACGGCCATCGGATCGTTGACTTCCCAACGGGAGAAGTCGTACCCCATGCTCTTCTTTGCTATGAAAGGTTCTGCAGCACTAGCGTTGACTAAAGGCGATTTCTCGAGTTCCTAAGCTCAGCTGATCACATCGCTCCTATGCCCCGCAGTGGTTTAAAGTCTTCGGCACGGTTTCCCGTAGGTGTTCTTCAGTTTAATCGTATCATTGCGAGTCGGAAAGTATCCAGTTGCGTGGCCGATCGCGTCGCCTAGCTCAACAATTGTAGAAAATGAAATCATGCTTGCTGCATGATAACCCCAGAATCGAAATTGTCTTTTCATTCATTGGCCTCACCTTGTTACATAGTTCAGGGACTGGCGTCTCAACCTGTGTGAAGTCAATTCACGGTTGGTTTTGTCTATCGTCACAAACCCGCCCTGCAACTTCGACACGCGCGAACAACAATAATGACGACCTATGATCTCGTATGCACAACGCCGACAACCCCAAACCGTAAACGATGTACCACATCAGTTGCCTCTCATGATTCAGAAAGCGCAAGTTCGAAATCTGTAAGACCATAAGAGCTTGAATCCAGGACATAATCCAGACAACGATTCAGATGCAGAAGCATCCTACATGCAATATTTGGGTTGATTTCTACGACCGCAGAGCTTACCCAAGCTGCACTTGGTGTGCAAGTGTCGTTTGCAGCTGGTTGGTGCAACACTGAGACCCTCCCAAATTTAGTGAGCATCCAGGAAGAGTTGCACCAGTTCCCCGGGTTTGCATCATGTCTCCCAGATTTGGTCCAACCGTCAGGCATTGCGGGAGAAGCAGCGATAGAAAAGTCGATTTTACTGATCTCTGATTCCAATGCACCGTCTCCTCGGATTGTATGGGTCAGACATGCTATGTTGGGAAGCACGGGAAAGATGGCTCCAGATACCGGAGAAGACCTGCTTTCTCCAGCCGCTATCGAAATCTCACCAGTGTCCAAGACCTCCGACGTTTTCTGTTATATGCAACTCGTCCAGGATACAGAGACATGTTTAGAAGATGTTTCTATGTTCATGTGGCCCCAATTGACGACATAAGTGGAAGATAGAGCTTAGTATGAGCATTCATAGACCAGGGGAGACAATTCCTCTCAATATACAGCATCCGATGATAGATCTCAATCGATGGAGTATATCCGGCAGGTGCACCCCGAAAACCTTCCTGGCCTCATCGTTGTGGAAGAGAGGAAGTGGCCTCATGTCAAGGAGCGAATCCAACTCAACACACTGTGTGTTGGCCTTGGGACGACTTGAGTAGTCAGGAACGACTTGACGCCAATGCCATTGATGAACCGAACGGGTCCCTGAGGATGGAGTGGGATCAAATCAGTCAGCGCTTTCATCGCCAGCCCTGACATGTCGGAAGGCTGGCGCAAGATCAGGACCAGTGCTGACTTGGCTCTCTGAACTGCGTCGGACAACGGGAGGGGAGCCGAGGCCCAGAGGCCTAATCGATTGTTAGTTGTCAACTTGGAAGACTATTGACGGAGAGACCGGGAAGATTGTAGTGAAAGTGGCCGCCGCATCAGTCTTTCCCTTGTGTCAGAGCCCAGCAACCTGGCGGAAGTCACGAACATTAGACATTCAACCCCAAAACACAGCAACTCCTTACGTCCTGGGGCCAGGCAATTACTAGAAGACCATGCAGTGTGGTCAGCAACCTCGCGACAGAAGGGCAAGAAGGATCGTCTTTGCTACAGCGATCTGCTATTTTTTGAAGGAGCGCACAACGCTCGGCCATGAGGTGGAACTAGACTCGTGCAACGATGATTGGCAGCGCTCGAGGCAATGACCTGCGATCGCGTCGATAGACTGTTACCAAAGGACGCGCCCACAGTTGATAATTGAGGATACTTCGAAAGCTTGATAGAGGGAGAACGAGAGAGGACCGGGTGTC
>Ga0065721_10053281_pt1 | contig 10211 bp, 10 predicted proteins | sample Mesricmetagenome_FD_59108 | JGI IMG/M metagenome (GOLD analysis project Ga0065721, IMG submission 59108) | Mesophilic microbial community from rice straw/compost enrichment Sample: eDNA_1 v2 (version 2) | ecosystem: Engineered > Solid waste > Grass > Composting > Bioreactor | place: USA: Davis... | reverse complement strand
CCCCTCGCCCCCTCGAGCGGCGGGGCTTTCGGCCTGGCTAGGACTCCGGCCGGGTCGGGCCCGAGTCGAGGGGCCAGGCGAGCAGTTGGTCCACGCGGGCGGCGTCCATGTCCACCACCTCGATCCGCCAGCCGTGCCAGTCCACCGTCTCGCCCACGGTCGGGATGCGGCCCATCAGCGCCAGCACCAGCCCCGCGGCGGTGCTCACGTCCGGGGCCTGCTCCTCCGCGTCCGGAGAGATGTGCAGCAGCGCGAAGAGCTCGTGCAGGGGCAGTCGGCCGTCGATCAGCCACGATCCGTCGCCGCGGCGCGTGGCGCCGGGAGAGGCCTCCTGCCCGCGCCGCGCGATGTCGCCCACCAGCGCCGCCGTCACGTCGTTGAGCGTCACCAGGCCCAGCGTCCCCCCGTGCTCGTCCACCACGAAGGCGATGTGCGACTTGGTGTTCCTGAACAGGTCCAGCACGCGCAGCGCGGGCATGGTTTCGGGCACGAACACGGGCTTGCGCGCGACCTTCACCACCGGGAACTGCGCGCCCTCCAGCAGGCCGTAGGAGATCAGGTCCTTGATGTGCACCACGCCCGTGAGCTCGTCCATGCTCTCGCGGCACACCGGGAAGTGCGAGAAGGGGCTTGTTCCCACCAGCACCTTCAGCTCGTCGATGCTCGTCGTCTCCGGCACCCACACGATGTCCGTCCGCGGCACCATCAGGTCGCGCACCGTCAGGTCGCCCACGCGCAGCACGCGCTGCAGGATCGCGTGCTCCTGGCTCGTGAACACGCCCGTCGCCGCGGCGCGCGCCACGATCGCCTGCACGTCCTCTTCCGAAACGTCGTCCGCCATCCGCGGCTTGACCTTCAGGAGCCGCAGGATCAGCTCCGTCGAGGCGGTCAGCACGCGCACCGGCCACGCCGCGATCCGCGAGAGCAGGTCCAGCGGCCGGGCGATCGCCGTCGCGATCGCCTCCGGGTACGCCAGGGCGAGCCGCTTCGGGACAAGCTCGCCGAGCACCAGCGAGAAGTAGGTGATCGTGAGGACCACCAGCGCCAGCGAGACTTCGCCCGCGTAGGGCGCGAGCGGCTCCCACTTCGCCAGCATCGCGGCGAGCGGCCCCGAAATGGCCTTCTCGCCGAAGGCGCCGGCGAGAATCCCCACCAGCGTGATGCCGACCTGCACGGTCGAGAGAAAGCGCGTCGGGTCGCGCCGCAGCGCCAGGGCCCTGGCCGCGCTGCGGCTTCCCCTGGAAGCCTCCTGCTGCAGGCGCGACGACCGCGAGGTCATCATCGCCAGCTCCGACATCGCGAATATGCCGTTGAGCAGCAGCAGAAGGAGGAGGACCAGAATCGCGAGCGTCATGGCTGGGAGGGATTATCGCAGAAGGGGTTTCATTCTGTCGGAGGGCGGTCCGGCACGGTTCCTTTCATCGGGCGGAGTCGGCTCAGAAGTCAAACCCTTGCACGCCTCCCCGCGCCCCGTGCCCATCGCGGGCAAAGAGGGCTGAAGGGCTTACGGGCGCGCTTCGAGCCCCGCCAGCTTCGCGGCGAACTCCTCGCGGCGGCGCGCGTCTCCGAGCTGCTCAAAGTGCTTGACGGCGCGGGTCCACAGCTCCCGTGCTTCGTCGGGCCTGCCGCGGGCCAGCGCGATGTCCCCCAGGTTCGCCAGCTTGCTCGCCATGACGGGCAGAAAGCCGATGCGCTCCGCGACTTCCAGGGCTTGCCGGTACAGCGCTTCGGCGCGCTCCAGATCGCCGGTGGCTTCGGGGATGAGCCCGAGGTTTCCGAGGTCGCGTGCGACTCCCTCCTCGCAGCCGATGCGGCGGTCGATTTCGAGAGCCCGCGTGAGCATCGCTTCCGCGCCGGCGCTGTCGCCGCGGAAGTGCAGCAGCAGGCCCAGGTTGTTCCATGCCCGCGCGGCTTCGGGCGATTCCGGGGCCGCCGCCTCAAGCCGCCGCCGGATCAGCCGCTCCGCGTCGTCCAGCCGCCCGCTTCTGAAGTGGAACTGATAGCCGAGGAAGAGCAGGCGAGGATCGCGGGTCTGCGCCATCGCCTCGTCGATGGCGGCGCGGGCTTCTGCCTCACGCCCCGCGCCGAGGGCTTCGACCGCGCCCGCCAGCGCTTCGCACGTCCGCAGCGCCGCCGCGTCGCCCCGCTCCCGCGCCTCGCGGATCGCGTCCCGCAGCCCTTCGAGCGTGTCCGGCGAGAGCAGGCTCACACCATCACCTTTTACCCTTGCTCGTCCGAGGGCGCACGAGGCCGGTCATGGAAGATCGACAATCGTCTTGAAGCCGCCGTAGGCCATGCGCTTGCCGTCGAAGGGCATCTTCATCGTCTTCATCAGCTTGAGCAGGCGCGGATCCTTCATGAGCTTCGCGTTCACCCGGTCGCGGTGGGCCTTGTTTTTGTAGACGACCCAGGAGAACACGACCGTCTCGCCGGGCTTGGCGCCCGCCGACCTGGTGAAGCTCGTCATGTTCTTCACCTTGAGGTCGTCCGCGATGCACTCGCGGTACTCCAGCGCCCCCAGGTCCATCCAGATCTTCCCCGCCTTGGCGGCGATCTTGCGGTAGGCGGCGAGGTTCTTCTTCGGGAGCGGGATGAGGAACCCATCAACGTACGGCATGCATGTTCTCCTTCGGACCTGTGGCGGTCGGAGAGTCTACAGCACGGACCTCGACGATGAGCGTGTCGTCGCCGGGCCTGCCGACGCGGTGGCGCACGACCGCGTCCATCACCGCCCTGGCGGGTGATGTGGTGCAGGTCTCGAGCACCGCGCGGATGCGCTGGGCGCCGAAGTCTTCGTCCGTGCTGCTGCGTGCTTCCATCGCGCCGTCGGTGTACGCCAGCAGGCAATCTCCGGGCGCAAAGGGGAGCGATGCGGGCGCGGGGTCGAAGAGCTCCGCGTCGAGCACGCCGAGCATGACCGCGGTGGAGGGCAGGTCGAACGTCCGGCCTTGCGAAGCTCGCAGGAAAGCGGTGGGGTGGCCGGCGCTGGCCCACTCGATGCGGCCCGGCTCGATCCTCGCCACGAAGGCGGTGGCGTACACGCCCTGCGGCGAGAGCGCGGCGCAGGCGTAGGTGTTCAGGTTCATGAGCACGTGCCCCGGGCGGCCGGACTCGCCCGAGGGGGCGGGGTAATGAGAGAAGAAGCGCTGCAGCTCGCCGTGGAGACGGTTGACGGCCAGAGCCGCGGGGATGCCGTGCCCAGAGACGTCGATCAGGGCGAGGGTGAAGGCGCCGCTTGCTTCGGCGTGCACGTAGAGGAAGTCGCCCCCGATCTCGCGCATCGGCTCGTAGCGATAGGCGACACCCAGGCGGTTCAGCAGGCCCGCATCGGGGAAGAGCGCTTCGTGCAGGCGGCGCGCCTGAAAGAGCTCGGCGGAGATTTCACGCGCCTCGCCGGAGAGGGTGTTGTAGCGCTCGCGCAGGCGCTCCGCGCGGACGTGGAAGTCGAAGGCGCGGTAGCGCCAGGCGCTGTACGCGGTGCCGATGAGCGTGTACACGCCGAGCAGGAGCGCCAGCTCCCCGCCCAGCGAACCGGGAACGCGCAGCATGAAGGCGAGCACGCCCGCGCAGATCGCCGCGCAGGCGAGCGTGATGATGCCCGACTCGCACAGGCGCATGGGGACGAGCACGCAGGCGAGGCAGAAGAGCAGGCCCAGGGCGTTGACGGACTGGTAGCCGGTGTTTTCCAGCGTGGCCGCGGCGGCGTCGGGCGCCCACGAGGGCGTGTTCGCCCAGGAGGCCAGCACCTCCATCGGCACCGCGATCCCCACCGCGGCGATGGTGATGATGCTGAGGAATCGCACCAGCCTCGTGCGGGCCGGACGCGCCCGCAGGGCGTACACCAGCCCCGCCCCGTAGATGAGCAGCAGGGCGACGCACGTCGCGGCGTGCATCCGCGATTCCGCGGCGTTTCCGACCTGCTCCGGCGAGGCGTCCGCCGGAAGCGTCAGCACCTCGCGCAGGTTCATGGGGAGGGCCAGCGCCAGGATGGCGATCGCCCCCACGCAGTAGTACACGATTCGCCGCCGCAGCACCGCCGCACGCTGCGCATCCAGACCTGCAAAGAAGGCCTCGTCGGCATCGCGGGGCATCAGGGGATCGTCAGGCGGCACGGCCAAGGGTAGCGGGGAGAGCGAGAGCGAATGAAGACACTTGTGCGAGGCGGGGGCTGCTTGATGGTTTCGCTCTGAAGCACGCCTGTCTGATGGGTTGGCTTCCTGTTGCCGTCCGCCGCGTGAAGTACACTTCTCCCATGCTCTTCCGCATCATCGTGCTGGCCCTGGTCTTGCCGCTGCTGGGTGGGTGCTCCGTCTCGGTGTGGGAGCGGTCCTTTGTCGCCACGGGAGAGGTGGCGCAGGTCGCGTCCAACGCGCCGGTGCGCGTGCGGGAGGTGGATTGGGGCCGGCTGCAGGCGGGGTTGGAGCGCCTGCAGCGTGCGGCGGCGGAGAGCGACGTGCCGGAGTCCGAATGGCCGCGGGAGCGACGGGAGGAGGCCAAGGCGGAACTGCTGCGGGTGCTGCAGGTGACCGGCGACCCCGCGGCGGTAGAAGTGGTGGGGCGGTCGGACTTTCGGACGACCAGCGAGCTCCGCCCCGAGCGGGATGAAGACCTGGTGCGGCTGGCTCGAAAGGTCGGCGCGACGGAGGTGGTCTGGTCGCGGCGGCTGCTGGGCAAGGGCGAGACGATCATCCGCGAGCCGGTCACAACCTATTCGACGGACTGGGGATGGGGCCGACGGCGGCGGGGCGGGCTGGACAGATCCACGGCCTGGGTGCCGGTGGTCGTCGCGGCGGATGAATACGCCTACGTCGCCTACTTCCTGCGGCGATAAAACGCCGTTGACGCCGGGGCGCGTTCGGATAGGCTCGACGGGAGTCCTCCCCGAGGTAGGGGCGGCGAGGAGGTTTTCATGATGCGTTGCATGATCGCGTGGGGTGTGGCGGCGGCATGCGCTGCGGCGGCAAGCGGGCAGCAGTACCTGATGATGCCTGATTCATCCGCGAACAACCGCCTGGTCCTGTTCAGCCTTGAGGACGGCTCGCTGGTGAATGAGAACTACTTCCCGCTGGCGGGTGGAACGCCCATCCACGCCATGCAGGTCGGCAACGAGATCTGGGTTTCGGAGCAGGTGGGCGACCGCGTTTCGCGCTGGAGCCTCACGGGCGACCCGCTGGGAGCGGTTGTCGGCGGGATGGACAACATCCGCGGCATGGAGCTGGTGGGAGACACGGTGTACATCTCCAACGGAGGCACGGCGAACGGTTCGCCCGGTGCTTCGGCGGTCATCATGGTGGACGCGCAGGGGAACCACACCGGGTTCTTCCTGACGGCGGGGCTTGCGCCCAGCCCCTTCTCCGTGCTGCATCATCAGGGCGGCCTGCTGGTGGGCGCGAGCAGCACCCCCGACGACATTCACAGGTTTGACCTCGCCGGCACCCCGCTGGGGACGTTCCACAACTCCGGGTCGATCTCGTTCGTGGAGCAGCTGGCGCACGCCAGCAACGGCGACATCCTCGTCGCGTGCTTCACCACCGGCGGCATCATGCGGCTGGACCCCGACACCGGCTCGATCATCAGCAACTTCACCGCGAACGGCGCCCGCGGCGTCTACCAGCTCAACAACGGGAACATCATCTGGAGCAACAGCGGGGGCGTGCACGTCTTTGATGTGGCGACTGGCATCAGCACCAACGTCTACGCGAGCTCCGGCGGACGCTACTTCGACGTGCTGACGCTGGGGCCCGCCTGCGGCACGGCGGACTTCGACGGCGACGGGGACTTCGGCACCGACGCCGACATCGAGGCCTTCTTCGCGTGCCTGGGCGGTGACTGCTGCCCGACCTGCTGGCACCTGGGGGCGGACTTCGACGGCGACGGCGACGTGGGGACGGACGCCGACATCGAAGCCTTCTTCCGCGTCCTCGGCGGGCACTCCTGCTGACGGCGCGGGCCGGGGCGGATGACCTACCATCCCGGCCCTATGGCGAAGCGATCCCCGCGGCATGAAAGCACTCGGCGACGGGCCCGCCCGGCCGCCCGAGCCTCGCACCACGCCCGCCCCGTGCGGGTGTGCGTGGTGGCTTCGCGCTACAACGCGACCGTGACGGACCGGCTGCTGGAGGGGGCGGCTCGGGCCTTCGCGGAGCGTTTCGAGGGCGTGACGGGGGCGGAGCTGGAGGTCGTCCGCGCGCCGGGGGCGTACGAGCTGCCGACGCTCTGCCTTGCGGCGGCGCGGGCGGGGTTTGATGCGGTGGTGGCCCTGGGGTGCATCATCAAGGGCGAAACCATCCACGACCGGGTGATCGCGGACGCCGTGGCGCAGGGGCTGGTGAACGTGTCGATCGTGACGGGGGTTCCGGTGTCGCTGGGTGTGCTGACGGTGAACACGCCGGAGCAGGCGATGGCCCGCGCGGGTGGCTCGGAGGGGAACAAGGGCGAGGAAGCGATGCACGCGGCGCTGGACACGCTGGCGTCGGTGCGGGCTCTGGAGGATGGTGAGGGCTGGGTGAGCGTCGAGGAGGGCGAGCTGATCAAGCCGGGGCTATCGTCGCGCATGCAGAGCCGCGACAAGCTGAAGCGGAGCCCGCGCCGATGAGCACCAGCAGGGACCACGTCCGCGAGATCGCGTTCACCGGGATCTACCAGTTGCCCGGCGCGGAGCCTTCTCCGATCGACGGCGAGGAGGAGCTGCGCAAGCTGCCGGACGATCAGCGCGACCGCGCCGTCAACATGGCCGCGCGGCGGCTGGCCTTCCAGATTCTCTATGAGCTGGACCAGTCGCGCCCGGCGGACGCGGACGCGGAAGCGGAGGTGCGCGAGCGGCTGAAGGACGTGGCGGACCTCGGCCCGGTGGGGGCGGAGGACGTGACGATGTTCGTGGTGGGGGCGTACAAGTCGCGTGCCGCGGCGGACGCGGAGTTCCGCGAGCTGGCCCCGGAGTGGCCCACGCACCGGCAGGCGGCGGTGGACCGGGCCCTGCTGCGATTGGCGCATTACGAGATGACGAGCGGGCGGACCCCGCCGCGGGTGGTGGTGAACGAGACGGTGGAGCTTGCCAAGCACTTCTCGACGGAGAAGGCCCCGGCGTTCATCAACGCGCTGCTCGACAAGGTGATGAAGCGGATTCAACCGGCGTGAGCTTTTTCAAGTCCATCTTCGGCAAGGTCAGGGAAGGCCTCGGCAAGGGGCTGGAGAAGACGCGAGAGGCGTTCGTCACCGGCGTCACCGGCGTGCGGTCGCTGCTGCTGGGGCGGCGGCTCGATGAAGCGCTGATCAAGGAGCTGGAAACACGCCTGCTCTCGGCGGACGTGGGCGTCCGCACCACGGCGAAGCTGATCGACGGCATCCGCGAGGATTACAGGTCCGGCAAGATGACCAGCGGCGACCAGGTGCTGGAGTACCTGAAGAGCGAGCTGAAGAGCATGTGGCCGGCGCAGGACCGGGCGCTGCGCAGCGCCCCCGCGGGAACGCCGACGGTCATTCTGATGACCGGCGTCAACGGCGTTGGGAAGACGACGAGCATCGCCAAGCTCGCGGCGCTGCTGAAGGCCGAGGGGAAGAGCGTGATGCTCGGGGCGTGCGACACGTTCCGCGCCGGCGCGGTGCGGCAGCTCGAGGTCTGGGCGGAGCGCCTGGGCGTGGAGCTGGTGAAGGGGCAGCAGGGGGGCGATCCCGCGGCGGTGGCCTTCGACGCCTGCGCCGCGGCGAAGGCCCGCAGGGTGGACGTGCTGATCCTCGACACCGCGGGCCGCCTCCAGACGCAGGACCCGCTGATGCGCCAGCTCGCCAAGATCAAGACGGTCGTCGGCAAGCAGATCGAGGGCGGGCCTCACGAGGTGCTGCTGGTGCTGGACGCCACCAGCGGCCAGAATGCCCTGCGCCAGGCGGAGGAGTTCTCCAGGTTCGCCGGCGTGACGGGCATCTTCCTCAGCAAGCTCGACGGCACCGCCAAGGGCGGCATCGTGATCGCCGTGCGCGAGGTGACATCGATCCCCGTCAAGTTCGTGGGCGTGGGAGAGACCCCGGAGGACGTGCGTCCTTTCGAGCCCGAGGCGTTCGTGGAAGCCCTCTTCGCGGCGTGAGCGGACCCTTAAGCCGGCAGAAACGAAAAGCCGTGAAGGGCCCTGAGGCTGCTTCACGGCTTGAACGGTCAGCACGGTTGACGACGCTTCGCCCCGCCGCATCGGTTGCGCGGAGCCCCGGCGCTCATCCCATGTGCTTGATGACGGCGTCGCCGAACTCGGAGCACTTGAGCTTGGTGGCGCCTTCCATCATGCGGTGGAAGTCGTAGGTGACGGTCTTGGCGCCGATGGCCCCGTCCATGCCCTTGATGATGAGGTCCGCGGCCTCGGTCCAGCCCATGTAGCGGAGCATCATCTCGCCGGAGAGGATGACCGAGCCGGGGTTGACCTGGTCGAGGTTGGCGTACTTGGGGGCGGTGCCGTGGGTGGCCTCGAAGATGGCGTGGCCGGTGACGTAGTTGATGTTGGCGCCGGGGGCGATGCCGATGCCGCCGACCTGCGCGGCGAGGGCGTCGGAGAGGTAGTCGCCGTTGAGGTTGAGCGTCGCGATGACGTCGAAGTCGCGCGGGCGGGTGAGGACCTGCTGCAGGGTGATGTCGGCGATGGAGTCCTTGACCAGGAGCATCTTCTTCCACTTGCCCTCGCCGTGGGTGGGCCAGAGCTTGAGGGCCTCGTTGACCTCGGCGACGACCTTCTTCTGCTGCTCGGGGGTCATCATGTCGTAGCCGGGGTCGATCATCCTGGCGTTGGCCTCGGGGGTGAGGTCGGGGTTGGCCTCCTTGTTGCCGAGGATCCAGGATTCGCGCTCGGTGACGCACTGGCCGCGGAAGGCCTGGACGGCGACCTCGTAGCCCCAGTCCTTGAAGGCGCCCTCGGTGAACTTCATGATGTTGCCCTTGTGGACGAGCGTCACGGAGCGGCGCTTGTTCTTGAGGGCGTACTCGATGGCGGCCCAGACCAGTCGCTGGGAGCCGTACTTGCTGACGGGCTTGATGCCGATGCCGACGGCGGTCGGGAGGGGGAGGTCCTTGACCTTGTCCATGCCGCCCATGGCCGCGGCGAAGTAGTCGAGGCCCTTCTCGCGCGTGCCGAAGCGGATCTTGCTGAACTCCTTGGGGAACTCTTTGGCGAGGAAGTCGAGGATCTTCTGCGCCTCGGGGGTGCCGCTGGCCCACTCGATGCCGGCGTAGATGTCCTCCGTGTTCTCACGGAAGATGACCATGTCGCAGTCCTGGGGGCGCTTGACGGGGCTGGGCACGCCCTGGAACCAGCGCACGGGGCGGAGGCAGACGTAGAGGTCGAGCATCTGCCGCAGGGCGACGTTGAGGGAGCGGATGCCGCCGCCGACGGGGGTGGTCAGCGGGCCCTTGATGCCCACCAGGTACCTGCGGAAGTCCTCGAGCGTCTGATCGGGGAGCCAGCTGCCCGTCTTGTTGAAGGCCTTCTCGCCCGCCAGCACCTCGTGCCAGTGGATCCTGCGCTTGCCGCCGTAGGCCTTCTCGACCGCGGCGTCGAAGACCTTGACCGAGGCGCGCCAGATGTCCGGGCCCGTCCCATCGCCCTCGATAAAGGGGATGATGGGATCATCGGGGACCGCGAGCTGGCCGGACTTCATCGTGATGGGCGTGGGCATGGGCTCTTCTCGAAGTGTGGTGTGGGATTCGTGTTCAAACAGGCTCCCGGGCCGCAGGCTCGGGGGAGGAAGGATAGCTGCGAAGATGCGAGGCGTGTCGCCCGAGCCGCGGAGCCGCGGGCGTTGGTAGCCCAGGGCGCAAGCCCGCGATGTTTGAGCGGCGGAGCCGCGGGCGTTGGTAGCCCAGGGCGTGAGCCCGCGATGTTGAGCGGCGGAGCCGCGGGCGTTGGTAGCCCAGGGCGCAAGCCCGCGATGTTGAGCGGCGGAGCCGCGATCGTTGGTAGCCAGGCCGCAAGCCCTGGGTACGCGGCGGGCATTTCCTCCATTGCCTTCTTCTCATCCGCGCGGCGGAGCCGCGGGCGTTGGTAGCCCAGGGCGTGAGCCCGCGATGTTGAGCGGCGGAGCCGCGATCGTTGGTAGCCCAGGGCGTCAGCCCTGGGTACGCGGCGGGGATTCCTTTCATTTCCTCATTCCGCCGAGCCCCGGACGGGGCGGCAGATGCCTTCATGTCGAAGGCGTGTTCGATATCGAAGCGTGTCGCCCCTCCGGGGCTCCGA
>Ga0065721_10053280_pt1 | contig 10211 bp, 12 predicted proteins | sample Mesricmetagenome_FD_59108 | JGI IMG/M metagenome (GOLD analysis project Ga0065721, IMG submission 59108) | Mesophilic microbial community from rice straw/compost enrichment Sample: eDNA_1 v2 (version 2) | ecosystem: Engineered > Solid waste > Grass > Composting > Bioreactor | place: USA: Davis... | reverse complement strand
GCATGGCGGCTGTCGGTGATCTGCCGCTCGACCCCGTCGACTTTGATGGTGCCGCTGTCGGCCGTGTAGAAGCCGTAGAGGATGGACATCAGTGTCGACTTGCCGGCCCCGTTCTCCCCCACGATGCCGTGGATGGTGCCGCGCTCGACCTTGAGGTCGATGTCCTTGTTGGCGTGAACCGCGCCGAACCGCTTGTTGATCTTCTCAAGCTCGATCGCCCACCGGGAGGCGGGTGCGGTTGCAGCGGCCGTCTCCGGCCGCTGCGGGTTCATGTTGTCGCTTTCGCTCATAGGCTCTTGTTGTCAGAGCGGGCAGGCGTTGTCGGTGTAGTAGTCGTGCACCTCGATCTCGCCGGCGATGATGCCCTGCTTGAGTTCGTCGACCTGAGCCTGCATCTCTTCGGTGATGAGGTCCTGGTTGTGCTCGTCGAGTGCGTAGTCGACACCTTCGTCGGCAAGGCCGAGGTCGATCCGGCCCGGCTTGAAGGTCGCATCGTCCCCCGCTTCGTTGAAGGCGGTGTGGACTGCGTTGTCGACGCGCTTGAGCATCGAGGTCAGCACCGAACCCGGGTGCAGGTAGTTCTGGTTGCTGTCGACGCCGATGGAATAGACGCCCGCGTCGGCCGCAGCCTGCAGCACGCCGAGGCCCGATCCGCCGGCCGCCGCGAAGATCACGTCGACGCCGTTGTCGATCTGCGCCTTGGCCAGCTCACCGGCCGTGACCGGATCGTTCCAGGCGGCGGGCGTGGTGCCGGTATAGTTCTCGGTCAGCTCGACGTCCGGATTGACCTGGCGCGCGCCATAGGCGTAGCCGCAATAGAAGCGGTGGATCAGCGGCACGTCCATGCCGCCAACGAACCCGACCTTGCCGCTTTCCGACTTCATGGCCGCCAGAGCGCCGACGAGGAAGGAGCCGGTATGCTCGTCGAACATGATCGACTGAACGTTCGGCTGCTCGACGACGGTGTCGATGACGACGAAGTTGGTATCGGGGAACTCCAGCGCGACGGCGCCGAGCGCGGCGTTCCACGAGAAGCCGGCCATGACGATCGGATTGGCGCCCTGGCTCGCGAACCGGCGCAGCGCCTGCTCGCGCTGGGCATCGTTCTGCAGCTCGAAATCGAGATAGTTGCCCCCGGTCTCGGCCTTCCAGGCTTCGGCGCCGTTGAAGGCGGCCTCGTTGAACGACTTGTCGAACTTGCCCCCGAGGTCGTAGATCACGGCCGGATCGGCCAAGGCGGCCCCCGCCAGCACGGCGCTGAGCGCCACGCCGCCGAGCACGGCCTTGCAGCTGTTGTTGAATTTCATTGATGGCTCTCCCTGTCTCGCGCGGGACCCGGCTAGAGATGCCGGCGGACACATCCCGTGCGCTGACCCACGATACAACCGTGCAAACGAGCGCCCCGCAAGAGGGTGTCGCGCAGTTTTTTCCGATTGGTCAAAAAATCTGGGGAGAGCGCTAAAGCCTGCGCCTGCCCGTTATTCCCCGTCCTTGAGGGGCGTCACCCGAGCGCCCATCGCCTCGCCGAACCGCTCGAAGAACCCGTCGATGACCTTCTGGGCGGAGTTGCCGATGATGGCCTTGCCCAGCCTCATGATCTGGCCCGAGGCGCCGCCATTGGCGGAAAAGACGAGGCGCGTGCCATCGCCCGCGTCGGTGAGCACGATGTCGGCAGCGCCCTCGGCAAGGCCGAGAAGACCTCCGCGCCCCTTGCCGGCGAGCCGGTAGCTCTCCGCCGGCACGATGTGGAGGAGCCAGAGGTCTCCCTTGAATACGGGATGGACGACGCCGAGGTTGACCTTGATGTCGAGCTCGAGGGAATCCTTGCCCGTCCAGACGATCCGCTCGCAGCCGGGAATGGCGGCCTTGAGGACGTCCGTATCGTTGAGGGCCGCCCATACCTCGATCCGCGGCGCCGCCACCAGATACCGTCCGCCGAACTCCATCCCCGCCCCTTTCTCGACCTGAGGCTTTTTAGCACCAACTCGGGCAAAATAGTTGTCGCACAAACCTGTTGCAATTGTCAGTGGCGGCGGCAAAGTCAATCTATAGCCTTGCAAGGCGAGGCGCCGACCGCGGGGAGAAAATCGATGTCCGAAGTTACGACGACCACCCAACCGGCCACCACCACCCTTACCGAGAAACCCCTGCAGTATCTCGATAAAGCCGTGAACGCCATCAAGGAACTGGGCGTCTGGCCCGAGAACCAGGGCGAGCAGCCGATCACGGGTCTCCTCAGCCAGATCACCGAGCTCGACGAGACGCGCGTGGTGCTGATCGGGCGCACCTTGAGCCAGGCGAGCGCCTTCAACGAGGTGGTGCGCGAGCAGGTCGCCGCCATGAAGATCGGCGAGCGCTACGAGGACATCACCAAGGGCTTCGATTCGATCCGCGACGACGCCAAGGCGATGGTCGACCAGCTCGAGGACAACCGGCTCGACCTCGGCGAGCGCATCGCCAACGTCTGGATGAAGGTCTCGCGCGGCGACATCGCCACCCGCTTCAACAAGATCCGCGACACCTATCTTCAGGTCACGTCCGATACCAAGGACCAGATCGACCGCGAGCACACCATCCTCGAAGCCTACCGCGATTTTCGCGGGGCCCTGAAGCAGGCCGAGGTGATGGCGCTCGAGGTCCTGCAGACCGCCGAGCAGCGCCTCAACGAGAAGAAGAACGTGCTGCAGAAGGCCGCCGACGAGCTTGCCGCCTACGCCGGCGACGTGCCGGCCGACCGGGCCCGCCTCGAGATGGCGCGCGACGAACGGCTGCGCGAGATGCAGAACGAGGAGAAGCGCTACCAGATCGCCAAGGACCTCTCGGACAACCTGACGATCTCCTACAATACCTCCGAGGTCGTGATGGCGCGCCTGATGCAGACGACCAACGCCAAGGAACGCGTCTACCAGCAGTCGATCTCGTTCTTCTCGACCAATGAGACGGTGCTGACGGCGCTCTCGGCCTCGTTCACCGGCATGTTCGGGCTGCACGAATCGACCGAGACCCTCAACGCCATGAAGGAAGGGATGAGCAAGAGCCTCGAAACCCTCTCCGAGATCGGCGACAAGGTGCAGGAAGAGGCGGTCAGGGCCGGCTACGGCCCGACGGTGCGCGCCGACGCGGTCAAGAAGCTGGTCGACAGCGTCGTCAACTTCCAGGAAAAGAGCCGCACCATCATCAACGAGATGCGCATCGCCTCGACCAAGAACTCGGCCGAGATTCGCGACGCGGTCGAGGACGGCAAGAGGCGCCTCGCCCAGCTCGCCGCGGACGGCAACGCGCTGCTGCTCGAAACGGGCAAGTGATCTTGGTTCTTTCGGAGACGTGAACGGCAGATATGAGTGACACGCCGGCGACCTCCGCCGCTCCTCTCGACGACGTCATGCTGGCCATGGACGTCGTCGACACGCTTCGCCACCGCCAGGACCTGGCGCTGCGCGAGCTGGACGGCGCGGCGCGCGAGAAGCAGCTGATCGAGCGGCTGCGCGAGATCTACCACAGCCAGGGCATCGAGGTGCCCGACCATATCCTCAAGGAAGGGGTCGCCGCCCTCGAGGAAAGCCGCTTCGTCTATACGCCCCCACCTCCGAGCTTCAAGCGCACGCTCGCCCGGCTCTACGTGAGCCGCGGCAAGTGGGGCAAGCCCGTGCTCGCCGCGATCCTGGCGCTGTTCGTCATCGCCGGCGGCTACTTCCTCGTCTACCGGCCCTACCAGTCGGGCCAGGCCGAGAACGCGCGCCTCGAGCTCGCCGAGCAGTTCCCCGCGCAGATGGACGCGCTCTACCAGACGATCTTCGAAGAGACCAAGGTGCAGCAGGCGGTGGTCCAGGCCGAGGACCTGCGCCAGCGCGGCAAGGCGCTCGCCGCCGAGGGCAACCGCGCCGGAGCGCTCGACATCATCGAGCGCCTGACGGCGCTGCGCGACCAGCTGCGGCAGGAATATACGCTGCGGATCGTCAACCGGCCGGACGTGCAGTCGGGCTTCTGGACCTTCCCGGAAGTCAACACCGACGCCACGAACTACTATATCGTCGTCGAAGCGATCGATGCGGACGGCAACAAGCTGTCGCTGCCCATCGAGAACGAGGAGAACGGCGAGACCGAGGTGGTGGACATCTGGGGCATCCGCGTGCCGGAGGTGGTCTACCAGGCGGTGGCGGCGGACAAGCGCGACGACGGCATCATCGAAATGGGCGAGGTCGGCCGCAAGACCTACGGCTTCCTCGACGTCGAATATGTGGTGCCCGTGCTCGGGGGCGCGGTGACACGGTGGTAGGGTGCAGATGACGATCCGAGGTCCCGAGGCTCTAGCATCGCTCGAGGAGGCCCTGCGCGACATCCGCCGCGAGGAGGACGAGATCGCCAAGCGCCTGGCGCGCGCCAACGACATCATCACCAAGATGCGCGAGACGGAGGCCGATCTCTTCCGCAAGCTGGCGCAGGTGCGGCTGGACCCGGCCGTTCAGCGCGAGCTCGAGGGCCGCATCTCGCAATCGGAGGCCAAGGCCCGCGAGATGCTGAAATCGCATGCCGAGGCATTGTCGGGCACCGAGGCCGAGCTCAGCGGCATCGACGCCGAGATCAACCGGCTGACGCAGGCGCGCGCCGAAGCGCTGAAGGAGCTGGAGGCGCGCCAGGGCGAGCTCAAGGCGCTTTCGGCACGCATCGGCGAGGCCGTCGCCAGGGACCCGGCCTATGCGCAAAAGCGCAAGGAGGCCGACGAGCTGCAGGCGGTCGCCGCCCAGTCGATGCGCAAGACCGAGCAGGCCGAGGCCGACCGCGACGAGAAGGGCAAGCCTTACCGCGACGATCCGCTCTTCATCTATCTCTGGGACCGCGGCTACGGCACGGTGAACTACCGGGCCAACAACCTCATCCGCTACCTCGACGGGCTCGTGGCCGATCTCATCGGCTTCAACAAGATCCGGCCGAACTTCGCCATGCTCAACGAAATACCGCTGCGGCTGCGCGAGCACGCCGAGCGGCAGATGGAGAACGCGGCGGCCGCCGAAGCCGAGGTCGACGCGCTCGAGACCGCCGCGATCGATGCCGCCGGCGGCAAGCCGATCCGCGAGGGCATTGAGAAGGCGCAGGCCAGGATCGAGGCGATCGATGCCGAGATCGTTGCCGCCGAGGACCGGCGCGATGCCGCCGCCAAGGAGCTCTCGAGCCTCGCCCAGGGCGGCGACCCGGCGTTCGAGCAGGCGCTGACGACGCTCGCCGACGCGCTCGGACGCGAGGACATCCAGACGCTGCTCGCCGAAGCGCGGCGCACCGCCACCGGCCAGGACGACACGCTCGTCGCCCAGATCGACGAGGCACGGGCGCGCGGCAAGGACGAGGAAGAGGATATCCGCGAGCAGAAGGCGCGCCTCAAGACCCTGGCGGCGCGCCGGCGCGAGCTCGAGGACATCCAGTGGGAGTTCAAGAAGGCGCGGTTCGACGATCCGCGCTCGACCTTCCGCGAGGACAATCTGGTCGGCGACATGCTCAACGAGTTCCTGCGCGGCGGCATCAGCGCCGCCAGCTATTGGGAGCATTGGCGCAGGAGCCAGAACTGGAGCGCCGGCACGAGCGATTGGGGCGGGGGCCTTGGCCTGCCCAACCGCGGCCGCACCCCTTCCGCGCCGTCCTGGCCACAGGGCGGCGGCTTCCAGTGGCCGGACTCGAGCTTTGGCGGAGGCGGTGGCCGCAGCAAGCCAGGCGGTGGCGGCTTCGGCGGGGGATGGGGCGGCAGCCGCCCCACCGGCGGCGGCTTCTCGCGCCCGCGCACCGGCTCGGCCGGTACGCGCAAGCATGGCGGCTTCAAGACCGGCGGCGGTTTCTAGCGCCCTCGGTTTATCCCTTCAGCGGCAGCCCGTAGCCGATCAGCCTTTGGCGCAGGTCTTCGGGCGAGACGAAGTGGATCGCCTCCATGCCGAAATTGCGGGCGGCGATGACGTTGGATTCATTGTCGTCGATGAAGACGCAGGATTCCGGGGCGAGGCCGTAGCGCTCGCAGAAGAGCCGGTAGATGCGCACGTCAGGCTTCACAAGCCCTTCGAGGCCCGAGACGATGACGCCGTCGAACTTCTCGAGGAACGGCCACTCGCCGAGGCACGTCACCCACTTCTCCCAGGAGAAATTGGTGATGGCGAAGGTCGGGATCTCGGCCGCGACGAGCTCGTCGTGTATGGCGACGGTACCGTCGATGAAGCCGTTGAACGTCTCCTTCCAGCGCTGGTCGTAGGCCTGGATCTCGCGCCAGTACTTGGGGAAGCGCGTGATGAGCTTGGCCACCCCTTCCGAATAGATCTCGCCCGCGTCGAACTCGAGGTTCCAGGCGCTCGTGCAGATGTTCTCGTGGAACCAGGCGGCCTCCTCCTCCGTCTCGAACAGCTTGCGGAAGAGGTACATCGGGTTCCAGTCGACGAAGACGCCGCCGAGGTCGAAGACGGGAATGAGGGGCTCGGTCATTGGGGGAAGTCCCCGGGAGGAAGGAAGGTGAGGGGCTCTTGCCATGCCCGCCCGCGGCGCGCAAGGACGCTCACGGGCACGCGTTGTAGCAGATCAGCTCACCGAACCGCGGAATGTAGAAGTTCTCGCGGTAGAGCGGGAAATCGCTCTGGAAGACGAGGCCGAGAAGGGGCGTATAGGAATAGGAGGTTTCCGAGACGACCACGTAGGCCTCCTCGGCAAGGCTGGTGATCTCGTCGGGCAGGTCGTAGGCGTCGCCCGCCGGATGCCCGGCCACGTGGTCGGCGTCGCCGCTCGTGTACTGCCGGCTCCACTCGATCTCCGCCTCGCCCTCGTCATTGACATAGACGAGCGATACCGTCTGCACGAGCGAGGCGGTGGAGTAGGGCGCTATGATGTTCTCGGCGGCGCGGAAATAGTCGCGCAGCGCCTCGGCCGGTAGGACTTTGTTGGCGCGCGCCACCAGGTCGCCGATGGTGCCGGTCACCGTCTGCACCCGCCTGTCCATGGAGATGAGGGCGCTCGCTTCCATGGTGCCGAGATAAAGCAGGAGCATCACCGGCAGGATGAGCGCGAACTCGACCGCCGCCGCGCCCCTGTGGTCCGCCGCCAGTTGCCGGCACGTCCGGATGTGACGGCGCAGCTGCTGCATCAGAACGGCTCGTTGCGGAAGACGCGCACCGCCGCGAGGAGCCGCGTATGGTCGCCGAGTGTCGCCAGGGAGAAGTCGAGGACGTTGAGGATCACCGGCCATTTGTAATAGGCCTGCACCATCACGACGCTCGAGCTGACGCCGGGGGAAAAGGATTGCGGCGTCGTCCAGTCGCAGGGCTGCTCGCAGTCGGGCTCGACCGGAGGCGCGATACTTGCCGAGCCAAAATCGGCGATCGGCGTCACCCGCAGGTGGATGGCATCGCAGTTGAAGAGGCCGAAGGTGTGGTCGCAGACCGCGGCCCGGAAATCCTCGAGATCGAAGGTTGCGGACTGCGCCTGGCCGGTGAGGATCAGCCGGTTGGCATCGTTGACGGCCGCATCCAGCACCTCGCTCGCGAGGAACACCATCGCCGTCTCGAGGATCGCCCCGACGAGCGCGAAGAACGGCACGGCCAGAAGCGCGAATTCGACGGCGGTCACGCCGCTTTCGCTGCGCGCGAAACGGCCGCGCCGCAAGGCGCGCCGCAGAAGTCCCGGCAGCGGTCGTCGTTTCCCCATGAGCCCCACACCCGTGGAAATCGGGGCGATGCTAGGGGGAGCTGGCTAATCGAAGGTTAGGAAAGCTCGTTCCCGTCGATCCCGCGCTTGTCGTGGTGAATACGTGGTTAAACGGACGGGCGCTATTGCGCCATGTCCCCGATGAGCCGCGAGGACGCGATGGCGTTGCTGGTGTAGCTGGGCGCATCGCCCAGCATGACCGTGGGCTGGCAGACCGGCGCGCACACGACCGTCGTGCGCTCCATGCCCTGGAAGACGGTCATGGCGCCGGCCTGGAGCTGCACCACTTCGATGAGCGTGTCGGCGACCGGGGTGCCGGCGGCGTCCATGACGATGAGATTGGTCTGGCCATAGTTCTTGCCGGTGAGGATCAGCGTCTGCGGGTCCTGGATGGTGACGTCGGCGATGCCCGGATTGCCCACGATCACGGTCGCTGCAGGCGCCGAAAGCCGCAGCACCCGCGCCATGTTGGCGTTGACCGTGATCGGCCCGCCGTCCTGCGCGAGCGCGGAGTCGATCGGGGCGGCGACCGTCATTGCCAGGCAGGCGGCGGCGATGAAGTGTCTCAACGGCATGAACGGCTCGCGGGCTTGCCAAACGGATGCGCCGAGTTTCATCGCGAATGGTGAACAATTGGCAAATGCGGAACTTGCGACGGCCTGAAAAGTCCTGGGGAGGATCGAATACTCGACGAGGAGGCGAGTGGAGCGACAGCGGTAGTAATGGATTAATGATTTACTTTGATCCGCACAACTATCCAAATATCCGCTCCGCGATCAGCGAATGCCTAAAATGCGACTGGATCCATTAACCTTCTGATTTCTATATCAAAATTCAAAGAAGGGCTGCCAGGTCGCTCTAAGTGGATTAACGCAATTTCAAGGTGTCACGACTAGCGTCACGGCCAGTTCGACGTGTGACGCCTCGAACCCACGACGTCACCTGTGACGTGAGCAAGGAGCCTGGAGATTATGAAGAAGATTTTTGCCCGCTTCGCGAAGGACGAGTCCGGCGCGACCGCTATCGAATACGGCCTGATCGCTGCCCTCATGGCTGTGGCGGTTATCGCCGCCATTGCGCTGCTTCGCCCTGGCCTCGAAGGCATTTTCACCGACATTTCCGCCCGGCTTGACACCGAGGGCGCAGAGATTGTCGGCGAATAAGCGCTAAAGCCTGGTAAGTATCTCTATAACGCGAGGGCCGTAACGGCTCTCGCGTTAACTGCTCCCCGGTAATCCAGGAGGAGGCCGGAAGATGAACTCGTCCAAATCGTTCCGAGCCTGCCAATGTGGAGCGACATCGATCGAGTATGCGCTTATCGCGGCCATGATCGCCGTGATTGTCATCGCTTCCCTGACGATCTTTGCCGATCCGGTAAACGGGCTGTTTGGCGGTGTTCAGGAGCAGCTTGCCGAAGCTAACGAACGTCTCGACGAAGTTCTCTAGGACATTCTTTACAGACGCCAGCTATCATAGCGCCTTAGAAAATAGTCCTGTCGCAGACTGGCCGGCCATGTCCACCATAGCCCTCTTCTTCTTCCCCCTCGCCATGGCCGTCGCGGCATCGACGGACCTCCTTACCATGCGCATCTCCAACAAGCTCGTGCTGCTGCTGGTCGCCGGCTTCGTTGTGCTGGCATTGGCGGTCAACATGCCGCTGCAGCAGTTCGCCATGCATGTTGCCTGCGCGGTGCTGGTGCTGGTCGCGGCGTTCACGCTCTTCGCGTTCGGCTGGATCGGCGGGGGTGACGCCAAGCTCGCCGCGGCCACGACCCTCTGGCTCGGCTTCGGGCTCACGCTGCCCTATCTCGTCTATGCCGGCCTTGCCGGCGGCGTCCTCACCCTCGTCATCCTGATGCTGCGCCGCTTGCCACTGACCCCGTTCATCGCCCGCCACGCCTGGCTCGAGCGCCTGCACAACACCAAGTCCGGCGTCCCCTACGGCATCGCTCTCGCCGCCGCCGGCCTTATGACCTACTCCAATACGGCGATCTTCGAACGGTTGTCTGGGGTCTGACAAGCAGTCCGCAACTGCATTCTGCAATACCTTCACGGCTTCTTAACCGCGTTTCAAAAGCGCCGGTTAACCAAACTTTGACCGTTTGAATCCATAGTCGCGACGGTGGCTTGGCTCGCTCGGCCTCGTCATGCCCGCCGTCACTCGCGGGTTTTGGGGGTTCAACCGGAGTACGTCGATGAAGCCGGCGCGGATCGTTCTGTTGGTGGTGGCCCTGGTGGCAGGGTTGCTGGCCGCGTTCCTCGTCATGCGCGGCGGCGACCGGCCGAGCCCGCGCACCGTCGTGACCGAGGTCGTGCGCGAGGAAGCCAAGACGCAAATCCTCGTGGCCCGCGCCGCCATCGGCATGGGCGAGCGGCTGAGCGCGCAGACCGTGGAGTGGGCCGACTGGCCCGAAGGCGCCGTGCGCCCCGAATACGTCACCAGGTCCGCGATGCCCGATGCGCCTGCCGCGCTCACCGGCGCCGTTGCCCGCTTCGAGTTCTTCCCCGGCGAGCCCATCCGCGAGCAGAAGCTGGTGCGCGCC